>Ga0164293_10005022_pt1 | contig 11264 bp, 9 predicted proteins | sample GEODES118metaG_FD_111487 | JGI IMG/M metagenome (GOLD analysis project Ga0164293, IMG submission 111487) | Eutrophic lake water microbial communities from Lake Mendota, Wisconsin, USA - GEODES118 metaG | ecosystem: Environmental > Aquatic > Freshwater > Lake | place: USA: Lake Mendota, Wisconsin...
AACTCGTACAGGTACTTCTTCTGGTTCAGAAGAGTGGGCAGGTGTTGCTCTTCCATTGGTACGTCGTATCTTCGGTTCTATCGCAGCGAAAGAATTCGTTTCGGTTCAACCAATGAACTTACCATCAGGTCTTATTTTCTATATGGACTTTAAATATGGTACTGCTAACGATGCAAATAGACCAGCTTCTGGTTCTTCTATGTTTGGTAACGGTGGTACTTTTGGTAAAGATTCACAATCTCCATCAGGAAACAAATTAGGTTCAACTCAAGCTACTGAAGGTGGTTTGTATGGTGCAGGTCGTTTTGGATACACAATCAATGATACTGCAGTTGCAACTGCAGCTACTTTAGCATCTGCATCTTTAGCAGATATTTCATTTGATTTATCTAACTCAACTGTTTCTGCATCTTACGCAGCAGGTAAAGTTAAAAAATTAACTGTAGCATTGCCAGCAGATGCTGATTTCAATGGTGTAAGAGCATTTGATTTTGCACAAAGTGGTTCTGGATATACATTATATCCTCAATTTACTGTAAAAAATGGTACTAACGTAGTATTTATAGCAGCAGTTGATGCGGCTGGTACTTATGCAGGTGCAACTTCTGTAGGTGGTGAATTAGCATACCACGTACAACCAACTGATATTTCAAGAGGTGATTTCGAAGATAGAAGTACAGATTATAATAACCCAACTGCTTTAGCAATCCCAGAAATCGAATTAGAATTGAAATCTGAGCCTATCGTTGCTAAGACTCGTAAGTTGAAAGCAATTTGGACTCCAGAATTAGCGCAAGACTTAAACGCTTACCACTCTGTAGATGCAGAAGCTGAATTAACTCAAATGTTATCTGAGTATATCTCATTAGAGATTGACTTAGAAATCTTAGAGATGTTGCAGCAAAACGCATTCTCTTCTGAATATTGGTCAGCAAGAGTTGGATATGATTGGAATGGTTCTGCTTTCACAATTGATTCAAATGCAGCAGCAGCTTCAGCATACACAAAATCAACTTGGTTCCAGACTTTAGGAATCAAATTACAGAAAATCTCTAACAAGATTCACCAATTGACTATGAGAGGTGGAGCAAACTTCGTTGTTGTTTCTCCTAACGTAGCTACAATCTTAGAATCAATGAACGGATTCTCTGCAAACCCTGGTAAAGATGCATTAACTTTCGCAGCGGGTGTAACTAACATCGGACAAATCTCAAACAGATACGATGTTTACAAAAACCCTTATATGACTGAGAACGTTATCTTATTAGGATTTAAAGGTTCTAACTTCTTCGAGACAGGTGCGGTTTACGCTCCATACGTTCCGTTGATTATGACTCCATTAGTGTACGACCCAACTAACTTCACTCCAAGAAGAGGAGTTATGACTCGTTACGCTAAGAAAATCGTAAGACCAGAATTCTACGGTAAAATCGTAATTGATGGTTTAGAGACTCTTTAATCTCAATTAATTGATTTATTAAAAGGGAAGGTAGAAATACTTTCCCTTTTTTTATGTCTAATATGTTATTTTTATATTTATAGTAAATAAACTATCACAATTATGTCAAACGGATATAGTGCTTTTGAAAAAGCCAAAGAATATACCAAAGTATATACGTTAGAACCAACTGATGAATTTATAGTAAAACAAGAAGATGGTTATTTGGGATATATTTCGGCAGGACAATTGGCAACTACTGGTTCAAATATATTTGTAGGAGGTCAAATTGTAATGGGTAATATTACAATTGCGGGCGATATTTATGCAAATGAATTTTTAGTAACAACATCATCCGTAAATCATTTTACTGCATCTACTAATTTTGGAATAGATAGTGGTGATACACATACATTCACGGGTTCGGTTAGAATTACAGGTTCATTAAACACATTAGGAAATTCAACTATTACTGGTTCATTTTTAGTTAGTGGTTCAACTACACAAATTGGTAACAATACTTTATTGGGTAACAGTATTTTAAGTGGTAGTATTGGTATTAGTGGTTCTACTCGTATAGAAGGAAATACTACTATAAAAGGTATGTTATTTGTAAGTGGTTCAACTAATTTTTCAAACCACACAATTACAATGACGGGTTCAATGTACACAAGTGGTTCACAAACTATTACTGGTTCAATGGACATAAATGGTAATTTAAATTTATCAAATGGTTCAGAATTTTATTTAAATGGTAATAAATTATTCAATTATGGACAATTTAGTGATACAACTATACAAAGTGGTTCGGCAAATACTGCATATGCAAAAAAATTAAACACAACGGATTTTGCACATAATGTTTCAATTATAGATGGCACTAAAATCAAAGTAGATAATACTGGAATATATAATTTACAATTTTCAACTCAATTGGCAAATACGGCAAATACAAACATTACATTTGATATATGGTTGGCATATACGGGTAGTAATGTTGCAAACACAAACACTCAAATTGATGTAAACAAATCGGCAGGACAATTAGGTAGAACAGTTGCAGCTTGGAATTTTATGTTACCAATCAAAGCAAATGATTATGTTCAATTAATGTGGAGTTGTAATGGTGCAACTGGTGAATTAAACGCATTGCCACCCCAATCAAATCCATCTAGACCATCAGTTCCATCGGTGATAGCAACTTTAACACAAGTAGGATAACACTTCTTTTTTATTTCTTATATTTATAGGTGTAAAACTATAAATTTTCATTATGTCTGTAAACACATACTGGTCAGGTTCAGTATCTGGCTCATTTATATCGGGTTCATCTACTCCTTTTGGAATTTATGATTCGGATGTTGCGTTTAGAAACGATGCACCTAAAACTGCAACATGGGTTGCAAAAAGATTGGGTTGGCCAATTGTTAATATTGAATTAGATAATGACCAAATTTTTGCTTGTTTTGAAGAATCTGTTTCAGAATATTCGGCACAAGTAAATCAATTTAATCTTCGTAACAACCTTGATATTTTAAGAGGGCAACCTAAAGGAAGAGTTGCAAACTTTTCTCAAACTCTTGTAGACGGTTCATTTTTACCAACTGCAGTTCGTATGGCACAACAATACGGTACATTAGCCGGTGTTGGTGGTGCAACTGGAATTAAAAAAGCATATGTAACATTAACTTCATCGGTTCAAGTATATGATTTAATGACAAGTGCAACCGATGCCGAAACAGGTCGTTCATTTGATTCAATATTTAGTGGTTCATCAACTGTTGATGTAACAAGAGTTTATCACGAAGCAGTTCCAGCAATCACTCGTTTCTTTGACCCATATTCGGTTGGAGCACAAGGTACATTAAATTTAATGAGTGAGTTGGGATTTGGTAATTACTCACCTGCGGCACAATTCTTAATGATGCCTCTTTACGAAGATGTATTGAGAATGCAACATATTGAGTTTAATGACCACATTCGTAAATCGGCACACTCATTTAATATTGTAGATAATAAATTAGAAATATTTCCTGTTCCTGCTATAAATCATCCAGAAAGAATATACTTTGAGTATATAAGTAGAGATGAATTTGAGCATGATTCGCAAACTATTCAATCGGATTCACTTTCGGATTATTCAGACATTCCTTACGATTTTATTCAGTATTCAAATATAAATGATGTTGGAGTTCAATGGATTAGAAAATATACATTAGCACTCTCTAAGGAGTTGTTAGGGGCAATAAGAGAGAAGTATTCATCCATTCCTATACCTGATGCAGAAATCTCTTTAGATGGGGCAGCATTGAGAGCAGAAGCTCAAGTTGAAAAGGATATGTTGATTACTCAATTGAGAGAAAATTTGGATGAGATGAGTAGAAAGAATGTGATGGAAAATAAAGCACATGAATCAACTCACCATCAAGAAATGTTAAGAAAAGTTCCTTTAAGATTATATGTAGGATAATATGCCAAAGTTTTCATTAGGTAGAGATTTAGATTTTTTTCATAGTATTGCCAGAGAATTGGTAGATACTGTAATAGAAAATACTTTTGTTTTATTTAAAATAGATTTAAATGCTACAAAAGTAAACATTTATGGAGAAGCATTGAATAAAACTTGGCATCCTGGGGTTGAACTATATGGTTTAGCAGATAAAGACCCGGAGGGAGTTTTATATGAGGGGTTTGGTTCTGACGCAACTCAAACTATGACTTTCAAAGTTGATAGACAACTATGTGAAGAAAGAAATGCGTATCCTGAAATTGGTGATGTTATATATTACGATGATTCTTACTATGAAATTGATAATACAAATGAAATTCAGTTTGTAGCAGGTTCTCCTGATAATAATTGGAGTATTGTAATATCCGCATTTGAAGTAAGTAAATCAAATCTAAACATAGAAAAAAGAATAGATTAATATGTCTACTAACCCATTAAAAAAATCCGATAGGATTCTGCAATCAAAATCTACAAAAGAAGATTTAAAACAAAGTATATCTTTATTTGATATAGATTATGCAATGATGTCTTATTTAGAAGATACTGCATTACCAACTTTAGATGATAATGGGAAAGCATTAAAAATACCTGTAATTTACGGAAATTCTGAAAGATGGAATGGTTCAAGAAGACAAGGAGTATATAGAGATAATAAGGGTAAAATTCAATTACCTTTAATGATGATTCGTAGGACATCTATTGCAAAAGATGACCAAATGCCAATGAACAATCGGCATGTTTCATATCAGGGTATTACAAAATATTCAAAAGATAATAGATACGATAGATTTACATTATTAGGTAAAAATGTACAACCTAAATATGAAATTTATAAAATACAAATGCCAGAATATGTTGAATTAAACTATGATTGCATGGTTTGGACATCATATACAGAGCATTTAAATACAGTAATAGAACATTTACAATATACAGGAACTTATTGGGGAGATAAAGATAAATTTAAATTTAGAACCAGTGTAGGTGATTTTAATGTTGTAAATGAAGTAGGTGAAGGTACTGAAAGAATTAATAGAATTGAATTTAGTTTAACTGTAAAAGCATATTTACTTCCAGAAAAATTTGATGGAGAAACTACAATTAAAAAATCGTTTTCTACAAAAAGAGTTGTTGTTTCTACTGAAACGGATGTAACTGCAAATGGTAGATTAGAAGGGATGCTTACAACACCATCACCATATTACGATAATAAAGATTTAATTGATTTTTTATCTTTAAATAATAGTAAAGCTCAGAATCCTGTTTCAAATAATACAATAACATTTTCTGGAATAAAATTAATACAAGCTCCTGCACAATTGGCATCGGTTGTAACTGCGGGTATTGTGGTAGCAGATAAATCTTATGATGTAAAAGTTTATATAAATGGTGTTAGATATTACCAAACTACACATTTTACAGTTTCTATTACATTAACGAGTATAACTATAAATTTTGTTCCAGGAATATTTGGGCAGCCGGTTGATAGTAATGATGAAATTACTATAATAGGTAAATTTATTGATATTGAATAATGAAACGAAGCCTTTTAGACATAACACAAACTATAAGTAGAAATCCAAAAAGTACGGTATTAACTCCTTACAATTTAAATGATTCAACTTATTGGATTTTTGAAGCAAAGGGATGGAGATTTAAATCTATTTTAAGAGAAGTAGAATTAAGAACCACACAAGATAGAATAAACCTTAGAATAAATACTCAAAGTGTTACAGCCAGAGATTATTTAATAGAAGAAGGAACTACTGGATTATTATTTAAATTTATAAAATCTAATTTTGAATACAATTTAGATTCAGGAGATTACATAGAAATAAAAGGAGATATAGAAAAATATGCTTAAACAATTTTCATCAAATACCAAAAAACTAAATAGAGCAATTAAACAAATTAATTTAAATAATTTGAGTGGTTCTGGGTATTTGGATAATTTATTGGAAGATTATAAAACACAGACATCTTTATCATCTTCATTTGATGGTAGAGATATAAATGGTAATCCATTGCCGATTGAACAAGCTAAATTGGAATTAAGTGCATCAATAAGATACAATTATAATACATCATTTGATACTTCAATTGTAACAAAATTTAATTCACATACAAAACCTAACCCAAACCCAATAAAATTAGTAAATAATAAAACAAAAATATCTAATTTTTATGAAGAAATTTTAGGACATAGCGCAAGAAATGTTAGTAGAAAAATAGATATATTTGATAATATTACAAATACATTAACAATTTATAATGTATCATTGGATTATGGAACTGAGGGAGCAAGTGTTGATAATTTTGAAATATTGGTATTTGGATTACACATACCAGGTGATTTTACAATAAAAGAAATTGAAAATGATGTAGTGATTACATTAAACGATACATATATAGATTTTGATTCAGTAACAACCGATGATATTTATGTTATAGGTAAATTAATAGATATACCAGTTGCAACCGAAGATGGGTTTAATATAATAACCGAAAGTGGTTTAGATATAATAATATAATAAATGACAAACGTAAGAAAACGAATATCAGAATTAACTGCATTAACTTCCGCATCATTAGACACCACATTGGTTGGTGTTGATGGGGGTACGACTTATAAAATTGAATTAGATACTCTTGCAGATGCAGTTACTTCTAGAGTAAACATATTAGATAGAGATAGATTAAATTCTTTGGAATCTGTAACATCTTCGTTTGAAACCAAAGGTAGAAGTGTAATAAGTTCATCTGCTCAAATAACTACATTGGGATTTATATCAACATCGGTGGATATATCTTACTTGAATTCATTTACATCATCACAAAATACTTTAAATACTACATTTACAAACGGAATAAGTGCAAGACTACAAACATCTTCATTTAATGATTTTTCATCATCGGTTAATCAAAGAATATTAGATGCAACAAATGAGCAATCTTTTAATGGATTAATTAGTGGTAGTTCTCAATTGACAAGTTCATATGATGAAAGATATGTTTTGAGTGGAAGTATTACTCAAACAACTTGGGATAATATAGCAAACAAACCATCTGGTATAGTTTCACAATCTACTGATTTGAGTTCTTTAAATTCATTTACATCTTCACAATCTACATTAAATACTGCATTTCAAAATGGTATAAATGCAAGATTACAAACATCTTCATTTAACGATTTTTCAGCATCAGTTCATACCGAAATACTTGCAGCAACTAATGAACAATCGTTTAATGGATTAGTTAGTGGCTCATCTCAATTACCAACTTTAGCAACAACAGGTTCAAATACATTCACCGGAACAAACACATTTAATAATATAGTAACTATTGGAGGAAGTAGTGGTGCAGAGGGTGGTGAACTTCGTTTAGCATACGCAGAAACAGGTAATACTTTAACAGGTAGTGCAGCTAGTATAGATATTTACCAAAATAGATTAAGAATATTTGAAGGTGGTGGTAATGCTAGAGGTGCACATTTGGATTTAAGTAAATTACCGGAAGGTGTTGCAGGTGAATTGGTATGGAAAGTAAGTGGATTTGTAGATGCAGGAACATTCGTAACATTGGATAACCTCAAATGTACGGTCACAACATCTGCAAATAGAGGATTGAGTATTGCAGCAGTATCAACATCATTTACGGCTAACATTAGTGGTCAATATACGGTCGTTGGTGGGAGCGGGGGTGGCACATCTGCTAATGTAACATATACAACAACTCCAACAACTTCTTTATATAATTGGAATTTCCCAACCGAAGGTGATGGTTCTCAATATCAAATAGTAGATAAAACAAATAATAGAGTTTATCGTGTTTCACTAATGATAGGTGCTAGTTATCTTAACAACTTTATTTCAATAGAAAGATTATTTTAAGATATTTATAACTATGGCAACATTAATAAGATTAAAACAAATAGAGAGTGGTTCTGCATTGCAAACTTCTGCTGAAATTGGTACTGATTTTTCTCAATCGGTTGTTAATATAGTAGAAAGTGAAATAGTAGCATTCTTACCAGATGGTGTAGTATCATCATCTGCTCAAATTATTTTGGGAGATACGGTAGGACAATTATCCGGTTCAAGAGTTATCGGTGATATAGCAGCAACTTCAGTAAACTACGAAGATATTATAGGATTACCAACATTGGTTTCTGGTTCACAACAAGTAATTGGTATATTGGATTCATTAAACGAATTTACTGCATCATTAGATAATACGTTTGCAACAGATGTTGAGTTATCAGTTACTACTTCAAACTTGAACATTGATATGGGTGAATTTTAAAATTTAAAAAAAACCGTTTAATAAATTTCGATTAGAAAAAAAAGTTATATTTATAGGAAGTGAAGTAATAAATTTTTTTAAAAAAGAGAATAACTAAATCCAAAAAATGGCACAAATAATTAGACACAGACGCGGTAGTTTAGAAGCCCTATCAGCAGTAACATCATCACTAGTAAAAGGTGAATTAGTAATTGCTTCTGGCTCGTCCAATTTAACCGTAACTAATGGTAGTTCATTAGTATTTGCAGTTCCTGAAAATGGACAAGTACAAGCTACTAACCGATTTTTAATTGGAGATGCAGCACCAAATACTTTTGCAGGTTCTACCTACAATGGTTTAGTTAAAGGAGTTCCTTACTACGCAAGTGGTAGTTCTACCTTATATTTATTAGGAACAGATGGTAACGAAGCAATCAATTTAGTTGGTAACATTCAACCATTTAGTTCATCAGTTGCAGCATCAATCAACGCATTATCATCTTCGATTGGTAGTGGAACTATTGGTAATTCGGTAACTTTATTAAATTCATTTACTGGTTCACAAGAAACTAAAGATTCCACATTAGCAACTTATACTGCAAGTGTTGATTCAAGATTAAGTCAACTTGAAACTGTAAGTGGTTCAAATTTAGATAGATTATCTAATTTAGAAACAACTTCTGCAAGTGTAAATACTTCTGTAAGTAACTTAAATTCATTTACTCAATCGTTTTCACAAAGTGTAGCAACTGATTTTAGTGCAAGTAATGCTAGTATAACTTCATTATCTGCAAGTGTTGCAAGTGTAACGGGAGATTTTAGTTCTTCAGTAGCAACTTCATTTAGTGCAAGTGCGGCATCTCAAACTGTATTATCTCAATCTATATCTACATCTTTTGCAACTGTAGCAAGTGAACAATCTGAACAAGATGCAAGACTAACTTCATTAGAAAATGTAACCGGTTCTTACGCAACTACTGGTTCAAATATATTCTACGGAACTCAAACTATTACAGGTTCGTTGTTCATTACACAAAACTTGGTAGTACAAGGTTCATCATCTTTACAAAATATTACTGCATCTGCAGTTGATATTGGAACAAATACTGTTTTATTAAATACTGCAGCACCAGCAGTTAGATTTGGTGGTGTAAGTGTTCAAGATTCTGGTTCATTCTCCGGAATTAGTGGTTCATTACTTTGGGATTCATTCAACAACCATTGGTTATATGTACAACCATCTGGTAGTGGAGAAGAATACAATTCTGCAATATTAATTGCAGGACCTAAAAATACAGGAGCACTTGGTGATGAAGCTACAATAACTTCTGGTTCTATTCAAGTTGGTTTAGGTGAAAACCACATTGGTGATTCAATAATGACACAAAATGTAGGTGCAACTAAAATCACTATCGCAGGTGGTTTAGATGTAACTGGAAACATTAGTGGTTCAATCGTTGGTATTGGTAATGTTGCGGCATTCTCTCAATCAGTAGATAGTAGATTAGATTCAGTAGAAGCATCATTAGGTGGTGGTGGTTCAATTGGAACTAGAGTAGCAGCTTTAGAAACATTTAGTGGTTCTCAAGAAGAAAAAGATTCAACTTTAGCAACTTATACTGCAAGTGTTGATTCTAATATATCTGCAATACATTCATTTACATCTTCGCAAGAAGAAAAAGATTCAACTTTAGCAACTTATACTGCAAGTGTTGATTCCGCATTAACAAATTTAATAAATATAACTGGTTCTTACGCAACTACGGGTTCAAACGTATTCGTAGCGAGCCAAACAATTAGTGGTTCATTAATTGTTACCGATGTTATACAAGGTACTGGTTCAATATTCTTACAACCTGACGTTAATGATGTAAGAAAACTTGAAATTTATAACACTTCAGTAACAGATGTTCATATTAAAGCAAACGGTGGACAAACTTTCTTAGGTGATGATACTAATTATGTATTAGTAGATGATAGTTTAGGAACTATTACTATTGAATCGGCTAATGGTGTTACGGTTGATACATTATTAAATGTAACTGGTGAATTAAGTGCATCTACGATAAATGGTATTGGTAATGTAACTACTTACTCTGCAAGTGTTGATAGTAGATTTAGTGCAAGTGTAGCAAATGTTTTATCATTATCTGCATCAGTTGCATCTGTAACGGGAGATTTCAGTTCTTCAGTTGCACAAACATTTACAACTCAAAGTGCTAGAATTTCTTCATTAGAATCATTTAGTGGTTCACAAGAAACTAAAAATTCTACATTATCAACTTATACTGCAAGTATAGATGGTAATATAGCAAACATACACGCATTTACTTCTTCTTTCGGAACAACATTTAGTTCTTCGGTAGATAGTAGATTGGATACATTAGAAGGTACTGGTACAATACAAGGTGTAGGTACTGGAAATAACGTAACATTCGCAAAAGTAACAACGACAGGTGATGTTGTAGTTGGTGGTGATTTAGTAGTACAAGGTAATACTGTAACATTAAATACAGCAACATTAGTAGTTGAAGATAAGTTAATAACATTAGCAAGTGGTTCAACTTCATCGGCAACCGCAGATGGTGCAGGATTTGAAGTAGAAGGAGCAGGTGCAAACTTTGTTTATCAACATTCAACAACCGCATTTACTTCATCGGTAGCATTAATAGCACCTTCAGTAACATCATCTATTAATTTAGGTACATCAGCAGGAAGCACTAAACGAATAGCATTTAGAAATACAAATGGTAATTTAGATTTAGTTCCAACTGCATCGGTAGCCGGAGATTTACTACAATGGAATGGTACTGATTTTGTAATGAGCAACACAATAGACGGAGGTTCGTTCTAACAACCATAAAATACCCCCCTGAAATATGGGGGGTTTAATTTACTAACGAACTAAAAAACTAATAAAATGGCTCAAAATAACGACAAAACAATAATATTACAAAGAAGGTCAGCCGTATCGGGGTCGAGACCAACCGAACTTACATTAAGAGTAGGTGAAATTGGTTTAAATACCTACGATGG
>Ga0164293_10005024_pt1 | contig 11263 bp, 14 predicted proteins | sample GEODES118metaG_FD_111487 | JGI IMG/M metagenome (GOLD analysis project Ga0164293, IMG submission 111487) | Eutrophic lake water microbial communities from Lake Mendota, Wisconsin, USA - GEODES118 metaG | ecosystem: Environmental > Aquatic > Freshwater > Lake | place: USA: Lake Mendota...
GAGCTGATTAATCGCTTACGTCCAGATCTAGAGAAACAGTATGCTGGAATTCGGATGGCCTTCTGCCTCGATGAACCTATTTTGCCCGATGGTCATCTTTTCCCACGCCAGCAAATTCAGATCTGCTTATGGAATTGCCAGGTGATCAGGAATCCAAGGAAGTATATTGGCAGTTCCTTTCGAGGCTTATGAAAGATCTTGCCATGGTTGCGTCCAGTTTTGATCCACTCGCGTGTGGGTTCATAGGCAGGCGCCGCCCGTCCCTGGAGTCCCTGGCCGAACTGCGCGCGATCGAGCAGGAGATCCTGCAGGAGATCGAGGAACTGGAGGGGATGCTGCGATGAGGTGGCCAAAGGCATGCCTTGGTGAAGTGGCCCAGGTTGTCTCCGGAGCCACCCCCAAGTCTTCAGTTGATGAATATTGGGATGGAAACATACCCTGGATTACGCCAGCCGACTTGAGCAAGCTGGCAGCAAAAGAAGTTTCTACTACTTCAAGACGAATCACTGAGGCAGGTCTTGAAAGTTGCTCATCAAGGATTCTTCCGGCAAGAAGCGTTCTGCTCAGCTCTAGGGCGCCAATCGGGCACGTAGCTATCAATTCCATCCCGATGGCTACCAACCAAGGCTTTAAGAGCCTTGTGCCGGATGAGAAGCTGCTTTGCCCAGACTTTCTATACTGGTGGCTTAAGTCCAACAAATCATACCTGCAAAGCCTGGGCAGGGGTGCGACATTCAAGGAAGTTTCAAAGGAGATTGTTGAGTCGATCGAGATCCCCCTCCCCCCACTGGAGGATCAGCGGCGCATCGCGGCGATTCTGGATAAGGCATCTGATATATCCATTAACATCGCAAGGGCAATCCAGATCGAAGACGAGCTAAATGCTTCACTCTTTGACGAGATAATTGGTGATCCTGTATTGAATCCACACGGCTTCCCGCGGGTTCCCCTGATTGACCTCTGCTCGACTCCTGATGATATCAAGTGTGGCCCATTTGGAACGCAGCTAAAGCAGCACGAATTCAAGCAGTCCGGAGTTCCCTTGTGGGGGATCAAGCATGTAAACAGACGCTTTCATCTTGCGACCAATGAATTTCTCGACAGAGAAACAGCGGAAAGGCTGTCAGCCTACTCTCTGCTTGAGGGAGACATAGTCATGACAAGAAAGGGCACTGTGGGGAATTGCTGTGTGTATCCCAGCAGTTTGCGGCCTGGTGTTATGCATTCAGACCTCCTCCGAATCCGCTTAGATTCGAACAAATGCCTTCCGGGATTTGCGGCCTACCAGCTTCACCACAGCCATGACGTTAAAAGGCAGATCGATCTGATTAGTGGTGGCGCGATTATGGCTGGAATTAATGTTGGAAAGCTAAAGAGCATCGACATCCTGGTGCCATCCGTCGACACGCAGAAAAGATTCGAATCGCTGGTAGCAGCAGCCTCAAGAGGTATATGGCAACCCAATGCAATCATGCGTCGCCACTCACTTGCCCTGATGAGCTCTTTAAGCTCCAGGCTCCTTGGCCGTAAAGAGGACTCCCTTATTCCGCAATGAAAGCCACCGAAGCCAAGCTCCTGGAGATCCTGAGAAACGTCTCTCAGTTCATCATCCCCATCTATCAACGCACCTATTCCTGGACGCAGAAGGAGTGCGAGCAGCTCTGTGCTGACATTCTTCGCGCCGGCTCTTCCGATGAGGTCAGTGTCCACTTCATCGGCTCAGTGGTGCATATCGATGACGGCCTGGGCAACATCGCCGTGCAGGCTGCCAAGCTGGTGATCGATGGGAGAGGTGCCAAGCCTGGCGATCGCTGCCAGAATGGGGATATGAGGAGGCTGTCATGAACGAGATTCTGTTCGTTGTGGAAGAGGCGGAGGATGGCTCCTATCGCGCCAATGCCGTCGGGCAGTCGATTCACACGGAGGCCGAGACCCTTGAGGAGCTCCACAGCGAGATTCGTGACGCCGTGCATTGCCACTTTGAGGAAGGGCTGGCTCCGCCGCTGATTCGCCTGCATCATGTGCGACAGGAGTTGTTGACCCTGTGAGGATTCCCAGGGATCTCAACGGCACTGACCTGGCCAAACAGCTCAGACCGTTTGGCTACAGCGTCACCAGACAGAGCGGCAGCCATATGCGGCTCACTCGGATTGTCGGCGACGCAGAGCAACATCTCACCATTCCGGCGCACAAGCCACTGCGGGTCGGAACACTCAGGCAAATCCTCAAGGACGTGGCGGAACAGACGCATCAGAGCCTCGAGGCGCTTCTGGAGGCTCTTGATTGAATTGATTTCTCAGCCTCCAACCACCGCCGGGAAACATCCCGGGCGATTTCCAGAGCCTCCGCCACGGTATCTCCCTAAGAAACTAAGCCCTGAATGGCCTCCAAAATGGCCAGATCACGACACTCGAGAAGCCGCTCTGAGGTATGGCCGGCTCCCCAGCTCAGCGAGGAGGAGCGTCTGGCCTATCAGCCTGCTCGTTCGCGCAGCAAGGCCACCCCGTACACCCTGGAGGACCATCCCCAGTTGGCCAACCCAGTGATCCGAGCCGTCTTCGATGCCCTTGATGCCGGCATCCGCAGCCTGGATCCCAATGTCAGCCAGGAGATTCTGAAGCTCTACATCGCCTACAAGGCCGAAACCAACTTTGTCGACATTGTTCCCCAGGCCATGCGACTCCGCCTCAGCCTCAACATGCCCTTCCCTGAGCTGGACGATCCCAAGGGTGTGGCCACAAACGTCGCTGGAATCGGCCGCTGGAGCAATGGCGATGTTGAGATTGGGGTTGCCACACTGGATGAGGTCCCCTATGCCCTGGGCCTGATCCGCCAGTCGCTGGAGCGGCAGTTGGCGAATGAGCCCTAGGCGCTGAAGATACACCAGCAGCTCTGAACTGACATCCTCCGCGCTGAATCGAGCGATGGAATCGGCGTTCACTTCATCGATTCTATGATACGCATGAATGCTCAGCTGCCCAGGAAGTCATCAACGTCTACTCCAGCCTGCCTGAGGATGGATCGCAGTGTTCCTTCCGGCATGTCCCCGCATGATTGGGGATGGTGGTATAACGATTGCTGGCTTCGCTATACCAGATTTCATGGGAGCCTGCCGCTTGCCGATCAAAGACAAAGCCAAAGCGACGCAGCTTCCTGGTGATTTCGCGATAGCGAAAACCTGAAAGCCGGCCCATCAGGCACCGATGATCAGGGGATAGTCGAAGCTCTCAGAAATGGCTGTCAGGCTGTTGCACTTCTGTCGCTCCTGCTGGGCTTCCAGGAGCCGTCGGGCAACATCCCGGGCGATTTCCAGAGTCTCAGCCACAGTACGTCCCTGAGCCACCAAACCCTGAAGGGCCTCCGAAGTGGCCAGATAACCACCCTCGTGCAACCGCTCCACATGGACCATGACGCAGGATTCGTTCACTGTCATTCTCCTGATCAAAAAGGTTGAAGGCTGCGATTCGATTGGTCAGCGATGCAGAGCGGCTCCAGGCCAAGCTCGCTCACCACGTCATCAAGGCTGTAAGTGCGCTCCTGGCCCAGGCGGATCCGCTCAGCGACCGCTGCGCTGAAGTAGGCATCCTCAAGGTCATCCAGCCCGCTTTCGATCAGCTGCCGCAGGGTGAAGGCCTTGGTGCGCCCGCTCAGCCGGGCGAGCTGATCGAGCCGCTGCTCGGTTGCTGGCTCCAGTCGCACCGTGGTGGCCATGCAGTCATCTAAATACATCACTCCATCCTAGGGCAGGCGCCTCGGCTCAGCAGGCCTATCAAGCCAGGCTGCTTGTTTGGATCATCGACCTCAACAGCCTGCTCAGCATCAACATGCCCTTCCCTGCGCTGGATGATCCCAATGGTGTTGCCAAACTGAATGAGATCACCTAGGCCCTGGCCCTGATCTACCCGCAACAAGCACTCAGCACTTCTCGATCGTTTCAAGACAGGCAGGTACGACACGATCAAGCTCAGCCACCTTTGTGGTCACCACCCCCCAGACCATTTCATCGTCGCTGCCGAAATAGTGATGAATCAGACGGTCGCGCAGTCGTGCGATGGATCGCCAGTCCACCTGCGGTTGTGCTTCCTTGAGCTCACCTGGGAGAGACTTCACGGCTTCAGCGATGATTTCTAGGCTTCGGGCGAAGGCTCGATTCAGAGTTGGGTCAGAGAGAAACTCGGCCTCCTTCAGCTGATCAGAAGCTGCCAGAAGATAAGTGGTTTCATCAAGAATGTGCAGCAACAGCTCACGCGCCGAGGGCGACATCCACGGCCTCCGCCAGAACCGAGACAGCCAGATGGCGGCTTAAGCCCTCCGTCGTCACCAAATCAACGCGCCTGGCCAGGATCGTTTCCAGGTGGCCACCAGTTGCAGATAGGTATCAAAGTCTTTGCGACCAGGCGCAAATGTCACCAGGAGATAACGTCGCTGTCAGCGTGAATCAACTGATCACGTGCGAACGAGCCGAAGACGGCGCAGCGTGTGAGACCAATCGCCCTCAGGGTGCTGACAGCGGCGCTGAGCCGATCCATAACATCCGAGCGATGGGCGGCAGGGGTGATCCCCGCTGCGCTTGTCAAGCTTGACCCAGGCATGCTCCCATTTTAACGAGGCCGTGTCCATCCGGGTGTCGGTCGCTACGCTGGACAGACTTCTTTTACAGGTACCCTGGCCATCAAGATTACCTAAGTTTCTGCAACACCTCAGCTGCGGCGTCTATCTCCTTCGATGCAAACACGTAGAGTTTCAGCAGGGCCGCCACCACCACTGATCGCCGATTCGCTACCCTGAAAGCATGAACTCCCAGTACGCCTTCATCGCCAGCCAGTGGCCGGAGCTGCAGGAGGAGGCCGTGCGGGTAGAGCAGTTTGCCAAGTTCGATCCGCGCACCGCCTGCTTCTACGCCCGCCGCACGATCGAGCTGCTGGTGGAGTGGATCTACACCAACGATTCCCAGCTGCAGCGGCCCGTTGCCGCGCAAACCCTCGCCGATCTGATGTACGCCCGGGCCTTCTGTGACCTGGCCAGTGAGCAGATGGCCCGTTTTCGCCTGCTCAAGGATCTCGGCAACAAGGCCGTGCATCGCACCGATCCGATCCGTGCCGGCGATGCGGTCACCGCCGCCCGCGAACTGTTTCAGGTCTTGCGCTGGTTTGCCCTCACCTATGGCCGCGACCCCCAGCGCCTGCGCGGCTGCCGCTTCGAGGTGGATCTCCTGCCCAGCCGGCAGGCCACCACCACCCAGCAGACCCAGAGCCGCGAGCAGCTGGAGGCCCTCGCCGAGCAGCTCGCCGAGCGGGATGCGCAACTGCGTGATCAGCACCTCGCCAGCCTGGCCTCCCAGGAGGAGCTGGATCGCCTGCGCCAGGAGATCACCGCCCTGCGTCTGGCCAACGAAGCCGCCGCCCAGCCCGACCCCTCCCTCCTGGAGGTCGACTGTCGCGGCTATATCAACCACTACCTGGAAGAAGCCGGCTGGGCCCATGGCACCAGTTGCACCCACGAGCATGAGGTGCAGGGCATGCCCAATGCCTCCGGCATCGGCTACGTGGATTACGTGCTCTGGGGCGATGACGGCAAACCCCTGGCCCTGGTTGAGGCCAAACGCAGCAGCATCAACCCGATGGAAGGGCAACGCCAGGCTGAGCTCTACGCCAATGGCCTGGAGCAGCGCTATGGCCAGCGGCCGATCATCTTCCTCTCCAACGGTTACCGCCATCGCCTCTGGGATGACCTCCGCTACCCGCCGCGCGACGTGCAGGGCTTCTACAAAAAAGAGGAGCTCCAAACCCTCATCCGCCGCCGCGACATCCGCCAGCCCCTCGCCCAGGCCAGCCTCTCCCCCTCCATCGCTGGGCGCTACTACCAGCAGCGCGCCATTCGCGCGATCTGCGAATCCCTCGAGCGCGGCCGGCGCAAGGCCCTGCTGGTGCAAGCCACCGGCACCGGCAAAACCCGCACCGCCATCTCCCTCATCGATATGCTCAGCCGCTGCAACTGGGTGAAACGGGTGCTCTTCCTCGCCGATCGCACCGCCCTCGTTCTCCAGGCCGAACGCGCCTTCCGCCGCTTCCTGCCCGATTGCTCGCCGGTGAATCTGGTCACCAACAAAGGCGGTGAGGGGCGCGTGTTCCTCTCCACCTACCCCACGATGATGCACCTCATCGATGCGGAAGACAGCCACGGTGTCAAACGCTTCGGGGTAGGGCATTTCGATCTGCTCATCGTCGATGAGGCGCACCGCAGCATCTATCAGAAGTACGGTGCGATCTTCGCCTACTTCGATTCGTTGCTCAGCGGTCTCACCGCCACCCCCCGCGATGAGATCGATCGCAACACCTATGCCCTCTTCGATCTCGACACCGGCCTGCCCACCGATGAATACGGCCTCGATCAGGCCGTCGCCGATGGCTTTCTGGTGCCCTTCAAGCCCATCTCCGTCTCCCTGCGCTTCCCCCGCGAGGGCATCAGCTATGCCGCCCTCAGCGATGAGGAAAAAGCCCAGTGGGATCTGCTCGATTGGGAGGAGAACGTCCAGAACAGCGGCCGCGTTGATTCCGGTGCCATCAACGCCTGGCTGTTCAATGCCGACACCGTCGACCAGGGCCTGATGGTGCTACTCACCCAGGGCTGCCCGGACGCCTCCGGTGATCGCCTCGGCAAAACGGTGATCTTCGCGCGCAATCACAGGCACGCCGAATTCATTCGTGATCGTTTCGATCACCACTACCCCCACCTCGCCGGCAAGGCCGCCCGGGTGATCGATAACCAGATCCCCTACGCCCAGTCGCTCATCGATGAGTTCAGCAATCCCGACAGCGACCTGCGCATCGCCATCTCCGTCGACATGCTCGACACCGGCATCGACATCCCCGAGATCGTCAATCTGGTGTTCTTCAAGCCGGTGCGCTCCCGCACCAAGTTCTGGCAGATGGTCGGCCGCGGCACCCGCACCTGCAAAGACCTCTTCGGTCCGGGTCGCGACAAGCAGCACTTCTGGATCTTTGATCTCTGCCAGAACCTCGAATTCTTCCTCAATCGCGCTGGCGGCGAATCCCCCAACGTCCCCGAAAGCCTCAGCACCCGCCTCTTCCGCAGCCGTCTCGCCCTGATCGACGCCATCGATCAGCGCTCCACACCCCAGGGCGCCGGCAAGGACACCCTCCAGCCCGACGCTCTGGCCGCCCACCGCCACTCCCTCGCCGCGCTGCTGCGCTGCCATGTGGCCGCCTGCCCCGCCGACAACTTTCTGGTGCGACCCCACCTGCAGCTGGTGGAACGCTTCAGCCGCCCCGAGGCCTGGACCCAGCTCGGTCCCGACGATCACCAGGCTCTCGCCACCACCCTGGCGCCCCTCCCCTCCGCCTTCGCCGAGCAGCAGGGCGACACCGACGCCGACGCCCGCCGCTTCGACCTGCTCCTCTATTCCCTGCAGCTCAGCCTCCTGCGCGCCGAACCGCGCTTCATGCGTCTGCAGCAGCAGCTTCGCGAAATCGCCGGCCTGCTGGAGGCCCGCGCCAACATCCCCCAGGTGGCGGCCGAACTGGAGCGAATCCGCGACCTGCTCCGCGATGAATGGTGGCAGGACGTGACGGTGCCCATGCTTGAGGAGGTGCGCCAGCACCTGCGCCAGCTGATCGGCCTGATTGAGCGCAGCTCCAAGGCGCCCCTCTACACCCACTTCGCCGATGAGCTCGGCCAGCTGCAGGAACTCGATGCCGCCGCCCTGCTCAGCCGCGACGAATTTCAGCAGTTCCGCCTGCGTGCCCGCGCCTTCCTGCGCGCCCACGAGGATCACCTCACCATGCAGCGCCTGCGCCGCAACCAGCCCCTCACCCCCACCGATCTCCACGAGCTGCAGCGCTTCCTGCTCTCCCATGGCATCGGCTCCGAGCAGGTGATGCAGCGGGCTGCCGAGGAATGCCATGGCTTTGGCCTGTTCATTCGCTCGCTCGTGGGCCTGGATCGCAATGCCGCCAAGGAGCTGTTCGCCAACTTCCTCGCCGATGGCACCCACACCGCCACCCAGATCCGCTTCATCAATGAGATCCTCGACGAGCTCACCAGCCGTGGCGTGATGGATCCCGCCCGCCTCTACGACCCACCCTTCAGCGACCTGGCACCCACCGGACCGGAGGATCTGTTCTCGGAGCAGGAAGTCGACCAGATCTGCCACCTCCTCGATTTGATCCAGACCCGCGCCGCTGCCGTTCAGGCCGCCTGAGCGATGGCGGCGGCCGGGGCGGTGGTGTGGAGCGGTGGAACCGCCAATGTGATTTCGTCGCTGATCAGCGAATCGGGCGGCCTCTCGGTGCGGGACGACACCCAGCAGGGGGTGATGAACCTGGTGAACAGCCTGGTGTCCGTGTCGGCCCAGAATTCCGACATCCAGCGGCTGCAGGCCTTCGGCGGCGGAGAACTCAAGATCACCGCCTCCTCGATCCTGCAGGATGCTCTCTACAACAGCTACAGCGGTTGCACTAGCGAACCCTACGACTGCTCCGGCAAGCCGCTCACCGCCTTTGATGGCGGCACGATCACCCTGCGGCAGAGCGTTGTGTCCCTGATCAACAGCCTGTATCCGGGGCAGATTCCGGCTGGCGTGAAGTCCTACTCCGCAGATGATCTCTTCTCCGGCACCACCGGCCAGCTCGTCGCCCTGGATTCCGTGTGGCTGCAGACCACGCCGAACCAGAGCGCTGCAAACCTGAAGAGCCTGTTTGGCAATCCCAGCCTGCTCACCGATGGCGACCCCATCCTCCTGGAGGATTTCGGCGGCGGCCTCAGCGCCTATCTCCTCTGGCCCGGCAGTGCCAATCCCAATCCCGCAGGCCCCCTGATTGATCAGATCAGCGATGCCGACGGCGCCAACCAGCTGATCAATCCAATCGACGGCAGCCCGATCCTTCGCGATGTGTTCGGCCGGCCCCGTACCAGCGATGGCCTGCGCACCATCGGTGCAGTCCAGCCCAGCGTGCCGGCCCCACTGCCTCTGGCCGGCGCCACGGCGGCGCTGGCATGGAGCCGGCGGCTGCGGTGCCGAATGCAACACCCCAAGACCCCCTCATGACCATCGGCTGGGTGCAGGTGCACCGCACGCACCGGGGGGCCTCGCGATCCAGGTGAGGCGTTCAGCCTCTACGACGCCTCGGGATCCCCGGCCCTGCCAGGCCCCTCCGTGAGCCGTGCCGCCAGCACCGCCGCGTACAACTCCTCCGGAATCTCCCGGATGTCGTACTCCACCGGCAGGAAGCCGTGGATGTGGCGGTGCACCACCATCCAGCAGTTGCGCTCCGGGTCGGCGCCGCTGCCGTCGAACGCGCGGGAGGCTGCGGCCAGCTGGCGCACCAGCTGGGGATCGGGGGTGGGGGCCTGCTCCATGGCCAGAATCATGCCAGCCACGCAGGGGCCACGGGATGGGGAACGGACAAGGGCTCACGCGGGCGTTGCTCGCCAACGCCGCGCTGCTGGCGGTGGCGGTCGCCTCCGCTTCCGCCCAGGGCTCCTCGCCGAACCAACCGCAGGCGATCCCCGCCCCGCCGGCGCTCAACCTGCTCCCCTGCCCCCGCTTGGGGCCGGCGAGCACGATCCAGCCGCTACGCATCCAGCCCCGCCAGGTGGCGGCCAAGAACAAGATGGGCTGCCTGTCGGCCGAGGATGCCGTCTACGGGCCGGATGGCTGCCCGATCCGCTTCTGCGGCACCCAAACCCCCCGCCTGGCCCTACCCGCTGCGCCTGCGGCTCAGCCGCCGCCGTAGGCCACCTGGCAGGCGGCATTGAGCAGCTGGGCCTGGGCGGCATTCTGGGGCGGCTGGCCGTTGAGCAGCCCCAGCTGGCAGTTGGCGGCCGCCATCACGGTCACATCACCGTCGGTGCCGTAGCTGAAGCTCACCCCGTAGGTGCCCACCGATTCCACCGTGCCGTAGTTGAGCCGCCAGGTGGTGCCGGGCACCAGGAACACCGTCTGCTGCTGGTTGGCCGCCTGATTCACCAGCTCGGTGATGGCGACGCCGGTGGCCAGGCCGGCCAGGCCCCAGGCGGCGGCGCTGCCGCCCCACCAGCCCCAGCTGCCCGGGGTCCAGGCATACCAGCCGGTGTGCCAGGGCCGGCTGCCCCAGTAGCCGCCGTTCGACCAGGCGCCATTCCAGCCGTGGTAATCGCGGTTGTAGAAATTGTTGTTGATGTCGACGTTGCGGTTGATGTCGAGCGTGCGGTTGCCGTTGGTGTTCGTCCAGGCGGGGCGCACGCCGGGGCCGTAGGCGGGATGCCAGCCCTCGTAGCCGTTGCGCCAGGTGTCGCCCACCGGCCGGGCGCCGCCCCAGGAGCCGCCGCCGAAGTGGTAGAAACCGCCGCCGCGGGGGCCCGCCACCGCGAAGCCGCGGGCGGCCGTCGGGGCCGCCGGCAGCAGCGGCGCCAGGGCCGTGAGGCCGAGCAGCAGGGCTGCGGTGGCGGGTCGCAGGGCAGGGAGAGAGAGGCGCACGGGAAACCGGGCGGGGGTGCCCGATGAGCTTTTCCCTCTCTAGCAATGCCCCGTTGGGCGGTTGTCTTCCCATGTCATTCCGGTCCTCCCCCTGCTCCGCGACGGCCTGCCGTCCATACGGTGCCAATACAGCGCCACGCCCCTTCCCTGAGGGGAGTTCCCCATGAATCCCACCGCCGAACTGTTCACCGAAAAGGCCTGGGCCGCCGTCGTCGACGCCCAGCAGCGCGCCCAGCAGGCGAAGCAGCAGCAGATGGAGAGCGAGCACCTGCTGGCGGCCCTGATCGGTCAGCAGGATCTGGCCACCCGCATCCTGGCCAAGGCGGGCGTGGAGGTGGGCACCCTCAGCCAGAAGCTGGACGCCTTCATCGCCGCCCAGCCCAGCCTCAGCGCCGCCCCCAGCAACATCTACCTGGGCAAGGGCCTCAACACGGTGCTGGATCAGGCCGATGCGCTCAAGACCAGCTTCGGCGACAGCTACATCGCCATCGAGCACCTGCTGCTCGCCCTGGCGATCGACGACCGCTGCGGCAAGCAGCTCTTCAGCCAGGCCGGCACCAACGCCGAGAAGCTCAAGGAGGCGGTGCAGGCGGTGCGCGGCAACCAGCGCGTCACCGACCAGAACCCCGAGGGCACCTACGAATCCCTGGAGAAATACGGCCGCGACCTCACCGCCGCCGCCCGCGACGGCAAGCTCGATCCGGTGATCGGCCGCGATGAGGAGATCCGCCGCACCGTGCAGATCCTCAGCCGCCGCACCAAGAACAATCCGGTGCTGATCGGCGA
>Ga0164293_10005025_pt1 | contig 11263 bp, 8 predicted proteins | sample GEODES118metaG_FD_111487 | JGI IMG/M metagenome (GOLD analysis project Ga0164293, IMG submission 111487) | Eutrophic lake water microbial communities from Lake Mendota, Wisconsin, USA - GEODES118 metaG | ecosystem: Environmental > Aquatic > Freshwater > Lake | place: USA: Lake Mendota, Wisconsin...
CACTGAACAGATTTTGATGTAGTTAATGTTGATCTAGTCACCAAGGAGAATTGAACGATGTTAAAAAAGGGTATGTTTGTAAAGACCGTTTCAGCTGGCGCTCTGGTACTGGCGTCTGTTGCCATGTTGTCTGTCAGTGCGCAGGACGCTCCGCCTCCGACTCCTGAGCAGATTGCTGCGTCATCTACCGCGACCCGTCAGGCGGTGTTCAAACTGCTGGCCTTTAATCTGGCCCCGATCAATGGCATGGCGCGCAACACCGTCGAGTTCGACGCGGCAATTGCCGAGCGTAACGCCTTGAGAGTGGCTGCCTTGGCGCCGATGATTGCGGACGTATTTGCCGTCAACGATACCCGCAACTTTCCGGTAACCACCGAAGCGCTTCCGATTATCTGGGACAACATGGATGACTTCCGCGCCAAAGCAGTTGCGCTGGAAGAAGCCGCCAACACCTTTGCTGCGGTTGCTGCCGGCGGTGACCAGGCAGCAACAATTGGAGCTATCCGCGCGTTTGGCTCAACGTGTGGTAACTGCCATCGCGAATACCGGGTTGATTAAACCCGGTATTCTGGGGTTAACGGGCAGTACCGGGTTGATTAAGCCCGGTAGCTACTGACCGCGCTTCAAGAATGCCGCCATCGCCTGGCGGTCTTCGTCAGTGAGCTGCCCGGTATTGTGCTCAATGACGGGTTCCATTTTGCCACCGACGTATTCACCGTCCGGCAACAGACCCAGAAACAGAAACAGCGCGACATCGTCCTCGCTCCAACCACTCAGGGCCGCTGCGTTTATCGCTGGTACATGACCATCGGGCATCTCCCCACCAGCAAATTGATTGCCATAGTCACTGATGCCCAGCGCATTGCGTGGCGTATGGCACTCGCCACAGTGACCCAGATTGCGTGACAGATAAGCGCCGCGCTCAATTTGCACATCGTCATTAATTGCTGGTTCGGGCATATTCAGATTTGCCAGCGTGTGCCAGGGCGCCAGTTGCCAGCGACCGATCCAGCCGGGGATGTTGTGTGCAGGAACCTCATTGGCTATTGCAGGTTGCGCGTTCAGCCATGATGCAATCGCCAGCGCATCGTCATCGGTCACCGCGGCATAGGAAAGATAGGGGAATGCCGGGAAATAAAAACTGCCCTGCGGGTTGCGCCCGTGTTTGATGGCGCGCACATAATCCGTTGCACTCCAGCCGCCCGTCCCGGTATCCACGTCAGGTGTAATGTTTGACGCATAAAACACGCCGAAGGGTGACTCTATCGCCATGCCGCCACTGAGCCCACCAGCCTCACCCTCGTGACAACTGATGCAACCGCCGGCGTTGATCAGGTAGCGCCCGCGCTGCAGTGTCTGCTCATCCTCTGCATAAGCGTATTCAGGAATTGTGGCCGGCATCCATGCCGGTGCAAACAGCCACACCGTTACCATCGCGGCAGCAGCAACTAATAATCCCGACAGATTTCGTGACATCACCCGAGGTCTCCCATATCCGATTAACGCTGATGCTAGCACAGCAAAACCTGCGGACAAGACTGAAATCGGAGTGGGTAAAGCCGGGTTGGGCGAGACCAAAAAAAAACGGGCATTCCGCTTCAGGAATGCCCGTTTTGTTATAGGCAGTTATCGGGTCAGGCCGGATATCAATCCGGTAAGGCCACCGCTGTCAAGGTTGGGCCGGTCTGCAGCATCACATACTGCTTGCCCTCGTGCACATAACTTGACATACCAAAACCACTGTCCGCAGGTACCTGGACACGACCGATTTCACGGCCGGTCATTTTGTCTACCGCAAACAGGTAAGGCGTCTCGTCACCGGCTGTGCCCGCGTACAGCAACATGTTTGGCGTGACGGTCATTGGTGCCAGTGCACCTGTGCCGGTCTGGCCGATGTCAATGCCCGCAAGCGCAGGGTGATTGCGGATACGATCAGGGGTATCGCCCACCGGAATCATCCACAGGTGTTCACCGGTGTTCATATCAATCGCAGTGATGCGGCTGTAGGGCGGCTTGTACAAGGGCAGGCCTTCTGGTCCGCGCACTGCCATCGCGCGCAATGATGCATATTCAGAGAACGTGGTACCTGTTGGCAGTTCGATCATGGAATCGCGCTCTGCTGACGGTGCAACCATGCGTGATGAACAGGCTGAACGTAAGGTAACGTAGAGGATGCCATTAACCGGATCTGCGACAGCAGGCCCCGGAATGTTCGCCCCGCCGCCATCACCCGGACACCACAGTGCAGCCACTTTGCCGATATCGTTGTCGCGATGCAGAGGCGGGTTGAACAATGGGCCGATCTCATAATCAGCGATGGCTTCAATCGCGGCTGCACGCAGTTCCGGCGTGAAGTCGATCAGATCGTCGTGTGTCAGGCCCTGCATATCAAACGGTGCAGGTTTGGTCGGGAAGGGCTGAGTGGCCGCCAGTTTCTCGCCTGGAATTCGCGACTGCGGAACTGCGCGGTCTTCAAACGGCCACAACGGTTCTCCAGTCAGGCGGTTGAATGCATACACAAACGCCTGTTTGGTGGCTTGTGCCACGGCGGGGATCTTTTCGCCGTTAATGGTGACATCCATCAGCACAGGTGCTGTTGGCGTGTCGTAGTTCCAGACGTCGTGACGAACCAGTTGGTAGTGCCAGACGCGCTCACCGGTACTGGCATTCATGGCGATGATGCTGGTCCCGAACAGATTGTCACCGGGGGCATGGCCGCCGTAGTAGTCAATGGTCGGCGGGTTGGTCACCGCATACACAATGTTGTTTTCAATGTCAGCTGACAGCGGAGCCCAGGGAGATACTTCTCCGGTCAGTTCACGCGGGTTGGGGATGCCTTCCCAGGTTTCGATACCGAACTCGCCTGCTTCCGGGATCACATTGAACTTCCATTTGAACTCACCGGTCTTGCCGTCAAAAGCAAGAATGTCGCCGGGGATGTTTTCAATCCGCGTCTGGTTGTAACCCTGCTCGGCAGAGTTGCCGACCACTACGGTGCCGTTCACAAAAATCGGTGGTGAAGAAGCGGTGATATAACCTTCATCCAGCGGGATGCCGTAGTAGGGATCAAAATCGTAACCCATGTATTCAGCAATCAGCCGCTGCATATCCACAACGCCGGTTTCCGGGAAACCCTCTACGCCAACCGGGCCTCCGAAACCTTCCAGAGGTGCGCCGGTATCGGCATCAAGTGCCGTCAGGAAAAATGCCGGGCTGATGATATAGATAACGCCTTTGCCGTCGATTTCACCATACGCCACGCCCTTGCCGTAGTCTTTACGCATGGAGTATTCATAACGGAAGGTGTGCGGTTCGCGGTACGACCAGATGGTTTCGCCGGTCTCAGGATCCAGTGCAATGACGTGACGACGGTCACCGGCGACGGTGTACAGTTTGCCATTGACATAACTGGGCGTAGAACGGCCGCTGCTGGAGTTAAAGCTGGCACCGTCCCAGACCCACGCGGTTTCCAGTTGAGTGAAGTTATCAGCATTGATTTGTGTGGCAGGGGTATAGCGGGTGTGGGCGTGATCACCACCCAGAGTGACCCATTCAACAGTTTCCTGTTGCGCATGGCTCTGAGTACTGAGGCCGATACCGATGGCCAGCAAAGCTGCCAGTCTGCGTGTGCGGACCGACATGCCAGCGCCGGCATGTTGTTTTGTTTTCATTATTCTTGGCTCCTGGTTTTTTTGTTTGGCCGGGGAATTGCTACCGTGCTGGCGCTATTCCCTGAGCCGAAGATTATGCCTGATCGCAGCAGGCTGCAAGCTTGAATTGTTACAGTATGTGCTAAGTCTGATATGAGCCTCGTGTCTGCGGCCGAACCAGTGTTTTTTTAGAGTGAAAGCCGAGTTTTTATCGTGCCTGTTCACTATTTGTGATTACTCGCGCACAATCGCGACAGGGCAAGTCTATCCACGCGGGGACATAATGACAGCAGCACAAGGCGATATGCCGGACGTAATTATCATTGGGGCCGGGCTATCCGGCATTGGTGCTGCTGCGCATCTGCAGCGGCATTGTCCGGGAAAGTCTTATCTGATTCTGGAGGCGCGATCGGCCATGGGTGGCACCTGGGATCTGTTCCGTTACCCGGGAATACGCTCCGACAGTGATATGCACACGCTCGGGTATAACTTCAAACCCTGGACGGCGGCCAAAGCCATCGCGGACGGCCCGTCTATCCTGTCGTATGTCCAGGAAACTGCCCGCGAGCATGACATCACGCCGCATATCCGTTTCGGGCATCAATTGCTGGCCGCGAACTGGTCTGATGAAAGCGCATGCTGGACATTAACGGTGAAGACCACGCAGGGGGAGCAGGTGCTCACTTGTCGCATGCTGCTGATGTGCTCAGGCTATTACAGCTATGGTGATGCCTACACACCTGACTTTGACGGTCGCGCGCAGTTTAAAGGCCCGGTGGTGCATCCGCAGCATTGGCCCGATGATCTGGACTATCGCGGCAAAAAGGTGGCGATTATCGGATCTGGCGCCACCGCGATGACGCTGGCGCCGTCAATGGCAGAGGCTGCAGCTAAAGTGACCGTGGTGCAGCGCTCGCCAACCTATGTTGTGTCACGTCCTGATCGTGATGTTATTGCCAATTCGCTGCGCAAGTTTCTACCGGAGTCCTGGGCCTATGCCATCACACGTTGGAAAAATGTGGCGCTCAGTCAATTTGTCTACCGTCGCTCGCGCAAACAACCAGAGAAACTCAAGCAGCAATTGTTGAGCATGGTGCGCAAAGAGCTTGGGGCTGACTACGATGTCGAGAAACACTTTACCCCGCGCTACAACCCCTGGGATCAACGCCTGTGTCTGGTGCCTAATGCGGATCTGTTTAAATCCATCAGAGCCGGCAAAACGGTCATGGTTACTGACCATATCAAGGGATTTAACGCGCAAGGCATTGAACTGGTCAGTGGCGAGTTGATTGAGGCGGATATTATTGTGACGGCCACCGGGTTGACCTTGCAGGTGCTGGGCGGCGCACAATTCAGCAAAAATGGTCAGCCACTGGATTTTGCAAACACCTGGTCATACAAGGGACTGATGTTTTCAGGCGTGCCCAATATGGTTTTTACCTTTGGATATATCAATGCTTCATGGACTTTGCGCGCTGATCTGATCGCCGAGTTTTTCTGTCGTCTGGTTAACGAGATGGACAAAGGCAACAAAAAAGCCTGCACACCTGAGTTGCGTCCGGGTGACATGAATATGCCAGATCGGCCCTTTATTGATGATTTTTCGGCGGGATACATGCAGCGCATGATGCATCGTTTTCCAAAACAGGGGGATCGGGCGCCGTGGTTGAATACGCAGAATTATGCCAGTGACCGCAAGATGTTGCGGCATGACTCACTGCATGACGGGGTTCTGCAATTCAGTTGAGGTTGTTGCGGTTTTGAGAGCGATCAGCGCGCGGCATCAACGGCGCTGTTTGCCTGCGCCGGCATATCACGAGCGCCCTGATAACCTTTTTCGAAGGCGTCCCAGTGCCGGGGTTCAAAGTGGAAGCCGGACTCGCGTTGTTTCCATTTGTTCAGCGACCGGCGCAGCCGATTCAGATTGCCTGCACACCAACGATCATCACCGGACTTATGCATAATGCTTTTGTCAAAGTCGATCAGAAAAATCTGACCTTGATTGTTAACCAGGATGTTGCTCGCATTCAGGTCGCCATGCTCAATCAGGTGGCGATGAAACCGCCGGATAACCATGCCAATGGCTTCCCAGGTTTTGTCTGATATGTTTTCACTGCGCAGAATTTCTGCCAGCGTGCGCGAATTGGCAATGCGCTCGGCAATGATTTGTCCTTGATAACACAACAGAGATCTGCGTTCGCAGCGCACTGCTACGGGCTCGGGTACCGGTAGCCCGAGTTCGCGCATGGCCGCCAGCAATTCAAACTCGCGCCACATGCGGGTGCGGCTCAGCCCGCTAAAGATGTAGGTGTTTTTGATAAATCGGCCAAGCAGGCCGCCACGATGGAAACGCTTGAGTACCAGTGGATTTTGTTCGTGTTCGAAGAACACCACCGTGCCGCGGCCTTGCGAGTCGGTAGCCGCCGGTAGTGAAACGGCAGAAGGCTCATGCCGGGAAAACAAGTCTTCCGGGAAGCTGCTGAAAACCGTCTGGTTATACAGTACGTGAGTATTTTTATGACGATATTGTGTTGTTCTCATCACGTCGCTTATTACGTTGGATGCAATCAGTGTTGCTGATATTAGGCAGACCGGAGATTACCTCGCCTTTTTCCGATAAGATAGCGTCTTTTTACACAAAGCTGAGTGAAGTGGATCAATATCAAGTACCTGAGCCGCGCTGGAGCGATGGTTTGCAAGGCCGCTTTCTGCGGCTTGCCGCCAGCGGTCTGGTGCCTGCGCGTTGGTTTCTGGCCGAGTTGCCATCGCAGCAGCAGCGCGCCGCAAAAACCGGTCATCTGCAACTGGAAATAGTCAGTCACTGCTGGAAGTATGCGCATATGCTGGTGTATCAGCTCAGTTCACTGGTGCTGTTCCCGCCGCAGTCCTGCACCGTCACCATGACGGTTTTTTACGGTGAAGAAGACTCGGCAACGGTTGCGCTACTGGCGTATTTCAAAGAACTCAAAGTGCCCAATGTGGTCTGGAACTGGCAGTGCCTGCCGCGTCAGGCACTGTTCCGTCGTGCTATCGGGCGCAACCTTGCCGCACGCAACAGCCAGGCTGATTGGGTCTGGTTTACAGATTGCGATTTATTGTTCCGCGCTGGTTGCCTTGATGGGCTGGCTGCAGCACTGCAAGGCCGGCAGGATGTGCTGGTCTACCCGGCGCAGGAATATTGCACAGGATTACTGCCGTATGACGCTGCTATTTTGCAGCCGGATATGAGCACACCGGCTGTGCTGGATGTCGACGAGTCGTTGTTTTCCAGGTTTCCGCGCAGTCGCGCAACTGGCCCGCTGCAGATTACCCACGGAGATGTGGCCAGAGCGGTGGGGTATTGTGAGAGCCTGCCTTACTACCAACGGCCATCAGAGACCTGGTGCAAAGCCTACGAGGATAGGGCGTTTCGCTGGCTGCTGCGCTCGCAGGGTGTGCCGCTGGATGTATTGGGGGTGTTCCGGATACGGCATGTTGCCAAGGGCCGCTACACCGGCGGCAAGTTGAACACCGGACTGCGCAGCAATCTGCGCAAGCTGGTGGCGCGCATCAAAGGCTGAGCAGGTATCAGAACCTGCCAGCCTTATGCCAGGCTCAGGGCTGACCTTTCAGCATTTTCAGGCCAACCGCTCTGCCAGGCGCAAAACCTTTCCAATACGTGTGCTGCGGATTCGGGATGCCCTCGTGATTCAGGGAATACACTGCCTCGGCACCATCTTCCAGAATATCCAGATATTCCCTCTGCGCGCTTTGCCCTTTCAGATGCAGATCCAGAAAGGCCGTTACGAAGTGCTGAAGAATATTGTTCATTAACAGGTTGTCCCACACACCATCGGTGTAGTGACCGGAGCCGGTCTGGTCTTCACGGCCATAAAACTCGACGGGCAGCGGCATCGGTGCGCCGGCGTTATGCCCTGAATTTTTGTACACCAGCATGTAACGATCGCTGTTAACGGCCTGATCAAAAATGGCTTTGATGCCGTTTTCGTAGCCGGATGTTGTATCAACATCGCCCGCCACAAACAGACTTGGCACCGTCAGCCCGGCAAGGCCATCGGCATCCCAGAATCCGTTGTTCATACCCCATGGCGCAATGGGCACCCCGGCTTTGATGCGAGGATCAAGGGTGTCGGCAAAGTCCGGGTTAGATGCTGCAAAATCCTGCAGCAGGCGATTGGGCGGCGAGCCCAGAAAACTCACACCGGTTTCGCTATAGCCTGCACCCAGGTTATTAACAGCGCCGTAGCCGCCCATGGAATAGCCGATCAGTCCGGTATTGTCAGCGTCAATGATGCCCGACAGAGCATGAGTGCTATCGGCACTGATCGCAGCAATCGCAGAAATAACAAAGCGTTGATCCGGTGCGCGGTTGTAAAGGGTGCTGGTGATGGCTTTCTGATCATCATAGGTGCTGTCGGTATGATCGATAGACACCACAACGTAACCCTTACTCGCCAGGTTCTCACCCAGATGACTCATCAGCATGCGGTTGCCGGGGTAACCGTGTGAGACCACCACCAGCGGGAAAGCCCCGTCTGTCGTCAGCGCGTCGGCATCACGGACGGCACGTCCGTTCAGGGTTGCCGTCAGTTCTGTGTTGCGAGTCAAGGTCTGATAACTGCCAACCGCTGGTTGTCCTGCAGCCAGCTGCGCCGGGTACCAGACTTCAAGGGTCAGCTGCCGATCGTATAGAGGTGTATCTTCCCCGGCACGCACATTCAGAATGTCCGGCCGACCGCTGTCTGTCAGTTGTAAGGTGCGCACCCCTATGTTGTAGGCGCCGAACTTTGCCAGTTCCGGCGCGTCCGGGCGCACTTGGTCAATTCTGTTGACCAGTGCCGCAGAGGGGGTTATTTGAGCGATGGTTTGATTGCTGTTCATCAATAAACCGCTTGTCAGTATCAGCAAGGCAAAAAACACAGATGTTTTGGTCATGGTCACGTCCACAAGTATGGATAGCCTTAACGGTACAACAGAGGCGCACCTGAATTCCAGACAAAAAACGCTCACGCTAAATTGATGCGGGACAAACAGATTGAATGTGCGACTGCCTTTGCGCCTTGTCATTGACGAGCAGCCCCTGCTTGCACCATATTCGGGGGCAATCAACCAGTGTCTCGGGAACTGTAATGAACAAGCTGGAAGCATTAAAACAAATGACCACCGTGGTCGCGGATACCGGTGATGTAGACGCGATCAGTCGGTTTACCCCGCAGGACGCCACAACAAATCCTTCCCTGATTCTGAACGCTGCGCGTCAGCCGCAATATGCGGCGCTGGTCGATGATGCCATTAGTTTTGGTCAGCGTCATGGTGCCGGCAAAGACGCCATGCTTGATGCAGCGCTTGATAAGCTGGCAGTGAATTTTGGCGCGCGGATTACTCAGATTGTGCCGGGCTATGTCTCTACCGAAGTGGATGCTGGTCTGTCATTTGATACTGCAGGGACCTTACAAAAGGCTCATCGCCTGTTAGAGCTGTACTCACAGGCCGGCGTGGATACTTCGCGTATATTGGTGAAAATCGCCGCCACCTGGGAAGGCATTCAGGCCGCTCGCACACTGGAGCGCGAAGGCATCAAATGCAACCTGACCTTACTGTTTGGATTTAATCAGGCGGTGGCCTGCGCTGAGGCGGGTGCGTTCCTGATCTCGCCGTTTGTGGGCAGAATTCTGGACTGGTACAAAGCCAGCACCGGCAAGGAATACACGGCTTCCGATGATCCCGGCGTCTTATCAGTACAGCGCATCTACCGTTACTACAAAACCCACGGCTACCCAACCGTGGTGATGGGTGCCAGCTTCCGCAATGTCGGCGAGATTGAGGCGTTGGCCGGTTGTGATCGGTTGACGATTGCTCCAGCCTTGCTCGAGCAGCTTGCAAAGGATGAGGCGCCGCTCACCCGACAGCTGCATCCTTCGCAGCCATCCAGTGATACGCGCATCAGCCTGCAGGAAACCGGTTTTCGATGGCAGCTCAACGAGGACGCCATGGCCACCGACAAACTGTCAGATGGTATCCGTAAATTCCACGCTGACTACCTGTCACTGAGGAAAATGCTGTCTGAAAAAATCTGATCGCACAAATAGCAATTAACCAATTAACCAGCTAACAGCTAACGAGCGCAGTGGTCAGGCACTGCTGACCACTGTGCGGCTTGCGCGAATTGCGCGCGAACCATCACCACCGGCAATCGTGGTTGCACCATACGGCGTGCCACCACTGACGGCAGAGATATCAAACATCTCCGGCGTGGTGTAACCCAACGGCACAATGGTCATGCCGTGATGCGCCAATATTGTCTAGGTAGAGGTGATGGCATCGTAATCGGCCAGTTCCGCAGGACTTGCGATGGGTGCCTGTTGTTCTGCCTTCCCACCGGAATTTTTGAATACCTCGGCCGCCATGGTCTCGGGTACGCGTTTAATGATAACCTCCACGCCGTTTCCCTGAGGTTTGATCGAGCTATATCAGGCGTAAATGAAAGTGCTCCGATGAATGATGCAATAAACTGCGACAATCAATCGGACATATCGATAATGTTGATTACCCAATCAAGAGTTGATCCGTCATGAGAGCGTTACTGTCCCTGTTAGGCCGTGCCATTGACATACTTGGGCTGTTTGTTGGTCGTCTGCTGTTTTTGTTGGTGCTGGTCGTTGTGGTGTTGATGATTTTTTCAGAACCCGATGCGCCGCAGGTGCCCTCTGAATCGGCCCTGGTACTGGCGCCCGCGGGTGTGATCAGCGAAGAAGTGCCCATCGCCAACGCCACTGATCTGATTCTGGGCAGTGGCGTTATGCGTGGGTCCCTGCTGCACGAGATGCAAGAGGCGTTACTGAGCGCCGCGTCTGACGACCGCATCAAAGCACTGGTAATCGATACCCGCGATTTGATCAGCATCAGCCCCGCGCAGATGGAGGCCTTGGGCAGCACCATTGCGCTGTTCAAGGACAGTGGCAAACCCGTTTACGCTTGGGGTGAATCATTTAACCAGCAGCAATATGCGTTGGCATCATACGCGGACAGCATCATGCTGCACCCCATGGGCAGTGTGATGCTTAACGGCTATGGCGGCAGCCAGCTGTTTTTCCGCGATCTGCTGGACCGCATGAATGTGACGGTGCATGTGTTCAGGGTTGGTGAGTTTAAATCCGCGTCAGAGCCATACACGCGCATGGATATGTCAGAGGAGTCGCGCGCAGACAGCCAGGCGCTGGTCGATGCGCTGTGGGGTCGCTACCTTGATAACCTTGCGGCCAACCGCGAAATGCCCGCAGAGGTCTTTCAGTCCTATGCCGACCAATACGCCCAGCGTCTGGTAAGCGCAAACGGAGACATGGCGCGTGTCGCTTTTGAAGCCGGTCTGATTGATAACATTGCGGGTGCCGACAGTTTTCGGCGTCAGGTCGCAGCGACCGTCGGTGTTGAAGATGGCAGCTTCAGACAAATACATTTTGAGGACTATCTGTTGGCCAGCGCCACGCCGCTCCCCGTCATGGCCGATCAGGTGGGCATTATTGTGGCGCAGGGCACCATTATGCCCGGCGAGCAGGCGCCGGGATTGATAGGCGCGGATTCCACAGTAGAGCTGATCCGCCAGGCGCAGCAAG
>Ga0164293_10005026_pt1 | contig 11261 bp, 11 predicted proteins | sample GEODES118metaG_FD_111487 | JGI IMG/M metagenome (GOLD analysis project Ga0164293, IMG submission 111487) | Eutrophic lake water microbial communities from Lake Mendota, Wisconsin, USA - GEODES118 metaG | ecosystem: Environmental > Aquatic > Freshwater > Lake | place: USA: Lake Mendota...
CCGGTCGAGACGTACCGATCTGTCTGTCGGACAACATCTCACGGGTCCAGAACTGCACGTACAAGCGCAGCGACGGTTTCCGTGAGAGTCGTCATGCCACGAACGTGGCTGTCGCTGTCGACAACGGCGCCCAATACCTCGACGTCAGCAACTGGATCTGCGGGCCGGAGGTCTGTCCGGTGATCGTGGGCAACATCCTCTTGTACCGCGATTCGAATCACGTCACCACCACGTATGCACGGTGGCTCGCGCTTTGGGGCGAAGCGGCGATCAGTCCCTACGTCGAGGCATTGCGCCAACGCACCAATGTTTCCTGAGCAACCGTCGCGACGTGGGTGCCGTCAGCACCGAACACATACCCGAACGACAGACCACGGCCACCGACGAAGGCGGTACAGGACATCTCGTAGAGATGCCACTGGTCGGCGCGATGTGGACGGTGGAACCAAATGGTGTGATCGAGGCTTGCGCTGAAGGCGCGTCCCTCGTCGGCGGCCACTCGTGCCTCTGGCGTTGCCGAGAACACCGCGTCCGTCGGCAGGTCGTCGGAGATGAACGCAAGCGCACATTGGTGCGCCAACGCACTGTCACCCACCACCGTGTTGGCCCGCATCCATGCAGCCACGCGACCCACACCGTCACGTTCGGATGCGGGCACTTCGTCACCGGGAATCCACCTGCGGTCGAAGAGATCGCTCCATGTCGTCGATTCGATGTCCTCGGGCGACCGGAGCCCGCTCGGAAATTTCACCGCGCTCACGTGTGACGAGTCCTCCGGCCGCTGGAACGACGCCTCCAGATTCAGGATCGCCCCGACCGCCTGTCGGGCAACGACACGGCGCGTGGCGAAACTGCGTCCGTTGCGGATGCGATCCACCTCGTAACGCACGGTCTGGGAGTTGTCGCCGCGTTGGATGAAGTAGGCACGCAACGAATGCACCGGGAACTCCTGATCCACGGTGGATGCCGCCGCGCTCAGCGCCTGGGCGACGATGTGACCGCCGTAGAGACCTCCCCACGGGTACGGGTGGCCGACGCCGACGAAGGTGTCGGGGCCGTGCGGTTCGAGCGTGACGAGGTCGTGGAGATTCACGACACCTTGACTACCACCAAAACCTCACCCGTGACGTGGCTCTCGAGTTCGAAGTCGCCGGCTTCGGTAGCCGTGAAGGTGAAGGTCTTCGACTCACCCTTCGCCGTCGTGTCACCGCCGAGGTCGTAACCGTGGAGGTGGAACTCGTCGTCGGCATCGGGATTGAGGAGCGTCAACTCCACTTCCTGCCCAAGAGCGACTTCTTCGACGCGTTCGGGCGACGAGTCGACGCCGACCGTGACCGAAATCCGCGCCACCGGGTCCACAGCCGTCGTTTCCGACGCCGTGCTCTCGGTGGCAGCGGTATCCGCAACGATGGACTCGGTGACCGCAGAGTCCACCGTGGTGGCGTCGTCGTCCGTACCGCACGCTGTCAAAAGCAACGCAGAGAGCGAAGCGGCGAGGAGAAGGGATCGGGGGCGCAAGGTGGAGATGTTCACACCGTGCCAGTCGCCCGTGGAGGCGGCAGAGTTCCCGCTTCGTTCTCGTCGATCAATGCCTGCAGATCCAGGCGCGCACGGGCCACGCGGGAGCGCACGGTTCCGACCGGACATTCACAGATCGCCGCCGTCTCCTCGTACGAGAGGCCGACGAGCTGGGTGAGAACGAAGGCATCGCGCCTTTCGGTGTCGAGCCTTTGGACGAGATCCTGCACCACGATGCTCGAGTCGAGATCGGTCACCGCCGAGGGACGCGTGTTTTCGTAGTCGGAGTGCAAGCGACGCCGGCGCTGACGGCGACGAATCTCGTCGAGACAGGTGTGCCTCGCAATCCCGAGCACCCACCCGCGAACGTTGTGTTCGGCCGTGATCCGGTGCATCGAGCCGACGACCTTCACGAGCGCATCCTGAGTGAGATCGTCGGCGGATTGTCCGTCGACCATGTAGCGACACAGTCGCCAGACGTCGGCCTGGACCAAGCGCAGAAAACCCTCCAGCGCAACGCGATCGCCGTCGCGCGCGGCGAGCGCGGTTCTGGTCAGATGATCCACGCCGTCACGGTAACCGGAAAGTCGGGAACCCGACGGGGTCCGGAGACGACCATCAAGCATGACGACTCAACGCGGTTGCGACGACATCTTCGAGCTCATCTCGGCGGAACTCGACGGGGAACTGCCCGACCACGAGAGCAGTCGCCTGCACGCCCACCTGAATGGATGTGCGCCCTGCACGCTCCTCACCACGAAGTTGGCGCGCCAACACCGTCTCTTTCGCGTCCAACCAGCCGAACGGATTCCCGACATCGCCGCACGGGTGGTGGCTGTGGCACATCCTCCACGGGTCGGTCGCCGCGGTTGGATCCGCCAGTCGTTGGCCACACTCGGCATCTTCGAACTCGTGGTGTCGATTCCCGCACTCGTCTTCGGCAACGATGCCGATGCGCCGGTCCACGTCGCCCGTCATGTCGGCTCGCTCGGTGCCGCACTCGGCTTTGCCCTGCTCTATGCCGCGTGGAAGCCCACGCGTGCGTACGGCTTGCTTCCCTTCGTGTCTGCACTGGCCGTGTTCATGACCGCATCGTCCGTGTTGGACGTGTTCTTCGGTCAAGCGTCGTTCTGGATGGAAACGACACATCTCGTGGAATTGGTCGGCATGTTGCTCGTGTGGTTGCTTGCAGGGAGTCCGCGACCGCGCATTCCCCGTATCCGACGCTCTCTTCAGACGGCGTAACGAGGATCAACTTCCGAAGGCAAAGCCGAGATCCGGGGCGGTCAGCATCGGCTCGTAGCGGATCCCCGCCTCAGCGGCCATGGCCGCACACGTTCCGCCTCGGTCGACGATGACGGTGATGAGAATCGGTTCGGCTCCGAACACCCGTACCGCCTCGACGGCCTCGAAAAGCGACGTCCCTCGTGTCACGGTGTCCTCAGTGATCACCACCTTGTCTCCGGGCTCCAGGGCACCGGCGATACGCCCGGTGACCCCGTGATCCTTGGCTTCCTTGCGGACGCTGAAACTGCGCAACGCATGGCCTCGGGTGGCGCCCACCGCGGCGATGCCGAAGGCAACGGGGTCGGCTCCCATGGTGAGTCCACCGATGGCAGTGGCATCGGACGGAATCAATTTCAGGGCGACGTCGGCGATTCGCAGAATGCCGTCAGGCCGACATGCCGTTTGTTTCGTGTCGAGAAACCAAGAACTCCTCTTGCCGGACTTCAAAGTGAAGTCCCCGTGTTTCACGGCATACCTCAGAACGTGCTCGCGCAATGCGGTTCGCGCCGGGTCCAAATCGGGAAGAGACAAAGAAGGTGAATCGGTCACGCCTCACACCGTATTCCATCGGGTAGATTTCGTAACGTGAATGCAACAAAAGGTGCGGCCGCTCGGAAGCCAGCCGCAAAATCCTCCCCCGCCAAGAAGTCGACCGCCGCGAAAAAGAAGGTCGCCTCCCGCAAATCCCCCATGAGCAAATCCCACAAAGAGGCGCTGGCCCAAGGCCGCGTCGAGGGACGCGTGATTCGCAATTATCTCGAGATCGTCGAAGCCAACCGCCCGCGTCGTGGTCGCAAGCGCACCGTCGAGTCCATCACCAAGCGACTCACTGCAATCAAGAAAGAACTTCTCACCGCCGACACCGTCGCCAAACTGCGCCTCACGCAAGAGCGCATGGACCTGGAGAAGGAACTGAAGCTGAAGAAGTCCACAGCCGACATCTCCAAGCTCGAGGGTCAGTTCGTGAAGGTGGCCAAGGCCTACTCCGACCGCAACGGCATCACCTTCACCGCGTGGCGCGAGATCGGCGTGGACCCCGGTGTGTTGAAGCGCGCCGGCATCACCCCGAACGACTGACGTACCGCGCGTCGACGCATCAGTCGGCCAATCAGTCGGAGAGGGCATCGACAGCGCGAGCGGCGTTGGCCAACACCCGCGTCTCGTCGAAGATCGCACGAATCGCTTCCTTCGAGAGATTCACGTCAAGACTCGAAGTCAGCACGTCACGGAAGTGCACACCCGTGTCGAGCGCACGGCGTGACAACTCCTGCACCGCCCGATAGGCGTCGTCGCGCACCATGCCCGACTCGACCAATGCAAGCAACGCCGACTGCGAATAAATGACGCCCTGGAGCAGATCGAGGTTGCGGCGCATCTGAGATTCGTCGACCTCGAGGTTCTCCAGCAACGACGTGAGTCGCTTGGTGACGTAGTAGGCCAGCATCGCCGAGTCGGGCAGAACCACACGTTCGGCCGACGAATGGGAGATGTCCCGTTCATGCCAGAGAGCTACGTCTTGGAGCCCCACCTGCAGGTTGCCACGCAGCACACGCGACAGTCCGGACAGGGTCTCGGCCGAGATCGGATTGCGCTTGTGGGGCATCGCACTGCTGCCCTTCTGCCCCTTCGAGAACCCTTCGCGCACTTCGTTGACTTCCGTACGCTGCAGGTGACGCAGTTCGACCGCGATGCTCTCGATGGTCGTGCCGAGCGAGGCGCACGCCCACAGGAACTCCGCGTGCCGGTCGCGAGCCACCACCTGCGTGGCGGGCACCGGCGTCAAACCGAGTGCTCGACCGACGTGCTCTTCCACCGACGGATCGATGTTCGAATACGTCCCCACGGCGCCCGACAACTTGCAGACCGAAATCGCCTCGCGGGCGGACTGCCAACGTTGTTCGTCGCGCTTCAGTTGCAGCACCCACAACGCCACCTTGGCCCCGAAGGTCGTGGGCTCGGCGTGGATGCCGTGCGTGCGTCCGATCATCAAGGTCTTGCGGTGACGACGGGCGAGCTCCGTGGAAACGGCAATGAGCGTGTGCAGTTGTCCGATGACGAGATCGGATGCATCGCGCAGCGCCCAACACCATGCGGTGTCGACCACGTCGGTGCTGGTGAGGCCGTGGTGGATGTAGGTGCCGGCAGGAGGACCGATGTGACGCTGCAGAACGTCGACGAAGGCCGCCACGTCATGGTTGGTCACCTGCTCGCGCTCGAGAACGGCTTCGACGAAAGCCTGATCGACCACGGGAGCCCTGCCACGACACGCTTCGGCGGTGCCGGCGGGAACCGCACCGATCTTCTCCTGGGCATCGGTGGCAAGGAGTTCGATGTCGACCCAACGCTGCATACGCGCGGCATCGGCGAAGAGATTCGCCATCTCGGGCAGTGCGTAACGATCGATCACGGCTTCGACACGCAGTCGTCGCGTTCCGGGCCGGTGCCGATCATCGTGACCGGAACACCCACGACCCGTTCCACCAGTTCGACCAACTTCTTCGCATTCGCCGCGAGATCCGCATACGACGTGGTGCCACGCAGCGACGCTTTCCAACCGGGGATCGTCTCGTACACCGGTACGACCCGCGCCAGAACCTCGGCGCGATCGGGATATCCCTGCAATCTCGTCCCGTCGATCTCGTAGTCGACGCACACCTTCACTTCATCGAAGGTGTCGAGCACGTCGAGTTTGGTGAGCGCGATCTCGGTGAGCGAGTTCAGACGCACGGCATGACGGAGCATCACGAGATCGAGCCATCCGGTGCGTCGACGACGACCGGTGACGGTGCCGAACTCGTGTCCGATGTCGACCAACGCCTGGCCGAGTGTGTCCGGCTCGCCGGATGCATCGACGAGTTCCGTGGGGAACGGGCCCGAACCGACCCGCGTGGTGTACGCCTTGGCGATGCCCACGACACGGGAGATGCTGCGCGGCCCGAGGCCAGTGCCGCTGCACGCTCCGCTGGAGATCGGGTTCGACGACGTGACGAACGGATACGTGCCGTGGTCGATGTCGAGGAATGTGGCCTGCGCGCCTTCGAGCAACAGATCGCTGCCGGCGTCGAGTGCATCGTGGAGTTCGTTCACCGTGTCGGAGACGTAAGGAGCCAGACGTGCACCGAGCGCGGCGAACTGTGCGACGGTGGCCTCGACGTCGACGGTGGCTCCGCCGAGCGCGGCAAGGATCTCGTTCTCGGCAACGGCCCGCTCGCGCACGGCGCGTGCGAAGTTGTCCGCATCGAGCACGGCCCCGACACGAATGCCCACACGTCGTGCCTTGTCGGCGTACGCCGGACCGATGCCTTTCAGTGTGGTGCCGATCTTGGCGTCGCCACGCTTGCCCTCGGCCAGGGCATCGTGTGCTTGGTGCCACGGGAAGATGAGGTGGGCCTGGCTGGAGACACGCAACTTGGCGCACGACACGCCACGGGACTCCAACTTGTCGATCTCGGCGAAGAGAGTGATCGGGTCGACCACGACGCCGTTGCCGATGACCGGGGTGACATGCGGGTAGAGCACGCCGCTCGGGATCAACTGCAGGGCGTACTTCTCTGTTCCCACCACCACCGTGTGGCCGGCATTGTGTCCACCCTGGTAGCGCACCACATGGGAGTGATCCTTGGCGAGCAGGTCGATGATCTTGGCCTTGCCCTCGTCACCCCACTGGGTACCTACGACAACCGTGACGGGCATGCAACGCTCCTGACCGCGTGAAAGGGGAACGTGAAGAAAGGCTAGCGGTTGTCGGGGCAGAGACGGGTAGGTTTTGCCCGTGAACGTGCTGCGCACACTGACATGGAAGAACATGAGCGATGCCGAGCGCAGCGCCTTCTGTGCCAGGGGACTCGACGAGATCTTCGATCCATCCCTGCGCGAGTCGATTTCTCGACTGATCGACGACGTGAAAGCCCACGGTGACGAGGCCGTGTGTCGCGCATTGGCCACCTTCGACGGTGTCACTCTGACCCCGTCGCAGTTGACCATCGACCCCGAGGCCATTGCGTCCGCTCGGGTCGAACCCGGCCTCGAAGCCGCGTTGATCGATGCGATCGATCACCTGCGTGCCTTCAACGACCACCTCATGGAACGGGCCTCCGCCTGGAGCATCGAGATCGAACCGGGCCTGTTCGCCGGCGAGAAGATCAGCCCGATTTCGTCAGCCGGTCTCTTCGTTCCCAGCGGCAAGGCCTCCTATCCCTCGGTGGCGTACCAACTCGGCGTTCCCGCCGTGGTCGCGGGCGTTCCCGACATCGCGCTCGTCGTCCCGCCGAAGCCCGGTGCCAACGGTGACGTCGACCCCGCCGTTCTCGTGGTCTGTCGCCTCCTCGGCATCCATCGCGTCTACCGCGCCAACGGACCAGCCGGCATCGCCGCTCTCGGCTTCGGCACCGAATCCATTGCCCCCGTACGCAAGATCGTCGGTCCCGGCAGCCCCGCCGTCACCTGCGCCCAGGTCGAGATGCAACGTCATGGAGTAGCCACGATGATGTTGCTCGGACCAACCGAGAGTCTCGTGATCGCGGACGACAATGCGGATCCTGTCCGTCTCGCGGCAGACCTGTTGATCGAAGCGGAACACGGCACCGATTCGTCCGTGGTGTTCGTCTGCACGTCGGCCGATCTCGTCGCCCGCGTCGACGTCGAACTGCAGCGTCAACTCGCCGATCTCCCCGCAACACGTGCCGACGCCGCCCGCGCCTCGCTCGGTGTCAACGGCGGAGCCGTCCTCGTCGATTCGCTCGACGAAGCAGCGGCGGTGGCCAACCGCTACGCACCCGAACATCTCCAGGTTGCCGTCGCCGATGCGGTGGTCGATCAAGTGGTCGACTCCCTGATCAATGCCGGAGAAATTCTCGTCGGCCAACACACGCCGTTCAGCGCCGGCAACTTCCTCATCGGTTGTCCCGCATCGCTCCCCACCAGCGGCTTCGCCCACGTGTCGTCGGGCATCACCGCCGAGGCGTTCCTGAAGCGCACCGCCATTGCGCGTGCCGACCAACGCGCACTGCAACGCATGGCTCCCTCCATCGTCACGCTCGCCGAGCACGAGGGATTCCCGGCGCACGCCAACGCCATCACCCGCCGATTTTCGTAGAACCAACGGAGAGAACCCATGTCGCTGAAAGACGATCTGAAATCAGACCTCACCATCGCCATGAAGGCACGCGACGAGGTCGTCGTGTCGACGCTGCGCATGGTGCTCGCCGCAGTCACCACCGCAGAGGTGGCCGGCGACGAAGCAGTGACGCTCGACGACGCCGAGGTCACCAAGGTTCTGCAGGCGGAAGCCAAGAAGCGTGCCGAAGCCGCACAGATCTACGCCGACGCCGGGCGTACGGAAGCAGCCGACAAGGAGCGCAAGGAACTGGCGGTGATCGAGAAGTACCTGCCCGCCGCCATGAGCGACGACGAGTTGAACGCGATCATCAACGAGGAAGTGGCCAAGGCCGCAGCGTCCGGTGCCACCGGTGGAAAGGCCATGGGTGCCGTGGTGAAGGCCGTTCGTGAACGCGCCGGTGCCAACGCCGACGGTGCCCGGATCGCAGCGGCCGTCAAGGCCGCCATCGGTTAAGCCGTCAGACACTCACGACGAGTTCGCCGTCGTGAGTGGTGACCCGCACCACCGAATCCTCGAGTGCCTTGCCCTCGAGGATCAGCACGGCAGCCTTGTCGGCGATCGCGCGCTGGATGAGGCGCTTCAAGGGTCGCGCACCAAAGGCCGGGTCGTACCCCTTCTCGACGAGCAACTGCTTGGCCTCGACTGACACGTCGAGGGTGATGCGACGCTCCGCCATGCGCTCCACCAGGTGGCGCAACTGGATGTCGACGATCGAACCGAGATCGTCCTGCGTGAGAGAGCGGAACCGCACGATCTCGTCGACGCGGTTGACGAACTCCGGCCGGAAGAACTCGAGCGGGTCGCCGGGCAGGTTGCTCGTCATGATCAACACCACGTTGGTGAAGTCCACGGTGCGACCCTGACCGTCGGTCAGACGACCGTCGTCGAGTACCTGCAGCAGGACGTTGAACACCTCGGGGTGGGCCTTTTCGATTTCGTCCAGCAACACGACGCTGTACGGACGACGGCGCACCGCCTCGGTGAGCTGGCCGCCTTCGTCGTAACCGACGTATCCGGGCGGCGCACCGATGAGGCGGCTCACGGAGAACTTCTCCATGTACTCGGCCATGTCGATGCGCACCATTGCCTTCTCGTCGTCGAAGAGGAACTCGGCGAGTGCACGTGCCAACTCGGTCTTGCCCACACCGGTCGGGCCGAGGAACATGAACGATCCGATCGGACGATTCGGATCCGACAAACCGGCACGACTGCGCCGCACCGCATTGGCCACTGCCACCACGGCGCTTTCCTGTCCGATGACCCGTTGGTGCAAGAGATCCTCGAGATGGACGAGCTTGTGCATCTCGCCCTCCATGAGTCGGCTGACCGGTACACCGGTCCACTTCGACACGACTTCGGCGATGTCCTCGGCATCGACTTCTTCCTTCAGCATCCGCTTGTTCGCCTGCAGGGTGTCGAGGTGCTCGGTGGCATCGGTGATCCGACGTTCGAGTTCGGGGATCCGGCCGTAGCGAATCTCAGCCGCCTTCTCTAGGTCGGTCTCGCGTTCCGCGTGACTGCGCAGCGATTCGAGTTCTTCCTTGAGAGTACGGATCGCGGCGATCGCCTCGCGTTCGGACTCCCAATGCTTCTTCTTCTCCGCGGTCTGCGCCTGCAACGAAGTCAGCTCGTCGTTCAGGCTCTCGAGTCGTTCCCGTGAGGCTGCGTCGGTTTCCTTCTCGAGGGCGACTTTCTCGATCTCCAACTGCAGGATCCGCCGCTCGACGATGTCGATCTCGGTGGGCAACGAGTCGATCTCTATCCGCAGCTTGCTCGCTGCCTCGTCGACGAGATCGATCGCCTTGTCGGGAAGGAAGCGGTTGGTGAGATAGCGGTTCGAGAGCACCGCGGCGCTGACGAGTGCACTGTCCTGGATGCGCACACCGTGGTGGACCTCGTAGCGCTCCTTCAGTCCGCGAAGGATCGCGATGGTGTCCTGCACCGTCGGCTCGCCGACGTAGACCTGCTGGAAGCGACGTTCGAGCGCAGGATCTTTCTCCACGTACTTGCGGTACTCGTCGAGCGTGGTGGCGCCGATCATGCGCAGTTCCCCGCGGGCGAGCATCGGCTTGATCATGTTGCCGGCATCCATCGCGCCTTCGGCGCCGCCGGCTCCGACCAACGTGTGCATCTCGTCGACGAAGGTGATGACGTCACCCTCTGCGTCGGTGATCTCCTTCAGTACCGCCTTCAGGCGTTCTTCGAACTCGCCGCGATACTTCGCGCCAGCCAGCATCGAGCCGATGTCGAGCGCGACGAGACGCTTGTTCTTCAGGCCTTCGGGTACGTCGCCGTCGGCGATGCGTCGGGCAAGGCCTTCGACGATGGCCGTCTTGCCGACTCCGGGTTCGCCGATCAACACGGGGTTGTTCTTGGTACGTCGCGACAGAACCTGGATGACTCGGCGGATCTCTTCGTCGCGGCCGATGACCGGATCGATCTTGCCCTCGCGTGCGCGCGCGGTGAGATCCTGCCCGTACTTCTCGAGGGCCTGGAACTGCTCTTCCGGGTTCGGAGAGGTGACGCGATGCGATCCGCGCACCTCGCGCAGGGCGCTCAACAACTCTTCGCTGCCGATCCCGACGCGCTGGTTCATCGCCAACAACAGGTGCTCGACCGAGAGATAGTCGTCACGCAGATCAGCGCGTGCCCTGTCGGCGTTCTCGAAGACGTTGTTCAACTCGCGGTTCATCCGCGGCTCTTCGCCGCCGTAGGCGTGGGGCAACTTGGAGATGGCCTCGTCGGCCTTGTTGCGCAGCATCAACGGAGCCACGCCCAACTTCTGCAACACGGCGGGCACGATGGTGCCGTCCTGTCGCAACATCGCAGCAAGAACGTGATCGGGAGTGACCTCGGGATTGCTGCGGCCACGCGCATCATCGAGCGATGCAGCGACGGCTTCCTGGGTCCTTTGGGTCCACTTCTTCGGGTTGATCGCCATGTTTCGGCTCTCCTTTCAGATCAACGCGCGATCAGTAACGATCGCGGTCGAAAATGCTCGCTGTCTGACCGAACACCACGACGGCCTGACGCAACGGAACGATCTCCTTGCGGGTGGACTGCGCCTCGCCGGTCAACCGTCGACGCAGGTCCGCGATTTCGGCACGCAACTCGGCAACTTCGTCCTCGAGTTGCATCACGTGACGGATGCCCTCGAGGTTCATGCCCTGCGCAGCGAGTTCGGCGATGCGTTGCAGTCGCTTGATGTCTTCTTCGGTGTACCTGCGGTTGCCACCGCTCGTACGTCCCAGGTTGACGAGACCACGGCGCTCGTATATCCGCAGGGTCTGGGGGTGAACGCCGGCAAGTTCCGCGGCGACCGAAATGACGTAGACGG
>Ga0164293_10005028_pt1 | contig 11259 bp, 9 predicted proteins | sample GEODES118metaG_FD_111487 | JGI IMG/M metagenome (GOLD analysis project Ga0164293, IMG submission 111487) | Eutrophic lake water microbial communities from Lake Mendota, Wisconsin, USA - GEODES118 metaG | ecosystem: Environmental > Aquatic > Freshwater > Lake | place: USA: Lake Mendota, Wisconsin...
ATGTTTAAATGTTTTTTTGAGTTCCTTGAATATGAATACACAATAAATAATACCAATCAATCCTCTAATTGCATTGTGCACATAACTGGGCAACATTCCTTCGTTGTGCAAATAATTACCCAATAGATTATTATAAGATGCGGCAAGATTGAGTTGTTTATTTTCAATAGATGAAAGATTATACGGCATCATTTCTAAAAGATGGAAAATGGCTGGAATAAAATGCAACCAATCGCTTTTTCGTAATTTACTTTCATCATTCAATAACATTCTAACATATAACCATGCAGATGGAAACATTAAATAATAAACAGGACTTGGTAGCCTAAAGAGCCAAGGAATATCTTCCAATAAATGGGTATCATAGAGATAAATCATTAGATTAATCATCCCCATACCGAATATAAAAATAATAAGAAACAGACTTGCAGGAGAAGATGTTTTGTAATTTCGAATCAACAAATAGATCAATAATAAATTATTGAATCCGGCAATAAAATTAATGCCATTCTTGATTTCTAAGAGATGCTGTATGTCCACCAAACAAAGTAAGTGAATCAAAATCTAAGCCCCAAATTTTATTACTGTATTATTGATGCTGGTTTCTGTAATATATTTTAACTTTACAAAAAAATATTTGCGATGAAAAAATCAATACTGTTGTTTTTAATCAATGCGTTTTTATTTGGTGCATTGGTGGCTCAACAAAAAAATAATACAAAATTATTGCCATCGTGGAACGAAGGAAAGGCAAAAAATGCAATCATTGATTTTGTAAATAAAACTACCCAAAAAGGCAGTGCAGATTATATTCCATTATCCGATCGTATCGCTTGTTTTGATAATGATGGAACGCTATGGAGTGAGCAACCATTGTATTTTCAATTTTTCTTTGCCATTGACCGCATCAAAGCAATGGCCCCTCAACATCCTGAATGGAAAACGAAAGAACCATTTAAATCAATTTTAGAGGGAAACCTAAAGGCTGCTTTAGCAGGCGGAGAACATTCGATTGTAGAAATTGTAATGGCTACTCATTCCGGCATGAGCACTACTGAGTTTGATAAAATAGTAGCGGATTGGATTGCAACAGCAAAACATCCAAGTACAGGATTGAGGTTTGTAGATATGGTATATCAACCAATGTTAGAGTTGTTAAACTACTTACGCGCAAACGGATACAAAACATTTATCGTATCTGGCGGTGGAATTGATTTTTTAAGGGTTTGGGCAGAAAAAGTATACAATATTCCTCCATACCAAGTTATTGGAAGTTCTGCAAAAGTAAAATACGAAGGCAATAACGATAATCCGGCTTTAGTTAAATTACCCGAACTCAATTTTATTGATGACAAATCAGGAAAGCCAGTTGGCATTCACCAGCATATAGGAAAAATTCCTGTTTTTAGTGGTGGGAATTCGGATGGTGATTATGAAATGTTGCAATATACCAGCACAAGATCTACTCCTCATTTTGGTATGATTGTGAGACATACCGACCCCCAAAGAGAATTTGCCTATGATCGTAATTCATCAATAGGCAAATTAGATAAGGGATTGAATGATGCAGCTAAATACAATTGGTTAATTGTTGATATGCAGAAAGACTGGAAAATCATATTCCCCGAAAAGAAAAAATAAAATGCATTAGATTGATGATATCAACTACTCTTGACCATACAATTGATTGAATAACATTTTGTAAGTGCTATGTGTTTGTCCTCTGAAACTGATTTCAGGGCCATACACGAATAATTTTCCTTTTCCCAGTTTTGCTGAAAAAGCAGCAACTCCGTTTTGTAAATAAGATTGGCCAAATGCCCAACCGCTTCTCAATGTTTTATCTGAAGCAAACCAAGCCAATGGGGTGATTTCTCCGTTTGCAATAGCGTCTGGCATTAAATTAAAAACGGGGCTTGCACTAAAATATACATCGGCTGTATTTTTCATTCCCCAGTTGGCTGAATGTTGAGCATTTACTGCTACTTGCATCACAGAACCTGGAATATAAAATTTTTCTCCTGGCAATGAACGTTCTTTTCCATTCACCATTTCTACCAATGCATTGCGTACTGGTAAATTAAAATGATACGCCAAATTGGCACTGCTTCCAATGGTTACAATGGTTCCTCCGGCTTCTGTAAATTCTTTTAATGCAGGTATAGATTTAGCTGTAGTTATCCTTCCAATACTTGAACGATAGATTTCTGGGATATCAGCCTCATTGGGTTCTCTTCCTTCGAATCCTCCACCAGCAGGAGTTTCTGGGCGATATGCAGGAATGGCTCCTCCTACAAAAACAATAACATCATATTTGCTTTTTAACTTGCCTGCATCAATTTCTTTTGCATAAACAACCGTAAATGGAAAACGATATTGCTCAAAAATCCATCTTGTCCAACCTGATGGCATTGAACCACCATATACATCCCATAAAGCAATTCTACTTGATTTCAACTTTATAGAAGCGCTGTTGGACGGTTGATTAAAAGATGTGATTTTAACTCCATATTCAGAAGCTGCTTTTTCCAGCATTGAATTTACTGTTGCATTTGCTTGAACAATAAATTGTTCATTTGTTTTTTCTACTTCAACACCCGCTTTTAATAAATCATTTACCAAAATAAAACTTGCATTATCTTTAGTAGAAAACTGGTACTTTTCTGTATCCGCTTTTTTCTCAATCGATCCAACTGCTTTTTGTTCTACACCATATGGCAATGTTTGAAATGGACCATCAAATGGTTCTAAAATTCTATCAAACTCTAAACCCATGGTATAGGCGGGTGTCCAACCAGCTGCATCATACGGACGTACAGGGGGCCCGCCTGGATATTGAAAATCATTGGGATGATCTTGTGGATCAAACATATCAATTACATGCGGACGAAATGCTTGATTTGTTTTTACAATATAGGATCCAGCTAAATATTTTTTATTTGCTACTGTAAAATCTGCGGTTGCTTTTTCTACACGTATACCACTCTTCAATAAAATATTAACGAAATTAACAGCAGTAGTAGTTTGATTAATTGGAATGATATACGCTCTCGGATCGCGTGATTGCGGATTTTTATATACTTTATCAAAAATGGTTGCGGCAATAGAATCATTCCTTTCGGCTCTTGGGTCGGTCTTTATTAATTCGTTGGCTATTTCAACTTTACTAGGTGTTTTTGTCCAATAATCTTTATTACCAGCTTCTATAGAATTTTTGCCCATTGTATAGATGTTCATGAGCAATTCATCCTTGTGTCTTGATGCATAATTTAATACAGCATAATTCAGTGAAACAGAATAATCAATAGAACTTTTAAAATACCATTTTTGGGGCTCTATTGGAAATGGATTTGCACTATTCGGAATTAATCGGCTTGGAACAAAAGGTATTTTCATGGGCGTTGGATTTCCAATCATTTCCGTTAATAACCCAATTATATTATGATAATAGGCTGTAGTTCTTAAGCCACCATTCCACCATGTAGAATATACAGAACCGCTTTTCATGGTATAGCCTGGTTTGTTTTCTGCATTCAACCTGCTACTCATAACAGCTCCCAATTGATCTATTCCCGTAACCAATAATGGATCGTATACATAATTAAATGGGTCTCTGTATGGAGGGCCAGCCACAACAGTTCCCGCAGGACCTGTTTGGTGGTGATTGTACAAAATTTGTGGCATCCATTCTACATATTGCTGCAAACTCATGTTCTTGGATTCGCTCATATTGGTCATATAAAAATCACGGTTATTATCGTGTCCAATATATTTTTGATACAAACGAGGTAGATTGGCAGTACTTCTTTTTAATGTATCTGCATTACGCATGTACCAACTAGATTGCAATTCTTGTCCATCAGGATTAGCATGAACAAAAAGGATGATTGTAGATTTTAAGATTCTTTTGGTTTCTTCGTCGTTGCGAGAAATTACTTGGTACAAAGACTCGATCCATTGGTGAATACCTAGCACTTCGTTGGCGTGTAACCCTCCATCAATCCAAACCACTGCTTTTCCTTCTGCTGCCAATAACTTTGCTTCTGCTTCAGATACTCCCTCTGCTCTTGCCATTCTTTGAGCAATGTTTTTATACTTATCAAGCTTAGATAAATTGGCTGGATCAGAAACAATAACCATGTACTGTTCTCTACCTTCTTCGGTTTTGCCAATACTTTGCAACTTCAATTTATTGGAAGCTGCTGCCAATTTTTTTAAATACGCTTCAGTCTGTGTAAATGTGGCTAGATGATAATTATCTCCAATAGAAAAACCAAAATGCGATTTTGGTGTTGGGATATTTTGTGCTTCTACAAAAACTGTAGTTGCAATTAAACAAAAAAAGAGAGCAGCTATTCTTAGCATATAATTTAGTTTAGGATTAACTAAATTAACAGAACTAACGCAATAAAAGTACTTTTATAAAATATTTATCCAACCAACTTAGATCTATTTAAATAATCTTGGTTAGGCGCATAAATAAATAAGCATGATTCGCCTTGAATGGTATGGATGATTTGTTGAACCTGATTACTAGGAACTGCCGGACACCCCTGGCTTCTGCCTAGATAACCCATTTGACTGATAGCAGTATTGCTTACATAATTAGCTCCATGTAAAACGATGGCCCTTTGAGCAGCTTTATCATTGATTCCATTTTCAATTCCTGTTAACCTCAATGATTCTCCATGTTTTCCAAAATAGGTATTTCCAGTAATATAAAAGCCTAAGCTACTTTTATTCGATTCGTTTTTATTAGAGAAGTTTTTTGCAAATAAGGTGCCTGAATTTTTTCCATGAGCTACCAAAGTTTGTAAAACCAATTCTGTTGATTCCATATCGATGATATACAAACGTTCTTCACTACTTGGTTTACTAAAATCTGCAATGGTTAAATATCTATGATTAATGAGTTTGCCTTGTTCTTTTAATTTTTGATAGCCTTTTATGGCTAAACTTATTGCACGATCATTGATGTTTAATTTTGAGGCCAATCGGGTTGAATTCAATACATCATCATTTCCACCAATAGTAGATTTAGTATCATATGATTGGAGTACAAAAGAGAAAACCGCAACAAGAACCAAGGCCAATTTTTTAATCATGTGATCTATTTTAATGGCTGCAAAGGTACAAAAGATCAATCGGAGCTTTATGCCATCGGCAAAAGATTGGCTTATCGTTTAGTTAAAATAGGCACCCGAAATATGTAAGAAAACACTATGTATAAATAACTCAATTCAAATAAGCATTAGCTATGTAATTGGATTATAGTCATTTGTTAAATGCCATTAAAATGCATTGAATTGTTAAAATACGATTGCTAAGCTTAACGGCTTATGAAATTAAAATTTATAACTCAGGCCTGCAACAAACCCGTAGTCGGATCTTGCTGCACCCGTTGTTGGTGACTTACTATCGTAGTTATTGTAAAAATTTAAACTCAAAGAAAAATCACTAATCAATTCCCAATTGAGATTAATGTCTCCATCGTATCTGGTTCTTCCTTTTTGAGACAAACTAAAATAAAGTGTTTGGGTAGTTCCTAAAGAAATATTGGGTTTACTAAATGAAAAGAAATTGTATTTTCCTTGAACAACCCATTCTTGATTATTCGTAGAATTCAATTTTAAATCTTGTTCTCTATTGATTGCCAAACCAGTAATTACCAACCCTTGACTATGCCTGGTTAATACAAATTTGTATCCAAGCGCCAAGGCTTGTTGCCATCTTTTATTTAAGCCCAACTGGGTATTTCTCTGATAATTTACCAATGCTACACCGAATAAATATTTACTAAAATAATAATTGTACCGTAAGTTTAAATTAGCCCTTTCAACTACAGAGGTGATGCTGTCTGAAGTGAAAATCATATTACCCCCCAATTCAACTTCGGTTTTCTCGTTGTGGTAAAAAACTGATCCATCAGCATTAAATCGGCCGATTTGACTAGACTTTGTATAGGTATAACCGGCTCCAACATTTCCATTGATTCTGGTGGACCATTTTGTTCCAAACTTAAACATAGATGCAATATCCCCAATGGCAATTTCTTTGCTATCATAGGCCGTTTTGGCAATAATTTTTCCACGGTTTACAGAAGCCGATATAAAGCCAGGGATAATATCTCTTTGAACGGTTTCAATTCTAAAATAATGTTTGCTGGCTTGTATAGTACTTACTTTATCGTACTTCACTTTTACAATTCCTACACCATCGCCATCAAATTCAATTCTACCCAATTTGATGCTGATTAATTCTCCAATCAGCATCGATTTATTGGTAAAAAACAAGGTGTCTTTGCTCTGAGCATGAGCTTGGATTACTCCAGTCATAATGACTACCCATAAAGAATATCGAATTATTGAAAATTTATTGCACATGACTACTACAATATTAAACAAAAAAAGAGGAGCATTTATTGCTCCTCTCATTATTTCAAAGCTGAGTTCAAGAAATTAATTACCTAATTTAAAGGCCAATCCACCGCCCATTCCAAACTGATAAACAGAAGAATAAGACTGTAATCCAACACCAGCTCCTCCTGTTCCGAAATAAGCTCCACCTCCAAACCCTTGAGCAACTGAAACCAATTGCATTTGTAATTTCAATGCCAATTTTGGAGATGCCCAAATATTCGCTCCAGTTCTTAGACCCCATGCAAATTTAGTGATGCTACTATTGCCACCTGGATCAGGATTTTTAATACTAACAATTGCCATACCCACCATTGGTCCGATATAAGGCTCCACTTTAGGGTTTGCTCCAAAATAACGGTTGATGCCAAGCATAATATGATTCACTCCAATATTGAAATCTTTATTCTTTGCCAAGCCAGCCCCACTTAAATAACGCATAGGTGCTTTGGTGTCTTGACGCATGTAGAGTAATTCTACTCCCATACCCCTATTAATTTTAGATTCAATACCTAGACCCCATTGAAAAGCGCCCATTATTTTACCATTATAATAATTATTTGCATCGTAATAAGAATCAATAGCATCATCAAATACATAACCAGTATAACCGTTTAATCGAATATCTGGTTTTTTTTGAGCCGAAATAGCTCCTACAAATAGTACTGTTGATAAAAGGAATAGAAACAATTTTTTCATTTAATGTAATTTAGTGATGCAAAATTAGTTTTTAATGGAATAATAAAGAACATATAACGATCAATAATACCTTATTTATTGTATCAACTTATAAAATTAAACAAGAATAGGTCATACCCTACACAAGCGAACTTTAAAATCAAATGCATAGCCCAATAAACTAATTTCTTTTTTGCCACCTGTTTCCGCCGTTTTTGGCTCCGCCATGTGTTCTTGGAGAATAGCTTGGGGATGCTCCAAACTGATCTGGCACAGGTATTTTATCTACTTGTTTGCCCAATAAAGTTTCAATGGCTGCAAATTTTCTTTGCTCGGCTTCACTTATAAAAGTGATTGCAGTTCCTTGACTTTCTGCACGGGCAGTTCTTCCAATTCGGTGTATATAATCTTCCCCATCATTGGGAACATCAAAATTTATGACCAATTCAATTTCTTCAATATCTATACCCCTACTCAAAATATCTGTTGCAACCAAAATTTTTAGCTTCTTATTTCTAAAGTCTTGCATTACTTGCTCTCGCTTGTCTTGCAATAAATCGGAATGAATTTCTTCAATTGAAAATTTGGCTCTTTTTAATTCGGCACTTAACTGTTTTACATGCTGCTTTTTAGAACAAAAAATTATTACCCTTGTGAATTCTTTGCTATTGAGTACAAATTTGATTAACGGAATTTTTTGTTGCTCATACACTACATAAGCTTGTTGAACAATTTGCGCTGGTGGTTTTGATACCGCTATATTTATTTCAACAGGATTGATTAATAGTTTACGAGCTAAATCGCGCATCTTCGGAGGCATGGTAGCCGAAAACAACAAATTTTGTCTTTGCTTTGGAAGAAAAGATATGATTTTCATGATATCATCATTAAAACCCATATCGAGCATTCGATCTGCTTCATCAAGTACCAAGTAATTTACTTCCTTCATTTTTACATAGCCCATATTTAAATGAGCAATCATTCTGCCTGGAGTACATACCACCATATCTACGCCACTACTGAGGGCTTTTTTTTCGGTGATGAAAGAGTTTCCATCGCCTCCTCCATAAACAGCTATGCAACTTATATCGGTAAAGTATCCTAAGCCTTCCATTGTTTCTGCAATCTGGATGGCCAATTCCCTTGTTGGTACAATAATTAATGCATTAATATGGTTTGCTGCATGATGACTGGTAAGCATCTTATGAATAATCGGCAATAAAAACGCTGCTGTTTTTCCTGTTCCAGTTTGTGCCGATGCAATGATGTCTTTTCCTGCTAAAATGGGTTGTATCACTTGTGCTTGAACAGGTGTTGCTGTTTCATATCCCATTGAATCTATGCCTTCTAATAACTTTTCGTCTAATCCTAGTTCTCTAAAATTCAAAATATTTTTTTCGTTGATGGTGCGATAATCAAGATAAATTTTCCACCTGACTGGTAAAAAATCTGGGTTCGTCAATCCTTTTTTATAAATCTCGAGCCATAAATATAAATTATATGCAGTTTACACCCGAATTTATTCCCTCAAAAAGGCAAAAGAATGCATTTTGACTAATTTTTAACCACTATAATGCAGCCAATTCTATTATTTTTGCCATCTGCAAGAGCAATACTCTTGTAAACATGCAAAAATGAAAAAATTACTCTTATTAATTACGGTTCTGACCGGAATGGTTGCTTCGGCTCAAACTTCGGATACCAAGACAATTAAGATGCCCAATCGTACAAAAGACCATTTCATGATTCAATATGGTATTGATGGCTGGACTAGCAGGCCCGATAGTGTAAGAACTGGTGGATTCAGTAGGCATTTCAATACCTATATCATGTTCGACAAACCTTTTAAAACCAACCCAAAAATGAGTGCGGGTATTGGTCTGGGGATTGGAAGCAGTAATATATTTTTTAATAATACCAATGTAAATGTAAAACATGTTGGCACTCAACTACCCTTTACTATAGCAGACAGCATCAATCATTTTGATAAGTTTAAGATTACTACTTTGTATTTGGAATTGCCTGTTGAGATTCGTTATTTCTCTAATCCAAATAACATGAATAAGTCTTGGAAATTTGCGATTGGTGCAAAAGTAGGTACCCTATTAAAGTCTTTCTCTAAAGGTAAAAACTATGTGAATCGGAATGGTCAATCAATTTACGGTCCAACATTCATAGAAAAAGAGCAAATCAAGAAATTTTTTAATGGAACCTCTTTAGCTGTTACAGGCAGAGTGGGTTATGGTATTATAGGTTTACAAGGTAGCTATAATGTTTTAGGCGTATTAAGAGATGGATCTGGGGCAAGAATGAATCGATTTAGTTTCGGGATTTCAATTAGCGGATTATAAAAACTTGGTTTCCTATACATTGAGCCCCGATTGATCGGGGCTTTCTTATTTAAGCTAAGCAGCGAAAGACTAACTTTGTAAAAAAAGAAACATTGATTGAGAAAAAACAACTGATTGCCCAAGAAGAAAAAGCCGTTTTGGTAGGGGTGATTTTGAAAGAACAAACGAACGAACAAGCAACAGAATACCTGGATGAATTGGCATTTCTTTCAGAAACTGCAGGAGCAATAGCAGTAAAAAGATTTACTCAAAAATTAGCACACCCCGATAGCAGAACTTTTGTAGGAAAAGGAAAATTAGAAGAAATAAAAAATTACCTGAATGGAAAAAACATTCACCTAGTAATATTTGATGACGAATTAACGGGTTCGCAAATTTCGAATATAGAGAAAGAGTTGAAAGTAAAAACCATTGATCGTTCCGATTTAATTCTAGATATTTTTGCTCGAAGAGCCAGAACAGCTCAATCTAAAGTACAAGTTGAATTAGCGCAGTACCAATATTTATTGCCTCGATTAAAAGGGATGTGGAAACACTTGGAAAGACAAGGTGGCGGTATTGGAACAAGGGGGCCCGGAGAAACAGAAATTGAAACCGATCGACGAATTGTAAAAGATAAAATTTCATTGCTTCGTAAAAGATTGGGTGAAATTGACAAACAAGCTTTTACACAACGAAAAGAAAGAGGCGAATTGATTCGTGTGGCATTGGTTGGATATACCAATGTTGGCAAAAGCACGCTGATGACCGTTTTAAGCAAGAGTGAAGTGTTTGCAGAAAATAAATTATTTGCTACACTAGATACTACTACACGAAAAGTGGTTTTTGAAAACACGCCTTTTTTATTGAGTGATACGGTTGGATTTATTCGAAAACTACCGCATCATTTAGTAGAAAGTTTTAAAAGCACATTGGATGAAGTTAGAGAAGCAGATATTTTATTGCATGTGGTTGATATTTCTCACCCACAATACGAAGACCAAATTGGAGTAGTGAATAAAACTTTACAAGAATTAAAAGCTTTTGAAAAACCAATTCTTACCATCTTTAATAAAATGGATGTGTATGAAACAAAAACTTTTGATGAATGGCTAGAAGACTCGGTAAAGCAAGAACTCTTACAAGATTTAAAAGACAAGTGGGATAATATTACCAATAACAATTGTGTTTTTATTTCTGCTACAGAAAGAAATAATTTAGATGCATTGCGTGATTTAATTTTAGAAAGGGTTAGAGAAATGTACAAAGTGCGCTATCCTTATAAAACAATGCTTTATTAATTTGATAACACAACTATACAGCAACTTAAATCGATTAATGATCGGGGTTTAATGGAGAAAAAAATCAATTGGGTTAAAATTGCAGATGCTGTTGCCGAAATTGAGTGGCAAAATAATGGCATGAGTGTTGTTGAAGTGGAAGGCAAAAAAATCACTTTAGTTGCCCATAATCAGACTTTATTTGCCATTGCCCATAAATGCCCACATGCTAGCGGAATTATGGCAGATGGCTTTATTGATGGTTTAGGAAACATTGTTTGCCCATTACATCGGTATAAATTCTCCCTTGAAAACGGCCGAAATACCAGTGGCGAAGGGTATTTTTTAAAGACTTATCCGGTTCTAAACAACCAAAATGGGGTTTTTATAGGCTTAGAACTAAATCGATTTTTTAATTTTTAGCGTATTTTTTTTGTAAGAAAGTCTAAACCCCTATTTTTGCAACCCCAATGGGGAAATTCCTCCTTAGCTCAGTTGGTTAGAGCATCTGACTGTTAATCAGAGGGTCTCTGGTTCAAGTCCAGAAGGGGGAGC
>Ga0164293_10005031_pt1 | contig 11259 bp, 14 predicted proteins | sample GEODES118metaG_FD_111487 | JGI IMG/M metagenome (GOLD analysis project Ga0164293, IMG submission 111487) | Eutrophic lake water microbial communities from Lake Mendota, Wisconsin, USA - GEODES118 metaG | ecosystem: Environmental > Aquatic > Freshwater > Lake | place: USA: Lake Mendota...
GCGCATGAGCCAGCCGAACATCACGCAGCCGAGGCAGAAGGCAAACGCCGATTCGAGGAACGCGGCACCGACGAGTCCGGCAATGACGATGCGCGATACCGTTGGCTGGTCGACGGCGACGAGCACGAGCGCGACGATGCCGAACGTGAGCCCGATCGCCTGGGCGAATCGCTTCGGCGGACCCGGAACGAACTTGTGCACCGTGCGGATGCGCGGCGTGATGACGCGGGTGGCGAGCAGGCCGAGCGGGCTGAACGTTGGTCCCGTCGTCACGCGGGCGAGGAAGCCATAGGTGAGAGCGGCGAGAACGATGACGTTGCCGCTGGCGACGTACGCGACACCGAGTAGCACGGCGCCCGCGGCGACCAGCCGCGCGGACGTTTCATTCACAGGATTCGGAAACGGAAAGCGCTTCGACATGCGCGCAAGTCTAGACAATAGATGACCAGCAAAGTCAGATTTCTAGACTCGGCACGGTGGTCGAACTCGGACACAATCTCGTCCTCGTTGCCCTCGCGGCGCTGACGTCGGGGGTGGGGGCCCTCGGTGGAATTGGCGGGGCAGTTCTGCTCGTGCCGCTCCTCGTCGTCACCGGCACGCCCGTGACGGAAGCGAGCCCCCTCGGACTCGTGTCCGTGATCTCTGCCTCACTTGCCGCCGCAAGTGGTCATCTGCGGGACGGCACCGTGAATCATCGTGCGGGGGTGCTGTCGGAGACCGCTGCGACCAGCGGCGCCATTGCCGGTGCGTTGCTCGTCGGCATTTTTTCGGAACGCATGCTCACCTGGTCCATTGCCGTCGTCATCGTTGCTGCCGCACTGATGAGCGGTCGACGCAAGGGTGTGCGGTGGCATCCCGATGCGTCACTCCGTGAGTCCGACGTCGGTGAACACGTTGGCTCGATCAACGGGGCGTACGGATTCAACGGCAATGTCATCCCGTATCGGGCGAAGAACGTTCCGTTCGGAGTCGGTCTCATGGGAATTGCGGGATTCGTCACCGGATTAGCCGGGGTCGGCGGCGGCTTCATCAAGACACCGATCACGAGTGAGGTGATGCACCTGCCGGTGAAAGTGGCCGCCGCAACCAGCACCTTCACAATCGGGCTCACGGCATCGGTGGCACTTGCCGTCACCGCATTTCGTGGTTCGATCGATGTGAATGCGGCAGCACTCGTCGTGCTGGGGGCGATCGCGGGTGGCAGCATCGGCTCGCGCATCCAGAACAAAGTGTCGCCCCCGGTCGTGCGCCGTGCGCTGTCGTTCATCCTCATTGCCGTCGCCGTCGCATTGGTGGCACGATCGTGACGCACACCGATCACGCACAGCTGGCTGCGCAGCGAACGCTTGCGCGCATCAACGAAATCATCGTTGTCGTCATCACCGTCGCTGCGCTCGTCGGCGTGCTCGTGGGCGGCGAGTCCGGCAGGGTCATTGATGCGATCGTCATCGTCGTGCTCTGCGTCGTGCCATGGTTGCGGGTGGTGTGGCTCGTCGCTCGCTGGCGGCGGATCGGTGACATGCGATTCGTCGCCGTCGGTGTGACGCTGCTCACGTTGACCGTCGTCGGCGTTGCGCTTACTACGCTCGTCAAGTGAGAAACAAGGGAGAAAAACAATGATGTTTTTCCGTCAGTACTACCTGGCCTGCCTGTCGCATGCGTCGTATCTCATCGGCGACACCGGCACCGGTCGCGCCGTCGTCGTCGATCCCCAGCGTGACGTCGCACAGTACGTCGCCGATGCCGAAGCCAACGGTCTGCACATTGAACGCATCTTCGAAACCCACTTTCACGCCGACTTTCTTTCCGGCCATCTCGAGCTCCAGAAAGTCACCGGAGCCGACATCACGTTCGGTGTCGTCGGTGCCGATCGCACGGAGTTCCCCGTCGTTGCAATGAAGGACGGCGAACGCTTGTCGCTCGGCGCGGTGATCCTCGAGGTGCGCGACACCCCGGGGCACACTCCCGAATCGATCTCCATCGTCGTGTACGACGGCAGCGACACGCCCTACGGCGTGCTCACCGGTGACACGCTGTTCATCGGTGACGTCGGCCGCCCTGATCTGCTGTCAGCGTTCGGGGCCAGCGCCGAAGACCTCGGTCGCCAGCTGTACCACTCTTTGCACCACAAGTTGCTCACGTTGCCCGACACGACGAAGGTGTACCCGGCGCACGGCGCCGGTTCGGCATGCGGCAAGAACCTGTCGACCGAGACCGTGTCGACGATTGGCGAGCAGCGTCGCACCAACTACGCGCTGGCGCCCATGTCGGAGGACGAGTTCGTCAAGGTGGTGACCGAGGGGCAGGCAGCCGCGCCGCTGTACTTCTCCTTCGCCGCCGTGCGCAACCGCCTGAAGCGCGACGTCTTCGACGAATCGACCGGCACCACGATGCTGACGATCGACGAGGTGTTCCGCGCGCAGCAAGAGGGTGCCGTCATCATCGACACCCGTGAGCCCGCCGAATTCGCACTCGGACACCTGAAGGGTTCGATCAACGTCGGGCTCAGCGGCAGGTTCGCCGAGTACTCGGGCGAGGTCGTCACGTCCGAAACGCCCATCGTTCTCGTCTGCCCGGCCGGAACCGAGGACGAAGCGCGCATCCGTCTCGGACGCATCGGGTTCGACAAGGTCCTCGGTGCGTTGGACGCGCCCGAAGTTGCATTCGTGAACAATCCCGACAGCGTCGTTCAGGCCTCGCGTCTCACGGTCGAGCAGTTGCGCGAACGTCGCGAGGCTCTGTCGAACGTGCAGGTCATCGACGTTCGCGGCCCCGGCGAAACCGAGGCCGGTGTCATTCCCGGCGCCCAGCTCATCCAGTTGCCCCAGTTGGTGACACGTCTCGGCGATCTCGATCCGCAGGCCCCGACGGTCGTGTACTGCGCCGGTGGATACCGGTCGAGCATCGCCGCGAGCACACTGCGACAGCGCGGATTCGTCGACGTCTCCGACATCATCGGCGGTTTCGGCGCATGGCAATCGGCGGGAGCCGACGTGTCGGTACCGCAGCGCACGCACTGACGTCGTATCGAACCCGGTTCCATCGACTGCTCGTCACGCGCATCAACCGTCGCGCTGATGCAAGCGGCGCAAAGTGGTGGAGCGCACGGCGGCAACGAGTACTCTCGACGCGATGAGCGCAGCGTCGACACGGCACGTCGTCGTGGTCGGTGCGTCGTTGGCCGGTTTGCGGACCTGTGAGGCTTTACGCCAGCAGGGTTTCACGGGCGCGGTGACCTTGGTTGGCGACGAGCCCGATGCGCCGTACAACCGTCCGCCGCTGTCGAAGAAGTTCCTCGCCGGCGCCTGGGGGGAGGAACGTGTCGTCTTGCGGCGCGCCGACGACTACGCGCCGCTCGACATCACGCAGAAGTACGGTGTCGCTGCCGCCGGGCTCGATACGGGGCGCAAAGTCGTGCGGCTGGCCGACTCCGGCGAGATCGGCTACGACGCCGTCGTCATCGCGACGGGATGTGCCGCACGCACCCTGCCGACGTTTCCGCTCGGTCCGCGCGTCCATCACTTGCGCACGCTCGCCGATGCGCGACGGCTCGCGCCGATGCTCGTCGACGGTGCCAAGGTGGTCATTCTCGGGGCAGGTTTCATCGGCCTGGAAGTCGCGGCGACCGCCGTGGAGAAGGGCTGTCGGGTGACGGTGCTCGAAGGCCAGCCTGCGCCGCTCGTGCGCTCGATCGGCGCATCGCTGGGATCCCGCATTGCCGAGATGCACCGGACGCGGGGTGTCGACGTGCGCTGCGGTGTCAGCGTGAAAGGTCTCGTCGGCGGGGGCACATCATTGGCCGGCGACGTCACCGGCGTCGAGTTCGCCGACGGCAGCACGCTCGATGCGGATGTCGTTCTCGTCGGTGTCGGTGCCGTGCCGAACGTGCAATGGTTGGCCAACTCGGGCCTCACCGTGCAGGACGGTGTGGTGTGCAACGAGGATCTGCAGGCCGATGGTGACGTCGTATTTGCGGCCGGAGACGTCGTGCGCTGGCCGAATTCGGTGTTTCCCGAGGAACCGACGATGCGCGTCGAGCACTGGACGAACGCCACCGAGCAGGGTGTCGCCGTCGCCCGGAACGTCATTGCCCGGCTCGGCGGTCAACCGCTCACGGCGTTTTCCACGGTGCCGTTCTTCTGGAGCGACCAGTTCGACTTTCGCGTGCAGTTGATGGGCCGCGCCTCGGGCGACGACGACACGACCGTCATCGAGGGAACTCTCGACTCCGACGTATTCGCGGTCGCCTTTTCGCGTGGCGGGACCATTCGTGGTGTGCTCGGTGTCGGTACACCGAAACTCGTCATCGGTGCGAAACAGTTCGTTGCGCGCCGCGCCACGCTCGACGAGACCGTTGCCGGGCTCGTGGGCTGAGTGATCATGCAGCACGTTCTCGTCATCCCCGGGAGTCTCCGTGCGGGATCTTTCAGCGCGGCTCTGGCGCGTGCCGTGTGCTCGCTTTCCGTCGACGGAGTCGAGACCGAGTACTTCGATGCGGGTCGCGACCTTCCGATCTACGACCAGGATCTCGATCACGATCCGTTGCCGCCGGCTGCGGCACGATTGCGCGAGCGGATCACCGCCGCCGACGGGCTCTTCATCGTGACACCCGAGTACAACTACAACATTCCGGGCGGGTTGAAGAATGCCGTCGACTGGGCGTCGCGTCCGTTCGCCGCACATTCACTGCTCGACAAGAAGATTGCCGTCGTCGGTTGTTCGCCGGGCACGCGCGGAGGCAAGGCGTCGGTCGAGTACTTGCGGTCGGTGGTGCCGCAGTTGAAGGCGCACCTCGTCGGACCCGAAGTGCTCATACCCGCGGTGAACACTTTCGTCGACGGCAACGGCGTCGTCGACGCGTCGGTGCGCGATCGATTGCGTGACGTTCTTGCCGCGTTCGTCGGCTGATTTCTGTCGCTCACACCACCTAAAAGGTAGTGACGGCGGGGCCTGCTACGAGAGTTTGCTGCTGATGAGTCGGAGGAACTCGCTGCGTGTCACGTCGTGCTGGAACGCACCGTCGAAAGCCGACGTCGTGGTGACCGAGTTCTGCTTCTCGACGCCGCGCATCATCATGCACAGATGCTTGGCCTCAACGACGACGGCAACGCCGAGCGGGTCGAGAGCGGTGCGGATGGCGTCACGAATTTGGTGAGTGAGTCGTTCCTGCACCTGCAGGCGGCGTGCACATGCGTCGACGACGCGCGCCATCTTCGACAAACCGGTGATGTAGCCGTTCGGAATGTAGGCGACGTGTGCCTTGCCGAAGAACGGAATCATGTGGTGCTCGCACATGCTGTACATCTCGATGTCCTTGACAACGACCATCTCGGCAACCTGCTCCTCGAATCGGGCGCTCTGCAGGATGGCGACGGGGTCGATGTCCATGCCTTGAGTGAGAAATTGCATGGCCTTCGCAACTCGCTCGGGGGTCTTCAGCAGGCCTTCGCGGTCGGGATCTTCGCCGATGAGGCCGAGAATGTTGCGGTACGCAGATGCGAGACCCTCGGTCGTGTGCGGGTCGTATTGGTGGACGAGTTTGTACGACATTGTTGCCTTTCGTGGGTTTATGCGCCGCTCGTGGCGGGGTAGTGGACGAAGTTGCGCGGCGTCTCGCCGAGCGTGAGGTACAGGTCGAGATGATCGGCAAGATGCGGTCGAATCAGGTTGTAGATCACGATGGCGATGTTCTCGGCTGTCGGATTGACGTTGCGGAACTCGGGAACGTCGACGTTGAGGTTCTTGTGGTCGAGTCGGTCGAGAACCTCGCGCTTCACGATCGTGCTCAGCTCACCGAGGTCGATGACGTAGCCGGTGACCGGGTCGAGCGGTCCGGTGACGCGCACGATGAGTTCGTAGTTGTGGCCGTGGAAAGAGGGATTGTTGCACTTGCCGTAAATCCGGGTGTTGTCGGCATCGCTGAGCGCCGGATTGTGGATGCGGTGTGCCGCATTGAAGTGCTCGTGCCGGGTGACGGCAACACGGGGCGCCCCCGTTGACGATGACATCGAGCCTCAGACTACGAGACGATCTTTACGCCGCCACCGGGATGTGTGGTGATCCAGCGTTGTACGTCGTGTACGGCAGCGGGGGCGGGTACGGCAAGAACCCAGCCCGTGACCGAATCGTGACGTCCATCAATGGCATCGAGGATGACGCGCGCAACGTCGTGGGGCAGCAATGCCGATGCCTTGCCGTCGACGGGCGGTAGCGAATCCGGCAGCAGGCGTCGGTGCAGGGGGGTGTCGACGACGCCGGGAGCGATCGTGAACGCCCGCACATGGGCATCGGCGCCCTCGGCGGCGGCTACGACGGTGAGCAGGTGCAGCCCCGCTTTGCTCGCTGCGTAGGCAAAGAAGCCGGGAAACGGATCGAGTTGTGCGAGCGACGACACGTTGATGATGCAGCCCGCACCTTGTTGCACGAACGTTGGCCACAGAGCGTGAATGGCCGCGGCCGGTGCCGTGAGATTGAGGTCGAGCGTCTGCGCGAATCGTTCCGGTGTCGTGTCGGTGATGGTCGTGATCTCGGCAGTGCCCGCGTTGTTCACGAGTACGTCGATGCGACCGTATCTCGATGCCACGTTCTGCAGGGATGCAACGAGCAGGGAGTGGTCGGTGACGTCGAGAACGACGGGCTCGAACCGCTCGCCCAGCGATGTACGCATGCCGCGCAGTGCAATGTCGGAGCGGGCGATCCCGACGACGGTGTCGCCGCGCGCGACGAGTGCCTCGCACACGGCCGCACCGATACCCGACGATGCTCCGGTGACGACGGCGATCATGTGCAGCTACTCCCCGGTCCCGTCGCCGGCTTCATAGAACGAGTGTTCCACTCCCACGCGACGCTCGCGGCGATGTGCGTAGGTCGCCGCGGTGACGGTGACGATCGCAATCGCAACGAGAACGATGCTCATTGCCATCGCGTCGACGTCGTTCTCCCGGAGCAAGGTGCGTGCATTCGTCAGTACGACGACACCGCCGATGAGCGCACCGAACGGTGCGTGCGGCAGCCGGCCGGCGAGATAGGCCGCAAACGGCGCCATGAGCACACCGCCGAGGAGCAGTCCGGCAACCACCTCCCAATCGACTCCGGCCGTTGCCGCCCCGACGAGGAAGCCCGTACTCGCGGCCACGGCAACGAGAAACTCGGCCGCGCTCACCGTGCCGATGACCGTGCGCGGATGAGTGTTCGTCATCGTGAGCAAGGTGGGTGTGGTGATCGGACCCCAGCCACCACCACCCGATGCGTCGACGAATCCCGCCACCGCTCCGAGCGGTACGAGTGCAGTCGACCGGGGGCGTCGTGCAACTGCTCCGATGGTGCGCAGACCCAGACCGAAGCGCAGCAGGAGGATGATCCCGAGGATGATGAGCAGCGCCGACATCCACGTGCGTGCTCCTGCCAGTGAGAACTGCGACAAGAGCGTTGCACCGACGAATGCCCCGACGGCGCCGGGCGCGCCGATGCGCAGTGCAATACCCCAATCGACGTTGCGGGCACGCCAATGCGATGCACCCGAGGCGAACGTCGTACCCAATTCGGCGAAGTGGACGGCGGCTGATGCGGCAACCGGAGTTGAACCCACTGCAACGAGAAGGCTGCTCGATGTGATGCCGAAAGCCATACCGAGAGTGCCGTCGATGAGTTGTGCGACCGCGCCGATGAGCAGGAAGACAACGATCGCCACGACCGTTCACGGTAATCTCGGTGCGACCGGGAGGGTGACATGCACGCAGGACAACTCGAACGAATGCGCACGGGCAAGGGATTCATCGCCGCGCTCGACCAGAGCGGCGGGAGCACGCCCAAGGCACTGAAGTTGTACGGCATTGCCGACGGCTCGTGGAAATCCGACGGGGAGATGTTCGACCTCATCCATGCGATGCGCACGCGGATGATGACGAGCTCGGCTTTCGACGGTCGTCGCGTGCTCGGAGCAATCCTGTTCGAGGGCACCATGGATCGCACCGTCGACGGTCTGGGCAGCGCCAACTATCTGTGGTCGAAGAAGAACGTCGTTCCGTTCCTCAAGGTCGACCAGGGCTTGGCCGACGAAGCCGACGGCGTGCAGATGATGAAGCCCCTCACGAAGCTCGACGGGTTGCTCGATCGAGCCGTGCAAAACGGCATCTTCGGTACGAAGATGCGTTCGGTCATTGCGCATGCGAACGCTGCGGGAGTCAAGAGCGTCGTTGCCCAGCAGTTCGACGTCGGCCGCAAGATCCTCTCCCGCGGTCTCGTGCCGATCATCGAGCCCGAAGTTGACATCAAGAGTGCCACGAAGGCCGATGCGGAGAAGATCCTGCGCGACGAACTGCTCGCCGAACTCGATCGCCAGCCCGCGTCCGATCCCGTCATGCTCAAGCTCACGCTGCCGACCGAAGCGAACTTCTACGCACCGCTCGTTGCGCACCCGAGCGTCTTGCGGGTGGTGGCGTTGTCGGGTGGCTATTCGCGCGACGAGTCGAACCGGTTGCTCTCACTGAACAACGGGGTCATTGCAAGCTTCTCCCGCGCCCTCACCGAGGGCTTGTCGGCGCAGCAGTCCGATGCCGACTTCGATCGCACGCTCGATGCGACGATCGAGGGCATCTACCGGGCATCGCTGACGTAAGCGCGGTGACGACGAGCGCCCGACTCGACGACACGGGTCTCACGCTGCGCCGATCGCTCGGTGTGAGGCTCGCCGGAGCGTGCCGGCGCGATCTGCACCTCGAGCGCAGTGAGATCACCGCGGTACGGGTGACGACTGCACGGGACGTGAGTCGTGGTCTGTTCATCCGCGTCGTCGGCACGTACCTGTGGCCGACGATCGCGATGGGGTGGTTTACCCGTCGCAAGATGCGCAAGCGCTGGGCGTGGGTGTGGCTCGTGCCGAATCGCGAGATCGTCGTCATCGAAACCTCGCGCGATCGACCGTCGCTCGTTGCCGTACCGCGTGAGTGGTTCGGGGCGGACGGTTTCAGCGCGCCCGGTGAGTGACGAGCACGATGCATAGTCCGGCGATCATTGCCGGACCGTACGGCAGTCGCGAGTTGCGATTGCGCGTCGCACAGAGCACCGCCACGGACGCAACGGCGCCAACGATTGTCGTTGCCAACCACGCGTAGACGGCGAGTAGGGGCGCAAACCAGCCGGCAACTGCACCGGTGAGTGCCGCAAAGTGGAAGTCGCCTCGTCCGAGCGAACCGCGTCCGACGATACGAATGAGTCCCGCGATCGCCACCATCACTGCCACGCCGATCAGCGGCGCGACGGGCGTTACGGACCCCTCGTGCGGCGCAGCCGTGAGAAGCGGTGCCGCAACGGCGACCGTGCCGTACGTGATCGCAAGCGGAAGGCGGCGAGCCACGATGTCGACCGCCCCGAGCACTCCAACGGGTGCGACGGTGACTGCGAGACCGATGACCGCCAACGGATGGGGTTCCATCCGTATCGCGGCAATTGCCAGACACGATGCATACGCGCATGCAACGATGAACGACCACGCCAGGATGCGCCGCGCCTCCTGCTCCACCGCATCGCCGTTGCCCGTCACCCGAGCGACTGCAGCGTACGAATTATTGCCGGGCCAACGACGACGATCATCAGTGCCGGGAGGATGCACAGCACGGTGGGGAAGACCATCTTCATCGCCAACTTGGCCGATCGTTCTTCGACATCCTGTCGTCTCCGTCGTCGCGCGGTGGAGGCTTGCTGGCGCAGCACGGTCGCCAACGGGGCACCGATGCGCTGGTTCTGGCGAATGGCAGCAACGAACAGTTGCATTGCCGACGTCGGCGTTCGGTCGACCATTTCCTTCAGGGCGAGATCGCGCGAGATTCCGAGGGCGATGCGATCGAGTGCGACACGAAACTCGTCGGCGAGGGGGGTGTGATGGCGCTGTGAGTAGACGTTCATCGCGGATTCGAGGGCGAGACCGGCTTCGACACTCATCACCATCTCGCCGAGGGCATCGGTCATCTCGAGATCGACTGCGGCACGACGCGCGGTCTCGCGTCGCCGGGCGAAGATGAGCGGCATGTGCCATGCGCTGAGGAAGAGGAGAGCAGCGATCGAGATGCCGACGATGTCGACCCTCCACCAGACGACGACTGCCGCCAGCGCCGCCGCGACGGCGGCGGCGATCATTCGTTGCACGACGAGCCTGTGCAGTTCCGCTTCGGTGCCGAGCACGGTTCCGGTTGCCGTGACGAGCGCACTGCGGCGGCGGCCGGTGATGGTTGCTCGCGGCTCGCTCGTGCGTCGTATCAGCAGTCGACCCGATTGGTGCGTGAGCAGCCCCGCAGCCGATGCGAAGAGCAGTGATCGCACCAGCTGCATCAGACGGTGACTTCCGGTGCGGCAAGGCGTCGCAACCAGCGCCAGCCGACGAGGGCGAGCACCGCTCCTGCGGCCGACATCTGTCGCCCGAGTGGATCGGTGAGCAACGGTGCGGCGTAGCCGGGATTGAGGATCGACACCACAACGAGCACGATGGGTGGAAGTGCGAGCAATACCCGTGCGCTCAGTCGGTTGTCGGCAGTGAGCGTGCGGATGTCGCGCTGCAAACGGTCCTCTTCTTCGATGGTCGTGTGCACGGCGTCGAGGATTTCGACGAGTGATCCGCCCTGCCGGGCCTGGAGCCCGATTGCCGAAGCCATGACGGCGAGGTGGCGACTTCCGTGCCGGATCGCGGATCGCTCGAGAGTGTCACCCAGCGGAGTGCCGAGGCGCGATTCCTCGACGGCATCGACGAAGATCGAGCGCAGCGGCTCGGCGAGTGAGTCGCTCACTTCCGCGATTGCCGAACCGACGTTGCGTCCGATGCGCAGGTGACCGATGATCAACTCGAGGGCGGGCGCAAGCTGGGAGGACAGAAGTTGCGCGCGTCGTCGTTCGCGGCGTGCCTGCACGGGTCGGGGTCTTCGTAGTTGAAGAGGTGCGGTGCGATTCCGCGGTGTGAGCAATCCCGCCATTTCGCGCATGCGCCGTGATGTGCGTCGGCCGGCAAGAAACGTCCGGGCCTGGATCGTTCCAAGTGCCGCCGCAGCACCAAAGGCGAGAGAGGCAGTGAGCGTCACGACGTGTGAACCGGATGCCGTGAGCCGAGTCGAGCCGAAGACACTCCCGTCGAGACGAGCGGTGTCGGGTCTGCGCCATCAGGGAGTGATTGGGGTGATCTGGTGAAGAGATCGGCCGTAGAGATGAGGTCGCCCTCCATGCCGACGACCTCGGTAATCCGCGAGACGAGCCGCCGTCCGAGCGTGTCGCGTA
>Ga0164293_10005032_pt1 | contig 11259 bp, 10 predicted proteins | sample GEODES118metaG_FD_111487 | JGI IMG/M metagenome (GOLD analysis project Ga0164293, IMG submission 111487) | Eutrophic lake water microbial communities from Lake Mendota, Wisconsin, USA - GEODES118 metaG | ecosystem: Environmental > Aquatic > Freshwater > Lake | place: USA: Lake Mendota...
CAAAAGCTGCCGTAGATAGCCAAGCAGAAAATCGATATTCAGGCTGCGTTCATGGGCTTCATCAATGATGATCGTGTCATACCGACGCAGGAGTGGGTCGCGTTGCGACTCTGCAAGCAAAATCCCGTCGGTCATGAGCTTGATCGCAGTTTGCGCGCTGCTGCGATCCTGGAACCGCACCTGGTAGCCCACCCACTCCCCTAGCGGGGACTGCAGTTCGTCGGCAATGCGTCGGGCGACCGAGCTTGCCGCCAATCGCCGCGGCTGGGTGTGGCCGATCATCTTGGAGAGCCCTCGTCCGAGCTCTAGACAGATTTTGGGTAACTGGGTGGTTTTCCCCGATCCGGTCTCGCCACTCACGATAACAACCTGATTCGCGGCGATCGCGGCAGCGATCTCCCGACGACGCCCGCTGACCGGCAAATCCTCCGGATAGGTGATCTGAGGGGCAAGTCGTGGGGAAATGACAACGCTTTCTGGCCTTAGATCGGCTGAGCGCTTTGAATCGGGCATATTTTCGGATCCGCTGAACGGGACATTATAAAATTTATCTCTCAAACTCACAGACCACGAGGTTTACAACACTAGCCACCATGCCTGATTCCTTAGAACAAGAGACCGTATCCGCGCAAGAAGCCCCAGAATTCGCAGCCGCACAGTTTGTCCGGTGGTTCCGTGAGGTCGCTCCTTATGTGCACGCATTTCGTGGAAAGACCTTTGTCGTCGCCTTTGGTGGCGAACTTGTTCAGGCCAATGTCCTGAATACGCTCGTTCAGGACTTGTCCCTGCTTTCGGCCCTCGGTATCAAGCTCGTGCTCGTGCACGGGTCGCGCCCCCAAGTTAACGAACAGTTGCGTCTGAAAGGTTTCAATCAACAATTTGACCGTGGTCGTGCGCCGATGGATGCCGATGCGCTTGAGTGTGCAAAAGAGGCTGCCGGCGAGATACGCCTTGATATCGAGGCAGCCTTCAGTCAAGGGTTACCGAACACCCCGATGTCTCATGCCCAAATCCGCGTCATTTCAGGTAACTTCGTGACCGCGCGTCCCACCGGCATTATTGACGGAGTAGATTACAAACATACCGGCCAGGTTCGCAAGATCGATGTTGAGGCCTTACGCTCATCGATTGATCGCGGCTCAATCGTCTTGCTATCCCCTTTGGGGTTCTCACCGACGGGTGAAGCGTTTAACCTCGCCATGGAAGAGTTGGCCACGAGTGTCGCAACCGCCTTGCGCGCCGAGAAACTGATCTTTTTGACCGAATCACCCGGAGTTATTTCTGAGGATGGCAGCATTGACACAGAGTTAGCGCGGCTTGACGCTGATGCCTTGCTTGCCTCGGGCTCGGTAGACCCCGACACTGCGTTCTATCTGCAGTTCGCCTCGCGCGCTGTAAAGCGCGGCGTGACGCGCGCGCATTTAATACCGTTCTCAATGGACGGTGTCGTGCTGCTTGAAATCTTTACGCACGATGGTGTTGGCACCATGGTGGTGGAAGACACTCTAGACGACCTACGGCCCGCAACGATCGATGACGTGGGCGCCATCTTGCAACTGATCGAACCGCTGGAACAAGACGGAACGCTGGTCCCAAGAGGCCGTGCAGTTATTGAACGCGACGTCGAGAACTTTACGGTGCTCGAGCACGACGGCGTGATTTACGGCTGCGCAACGCTGCACGACTTCCCCAAGGATCAGATGGCGGAAATGGGTTGTCTAATCGTGCATCCTGAATGGCAGGGAACAGGCGAGGGAGAAATTCTCCTGCGACATATGGAATCACGCGCCAGAGGCCACGGAGCAAAACGTCTTTTTGTGCTCACCACACGCACTTCGCACTGGTTTATCAAACGCGGCTTCGTTCAAGGTGGGGTTGCTGACTTACCAAAAGAAAAACAAGCGCATTACAACCGCTCGCGTAACAGCCTCATTTTTATAAAACGCCTGTAGTGTTTGGGGGTTCTAAGCCTGCAAAACCTCGAACCCCCTACAATGCAGCCACTTCGTTCTAGACAGGATTGATCGCCATGGGCCGTACCGTACAGTGTTTAAAACTTAAAAAAGAAGCCGAAGGGCTGGATTACCCACCCTATCCGGGCGAGATGGGCACCCGCATCTGGCAAAGCATTTCCAAAGAAGCCTGGCAGGAATGGCTTAATGTTCAGACGCGTCTGGTTAACGAAAACAGGTTAAATCTTGCGGACACTCGGGCCCGCAAGTACCTGAAAGAACAAATGGAAAAACATCTTTTTGAAGACATCGACGTAGAAGCCCAAGGCTTCGTACCACCGTCTGCCTAAAACCACACTTGAAGAGGTATACGTCTACAAGCGACGTATACCGTCCTGTGTGGCCAATAAAGCCACATCAGCCGGACGGATTGCAAATAATCCATTCGTCACAACGCCTGGCACACTGTTCAATCGTTTTTCAAGTGTGAGGGCATCCGTGATGCTCAGTCCAGACACATCCAGAATCTGATTTCCGTTATCGGTCACAAAACCTTCACGTAGTTTAGGCGTACCACCTAGCGACAAGGCGACCCGAGCGACCGCTTGTCGTGCGATGGGCAGCACTTCAATCGGCAAAGGAAACTTACCTAAGATTTGGACAAGTTTTGATTCGTCGGCGATGCAAACAAATTTTTGTGCGACTGAGGCGACGATCTTCTCACGGGTGAGTGCCCCGCCCCCTCCTTTAATCATATGCAAAGAGGCATTAATTTCGTCCGCGCCATCCACGTAGACGGGCATTGACTCCACTTGGTTCAAGTCCAACACAGTAATCCCTAAATCGCTCAATCTCTTTGCACTACGCTCAGAGCTTGCGACAGCACCACGAAAGCGTCCACGAAAGCGCGCTAGCCCATCGATGAATAAATCAGCGGTCGAGCCCGTACCCACACCAATCACGGCTTCTGGAGTCAGCATTGGCTCAATCAGTGCAAGCGCTGCCTCAGCAGCCTGCAATTTAAGATCATGTTGGGAAAGCATACTCTTGTCCTCTAGGGTTTTTTAGTTATGTCGGTCGAGACGTCACCCACATCAGGATCCGCATCACCCTCGTATAGATCGGCGTCACGAGTCTCTGGCGCGAACAACGCTTTGGCCTGGTCTTCTGGCATCGCCTCGACGTTTTTCAAACTACGCAACATCATACGGGTACGGGATTCGGTTTGTCCGATGCGATTGCTAGCCGTATCAAGCGACTTCTTAACATTTGCCAACGTATCGCCAAACTTGCCAAACTCTGTCTTCACAGCACGTAGAACCTGCCATACCTCAGAGGAGCGTTGCTGAATAGCGAGGGTGCGGAAACCCATCTGTAGACTATTGAGCAAGGCCGCTAAGTTGGCAGGACCTGCCACGTTCACACGCAAGTCATGCAACTTGTCTAGAAGGCCTGGCTGTCGCAACACCTCGGCATAAAGACTTTCACTCGGCAAAAACATAATTGCAAAATCGGTCGTATGTGGCGGCGATACGTATTTGCTGACAATCGTCTTGGCTTGCAGTTCGATCGCGCGACCCAAAGCCGACCCGGCAGCCTTCATCGCATCGCGATCGGCGAGTTCGTGCGCATCCATTAAGCGCTCGTATTCCTCTTTGGGAAACTTAGCATCGATCGGCAACCAAACGGGCTCATCAAACTGGCCTTGTCCTGGCAAACGCACCGCGAACTCGACCTGTGCGTCGCTGCCAGGAACCGTTTTGACGTTCCGGGCGTATTGATCTGGCGTCATGCTGTCTTCGATCAGTCGCGCTAACTGGACCTCACCCCATGTTCCACGGGACTTCACGTTGGTCAGTACGCGCTTGAGGTCACCCACCCCTGCGGCAAGTGTCTGCATCTCACCTAAGCCTTTGTGTACGGCCTCTAGGCGATCAGAAACAAGCTTAAAGGATTCACCCAGACGCTGCTCAAGGGTTGCATGGAGCTTTTCATCGACCGTTCGTCGCATCTCGTCAAGCTTGGCGGAGTTATCCGTTTGCAAAGACAATAAGCGCTCTTCAACGGCGGTACGTAATTCGTTGATTCGGCGCTCGTTGGCCTGGATCAGTGCTTGCAGCTGCTCAGAGAACCCCGTGGCGAAACGGTTGAGCGATTCTGCACTTTCTGTGCGCCCAGCTGCTGCGTCGCGTGCCATCGCTGCGCGAAAATCGTTATCGCTCTGAGCGAGCTCAGCGCGCAGTGCGCGCGACGACTCTGCTAACTCAGTGCGTAACTGACGATGCGCCTCAGTCTGCTCTTGTCTTAAGCTGCGCTCAAGTTTCTCTTGTGCGCTCAAAATCTGATCAAGCTTGGGTTCACTAGCGGTGCCACCAGCCTGCCCCGCCCGCAGCCACGCCAGACCGGCAAAGATGGCAGCACAGACGCTCGCAAGCACCGTGACAATCGACAATACGCTAGCATCCATCACTTGATTCCTAACTTTTCAGCGAAGCGCTTTTCATTAAATCCAACCGAAACGGACTGATCCGCATAAACCGTAAGCGGACGTCTCACTAGTGCCGGGTAATTTGCGATCAAGCTCAGCCATTGCGCATCCGTTTGCGGCGTCTTTAATGTCTCGTCCAAATTGCGCCAAGTCATGGAGGCACGATTGACAAGCTTTTCCCAACCACCCAATGCTGTTGACCATTTTTTTAGCGAAGACTGCGGCAAAGGATGATCGCGATAATCTGCGAAACGATACGAAACCCCTTGCTCATCGAGCCAGGCAAGCGCCTTCACACAAGTGCTGCACTTGGCCAAACCAAAAATCTTTAACGTCATAACAAGCTACTCCATATGTTCATTAAAGCCTACCCACGCATTCTGATAAGCCCGGTTCAGTGCAGGCCAATTTAAGTGTTCTTGTTGCGGCACAACTTTTCGAACTGACCGCAAGAGGCGGGAGAGGTTCTCGGCGCGCAAACCATCGTTCACCGGACTGTATCGGCTTCGATCAAAGTCAATCAGCCAAATACGGTTATCCGTATCCACCATGATGTTGTACACATTTAAGTCGGCATGCCACACGCCAAAGGCATGCATTTTGGCGATTTCTCTTCCCGCCTGGGCCCAAAGCGCTGGGTCCGTTACGCGGGCAAGCGGTTGTGCTTCGGGAATCCTGACAGTGAGTAACGCCGCTTCATAAAGCAATCCTCTTTTCTGAACAAGCGCCGCAATCGGCTGTGGCACAGGCAGGCCCGCACGATACATCAGGCCGAGGAGGTCAAACTCCTCAAACGCACGTGTCTTTGATAGACCAGTCCAAACATAGCTAGACTGAGCGAGTTTGGCTGCCCAACCGCCACGGCGATAATGACGCAAAACGGCTCGTACATCGCGAAGTCGTAAGAACCACGCTGCGCTGCGCCCACCCACTCCAACGGCAACAGCCTCCCAGCGGGGATCCTTGGGATCAAACCACGCAGCCAACTCTTCAGGGGATGGGCTGCGCCCCGCAGCAAATAGCCCAAGATCAGCACGCACCCACGCATGCGGTCCCACTTGAACTGTCTGTGCGCTCAACGGGTCAGCCATCTTTATTCCGCATCCAATCCGCCACACCGAAAAACACTTCCAACATGCGCTCGATCAAGGCCTCATCATAGGACAGATCTTTCATCGCACGCCCCATACATAAAAGCCACTGATCGCGCTCAACAATGCCAATCGCGTATGGCAGGTGTCGGGCGCGCAAGCGCGGATGCCCGAAGCGCTCTATGTAGTGCTGGGGCCCACCAAAGTAACCGCATAGATACCAGTACAACTTATCGCGTGCTTGGTCCAGGGAGGGGCCGTGCACGTCACGCAAGATCTTGAGATCTGCATCGACATCCATCACATCGTAAAACCGCTCGACTAGGCGACGAATACCCGCCTCTCCACCGAGAATATCGAACACAGACGGTGTGGACTCAGTTGTGCCAGTCATAAGTACAGTGCTTCGCCAGTTTATTGATGCCGCAAGATCGTAAGCGGAGGGGTCTTCAAGACCCCCCTCAGGACGATGGCTCCCGCCAACCATGCGCCCAACATGCATACCGTCACCCCGACAAGCCAAGGCCATAGTGAAAACTGCATGTCAAATTCAAAGACCCAATGGGATAGTGCCCAGGCCGCCAGGTTCGCTCCCAAAGAAGCCAAGATCCCGGCCAAGGCACCCACGGCCAACAGTTCAGACCGCATCGCCCCTGAAAGCTGACGCCGCGAGGCGCCAAAGGCCCGCAGCAACGCTGCTTCGCGGACGCGCTCATCACGTGTTGCCGTCAACGCCGCCGCCAGGACCACGGCTCCAGCGAGTAACGAAAAGACGAACAACCCCTGCACGGCTACAGCAACCTTGTCCAAGATGCTTTGCAACTGACTGAGAATCGCCCCCACGTCAAACACGGTCAGATTAGGAAAACGTTCTAGTAGCTCTTGTGTTGTACGGGTGCCTCCTGGCGGCAAATGGAAGGCTGTCATCCAGGTTTGCGGTGCATCGGCCAACGCTGCAGGAGTCAAAATCGCAAAGAAGTTTGCACGCATAGAGTCCCAGTCGACTCTGCGCAGACTAGTCACTAAGACTTTGACCGACTCACCCGCCACATCAAATTCAAGCGTATCGCCAAGCTCCAGGCGTAGAGATTTTGCAAGCCCAGTTTCCAGAGAAACTTCGTGCGCTTTAGGATCAAGATCGCGCCCCGCCACAATCTGTCTTGGCTCGGGCACATTGCTGGCATACGATAAGTTGAACTCCCGTTCCACTAAACGCTGCGCGCGCGCGTCGGAGTAGTCATCAGCATTGACTGCCGTTCCGTTGCGGGCAATCAGTCGGCCACGAATCATGGGCGATAGACGCGCCGTATCGAGCCCTGCCTTGGACAAGGTTCGCTGTACTTCGTCTACCTGATGCGTCTGCACATTAATCAAAAAACGATTGGGCGCGTCAGCAGGAAGCGTCCGCTGCCATCCGGCGAGCAGATCCGTACGAACGATCGCGAGCAACAGAATAGCCATCATGCCGATTGCCAGCGCACTGGTTTGCGCCACGGTCGCCCCGCGACGCCGAATGACCCCTGCAAGCGCAAAGCGCAGCACGGGGAAGCCATCGAGATGCACGCGCAGCTTAGCCAAGAACCAAAGGCATGTCAGACTCACTAAGGCAAAGACTCCGGCAGCTGCTACGAACCCAGCGGCTAATCCGGCGCCAAGCTTGAGATCTTGCGCAACCCACCACATCAGCACCAAAAAACCACCGAGACCGAGCGCATAACCCAGCCAGCTCTGCAAGGGAATTGGCTGGGCTTGCGCACGCAGAATTTGTGAAGGCGGAATGTGACGCAGGGCTTGCAAAGGTGGCCAAGCAAAAGCCAATAACAGCCAGAGACCTGCAAAAAGACCCTGTGCAGCTGGAGTCCAACCTGCGCTGGGGAGTTCTGCGCCCACCAAACCCGCCAGCAGTCCGACCCCTGCCATTTGTACGAACCAACCAATTAGGCCGCCGACGATTGAGGCGAACACCCCAACCACGACAAACTCACCAATCAAAATCGTCGACACTTGTCGCTGTGTCGCACCCAGGCAGCGCATCATCGCCACGCTGTTGCGATGCCGTTGGCCGAAGCGTCGCGCACCCAGCGCAACAGCCACCGCCGCAATCAAGACAGCTAACATCGCCACTAAGGCGAGGAACTGTTGCGCCCGATCAAGCGAGCGTCGGATTTCAGGCCGGCCGGACTCGACAGTCAGTATCTTTTGTCCAGGGCGCATGACCGTGTCGAGCCAGGCTCGATAACGCTCGACCTCAGAACCACTCCCCGCGAGGAGTAAGGCGTAGTTAATGCGACTACCCGTTGCAATGAGACCAGAGCGCGCCAAGTCCTCTGCACGGAGCATCACGCGTGGCGCAAGATTGACAAACTGAGGTCCACGATCGGGCTCGTAAGCAATGGCACGCGCGATTGTTAGTTTGAGGTCTCCAACTTTCAACATCTGACCAATTTTTAAACCAGTTTGCGCCAGAATTTGCGGGTCCACCCACACTTCCCCGATGTCCGGCGCAGAAGTCGTTGTGACCTCAGGGCCACCGAGCACCGTGACCGTGCGCAAGGCACCTCGCAAAGGGTATCCAGACTCCACTCCCTTCAAGGAAGCGAGCATCAGCCCTGAATCCCCCCCAACCATTGAGGGGAACTGCCAACTGCGTACCGTGCGCAACCCATTGTCTTGTGCTCGCAATAACCAACTCTCCGGTATCGCACTCGGCGACTCGACGACGAGATCGGCACCAAGCATTTGTGCCGCATCCCGCTCGAGCGCACGGCCAACCCGATCTGCCAAAAAACCAACGCTAGTCACTGCCGCCACAGCGATCAACACCGCCAGTGCAAGCAACCGCAGATCACCCGCGCGTGCATCGCGCCAGCACTGCTTCAGAATGAGTGGCAAGAGTTTCATGCGCGTAACCGGTCCAAGGCGTCCTGAAGTCTGTCAACAGCCCAAACCTCTAGACCTTCAATCGCCTGTCGCGGCGCATTCGCCTTTGGAATAATCGCGACAGAAAACCCTAGTTTGGCCGCCTCACGCAAGCGCTCTTGGCCGCGTGGTGCAGGTCGAACCTCGCCGGCCAGACCAACCTCACCAAACGCGAACAGCCCCTTAGGTAAAGGGCGATCCCGCAACGACGAAATAATGGCGAGCAATACGGCCAGATCTGCGGCAGGCTCAGTAATGCGCACGCCACCGACTGCGTTCACAAAAACATCTTGATCGGAAGTCGACACCCCCGCATGGCGATTTAAGACAGCCAGCAACATTGCCAAGCGGTTTCCCTCCAAGCCGACAGACAAGCGGCGGGGGTTCGGGACATGGGCGGTGTCCACCAATGCTTGTATCTCGACAAGCAAGGGTCTCGTCCCCTCTTGCGTTGCCATCACGCAGGAGCCGGAAACCTGCGCAGAGTGCTGAGACAAAAATAGAGCGGAAGGATTCGAGACGCCGCGCAACCCGCGGTCGGTCATGGCAAACACACCAAGCTCATTGACTGCGCCAAATCGGTTTTTAAAGGCACGAACCAAACGAAAAGATGAGTGCGTGTCGCCTTCAAAGTAGAGAACGGTATCAACGATATGCTCAAGCACACGCGGCCCGGCTAACGTGCCGTCTTTGGTGACATGGCCGATCATCACGATGGGGATACCTGCCTGTTTCGCCAAACGCGTCAACTGTGCGGCGCACTCCTTGACCTGCGACACCGAACCCGGTGCGGCAGTTAGCTCGCTGGAATAAATCGTTTGAATAGAGTCGATCACGGCAACCGCAGGCCTTTGCTCTAAAAGAGCTGCCTGAATGGCCTCCAGACGAATTTCAGCAAAGAGATCAACCGAGCCACCGGACAGACCCAGCCGACGCGCACGCAAGGCCACTTGCTCGGCAGACTCCTCACCCGTGACATACAGCACCCTAGAGGCGCCCGACATGGCAACCAAGGCCTGCAGCAAGAGCGTCGATTTACCGATCCCCGGGTCACCACCGATCAACACCACAGCGCCTGCGACTAAACCGCCGCCCAGCACACGATCAAACTCTGCGATACCTGTGGACATGCGGGGTAACTCGAGCGCCTCGACGTCCGATAAACTTCGCAGAGGACTGGCGGTCGCAAGAGGTGCGTAGCGGTGCTGTTCGGCTTGGGCCGAAACACCCGTATCACGGGACTCTTCGAGCGTGTTCCAAGCGTGACAATGGGGACACTGCCCCAGCCATTTTGGACTGATGCCACCACATTCGGAACATGCAAAGATTGTTTTAATTTTGGCCATGAAACACTCTGGCGCGCTATGCGCCTAAGACTGGTAGTCTAACGCAGGGGGGGCATGCAAACGTGCCCTACACTGCGACTTGCATGTCCAGATAGAGATTAAGCATAATTTACCTATGTCTGTCGATCATTACGAGAATTTCCCCGTTGCGTCTCGGTTATTGCCGGCACCTTTGCGTCCCGCGGTGGTGGCCATCTATCGTTTCGCCCGCAGCGCGGACGATATTGCCGACGAAGGAGACGCCACCCCCCCCCAACGGTTGGCGCAACTCGCGCAGTATCGCGCGGCCGTAGAGGCGCTCGCAGCAAACAGTCCAAACGCTGCCTCATCGCAGAACTCGCTCAGCCAGATTTTCGTGCCACTCGGGCAGGCCATCAAACGACATAACCTACCCTTTAAGCCTTTTCTGGACTTGTTGGCGGCCTTCGAACAAGACCTTACGCAGACCCGCTACCCAAATGACGAATCGGTCATGTCTTATTGCCGACTTTCGGCAAACCCGGTCGGGCTGCTCATGCTCCACCTCTACAACACCACAGATGTCCTATCCATCGAACAGTCAGACGCTATTTGCACCGCCTTACAGCGTGTCAATTTCCTACAGGATGTCGCGCTAGACTGGAAAAAGAATCGAATCTACCTGCCCGCTGATGCTTTAGCGCATTTCGGCGTTTCAGAAGAAGTGATCGCGAGCGGGAAATGCACACCAGCTTGGGGTGCGTTAATGGCTGAACAGATCAGACAATGCCGCGCGTTGTTACACTTTGGCTATCCGCTGGGCCGTCGTTTGCCTGGCCGAATTGGGCTAGAACTTCGACTGATCGTGCAAGGCGGTTTAAGAATTCTTGAAAAAATTGAGCAAGCGGAGTTTGATGTGTTCAATAGACGGCCTATCTTGCGCCCAACGGACTGGATAACCATGTTTTGGCGAGCACTCTGGCGATAACACCATGACACCAAGCGAATACTGCCAAGAGAAAGCAGCCAAAAGCGGTTCAAGCTTTTATTACGCTTTTCTTTTTCTTCCTCCAGAGCGCCGCCTGGCAATTACGGCGCTCTACGCATTTTGCCGCGAAGTCGACGACGTCGTGGATGAGTGCACCGACACCTCCATTGCGCGAATCAAACTGGCCTGGTGGCGCACGCAAGTCGAGACCATGTATCAGGGCAAGGCGGAGCACCCCGTCACTCAGGCACTCACACCCTGGCTTACCCCCTTTCAGATTACGCGCGAACGCCTACTCGCCATCATCGACGGCATGGAGATGGATCTCGATCAGACGCGCTATTTAGATTGGCCCGCGCTCGAAAAATATTGCTGGCACGTGGCTGGCGTAGTGGGCGAACTCTCGGCCGGTATCTTTGGCGCACAGAGCCCAGCGATACTCCAGTATGCGAGCAAGCTTGGCATCGCGTTTCAACTAACGAATATCATTCGCGATGTCGGGGATGATGCGCGCCGA
>Ga0164293_10005033_pt1 | contig 11259 bp, 10 predicted proteins | sample GEODES118metaG_FD_111487 | JGI IMG/M metagenome (GOLD analysis project Ga0164293, IMG submission 111487) | Eutrophic lake water microbial communities from Lake Mendota, Wisconsin, USA - GEODES118 metaG | ecosystem: Environmental > Aquatic > Freshwater > Lake | place: USA: Lake Mendota...
CCGTTTTGCACATCGTCGATGGCCTGTAGCAGCACGCGCCGGTTGGCCATGATGGCCTTGTCGGTGGTGCCCAGGTGCTCGCGGCTGCGGTCCTGAATAGGGCCCATGCTCTCCACCGCCCACTGGTCATGGACGTTGATGTCTTCCTCGCCCATGCCCAGGTAGGTCTGGGTGCGCTGCTCCTGCGGGTTGTAGCGCCAGCGGTCGTGACGGCCAGAGGTGGGCCGGTAGTCGGGCAGGTGGGTGAACTTCATCCGCTGCGCCCGCATGCTGGCTGCGTCGAGCGGTTGGTCAAAGCTGGTGAAGAGCGAATACCAGTAGGTGTGGTGGTCGTCCACCGGCATGTGGTACTGGGTGATCGTCACCGTCTCCGACAGTGGAATCACGAAGGTCGCCGGAAACAGGCCGTGGGTCACCCGCACATGGGTGCGCTCGGCCGAGATCTGCCGCAGGGTTTGCAACTGCAGGCCGTAAGGCGTGGGGGTCATGCGGATGTCGGGCTTGCCGAACTCACGCATGATGCGCGTCATCGGCCAGCGCTCGCCCTCGACCTCGCCGGCGCTGGCGCTACGAAACTGCTTGCCTGCCGCATTGGAGCCGATGGCGCCCAGGTCTTCGTCAAAAAGAAACCGATGCAGGTAAGAGGTGTGCGCCGGGTCGATGCCCACCTCGAAGGCCTGCAGCCAATTGGCGTTCCACAGCCCCTTGAACGCAAAGCGGTGGCTGGCCGGCGCGCGAAAGCAATCCAGCGCGGGCACCGGGGGCGGGCTGGCGTCCTGCGGGCCCAGCCAGGCCATCAGCACGCCGCCGTGGGCTTGCACCGGGTAACTCACCTGCCGCACCCGCTCGCACAGGCGGCTGCCCACAGGCTCGGCCGGCGTGTCCAGGCATTGGCCATTGGGGCCGAACTTCCAGCCGTGAAAGGGGCAGCGCAGGCCGCCGCCCTCGTCGGCGGGGTCGAGCCGGCCAAATGACAGGTCGGCCCCGCGGTGCGGGCAAGCGCGACCGAGCAGGCCCCAGGCGCCACTCGCGTCTTTGAACAGCACCAGGTCTTCGCCCAGCACCCGCACCGTCTTGAGCGGCCGCTCGGCCATCTCGGGGTGGAGGGCAGGGTCGAACTCTTCGAGCAGGGCGACCGGGTGCCAGTATTGGCGCAACACCGCGCCGCAGGGGGTGCCCGGCCCGATCCGGGTCAGCAACTCATTCTGTTCTGCGCGCATCGGGGCTCCGGCGGGTGAGGGGAACAGGCATCGGGCCAGTATACAAACTGGTCGATTTGGTCTTTGTTGTGGTTTCCATTGAGCTGCCTCGCGCAATTTCGATCAGACGTTCAAACACAGGTTCGACCCGAGGCCCTGCAAGGTCAGTTCACGCACTGGGTGGCGCCATGCTCTGTCAACCCGACCGCGCCATCTATTTGCCTCCCCATCTCGCAGCCCGAGTTGTTGCACACTCGGCGCTTCACCGCCTGACCTCGCCATGCCCGCCACTACATCCCCTCACGTCACCGGAGCCAGCCGCGCTGCGTCCACGCTGGTTCTCGTCCCTGGCCTCATGTGCGACCACACGGTCTGGGACCCGGTCTTGCCCCACTTGCAGGCCGCCTTCCCTGGCCTGCATTGCATCGTCGCCGACCACGGGCCGAGTGACAGCCTGGGCGGCATGGCCGACCGCATTCTGGCGGCAGCCCCCGAGCGCTTTGCCCTCGCCGGCCACTCCATGGGCGCCCGGGTGGCGCTCGAGGTGGTGCGCCGCGCGCCGCAGCGCGTGACCCGCATTGCTCTGCTCGACACCGGCCACCTGCCGCTGCCCGAGGGTGAGGCAGGCCAGGCCGAGGCCGCCAAGCGCCACGCGCTACTCGATGTCGCCCGCGCGGAGGGCACCCGGGCCATGGGCCAGGTGTGGGTGCAGGGCATGGTCCACCCCGCGCGCTTGCAGGACAACTCGCTGATGGGTGCCATCCTGGACATGTTTGCCCGCAAGAGCGCCGACACCTTTGCCGCGCAGATCCGCGCGCTGCTCGCGCGGCCAGACGCCTCGCCGGTGCTGCAGTCCCTGCGCATCCCCACCCTGGTGGGCTGCGGCCGCCAGGACAGCTGGTCGCCGGTGGCCCAGCACGAGGCCATGCACCAGCTCGCGCCCGGCTCGGTGCTCGAGGTGATCGAGGACGCCGGCCACATGGCGCCGATGGAGCGGCCGGCTGAGATGGCGGCGATGCTGGGGCGTTGGCTCTCGGCGCCTGGCCTGGTGTTGCATTGACCCGGACCTGCGGCACCTCGCGCGCACCGCTCAGCCGTCAAGCCCTCGCGCCTTCGGGTTAAACCCCAGGGATCGCGGGGGAGGGGGTCCTAGAATGGTTCGCATCCATTCTTCCAATGCCGGCTCAGCTGGCGAGGAGTCGCCGAAGTGCCAAGCAAGCCAGCCGCCGCCGAGAAGCCGGTCCAGCGCGTCATCAAGAAGTACCCGAACCGACGGCTCTACGACACCAACACCTCCACCTACATCACCCTGGTTGAGGTCAAGCAGCTGGTGATGGACGCCGAGCCTTTTGTGGTGCGCGACGCCAAGACGGGTGACGACCTCACCCGCAGCATCCTGCTGCAAATCATCCTGGAGGCCGAGGCCGGCGGCGCGCCCATGTTCTCCGAGGCTGCGCTTGGCAACATCATCCGTTTCTACGGCCATGCGATGCAGAGCTTCATGGGCAGCTACATCGAGAAAAACGTGCAGGCCTTCACCGACATCCAGTCGCAGATGTCTGAGCAGTCCAAGACCATGACGCCCGAGATGTGGGCCCAGTTCACCGCCATGCCCAACCCGGTGATGCAGGGCTTTATGGGCAACTACCTCGAGCAGTCCAAGACCATGATCGAGACCATGCAGGACCAGATGCAGAAGCAGACCGAGCAGATGCTGGGGGCGTTTGGGCTCAAGCGCTGAGCACCGGCTTATTGCAGAGTGAGGCGGGAGGGGCGGCGTTGCGAATCAAGCCAGCTCAACCCTTGTTTCCGCTCCTCGCAATAGTCCTTGCAGCGTCGTTCAATGGGTTTATGATTTTCTCGTCAGCCAAGCGCAGCGCGTGTAGAGGCCCTTGTAAAAGGGCAGCTCGAAAGGGTGGGATCCTCGAAGCTGGGGGCTGGCACCAACTGCGCCCGGATCTAGTGCCTGACGTTGCTGGTTCTTGAAAATCCCACCAGGCCAGCTGTCTTGGGCAAATAAAGGCCAACTTGGACAAAAGTGGAATTTTGTCCAAAAATGGTGCCATGGACATCGTCTCCGCCTCTTATGCCAAGCAGACCTTCGGCTCGGTCCTCGCCCGCGCAGCGCAGGAGCCCGTTGGTATTGAGCGCCATGGCACCCTGGTGGCAGCGCTGGTGCCGCCAGCCTGGCTAGAACGGGCCGATGCGCTGGATGCGCGGCGCGCGGCGCGAGAGCAGCAGCGCCAAGTTGAGCTGCGCCGCCTCATGGCGCACCAACGCCTGGGGATTGAGCTACTCTCGCAACCGGCCCGACGCCGCTCGCTCATCGGGGCGGCCCGCCGTGAGGTCGGGCGCTGGGAGTCCAGCGGACTGTGCAGCCATGACTACATCGAGCGGTGGAGGGCATGGCTGGCCATGCCTGTCCCAGAGATGGTCCAGATCATGTGCTCCGAAGCCGAGGGATGGGGACCTGCCATGCGGCAGAACTCGCCCTTTACTCTGGCCCTGGCATGAAGGTCGACGATCTCTTTGAACTGCTTTCAGAGGCTCGCCGCCTGTGTGGCCACTCGGAGTACGTGGTGATCGGTAGCCTGTCGGTGCTGGGAATGTCCGAGGTCTCGGCCATTCCCAAAGACATGACATTGTCCATCGACGCCGACTGCTACACAAGGGCTGACCCAGGCCGGGCGCTGGCCTTGCAGCTGGAACTGGGGGAGGGCAGTGCCTACCACCGGGACCACGGTATCTACTTTGATCCGGTCAGTCCCCACCTCCCAACGCTGCCTCCAGGCTGGGACCATCGACTGGTACGGCTCGAGCGTGCGGCTGTCATTGCCTGGTTCCTTGAGCCCCATGACGCAGCGGTTTCCAAGCTGGCTCGCGGCGAGCCCAGGGACCTGCGATGGGTGCGGGCAGGGCTGCGCGCAGGCATCCTATCGCGCACAACACTCTCAATGTCGCTTCGGCGCACGAGCTTTCTCGACGCGCAGGAGCAGACAAAAGCTTTGGCGGCCTTTGACCGTGTCAGCGGCAAGGCCTGACCCCTTCGGTGCCAGGAGGGCTACGGGCCTCAGCTACCGCGCGACCTCTGAAATCAAGCCGTGCCGGCTTTTCTAGCTTACTGCAGCGTGATGTTGAACTGCTTGACGATCGCGGCGTTGCGCTCGAACTCCTCTTTCACCGACGCGGCCAGCTGCGACGGCGGCGTCAGCGGCTCCATGTCGAAGCCGGCGGCAACCAGGCGGTCCTTGACCTTGGCGGCCGATGCAGCCTTGACCAGGGCGGCGTTGATCCTGTCGACCATCGCGGCGGGCACGCCGCCAGAGACGATCACGCCAATCCAGTTGCTGTAGTCCATCTCCGGATAACCCTGTTCGGCCATCGTGGGCACGTTGGGCATTTGCGGCGAGCGTGCCTTGGCGGCGATACCCAGCACCTGCACCTTGCCCGCTGCGGCCTGGGGCTTGGTGGTGGCCATACCGTCGAACATGATCGGGATCTGGCCGCCCATCACCTGCTGCAGCGCCGGGGGAGAGCCGGCGAAGGGGATGTGCTGCATGTCCAGCCCGCCCTTCTGATTCAGGATCATGCCGGCATAGTGCGACACCGTGCCCGCGCTGTAGGAGGCGAAGCTCGTCTTGCCGGGGTTGGCCTTCACCCAGGCCACCAGGCCCCTTGTGTCCTTGGCGGGCACGTTCGGCGCGGTGATCAGCACCAGATACCCGCGCGCAATCGCGGTGACGGGCTTGACGTCCTTGAGCGGGTCGAAGCCGGTTTTCATCACGTTCGGGATTTCAGTCAGCACGTTGCTGGCCGTCATCATGATGGTGTTGCCGTCGGCGGGTGCGGCATTCATGGCTTGTACGCCAATGCCACCGCCCGCGCCGGGTTTGTTGTCGACGATGACCGGCTGGCCGATGTCGGCCGAAAGTTGTTCGGCCACGATGCGGGCGACGACGTCCATGGTGCCGCCTGCGGGCGCGGGCACCACCATCTTCACCGGCTTGTCGGTCCAGGCCATGGCGACCGGCAGGGCGAGCGCCAGGGTGGCAGCGCACAGGGCGCGACGGGCGAATCGGGCATTCTTGATTTGCATGCGGGTCTCCAAGTCTCCGGGGTGGGCCGCAAAGTTCGGCGGCGGGTTAGGGCGGATCGTAGGAGCGGCCTGCTGCTCAGGCTTGATAATTCATGCCACGAATTGTCGATATTGGGACATCCTTGACCGCGTTTCTACCCATCGTCCGCAGTGCCGCGCTAGAGGGCTTTCCGGCCCTGGCCCAGGCCTTGGGGCTGGACGCACAGGCGCTGTTGCGGCAGGCCGGCTTGCACCCTCGCAGCCTGCTGGACCCCGACACGCCGCTCGCCGCCGAATCCGTGCAGCGCTTGCTTGAGGCCAGCGCCCGGGCCAGCGGCCAGAGCGACTTCGGCTTGCGCCTGGCCGCCAGCCGCGGCCTGGACAGCCTGGGCCCGATCAGCCTTTTGCTCAAGGAGCAGCCCAGCGTCCAGGAAGCGCTGGAGACGCTGCTGCGTTACCTGCGGCTGGTTAACCCCTCCTTGGTCACCCGGATCGTTTCGCGCGACGACCGCGTGGTCGTGCAGGAAGACCTGCTGGGTGACGCGGGGGTGCCAGCCCCCCAGTCCATCGAAATGGCCCTGGGCGTGATGCGCAGCATCCTTGCCGCGCTCTTGGGCCCGCGCTGGCGGCCGCAGTCGGTGCACCTGCGGCATGCACCGCCAGCGAAGACCGACGCCCATGAGGCCTATTTCGGGTGTCGGGTGCTCTTTCGCTCAGGCTTCAACGGCATTGCTTGCCGGCCCTCCGACATGCAGGCGCGACCTCGGGGCGGCGACCCGGGCCTGGCGCGGCTCGCGCGCAGCGCCCTGGAGAGGGCCTTGGCGTCCGAGCAGGGGCCGGCCTCGGTGGTGCGCCAGTTGATGGTGGCCCTGCTGCCCGGCGGGCGCTGCACCTCGCAACTGCTGGCCCGGCATCTGGGGGTGGATCGGCGAACGCTGCACCGCTACCTCGCGGTTCAAGGTCAGACCTTCTCATCCTTGCTGCTGGACGTCCGTCGGCAACTGGTGCAGACCCACCTCACCCAGGGCCATCTGCCCCTGTCGGAGAGCGCCGCCTTGCTGGGCTTTTCCAGTCAGAGCGCCTTTGCCTATTGGTTTCGCACCCAGTTCGGCAGCAGCGTCAGCGCTTGGCGTCGCGCGCATCCGCAGGCGTCACCGACATCAACGGTGCCGATGCGTCGGGGCGTTCGCGCCAGCGCTGGGGTGACTGCCCGAACGTCAGGGCGAACCAGCGGCTGAAGGCGCTGGGCGAGCCGTAACCCAGCATCTGTGAGATGCGCACCATCGAGTGCCTGGGGTTTTCCAGGTAACGTTGCACCAGCTCGCGGCGCACCTCGTTCATCAGTCCGCTGAACGTCGCGTCGGCCTCATCGAGTCTCCGCTGCATGGTGCGCACGCTCATGCCCAGGGTCTGTGCCACATAGGCGCTGCTGGCGTGGCCGCTGGCCAGCATCAGGTAGATGGCCTTGCGCACCTCCTGCACCATCGAGGGTTCGTTCACCGGGGGCAGCGAGTCGACGAAGCGCTGCGCGTAACGCGCCAGGGCGGGGGCCGCCGCGGGGTTGGGCGCATCCAGGTCACTGGCGCGGCACACCAGGCCGTTGAAGTCACTGTCGAACTGCACCGGACAGCCGAAGAAGCGCCGGTGCAGACCGGTCTCCCGCGGGGCGGGGTGGGTGAAGTTCACGCTGGCGGGCCGCCAATCTTTGCCCAGCACCGTGGTGCACAGTCGCATCAGCACGCCAATCGCCAGTTCATTGGCCTGGCGCGCCGGCAGGCTGGAGACCACCTCCTCGCGCAGGATCACGCTGGCACCGGCATCTTCGATCTGCAGGGCCAGGGAGTCGTTGATCAAGTGCCGGTATTCGATGGTCGCCCGCAACGCGTCGCGCAGCGTCGGCTGGTGGCTGATCAACAGACTCACCATGCCGAAGTCCGCCACCTGCCTTGTCTGGGCCATGCGCAGCCCGAAGTGCTCGTCGCCGCAGGCGCTGGCGGCGGCTTCAAGCAGCCGCACCACGGACTCCACCGGGATCCGCTGGTCCGGGTCTTCCAGCAGCGTCCGGCTCAAGCCCACCTTGCGCAGCAGGGGCAGCGGATTGAGCCCGCGCTCGCGCGCCACCTCGAAAAAGTTGGTCAAAGACGCAGCACGAACCAGGATAGGCATGGCGCGAAATGATAAGGGTTTGGCGCCTTTTGCAAAGCCGGGTGGGGGGCAGCTGCCTACATTGCGCCATCGGTCCGAGGGGCCGCGCTCCCTCCGGGGACTGCAGGAGTCATATGGCAACGATCATTCGCATGCACCAGACGGGGGGCCCCGAGGTGCTTCAGGTTGAACAACAGGATGTTGGCCGACCCGGCCCGGGCCAGGTGCGCCTGCGACATGGCGCGGTCGGCCTGAATTACGCCGACACCTACTTTCGCAACGGCACCTACCCGATTGCCCTGCCCAATGGCATGGGTGTCGAGGGTGCAGGAACCGTGCTTGAGGTGGGCGAGGGCGTGACTCACGTGAAGGCGGGTGACCGCGTCACCTACACCGGCTTCGTCAACACGCTGGGCGCGTACAGCGACGAGCGGCTGGTGGCAGCCGACCCGCTGATCCTGCTGCCCGACGCCATCTCCTTCGAGACAGCCGCCGCCATGACCATGCGCGGGTTGACCTCGGCCTACCTGATGCGGCGCATCTACGACTGGAAGGGGGGCGACACGGTGCTGCTGCATGCGGCCGCCGGCGGCGTCGGCCTGATCGTGGCCCAGTGGGCCCAGTTGTTGGGCCTGACCGTCATCGGCACCGTCTCCAACGACGAAAAGGCGGCGATGGCGCGGGCCCACGGCGTGACCCATGCCATCAACTACAGCCACGAAAACGTGGCCCAACGGGTGAAGGAATTGACCGGCGGCCGCGGCGTCGACGTGGTCTTTGACAGCGTGGGCCGCGACACCTTCATGACCTCGCTGGACTCGCTGCGCCCGCGCGGGCTGATGGTCTGCCTGGGCACCGCCAGCGGCACGATCGAGGGCTTCAACCCCAACCTGCTGGCGATGAAGGGCAGCCTCTACATGACCCGCCCGGCCCTGGCCAACTACATCGCCGACCCAGCCGAGAAGGCCGCTCTGGCCGGCGAAATCTTCGGCCACGTGGCCGCCGGCCGCATCCGCATCGAAATCGGCCAGCGATACGCGCTGGAGGACGCGGTGCAGGCGCACAGGGACCTCGAGGCGCGCAAGACGATGGGCTCCTCGATCCTCGTGGTGTAAGCAGCAGGCCCCCACCCGACGACAACGGAGACAAGCGATGAAAGTCGAGCAACTCACCTGCGCCATTGGTGCCGAGCTGGTGGACGTGAGCCTGGCAGATGCCGCCCATGACCCAGACGTGTTCGCCGCCATCAAGGCCGAACTGCTGCGTCACAAGGTGCTGTTCCTGCGGGACCAGAACATCTCGCGCGCTGACCATGTGGCCTTCGCCCGTCGATTCGGCGAGCTTGAAGACCACCCAGTAGCCGGCAGCGTGCCGGGGCATCCTGGCCTGGTGGCCATCTACAAAAGCCCCGATCAGCCCAACGACCGTTACGAAAACTCCTGGCACACCGACGCCACCTGGCGCGAGTCGCCGCCCATGGGCGCCGTGCTGCGCTGCGTGGAGTGCCCACCGGTCGGCGGCGACACGATGTGGGCGAACATGGCGCTGGCCTACGAAAGGCTGCCCCAGACGGTGAAGGACCTGATCGCCCCGTTGCACGCCCGTCACAGCATCGAGTCCACCTTTGGCGCCGCGATGCCGATGGAAAAGCGCCTGGCACTGCACGCCATGTATCCCGACCCAGAACACCCGGTGGTGCGCACCCACCCTGAGACTGGCGAGAAGGTGCTGTTCGTCAACGGCTTCACCACCCACTTCACCAACTTCCACACGCCGGCTAACGTGCGCGTCGGCCAGGACTACACCCTGGGTCGCACCCAGCTGCTGGACTACCTCATTTCGCAAGCCGCCATTCCCGAGTACCAGGTGCGCTGGCGCTGGAAGCCCAACTCGGTGGCCATCTGGGACAACCGCGCCACCCAGCACTACGCGGTGATGGACTACGGCCCCTGCCACCGCAAGATGGAACGCGCCGGAATCATCGGCGACAAGCCCTTTTGATTTCCTTTTCGAACAAGTAATTCACAGAGACCTGTACATGAACTTTCTCGACGGCCACCTTTTTCCCGAAAACCAGCAGCCCTTGGTCATCACTGCCGCCCCCTATGCGCCCTCCTGGATGCCCGCCGATTTTCCCGAGGACATCCCGGTCACGATGGAGGAACAAATCCAGAAGGCGGTCGACTGCTACGAGGCCGGCGCCACCGTGCTGCACCTGCATGTGCGTGAGCTCGACGGCCGGGGCAGCAAGCGCCTGTCGAAGTTCAACGAGTTAATCGCGGGTGTACGCAAGGCCGTGCCCGACATGGTCATCCAGGTCGGTGGCTCGATCTCCTTCGCGCCCGAGAGCGACGGCGCCAAGGCCAAGTGGCTATCGGACGACACCCGCCACATGCTGGCCGACCTCGACCCCCAGCCCGACCAGGTCACGGTGACCATCAACACCTCGCAGATGAACATCGTCGAGCACATGGAAGACCGTGACTTCGTTGGCACCTCCTTCCAGGACCCGACCGTCTTTGGTACCTACAAGGAAATGACCGTGCCCGCCCAACCGGGCTGGGCCGAGGAGCACATCAAGCGACTGAACGCCGCCGGTATCCAGAGCGCCTTCCAGTGCTACAACATCAACAGCTTCGAGTCGGTCGAGCGCCTCATGCGGCGCGGCATCTACAAGGGCCCGCTGGTCCTCAACTGGGTGGCCATCTCCGGCGGCATGGACATGCCCAACATCTACAACTTCGCTAACTTCGTCCGCGCGGTGCCCGATGGCGCGGTGCTCACGGTAGAGAGCTCCATGCGCAACGTGCTCCCGGTCAACATGTGGGGCATCTCCATGGGCTTGCATGTGCGATGCGGCATCGAAGACAACCTCTGGAACCAAGCGCGCAGCGCCAAGTCCAGCACCGTCGAACAGGTCAAGCAGCTTGTACGCATGTCCCTGGACTTCGGCCGGCCCATTGCCACCGGCAAGCAGGCCAAGGAGATGCTGGGCATTGGCGTGTTCTATGACACCGTCGAAGAGTCGCTGGCCAAGAACGGCTTCGCCCCCAATCGCAACGGCGGCAACCAGGGCTTCTTGCGCAAGCACGCCTGATCACGGGATCGCCCGCGACCCTGGTCTAACTTAGACAAACCCATAGGACGAAGCCGCACGAAGCCGCACGAAGCCGCACGCAGCCGCACGCAGCCGCACGCAGCCGCACGCAGCCGCACGCAGCCGCACGCAGCCGCACGCAGCTGCTTGGGGCCACCTCATGCGGCTTTGGCGTTTTGTGGGCCACCCTCGCGCTGGCGGCTCCACTGCGAGGCGCTGCAACCGAACTGCGTCTGGAACCAGTGGCTGAAGCTGCTCAGTCGGGCAAAGCCCAGCAGGCCAGCGATCTCGCCCAGGGGCAGGTCGCTCTCGCCCAGGTGGCGCGTGACCAGGTCGGTGCGCGCCTGATCGAGCAGGCGCGTGTAAGACAGTCCCCCCGCGGCCAGGTGCCGGTGCAGAGTTCGCCGGTCCATCTGCAGGAGTCGAGCCACCTGTTCGGCGCTGCATTCGCCGCCGGGCAGCAGGGCCTGGATGGTCTTCATGCACAGGTCCTGGACGTTGTCGCCCTGGGCATGCATCGCCGCCTCTAGGTATTTGCGCGCCAGTGCGGCGGCACCCTGGTCGCTGAACTGGCGAGGCCTGTCCAAGTCGGCCGCGGCGCAGATCAGCCCGTTGAACTCCTGGTTGAACTTCGGGGCGCGGCCGAAGAAGGCCCGGTGCGCCTCCACTTGCGCTGGCGCCCGGTGGGTGAAGCACACCTCGCGCGGCTTCCAGCCGGGCCCGGCCAGATCGCCGAGCATCCG
>Ga0164293_10005034_pt1 | contig 11256 bp, 8 predicted proteins | sample GEODES118metaG_FD_111487 | JGI IMG/M metagenome (GOLD analysis project Ga0164293, IMG submission 111487) | Eutrophic lake water microbial communities from Lake Mendota, Wisconsin, USA - GEODES118 metaG | ecosystem: Environmental > Aquatic > Freshwater > Lake | place: USA: Lake Mendota, Wisconsin...
ATGGTCTGATAGCCGCCATCAAGGATCAGTTCCGCTATCGCGCGTCCCGTCGCGGGCGCATGCATCAGACCGTGTCCGGAGTAGCCTGCCGCGACGATGAAATTCTCCATCTTGCCGGTCCAGGGACCGATGATCGGATTGCTGTCGAGTTCGTTCTGGTCGTAGAGGCCAGCCCAGGTATTGCGGTGCTTGATCTGCTCGAACGCTGGGAACCGATAGGCGAGCGCCGGCCAGACGACGCTGTCGAAGTAGTTGTAGTCGACATCGAAATCGAAACCCCGGGGCTGGTTCGTCGACGGCACACCTCCTGAATAGCCCGTGCCTTCCGGACGGAAGGCGAGCCGGTCGAGATCCTTCACGTAAGGCAGCGGTTCAATCGGATTTGGGGTTTCCCACTGATGCTCGTAGCGTTTCATCGGCTCGATCGGAACGGCCATGCCAACCATCGCGCAGATATCCTTTGCCCAGGCTCCGGTCGCATTCACGATATAGTCTGCCTCGATCCTGCGTCCGTCGGCGAGATTGATCGCCTTCGCCTTCACATTGTCATGGTCGATCGATGTCACTTCGGCACTCAGCAGCGTGACACCCAGCGCCTTGCACTTGCGCCGATAACCCTGGAGCACGGAATTGGGGTCCATCCAGCCGTCGCCCGGGGAATAGACAGCGCCTCCGAGATCGTCCGTCTTCATGGACGGGAACTTGGCCTTTAGCGTTTTCTGATCGAGGAACTCCACCTCGACCCCGAGTTTTTGCTGCGTCTCGAAGTTTCGCGAGAGAATCCGCACGGCGCGATGCGGCATGATGAACAGATAGCCCTGCTGCCGCCAAGAAATCGAAAATGGATCGTCATCGACTTTCATGTCATTGTCGAATGTCGCAAATTTCCGGATTGAATACTCCGACATCATGATGTTCTCCGGCGTAGAGAACAGCCGCCGGGCACCGCCGGAAGCTCTCGGAGTCGATGCCTGCGCGTAGGATGTGTCTTTTTCGATGACACAGACATCACAAGCCTTCGCATGCGAACGCAGGTAAAATGCGATCGCAAGACCGATAGCACCGCCACCTATGACGATAACGTCGTGTCTTTTCATGTGTTCACCGGCTTCCATAATTTTTGGTCCAATCGCAGCCTGAGGTTTCACGCCTGCTGTCGAGCGAAGGAACATGACTGCATCAAGCGTGTAGGGGTTCCAGCGACTGCATCCTTGTCCATCGGCGCAAGCCGTTGGTCCGTCACGCCCCGTGCGTCACAAAGAAGGAATACGATCTCGATCATCTGCGCCGCTCTCGCAAAAAGTGGATCACCCAGTTTTCCAATAGAGCAGGACTTCTTACGATGCAAGGTGTTTGGTGGGCGCTACGCTTTGCATGTCAGTGTGGCGGCAAAGCCCGCCATCTTTTGCGCAAGCCGGTATGCCGGCCCTACAAGACGTAAGGCTCTGGCGTAGGCGTCGTGGACTGCAAGAAGTCGAAGTCACAGCCAGCGTCTGCCTGACCGACATGTTGTGTGTAGATTGAGCCGTAGCCGCGCGAAAAATGGCCATCAGGCTGGCGCCACGCCGCCCGTCGGGCAGCAAGCTCATCCTCGGCCACGAGTAGATTCAAGCTGCGGTTCGGCACGTCGACCTCGATCATGTCTCCGGTTCGGACAAGGGAAAGTGGCCCGCCCACATGGCTTTCCGGAGAAACATGGAGAATGCAGGCGCCATAGCTCGTCCCGCTCATCCTGGCGTCTGAAATCCGGACCATGTCCCGCACCCCAAGCAAGACGAGTTTCTTCGGGATCGGCAGCATGCCCCATTCCGGCATTCCGGGGCCTCCCTGAGGCCCGGCATTCTGCAGGACAATGACACTATCTGGCGTGACATCGAGGTCTTCGGCGTCAATACCGGCTACAAGATCGGCATAGCTTGAGAAGACGACAGCAGGCCCCTTGTGGCGAAGCAGGCGCGGCTCTGCTGCCGATGGCTTCATCACACATCCATTCGGAGCCAGATTTCCGCGCAATACAGCCAGGCCTTGAGCAGTGGAAACCGGATTCGTCAAAGGTCGGATCACATCGGCATTCCAGACCTTGGCATCCGCCAGAGCCTCCCCAAGAGTCTGGCCGCAGACGTTGCGCTGGCTCAGATCAAGTGCGTCGCGCAGCTGGGCAAGCAATGCGGGCAGGCCACCCGCGTAATAGAAGTCCTCCATGAGATAGTCACCAGAAGGGCGCAGGTTGGCAATAACGTGAATATTCCCAGAGACTTGCTCGAAGCGCTCAAGTGTGAGCTGCACCCCCGCTCTTCGTGCGATCGCGATCAGATGGATGATGGCGTTGGTGGAGCCGGCAATAGCAGCGTTCGTGATAATGGCATTGTCGAACGATCCAGACGAGAGAATGTCTGTCGGACGCAGTGCTTCCCAGACCATGTCGACGACACGACGACCGCTGCTGGCAGCCATTCGGGAATGGCTTGAGTCCACCGCGGGGATGGATGACGCACCCGGCAGACACATGCCGAGCACTTCGGCAATTGCGGTCATGGTCGCTGCGGTTCCCATCGTCATGCAGACGCCGGCAGAGCGGTTGATGCCGGCCTCCATTTCAGTCCAGTCGCTCTCGGAGATCTTGCCGGCACGCTTCTCGTCCCAGTATTTCCAGATGTCGCTGCCTGAGCCGAGCACGCGACCGCGCCAATTACCCCGCAGCATTGGGCCGGCTGGCACGAAGATCGCTGGAAGATTAGCGCTGATCGCGCCCATCAGCAGTGCCGGCGTGGTCTTGTCGCATCCGCCCATCAGGACCGCCCCGTCCACCGGCAAGGACCGCAGCGTCTCTTCTACTTCCATTGCCAGCAGGTTCCGATAGAGCATCGAGGTGGGCTTGGTCAGCGTTTCCGGCAAAGCCATCACGGGCACCTCGACCGGAAAGCCGCCATTCATTGCGACACCGCGCGCGACGTCTTTCGCGCGTTCAGGAAAGTGCGCGTGACAATGGGCGAGGCCAGACCACGTGTTGATGATGGCAATGATCGGCTTGCCCCGGTACTCATCTGGCGAAAATCCCATTTGCATCATGCGCGAACGATGACCAAAGGCCCGCATGCCCTCGGAATCGAACCAGCGCTGACTGCGCAGAGATGCTGAACGCTGATCTTGATTTGGCATTTGCCCACACCTCATGGTTTTTCCTCAGCTTTGGATCGCATCTCAGCAGTTGGAGAGCGTCGCATCGCTGGAGCGCAGCACATTGTTCAACCGACGTGCGAGCGTGCGGAACTGGAACGCCGGGTCTGGCTTTACGTCTCTCGCCTGAGACGGTATAATGGGTGACCCAATTGTCCACAAGAGGGAAGTGACCCCCATCGTGTCCGATAGCAGAGATGGAGCCGCGATCAGTTTGACCCTGTTGCGTTTAGGCTGCTGGTGCCGCTAGGTGGGCCCCAGGAGAGCGCAGGGCAGCGCGCTCCGCCAGCCAGCGGATCTGCTTGGCGGCCGCTGATGGGCGAGCTGGCTCGGGTCGGGTGTTGGTCTATACGTTATCGCCACAGAGCGACGGTTCCGGAGGCCGTTCGAGCATGGATGTGACGCTTGGAAATGCGCCAGGCTGACCAGAAGCGGTCAGATGTTAATGACCAACCGCCAGCAAGCCACAGTAGAGGTTCGTATTCGATGGACGATGATGCTAAGACCGAGGCAACCTCTGAAAAAGGCAGCAAGAACTTGGACATCAAGAGTCATTTCACGCATGCGCGTTCAAGCCGCCTGTATGAAAATGTCGTCGAACAGATCGGCGATCTGATCCGCAAAGGTGAGCTCAAGCCCGGAACCCGGCTCCCCTCCGAGCGATCCTTGTCTGAGTATATGAACGTCAGCCGGAATATTCTTCGGGAAGCGTTTCGCCTCATGGAGTATCAGGGTATTATCCAAGTCAGGGCTGGCTCAGGCAGATTCGTTCGGGATGTCGATCCAGATTCAGCGATTGGCGACGACAGATTGAAGGATGTCGCACGCGCCTCGCTTGCCGATACAATCGCCGCGCGGAAGATTCTGGAGCCCAGCATCGCGAGATTGGCTGCCTCACACAGGACAGACGAGCAGATTAGCAAACTCATTGAGCTCGCTTCGCGGCGCGATACCTGGGCCGACAACGCCAATTTCCATATTGCCATCGCCGAGGCGACGGGCAACTTCGTGCTGGTTCGCCTTCAGGCGGAGTTGCTTGAACAAGCGCGTCAGATCCGAATGAATTATACCCTGTCGGAGGATGAAAAACTGACTCTTCAGCGCGAACATCTTGAAATCTGCGAGGCGATCCGGAGCAGGGACTTGGATAGTGCCGAAGCAGCTGCGATGCAGCATGTAGCCAAGGCGGGGCGCCGCCTAAATCTCTGATTCGCAGAACGGCATCACTCCCCCAACTCACGGCTGTTCCCTGATTGTCTGCCACACGGCCTGTCCGATGACTGGACGAGGCGCAAGGTCCTGGCGGGTGGCAGGCCGGTTCGAGCGAGCCACTTTCGCTTTAAAAAATGGACCACCCAGAGCGCCATTTCGCTCACTTGCCGCTGTCGCCATCTGAGATATCCAGAGCGCCAATCTCTGGTCCAGATCGTGAATCCCAGGCGCGCAGCACGGAAAAGTAGCTGTATCTGGATCCGATAGCCCTTGCTGCATCCGACTTTCCGTACCCGCATGCCGATCGGGCGTAGGCAGTTGCCCCATTCACGTAAGTCAGTTATTGGTCATGTGGGTGATCCAATTTCCAATGAAAGACTACGGAGTCGGGAAAAGTGTACGCAATGGATGGAAAGGTGTCCGCCTCGCTTGGCGACATTGAAGCTCTGGCGATACAATGCCTTGTCGAGGCCGGTGCGTCACAAGCTCAAGCCACAGCGGTTGCACGAAACATTGCGGCCTGCGAACGGGACGATTGCAAGTCACATGGACTGTTTAGGCTCCCCGGCTATCTGAAGTCGCTTCTCAGCGGCAAGGTTACGGGCGATGCCAGGCCTGTTATCCGCGAACTGACCCCGATCATCGTCCATCTCGATGCAGCCGGGGGATTTGCGCCGTTGGCCCACGAGGTGGCCTGCGAGGACATCGCCAAACGCGCCCGCCGCTTCGGCATGGCGGCGTTGACGATTACGAATTGCTATCATTTTACAGCCCTGTGGACCGAGCTTGAGCCGCTGGCAGCCACCGGCCTCGTCGCCTTCGCGTTTCGCAACGGCATCAGCCGCGTCGCCCAACATGGCGGTCGAACCCCCGTTTTCGGCACTAATCCTATGGCCTTCGCTTGGCCAAGGCGCGGAAAGCCGCCATTCATCTTCGATTTTGCCACAAGCGAGATCGCGCGAGGCGAGATCCAGCTCAGACAGCGGAATGGAGAAAGTATCCCGCTGGGCTGGGCAGTCGACAAGGAGGGGCAACCAACCACTGATCCTGCGATCGGCTTGGCCGGTGCGCAACTGACGTTCGGTGGCCACAAGGGTTCAGCACTCGCCACCATGATCGAACTTCTCTCCGGGCCATTAATTGGCGAAATGCTCAGCAGCGAAGCATTGCGCGCTGACAATGGTGATGGCGGACCGCCGCGCGGAGGCGAGTTGCTCATCGTGCTTGATCCGACGCGTTTCCATGACCACGCGAAGCCAGAAGCCGCGATTGATCACGCCGAGGTCCTGTTCGAGCAACTTCAGTCAGACCCTGGTGCTCGTCTTGCTGGCGATCGGCGCTACGCGGCGCGGGCCCGCAACAGCGCTGGCCTCGTGACGATCTCCCCGAAACTGATCGAAGAGCTTCGTGGTCTGGCTGGGCCGCGTACCAAGGCGATGTTGGACATGATTGCCTTGCCAGGGCGCGGCGCCGGGCAGATTGCGCCATGACAACAACCGCGAGCGCGATCGTCGCCCTGTTGAAAGGTTATGGCGTCGATACCGTTTTTGGCATTCCCGGCGTCCATACGATCGAGCTCTATCGGGGGATTGTAGACAGCGGCCTGCGCCATGTGACCCCCCGCCACGAGCAAGGCGCGGGATTCATGGCTGATGGATATGCCCGCTCGACGGGCAAACCTGGCGTCTGCTTCCTGATCAGCGGTCCCGGGCTCACGAATGCCCTGACGGCTATCGCTCAGGCTTACTCGGACTCGGTCCCGATGCTGATCATTTCGGCCGTGCACAAGAGAAAGGATATCGGTCTTGGGCGAGGTTTTCTGCATGAACTGCCTGCGCAACGGGAGTTGATGTCTCAAGTCTGCGCATTCAGCCACACCATTATGGATCCGGGCAACCTTCGGGAGGTCCTCGGCCGCGCATTCGCGATTTTCGGTTCTGCCAGACCACGGCCGGTCCATATCGAGGTTCCGATCGATCTGATGGACGCACCGTACTCGGGGTTGCTGGAACCGATCGCCATCCCGGCCGCTCCATACCCCGATCCACGGGCAATCGCACAGGCTGCGGCGCTGTTGGCGGACGCCCGCGCTCCAGCGATCATTGCGGGCGGGGGGGCGGCAGGTGCAAGTGCAGCATTGCTGGCGACGGCCGAATTGCTGGATGCTCCCGTCGTCCTGACAACAGCGGCAAAAGGCGCCTTGCGCGCGGATCACCCGCTCTGCCTGGGTTCGACTATCCGGCGCTCGGAAATTCGTGAGCTCTTCGCCGACTCCGACGTTGTGCTTGCGGTCGGGACTGAGCTTGGTGAGACAGATCGTTGGATGGCTGGCGATAGCCTCACGACCGGCGGCACGCTTATCCGTATCGACATCGAGAGCGAACAGTTGATGCGAATGGCCAACCCGACGCTGGGCATCGTTTCAGATGCGCGAGCTGCCCTGCAGGCTCTCAACCTGGAGCTGGGAGAGCGCGCGCAGTTCGCTCAGCGCAGCAAGGGCGCTAGCCGGGTGGAAAGCGTTAGGCAGCGGATGAACCCCGGCTGGCGTGATGATACCGGACTGCATGCGCAGCTGATGAAGACAATCGCGGACAGCGTTGCGGACGACGCGATCGTCGCGGCCGATTCCACCCAGATCGTCTACACCGGCGTGCAGGATTTCCCGTCGATGCAGCCGCGGTCCTGGCTCACCTCCTGCACTGGCTTTGGCACGCTCGGATATGCGCTGCCTGCCGCGATCGGAGCCAAACTTGCCAATCCTGACCGAGATGTCCTTTGTCTCATCGGCGATGGCGGCCTGATGTTCACCGTCGCGGAACTGGCGACGGCGGTCGATGAGAACATCGCGTTCCCGATCATTGTCTGGAACAATGGCGGCTATGGCGAGATCGCGCTTTACATGGACAAGGCGCGTGTTCCCCGTTGCGGCGTTGGCCTTTACGTACCCGACTTGTGCGCGATCGCCCTGGCATTTGGCTGCAACGCAGAACGACCTGCCAGTCTTGATGCATTGAAGGCTGCGATTGTGCGTTCGTTTTCCGCATCCGCGCCGACTCTGATCGAGATCGATCATCATGCGCCCTATCTCCGAGAGCGCGCCTTTTAATGAGTGACTGTTGGAACACCTCCGGGGAGGAGTGCATGGCTAACGAAGCGACACAGGATCCGGTTCTTCGGATCAGGGAGCTACGAAAATCGTTTGGCGCGCTTGAGGTCCTCAAGGGGATCTCGCTTGACGTCAATAGACACGAGGTTGTCGGGATCATTGGCCCGAGCGGTTCTGGCAAGTCGACCCTGTTGCGTTGCATCAATCATCTTGAAAAGCCGACAGCAGGAGAGATTTTTCTCGAAGGCGCCTTGGTCGGAGGTGGCGCGAAAGCGCCGGGCTCGGTTCTCGCTGCTCAGCGCGCCGATATGGCCATGGTCTTCCAGTCCTTCAACCTCTGGCCGCACAAATCGACGCTGGAGAACGTCACGGAAACGCTTGTGACGGTACGTGGCAAGTCGCGCGAAGAGGCCGACGCCATTGGCCGCAAGATGCTGGCGAAGGTCGGCATGACGGAAAAGGCGGATCAATATCCCAGCCGGTTGTCTGGTGGCCAGCAGCAGCGCGTCGGCATCGCCCGGGCGCTCGCCATGGAGCCCAAGGTGATCCTCTTTGACGAACCGACTTCGGCTCTTGATCCGGAGTTGGTGGGAGAGGTCCTCGGCGTCATGACTGAACTCGCCCGCGAGGGCGTCACCATGGTGGTCGTCACCCATGAGATGGGATTCGCGCGGGAAGCTTGCAGTATCGTGAACTTCATCGACGGTGGCGTCATCGTCGACAGCGGCCCGCCGGATCACATCTTTGGCGGTTCGGCAAATGAACGAACCAACTCTTTCCTATCTCGTTACATGCGCCAACTTGGGCGCGTCCTGAATTAAGCAGGGGATGCAGCAATGAACAGAGCCTACGACTGGGATTTCTCGCTCATTTTTCGTCATTCGGATGTCCTTTTGGCAGCCCTGCTTGTCACATTCAAGCTGATGTTCATGGTCATTCTGCTCGCAATCCCCTTCGGATTTCTTCTGGCCATCGGCCGAATGGGAAAGATCGCGCCCACACGCTATCTGACAGCGGGCGTGATCGAGATCACGCGGGCCATTCCACCCTTGGTTTGGGTCGTATGGTTCTACTATTGCCTGCCGATTCTGACCGGATTTTCATTCAGCGCCATCACGACCGTTGTTTTTGCTCTATCTCTCTACACAGGCGTCTTTTTTGCCGAGCTCTTCAGGGCCGGGCTCCAGTCCGTCGACCGCGGCGCAGTCGAAGCAGGCTATGCTGGTGGCATGTCTAACCTTCAGGTGCTGAGACGGATCACTGGCCCGATCGCCTTCCTGCGCATTGTCCCGCCATTGATCAGTCAGTGCGTGCTTGTGATGAAACAGACATCGCTAGCGGGTTTCGTCGCCATTCCTGAATTGCTGTACGAAGGTCAGCGATTGAGCATCCACACATTCAGGCCGATGGAAGTGCTGACAACCATCGCACTTTGCTATGCCGCGACTGTAATCCCCTTGACGTTGATAGCCACAAACATCGAGCAGAGGATCCAGCACAAGTATTTCAGGCAGTAAGCCTTGTGCGCAGAGCGCGAAAAAATTCAAAAATCGAAATCGTTGTCGTCTGAGGGCGAGTATAAACAATGGCTAATCCTGACCTGATGTCCTTCGGTCCACTGCCTTCTCGTGCTGAATCTGCACTTTCGGAACATTTCACTGTTCACAAGGCCTATCCGCCTGATGATCCGGATGGGGTGATTGCCCGCATCGGTCCGACGTGCCGCTTTGCTGTGGCCGCCGGGTCCGCCGGACCGCTGACGGATGCGCGCCTGGCCCGACTCCCGTCCCTTCAGATCGTGGCGAACTTCGGCGTAGGCTGCGACTCCATTGATGTCGCAGCCTGCGCTCGCCGTGGCATCATTGTTACCAACACACCCGGCGTTCTTGACGATGAGGTTGCCGATACGACGATTGGCCTCCTGCTATCAACCATCCGCCGCCTACCAATGCTTGATGGCTTCGTACGCTCGGGGGGCTGGGCCAGCGCAAAGGCGCCATGGACGGCTACGCTTGTCGGAAAGCGCGTGGGTATTGTTGGCATGGGGCGGATTGGTCAGGCAGTTGCGCGCCGTCTTTCTGGTTTCGCATTAGCGGAGGTAGCCTATCACACTCGCCGTCCAGTCCAGGGTCTGGGACTTCGACACCAACCCGACCTCGTTTCGCTGGCCCGTGAGGTCGATGCACTGATCGTGATTGTACCCGGCGGAACCGCGACAAACGGGCTAGTCACCCGAGAGGTTCTTGAAGCTCTCGGCCCAACAGGTTGCTTCATCAACGTCGCGCGCGGGTCTGTGGTCGATGAGTTGGCGTTGCTCGAGCTGTTGCAGACCGGCCAACTCGGAATGGCCGGTCTTGATGTCTTCATTAATGAACCAAATCCGGACCCGCGCTTTTTCGAACTCGACAACGTCGTTCTCTTGCCGCACGTCGGCTCCGCAACGCACGAAACGCGTGAGCGCATGGGCGCGCTTGTTGTCGACAATCTCTTAGCGTGGAAAGATGGCAGGTCCTTGCTGACTCCTTTGCTAGAAACGCCGCAGCGGGGGTCTGCCCTTTCTTTGGTCTGAAGCGCCTGCGTTTCTGGGCGCTTCTTCGGGTGTAGGTTGCGCGGCGACAATTACGGTGTCCGGTTGAGCGACAACTATGATGGCCGGTAGGACCGGTTATCTGGCCCGACCGGAGAGCGGGTCGGACAACCGGTGGCGAACCTCTTCCCCTTCTTTCGGGGGGCTGATCCGGGCTGCGGCGAGCGGTGGTATCGGAATACTCATCGAACATAAGACGATGGGTTTGCGATGCCGGGCTTTCACATTTCCGATCAGCAGGTTTTTTGCTTCATGACCCGGTACTGTCAGGACGGCTCCGACATTCAGAATTCAAATACAGAACCTTCGGAATCTGAACCATGCTTCCGAGGAAGCTGGGGGCAAGGTACGAGTGAGCCTTCCAAGGCTGATCGCTCTCCATCCAGCAAGGCAGGGCAGGAAAGCGCGTCACCCCCCAAGCCACAGGCCTATCCGCTTGGCATGGTGATCGACGCCTGTCCCGATCTGATCGATTGGGCCAAGTCTGGAAGCATCAGCGGCTGGTCCGAGTTTGTTGTGGCCGCTGGCACGGCACGCTCGGCGCTCGGGATCAGTCCCTCGGCCTATGAGGATGCGCGGGACGTTATGGGTGAGATCCCGGCGGCGATCGTCGTCGCGGCGATCCTGCAGAAGGGCGAGAGCGTGCGCAGCCCCGGCAGCTATCTGCGCGGATTGACGGAGAAGGCGAGGGGAGGGGACTTCTCGCTTGGCCCGATGCTGATGGCGCTGCTCAGATCGAAGGTGCGGAGCGGTGAACGGAAGCGGGCGTGAACCTGGCCGGTCGCATGGATCTTGGGGAGTTGTTCGCCTTCCCGACTAGTTGGTCATCGGCCCGGTCTCGCCATGTGCCGGTGCGCGGTTCCCTTGCTAGCTGGCAACGAGGTGCGATCCAGGTCTTGCGTCTGCGCGGCGCGGCTGTGGTGAGATGCCGGCGCGGGGGTCTGGTGCATCATGTCGCTGCATGACGGGTGTTGTCACATTTACTCGACCTGAAACCGGTTCGGGTTACGGGGCGGCATGATTGCCAAGTCCGTCAGCTACAAGCGCCACTGCTTCCCGCCCGAGATCATCGCCCGTGCGGTATGGCTGTATTTCCGCTTCCCGTTGAGCCTGCGGTTGGTCGAGGAGATGCTGCTCGAGCGGGGCATCGTCGTCTCCTACGAAACAATCCGGC
>Ga0164293_10005036_pt1 | contig 11254 bp, 10 predicted proteins | sample GEODES118metaG_FD_111487 | JGI IMG/M metagenome (GOLD analysis project Ga0164293, IMG submission 111487) | Eutrophic lake water microbial communities from Lake Mendota, Wisconsin, USA - GEODES118 metaG | ecosystem: Environmental > Aquatic > Freshwater > Lake | place: USA: Lake Mendota...
ACTGGACTCTTTGCCGAAGTTACTTCACTATCAATTGCCATGGCTTATCCAGTGTTAATGATGGTCCTTGGCGGATACATGTCTCGCGCCATAAAGGAAGAAGAGCGGGAAAAAATCTAGAAAGCCCAGCTCTCAATAAGAGTAAAGAGAGCAAGGCCAAGCAGAAATATTGCGAAGTACCCTTTAAGTGCAGCTGGTGTTGATTTCGATGCTTTCCGTGAGGCAATATTCGAGATAACAATGGCACTTGCTCCCATTATCAGAGGTACATGCCAATCAATTTGGCTCCAGGTAGATGCTCGACCCAAGAGCGCCGTCAATGAGTTCATAGCGATAATCAGTAGCGAAGTACCGGCAGCAACTATCTGAGGTGTTCCGAAGAAAAGAACGAGAATAGGGATAGCCAAGAAGCCGCCCCCGATTCCAAAGAGCCCAGTGATGGAACCAATGAGTAGCGAAACGATTATCAAGATTGGTAGTGGCATCCGAGTATGAATTGCTGATAATGGATTGCGCAACATTGAGATGCCAGCTAGGGCCAGTACTAGAGCAAAACCTGTTGTAATAAATCTATCTGGTAGTTGATCAGATATAGATGAGAATCCTAGGTTTGTAGCTAAACCAATTGCCCAGATAATCATCGCTTCACGATAGAGAATCTCACGAGAACGTATCTTTGAGATAACTCCTGATGCTGCTGCCAATCCAACAACTGCAAGAGATGCCGTTGTGGCATGGTGCGGCGTAAATTGAAATATGTAGATAAGAATTGGTACAGCGAGCATTGCTCCACCGGCTCCGATAAAGCCAAGAACGCTCCCGATAAATGCTCCTGCGAGAAGCGCTTCTACAATTTCAAGTGACATTAGTTGAAGAAAGCGATGCTTCCGATGCTAGGTCCGAAATCAGTAAGTGCGCCACTTGCAACGAGTGCAAAGAGGATGAGAGCTGCTCCACCAAGTGCGAGGTCTTTATTAAATGCCATCTGCTCTTGCATCTTGGTATTGGCATCGCTCTCTTTCCAGAATTGATGGAAGATAATCGCAGCGAGAATTACTGTGACAGCAATAAGTGCTGCAGCGAGATCAATCCAAGCACCGAGAAGGATCAGGATCCCTCCGACTAAAAATGCCAGTCCGCTACCGAGGACGGCGAGCTTTGCGGCAGGTAATTTCTTGTAGGTGGCATACCCAGTCATCGCTTCCAGGTTCTTAAAGTGGGCAAAGCCTGCGCCCACCCAGAGAAGGGCGAAGAGAACTCTTCCGATAATCAGCACTACATCCATTTTTTTCTCCCACTCGTATCTACCCAGCGCCTAGAGGCCTGCCAATACTGTAACCCCAGCGAGGCCTCAAAACCCTCAACCAAGGCTTTAGCGTTGCTCTTGTCGGTGGGGTGGGCTATTTTTCGAACATCTGTTCGAAATTCAAAGAGGCAAAAATATGGCTAGCGAAGTAATCCCAGCAACAGAGGTCCTTATCGATGGACCTACAACCCCTGTCGAGTTCACCTTTCGTGGGCGACGTTTTCGTATCCATTCAGTTCTCTCGCGCTGGTGTGAATCCGGGGGATGGTGGAACCGAGCTAGCGATGGCATCTACCGCCCCGACGATCAAGCGCGTGCACTCTGGACGGTCGAGGCGGCACCAATCGGAGCGCTGACAACATTTCAACTCGAGCGCGATGAAAGTACTGGCCAATGGATTGTGACCACAATTTAAGCCATGAATAAAAGATGAGCTTTATCCATCTGCGCACAACAAGCGCGTACTCATTTAAGTACGGCACAACGCAGCCGCATGACCTTGTCGAGCGGGCTGCTCAATTTGATATGCCGGCACTTGCCTTAACAGATAGAGATTCATTGGCTGGCGCAATCCGTTTTGCAAAAAGTTGTCTGCAGTATGGTGTTGCTCCAATTCTCGGAATCAATCTGCAGATTGATCTCATTAATAGCGAATCAGTAGGTGTTAAATCAGATCGCAAAAATCTGCCACGTATCACCATCATGGCAGGCGGTGATGGGGGATGGCGCGATCTCTTACATCTCTATCGCGGTATCGCAACACACTCACCCGATCGCATCCCAGTGTTAACTCTTGATATCTTGCAACGTTTCAGTCAATACAGCAGCAAACTTTTTCTTCTTCATGGCCCCGAATCACCAATCGCTGAAGCGATAGCGCTACACCGATTTGATATAGCGATAGATATCTTCAATAAGACCCGCCCCTACTTTGCAGATCATGCAATCGAATGTGTATCGCATCTGGTTGGTGGCAATGGTCCGCGATCCACACTCTTTGCTGGCCGCTCTCTGGCTTTTGCCCGTGATCACGATATTGATGCAATAGTTACCAATTCAGTAAGAATGCTCAATCGCGAAGATGGACCGGTCGCCGATATTCTCGATTGTGCTCGTCAATTAGTTCCTCTTGATCCTCGCCATCTCGAACGCCGCAATGCAGAGGCTTTCCTTAAGAGCGCAGATGAGATGCAGGCACTGGCTGCTGAGATTGCTCGAGCCGCTGGCGAAGGTTCACCGCGCCTGCTTCTTAAGAGCACTCGCGAATGGGCAGAGCGATCACTCTTATCGCCACAACGTGACATTGGGTTAGGTGCAGTTCATCTTCCTGAACCAAGTGTTGTCGGTGCTCGCAACGCAGCTCATATGCGCGAAATTCTGCGCACCCGCACCGAATCAGGTTTGCATTGGCGCTATAGCGATAGCGCTCGTATCAAGCAGGCACGCGCACGTTTAGATGATGAACTCGCCACTGTTGCAACGCTTGGTTTTGAATCTTACTTTCTTACCGTTGCCGATATCACCGATACCGCGCGCTCAAGCGGAATCAGGGTTGCAGCGCGAGGTAGCGGTGCTGGTTCGCTGATCTGTCACTTGCTCGGAATCTCAGGTGTTGATCCCATCGAACACGGACTTCTCATGGAGCGTTTCTGCTCACCGCTTCGTATGGCTCTTCCCGATATTGATATTGATGTTGAATCCGCCAGACGTCTTGAAATTTATGACTCCATTTTTAAACGCTATGGCACTGATTCATGGTCTGTCTCCATCGCTAGAGCGCGATCTGCCACAGTCTCGATGGTCGAACGCTATCGAGCTCGCCACGCTATCCGTGATGCAGGGGCCGCGCTCGGTCTGCCTGCTGTCGAGATTGATCTCTTAGCTAAATCAATGCCACATATTCGTGCTGCCAATATTTCGGCAGCTTTAGCATCGCTACCCGAACTCAAATCTCTCAATACATCATCGCCACTTGCGGCAATGACAATTGCGCTAGCTCAGCGACTCGATGGCTTACCACGCCATCTCTCTATGCATCCATGTGCCATTGCACTCTCTGATGCCACTCTTCTAGATCGCGCACCGCTACAAATTGGGGCGAGTGGTTATCCGATGCTCGAATTCGATAAAGATGATGTCGAAGACATTGGTCTGCTCAAACTCGATGTCTTAGGTGTTCGTATGCAATCTGCAATCGCCCATGCTGTTGATGAGATTAAACGCACTGAAGATCCAGAGTTTGATATCGATGCGATTCCACTCGATGATCCTGATACATATGCACTGATTCGAACGACAGATACGCTCGGGCTTTTTCAAATTGAGAGCCCAGGACAGCGCGAACTCATCGGCAAACTTCAGCCACGCACCTTTAACGATCTCATTATCGATATCTCGCTCTTTCGCCCCGGACCAGTCAAGAGCGACATGATTCGTCCATTTCTTGAGGCCCGCGAAGGCTTTAAATCAGCGCGCCTTATCCACCCCAGCCTTGCTCCTATCTTGAGTGAGACCGAAGGTGTTGTCGTCTTTCACGAACAAGTAATCTCGATTATCTCTGTCATGACAGGTATCTCTCTCGCAGCAGCTGACGAGAAACGTCGCGCCCTTGGTAGCAAAGAAGGGCAACAAGAGGTCTGCGATTGGTTCTTTCCTGCAGCAACGCAAGCAGGCTATGAGCTTGCGATTATTACTGAGATTTGGGAGGTCTTACGCGCCTTTGCATCTTTTGGTTTCTGCAAGGCACACGCTGCAGCTTTTGCGCTACCGACTTATCAATCAGCATGGCTTAAGACTCATTACCCAGCAGCATTTTTCTCAGGGGTTCTTACTCACGATCCCGGAATGTATCCCAAGCGATTAATGCTCGATGAGGTGCGGCGCATGGATATTCCTATCGCCCCTCTCGATATCAATCACTCAGATATTGATTATCGGATTGACCGCCAAACCAATTTCTCCGATGCTCATTACCCATCAATTCGTATCGCCCTCTCTGCAATCTCTGGCGCTAGCTCTGCAGAACTTGCATCTATTAAAGAAGGTCAGCCTTACATTGATTTAGCAGATTTTTACCGTAGATCTGGCGCATCACTTCCTACCATCGAAACCCTTATCCTCACCGGCGCACTCGATGCCATTCATATCCAGGACCAGGGTCATATCCAGGGTCATACCCAAGAGAAAGGAATCACTCATCGAGATTTACTCTTGCACTTAGCAGATCTCCAAAAATCTACCGCACCTGCGCTCTCGGGCGCACAGCTCTCACTTGGTTTTGCACCACCTGCTCTTACCGTAAGTGGCTTACCTGCAATGGGGCGAGAAGAGAAGATAAGCAATGAGCTAACGCGACTCGGTATGGATATCTCCGAACACCTTCTCTCTGGCTATGCACCTTTCCTTAATGAAATCGGTGCAATTCGATCGTGCGATCTCTTGGCACAACGAAACAACACCTCGGTACTTCTTGCAGGAGTAAAAGTTGCTCTGCAATCTCCGCCAATACGTTCAGGTAAGCGCGTTCTATTTCTTACTCTCGATGACGGTTATGGATGCAGTGATTCAACATTCTTCCCCGATGTTTTAGCCAGTGATGCATATGCCCAGACGCTTCACTCGGCATCGCTCTTCTTAGTGCGGGGTACTACTCGCCGTACCGGTGAACGCGGTATCTCTATTCGCGCAACAGGTGTATGGGATCTCTCTACTGCCTACGAGAAGTGGCAAGCACGAGGTAGTGTGGCGATATGAGCACGATCTTGCATGTAGATATGGATGCCTTCTACGCATCTGTAGCTGAACTAGATCACCCAGAACTCCGCGGCAAAGCGCTGGTTGTCGGTGCGGGAGTACGTGGGGTTGTTCTCTCTGCAAATTACGAAGCTCGTAAATTCGGAATCCGAGCGGCGATGCCAGTAGGACGAGCCCAGAGAATGGCGCCACATGCAGTTTTTGTCGCACCTGAACATCATCGCTACGCTGAAATATCTGAGCGGGTAATGGCTATCTTTGCAACCTTTACCCCGAAGGTCGAACCAATCTCACTCGATGAAGCATTTCTCGATGTTACTGGCGCACAACGCTTAATAGGAGATGGACGAAAGATTGCCGAAGATATTCGCGCTCGGGTATTACAAGAAGAGGGCATTACTTGTTCGGTCGGAATCGCTCAATCAAAATTTATTGCAAAACTTGCATCTCAACATTGCAAACCCAATGGTCTATTAGAAATTACAGAAGAACGGACTTTAGATTTCTTACATCCGCTTCCGGTTGCTGCGATGTGGGGAGTAGGGCCAAAGACAGGTGAGGCACTTGCCAAACTTGGACTTCATACCATCGGAGATATTGCACAGACACCACGAGCAACGTTGATTCGCGCTCTTGGCGAAGCATCAGGTGCCTCGCTCTACGAACTTGCTTGGGGGAGAGATTTCCGAGAAGTCAGCAACGATGAATCAGATAAGAGCATTAGCGCGGCTGAAACTTTTTCACATGATCTCGATAACCCTGAAGAAATACTGCGAGAGTATTTGCGCTTAACCGAGAAGGCTTCTGCTCGTTTACGTGACCGTGAACTTTTTGCAAAGACAATCTCAATCAAGGTGCGTTTCTCAGATTTCACTACTATCAGTCGAAGTAAAACTTTGTCCCAACCAATTGATAGCACGCAAGAGATTTATGAAGTTGTTCGCACTCTCTACAAAGCGTTGAAGATAGATCGAGCTAGGTTACGTTTAGTCGGAGTCTCTCTAGAGAATCTTCAAGGAGAGACCCACGAGCAGATGCTTTTGGGCTCTCGCGAGAAGGGCTGGCGAGAGGCAGATAGCGCTATAGACCGAGCTCGAGCCCGTTTTGGTTCATCCAGTGTGCGCCCAGGCAGGCTTATTGAGCCTGAAAATGGCGAAAGTAGCCGAGATGACGGATAGGCAGAACTGTTCTATTCTTACGGCTATGGCACTATCTGATAGAGAACGGCGCTTATTAGCCGAGATGGAGGCAGCTCTCGCCTCTGATGATCCACGCCTACAGAGCACCCTTTCAAGTGGTGATACAGCAACACTTCTTCGCGGTAAGTCATCCTCTCTTCTCAAAGCTGGCGCTCTCGTTCTCGTAGGAATCGCCACCCTCTTTACAGGCCTTATTTCGCAGATTCCTCTTATTGGTATTGCAGGCTTTCTCGTAATCCTCGCAGGGCTCCTCATTGCAATCCGCTCATTGAGCGCCCCTGTCCAGGGAGCTGTCCGCAAAGGCGCAACTAAAGCTCCTCGCAATGGCGGCCTTTCAGCCCGCCTGCAGGAACGTTGGGATCGCCGCACCTTCGAGTAGCCGAAGCCACCTTTAGTAACATCCGAAAAGCCGGTCCCTGACAGGGCCGGTTTTTTTCTGCCCCCACAGCCTTCCCCAACTCAGCCCCAACAGGCCCCAGAGAGCCCAGGTCAGAAGTGGGGGAGATAGGGGAGGGCAAGGGAAAAAAGTGGGCTAGGGTGGTGAAAAAAGGAGCAAAGTGGTGTAAAGTGGGGAACTAAGCGTAGAAGTTGCGCTTACTACCTTGGGGAAGGTGAGTTAATTTCAATGTTTTTAGGCACTCACGAGCCACGCCTGGATGAGAAGGGTCGTTTAATCCTTCCTGCCAGATTCCGTGAAGAGCTATCCCCAGGACTTGTTATCACTAAGGGACAAGAGCGTTGCCTCTATGTCTTTCCTGCCTCTGAATTTGCTCAGATTACTGAGACCTTGCGTCAAGCTCCCGTCACAGCAAAGGGCGCTCGCGATTACCAGCGCGTGATGTTTGCTGGCGCGCACGATGAAATTCCTGATCGTCAAGGTCGCATCACTATTCCATCAGGGCTACGTACCTACGCGGGTCTAGATAGAGATTGCGTCGTTATTGGCGCAAATACCAGAGTTGAAATCTGGGATAGCGCTGCATGGAGCTCATACCTAGCAGATCGCGAATCAACTTTTGCTGACGTTTCTGAAGAAGTTTTTCCGGGACTCTTTTAGATCGTCAGCAAACAACTTTATAGCGGGAACAACTTAATAAAAAAACTAAATAAACAATTGAATACAAAACTAAATATACGGCCGCACTCAACTGTGGCCACCGCCGACCCAATGCACAGGTAATTTCAGTATGAGTTTCACTGAATATTAAGTGTGGGCCGACAGCGGCGTCTCTTCCCCGACGTCGCTTTCGAGAATAAATCCGTCGGCCGGCGGTGACCAGAGTTGAGTGAGAAAGAAATCAAAGCAAGCACTAGTGAGAGGAGATTACATGGAACACATTTCAGTAATGCGTGACCGATGTGTAGATCTCCTTGCGCCATCAATTGATTCTCACAGTAAACCTGTTGTTGTCGATGCAACTCTTGGATTAGGTGGCCATACAGAAGCTCTCCTACAACGTTTTGAAAAACTTACTGTTATTGGAATCGATAGAGACCTTCAGGCAATTGCAAAAGCTGAGGCACGTCTTGCATCATTTGGTGAGAGGTTTAAATCTGCTCATTCAGTTTTTGACGGCATTTCTGAGATTGTAAGTGAGTACGGATTTTCAGAGATTAACGGAGTCCTCTTTGATCTCGGGGTATCTTCTATGCAATTAGATCAGCAATCTCGAGGGTTTTCATATTCTCACGATGCCCCTCTAGATATGCGAATGGATCAATCAACAGGGATTACTGCTGCTGATATCGTCAATACTTTTGAACCGGGCGAGATTGTAAGAATTCTCCGTGTTTATGGAGAAGAGAAATTTGCAACACGTATAGTTGAAAACATCATAAAGGCACGAGCAATTGCGCCACTTAATTCAACTGTGGCACTAGCAACGCTTGTCAAAGAGAGCATTCCGGCTGCAACTAGGCGCACGGGCGGCAATCCAGCAAAGCGCACATTCCAAGCACTTCGAATCGCTGTAAATGATGAGCTTGGCGCAATCGAGCGCGCTATTCCTCAGGCGCTTGAGCGAATTGTTGTCGGTGGACGAGTTGTAGTGATGTCTTTTCAATCACTTGAAGATCGAATTGTGAAAGAGATTTTTGCAGAAGCATCTACCTCAAAGAGTCCTCGCGAACTCCCAATCGAGTTGCCTGAATATGCCGCAAAGTTTAAATTAGTTTTTAACTCAAGCGAAAAGCCAAGTGCGGTCGAGATTGAAGAGAATTCACGGGCTGCATCAGTACGTTTACGGGCTATTGAGCGGGTAGCAGCATGAGCACCTCAACTGCCAGAGTTTCGACCGCCATCTCAGTTGGCATAAAGCGCCAAGTAGTAGAACGCACAGCGCAAGTTATTTATACAACTTTTCCAAAGATGAGCGTTGCCCAAGAGGGAAGCCGCAAGTACTTTGCCATCTTTCTCACTACAGCCGGTTCTCTTGGGTTCTTGGCGCTCCTAGCTATCAATACCTTGTTGGCCCAAGATGCATTTACTCTCTCTAATTTGAAAATCGAAGCAAAGATGGTTGCCGATCAACGAGATGCAATCAATCGAGAAATTGATGCTAAGTCGGCTCCAAATTCACTTGCCAATGCTGCAACTAAGTTAGGCATGAAGCCCTCAGAATCTCCAATTTTCCTTAACTTACAACCGAGTGAGGTAAGCAATGGGTGATTTACAGCTTTCCAAATCACGTATTCGCATACTAGCTCTCGTCTTTACCGTGATTCTGGCGCTGTTCAGCATTCAACTTGTCAGAGTACAAGTTGTAGAAGCTGCAGATTACAAACTCCGAGCAGTTGATGAAATGGAAACTACTCGCACGATACAGGCCCCTCGTGGTGAGATTACAGATATTAATGGAATAGCTTTCGCTCGCAGTGTTTCGGCCATCAGTGTTGTAGTCGATCAGACACAGATAAAGAATCCAGCTAGAACCGCCGCCTTTGTGGCACCAATTCTCGGGCTTCCAGTTGAAGAGATTCAGGCTTCGATTACAGGCACCCGTAAATACTCAATGGTTTTAAAGAATGGGCGGCCTGCTCTGTGGGAGAAGCTAACCAATGCGATTGATCTCTATAACTCGCAACTGACGAAAGAAGAGTTTGGTGAAAGAATCATCGGCTTCTTCCCAGAACGTTCATTTATTCGCGAATATCCGTCAGGACAATTCATCTCATCTCTCGTTGGATTTGTGCGTGCAGACGGAGTAGGTGCATCAGGCATTGAATCTTCCATGAACTCGATCATTACCGGAACTGCCGGGCGATATTCATATGCCCGCGCCAATGGGGCAGAAATCCCTGGTTCACAGAGCGAAATTGTTGCCCCTAAAGCTGGAAGCACCGTACGACTCACCATCGATCGAGATGTGCAGTGGGTTGCTGCAAAAGCTATCGCTGAAGCGGTTAAAAACACCGGTGCAGTAAACGGAACCGTGATTGTGATGGATCCAAAAACTGGCGCGATTATTGCTCATGCAACAGCACCTACATTTAATCCCAATCAAACTAAGGGCGTTCCACTAGAACTGATGAGAAATCCATCCGTTCAGGATGTTTACGAGCCAGGTTCGACCGGCAAGGTTATGACGATTGCTGCAGCGCTTGAAGAGGGAACAATTACTCCTACAACAGTTCTTCGTGTTCCTGACTCTCTCTTGCGCGCAGGCAAAGTCTTTAAGGATCACGATCCACACCCTGTGCAACATCTGACGACAACAGGAATTTTGGCCGTTTCATCTAATACAGGATTAATCAAAGTGGCCGAGACTATCGGCAGTGAAAAACTTCATGATTACCTTACTAAGTTTGGAATCGGCGTAAAAACAGGTTCTGGGCTAGCAGGAGAGTCTGCAGGTATTTTTCATCCAGTCTCGAAGTGGTCAGGAACCACTGCACCTACTGTTGCATTCGGACAAGGTTATTCTCTTACTGCCATGCAAGCCACAAGTGTCTTTGCAACTATTGCAAATGGTGGCGTGCGAGTCTCACCAACTGTCGTAGCGGGAATCCGCGATGAATCTGGAAACTTCACTCCAGCAGAAAATCGTGATTCTGTTCGAGTCATTAGCGCTGCAAATGCAGCAAAGCTTCGCACGATGATGGAGAGTGTTGTTTCATCCCATGGAACCGCGCCTACAGCGGCGATTCCTGGTTACAGAGTTGCGGGAAAAACTGGAACAGCGCAGCGCGTAGATCCAATGACTGGCAAATACAGTGGATACACAGCCTCATTCATTGGTTTTGCTCCAGCAGATAGCCCACGCTTTGTTATCAATGTGACTCTACAACGCCCTCGAAATGGTCACTTTGGAGGCTCTCTTTGCGGGCCAGTCTTTAAAAAGGTTATGACTTTTGTTCTGCAATCTAAGCATGTAGCTCCTACGGGTACGCAGGTAGAGCGAGTAGCGCTCAACCAAGCCGAACTTAAGAAGATGGAGTCCGAAGAGCGCAGACAGAACAAGATCAAGACGAATCAAGTGAGTGTAAAAACTGAATGATTCGGCCAATAGGTGAGAGAAAGTACTCTCTAGCAGAGGCCGCTCGATTACTGGGGGGCGAATTAGTTGGCGATGCTCAGATTCTCTTTACCGGAATAGCCCAGAACGATGCCGATGTCGAACCTGGAGATATCTTTGTAGCACTTGCTGGCGAAAAACATACTGGATCTGATTTCGTGGCAAAGGCTAAATCTCAAGGTGCAGTCGCAGTTTTAAGTGGCACGAAAAGTGTTTCAGATTCTCATGGGCTTCCACAAATAATTGTTACCAATCCCCGTGAATCCGCGGGTGTTCTTGCTTCTGCATTCTATGGAGATCCAATTCGCACCATGGCAAGTATTGGCATAACAGGAACTAATGGAAAAACCACTGTCTCAACTTTGATTTATCAAATCTTCTCAGCAATCGGTCGTGAGAGCGGATTGATTGGAACGGTTGAAACTCGGCTCGGTAGTGACCGTCTCAAGAGCCTACGGACTACTCCGGAAGCAAGTGAACTC
>Ga0164293_10005038_pt1 | contig 11251 bp, 10 predicted proteins | sample GEODES118metaG_FD_111487 | JGI IMG/M metagenome (GOLD analysis project Ga0164293, IMG submission 111487) | Eutrophic lake water microbial communities from Lake Mendota, Wisconsin, USA - GEODES118 metaG | ecosystem: Environmental > Aquatic > Freshwater > Lake | place: USA: Lake Mendota...
TGATTCTTAACGGGCGGCCTGGCCTGCGCATCTCTTAAGATGCACCCCATGCCAGACCTCACCACCGAACTCATACACCACCCCTACCGCCCGCCCGCGGGCTTCGATGCGATCACGGCGCCGGTGCACAAGGCTTCGACCGTGATTTTCCCCAGTGTGGCGGCGCTGCGCGCGCGCGACTGGACGCATGAGAGCGGCTACACCTACGGGCTGGCCGGCACGCCCACGAGTTTCATGCTCGAAGAGCGCATTGCCACGCTCGAGGGCGGCCGCTACTGCGCGTTGGCCCCCAGCGGCCTGGCCGCCTTGACGCTGGTGGACATGGCTTTTTTGTCGGCCGGCGACGAGGTGCTCATCCCCGACAACGCCTACGGCCCCAAGAAGGCGTTTGCCCAGCACGAGCTCAAGAACTGGGGTATCGGCTGCGTGTTCTACGACCCCATGGATCCAGCCGATCTGGCCGCACGGCTGACCCCCCGGACCCGCCTGGTCTGGCTGGAGGCGGCTGGGTCGATCACGCTGGAGTACCCCGACTTGCCGGCCCTGGTGGCCGCGGTCAGGGCCTATGGGCAGCCGCATCCCCGCGGCATTGTCACCGCGCTCGACAACACCTGGGGCGCGGGCATCGCGTTTTGCGCCTTCGACATGGGGGTTGATGTGAGCGCACATGCGCTGACCAAGTACCCCTCAGGCGGAGCCGATGTGCTGATGGGCTCGGTGGTCACGCGCGAGCGCGACCTTCACCATCAGCTGCTCCAGTGTCACGGCCGACTCGGGCTGGGCGTGGCGGCCAATGATGTGGAGTTGATGCTGCGCGGCTTGCCCTCGACCGCGATCCGCTATGCCGCCCAAGACGCGACCACCCGCGCTCTGGCGCATTGGCTGCATGGCCAGCCTTTTTTCCAGCAGGTGTTGCACCCGGCCTTGCCCGATTCGCCCGGTCACGCTTTCTGGCAGCGCGATTGCACAGGCGCGGCCTGCTTGCTCACGCTGGCCTTCAAGCCCGCCTACAGCCAGGAGCAGGTCGACCGTTTTTGCGACAGCCTGCAGCTGTTCAAGATCGGGCACAGCTGGGCTGGACCCATGAGTTTGTGCGCCGTCTACCAGGCCAGCAGCATCCGAAGCCGCCCCTGTGCCTACCAGGGCCCGCTGGTGCGGCTTTCGATTGGCTTGGAGTCCGTGCAAGATCTTCAGGCCGACCTCGAGCAGGCTTTGGCCAGAATCTGACGTCGTGTGGGCTCAGGCCCCTGGCGTTTGGCCCGTTAACACTGGCTCTGGCCTCGGTCGGCGGGCACTGCACGGCTCAGGTTGATTGCTCCAACATCTGCCGAGCCAGCTCCGCCATGGCCTGTGGGCTCTCGTCGCGGGCCGTCAGCGTGGCGGCCTGGGCATAGCGGCTGAAGTTGCGCTGCATGGAGGCCAGGTAGGTTGGGTCATAGTGCTGCCGCAGCAGCTGGCGCACCACCTCGGCGGTGTCGCCCGCGCGGGCCAACGCTTGCCATTGGCGCACGGTGGGGCCGCCACGCACCTGAACCAGGGTGTCGAGCCGCTCGCAGAAGAACTCAGTGTCGCGCACGAAAAAATCGTAGTCTTGCATGAGCAGCCGCACCCGATGGGGCTCGTCCAGTTCGAGCCGCAGGCAGTCGCTGGCACGCATGGCCGTGATCAGGCTGTCGGGCACGGCGACATTGCCCACCTTCTTGCTTTCGCTTTCCACGTACACTACCCGGTCGCCCGCAAACTGGCTCAGCGCATGCCAGACGGCCGTGTCGAAAGCTTTTTGAGAGGGCTGGCTTTGCCCTGGCAGCAGGCCGAGCACGGAGCTGCGGTGGCGCGCCAGGCCTTCGAGGTCAAGCACCTGCGCGCCCTGCGCGGCCAGCGCGTGCAAAAGGCGGGTCTTGCCCGAGCCGGTGGTGCCGCAGACCACGCGCCAGCGCAGCCTGGCCACCTGCTTGGGCAGGTCGGCCAGCAGCGCGGTGCGAAAGGCTTTGTAGCCGCCCTCGATGAGGCTGACGCGAAAGCCGATCTGATCGAGCACCAGTGCCAGTGAGCCACTGCGCTTGCCGCCGCGCCAGCAGTACAGCAAGGGGGCCCAGTCTTTGGGCTTGCCCAGCACCTCGCGCTCGATGTGAGCGGCGATGTTGCGCGCCGCCATTACGGCGCCGAGCTTCTTGGCTTCGAAGCCGTTGATCTGCTTGTAGTCGGTGCCGATTTGCTGGCGCTGCGCATCGTCAAGCGTCGGCCAGTTGATCGCACCGGGCAGGTGGTCTTGGGCGTATTCAGAAGGCGAGCGGGCGTCGATGATGGCCGAGAATTGATTGAGTTGTCCGAGCGCCTGCTCGGCCGCGATGGGCTGCAGGCTCACTTGATCAGCTTTCTGAGCTCGGCCCAGACGTTGTCGAGCATGCGCGGCTGGGCCTGCTCATTGGGATGGATGCGGTCGGCTTGAAACATCTCTGTCGGATCGGGCCGGTCGGCCACACCCTGCAGAAAAAATGGCACGAGTGCGCTTTGGGTCTGGCGCGCCACTTTCGCGTACAGGGACGTAAAGTCGGCGCTGTACTTGGCGCCGTAATTGGGCGGCATCTGCATGCCCAGCAGCAGCACCTGGGCGCCGGCCTTGCGACTCGCCTGGGCCATGGTGCGCAGGTTGTCCTCTGTCATGTTGAGCGCCAGGCCCCGCAGCGCGTCGTTGCCGCCCAGCTCAATGACCACCACTTGGGGTCGGTGTTGGCTTAGCAGGGCTGGCAGGCGCGAGCGCCCGCCGGAGGTGGTGTCGCCACTGATGCTGGCGTTGACCACGCGTGCACCTGGCCTGTGCTGGGTCAGGCGTTGCTGCAGCAGCGCCACCCAGCCGGTGCCTCGCCCGATGCCGTACTCGGCGCTCAGTGAGTCGCCCACCACCAGCACGGTCGCAGCGCCCGTGGCCGTGCCCGTGGCCTGCGCCCAGCCTGCGCCCAGCAGCAGTGCGGCGGCCGCAATCAACGCCATTCTGCGGTCGGACTTTGACCCGCCCAGGCGTGGGCTTGCTGCCAGCTTGCTACAGTGGCCGTATTGGCGGTGCCACCCCGGGCGCCCAGTCTGCTTGATGCTCAAGAACCCATCCATGTCTTTAACCGATCGTGCCGGCACCGGGCCAGCCGTGCATCCGGCTGCCGATGGCGGCGGCGCCATCATAGCCGTCGAGCATGTCTTCAAGACCGTGTCCGATTCCACCGGCACGCTGACGATACTGCGCGACATCGACCTGCGTTTTGCGCCGCGGGAGACCGCTGCCATCGTGGGGGCATCGGGTTCGGGCAAGAGCACCTTGCTGTCCATCATTGCCGGGCTCGACACACCCAGCCAGGGCACGGTCAGGCTGGCCGGGCAGGACCTGTTTGCCCTGAGCGAGGACGAGCGCGCGGCCTTGCGCGCCCGCCAGATCGGTTTTGTGTTCCAGAGCTTTCAGCTTATGGCGCACATGAGCGCGCTTGAAAACGTGATGCTGCCCCTTGAGCTCGCCGGTGTGCGCCAGGCGCGTGCGCAGGCGGCGCAGATGCTCGAGCGGGTGGGCCTGGGCCAGCGCCTAGGCCACTACCCGCGCGTCCTCTCCGGTGGCGAGCAGCAGCGGGTGGCGCTGGCGCGCGCTTTCGTGGTCGAGCCGGCCGTGCTGCTGGCCGATGAGCCTACGGGCAGCTTGGACTTCGCCACCGGTGAGACCATCATGAATCTGATGATGGCGCTCAACCAGGAGCTGGGCACGACCCTGATTTTGGTTACCCACGATCCGCACCTGGCCGCACGCTGCCACAGGCGCATCACCATCGAGGCCGGCCGCGTCGCGCCGAGCTGATCGGGGCTGCCGGGACGCCTTGAGCCCGATGGGCTCCGGGGCCTTGTCGCGGTCATAATCGCCGGGTGTCGTCATCCGTCAAAGTCCTGTTTGGTTTTCATGCCTTGAGCGTGCGCCTGAAGACCGCGCCACAGTCTGTGCTGGAGGTCTTTTTTGACGCCTCCCGGCGCGACGCCCGCATGCGCCAGTTTCTCGACCGTGCACGCGAAGCCGGCGTGCGCCTGATCGAATCGGACGGCCTGCGCCTGGCCAAGCTCTGCGGCAGCCATGGTCATCAGGGCGTGGTGGCGCGGGTGGGGGCGATCGAGCAGCATCATTCGCTCGACGCCTTGCTCGAACAGCTGGAGGCCGATGCCAGGGTGCCGCTGCTGTTGGTGCTCGACGGTGTGACCGACCCGCACAATTTGGGCGCCTGTCTGCGAGTGGCCGACGGGGCTGGCGCGCATGCGGTGATCGCGCCCAAGGACCACGCGGCAGGCATCAATGCCACGGTCGCGAAGGTGGCCAGTGGCGCGGCCGAGACCATGCCTTATTTCATGGTGACCAATTTGGCGCGTACCTTGGGCGAGCTCAAGGAGCGCGGTATTTGGTGCATCGGCACCAGTGACGATGCGCCGCAGTCCATTTATGAGGCCGATTTAAAAGTGCCGCTGGCGCTGGTGCTCGGCGCCGAAGGTGCGGGCCTGCGACAGCTCACGCGCAAGAGTTGTGACGCTCTGGTGAGCATTCCCATGGCCGGAGCGGTGGAAAGCCTCAATGTGTCGGTGGCCAGCGGCGTGTGCCTTTATGAGGCGCTGCGTCAGCGGCGCTGAGCGCCGGCCCAAGCTTCAGGCCAGAAAGAATGCACCGGCCAGTGCGCCGGCGCCCAGCAGCCACAGGATGTGCAGCCGTGTGCGCCACACCAGCACCGTGGCCACCGCGGCAATCAGCCACACCGGCCATTGGCCCGCCGTCGCGGCACCGGCGCTGGCCATGATGGTGCCGGTGGCAATGAGCAAGCCGATGACCGTGGGCGCCAGGCCCTGCTTGAAGGCGCGGATCAGCCGCATCTGGCGGTGCCGGTGCAACCACTGGCCAGTGGCATACATCAGCAGCGAACTGGGCACCATGATCCCGCCCAGGGTGAGCAGGGCGCCCAGGGGCGCCAGCCAGCCCCCACCCGCATTGAGCCCGACGTGCCAGCCCATGAGCGCGACAAACAGGATGTTGGGGCCAGGAGAGGCCTGGGCCAGCGCTACGCTCACGTTGAACTGCTCATCGAGCAGCCACTGCTGCCGATCGACCAGGTAGCGGTGCATTTCGGGCAAGGTGGTGATCGCGCCGCCGACGCCCAGCAGCGACAGCAAGCCAAAGTGCAGCATCAGCTGCAGCCAGTCCATCGGGGTCAAGCTGATCATCGCTGGCCTGGCTCAGGGTTCGAGTCGGCGCCAGGCCAGGCCCATGCCGGCGGCCCCGAGCACCAGCAGCACCCACACCAGCGGAAGGCGCAGCCAGGCCATGGCGGCAAAGCACAGGCCGCCGAGCAGCAGGCAGGCCAAGCGTCCGAGCACATTGCCACGCAGGCCCGCGATGAGCTTGATGCCGGTGGCGGTAATCAGACCGGCCGATACGGCGGCCATGCCGCGCAGTGCGCCAGCAACAGCCGGATGGTGATCGATCTGGCCGTAAAGGCTGATCAGGCTGCAGACGATGAGCAGCGGCACCGTCAGCATGCCGGCCACCGACGCCAGTGCGCCGCGCCAGCCAAAATGCCTTCCGCCGAGCACGATGGCCATGTTGATCACGTTCGGGCCGGGCATGATTTGCGCCACCGCCCACTCCTGCGTGAACTCTTCGCGTGTGAGCCAGCGCTTTTTCTCGACCAGCTCGCGTTGGGCCACCGCCAGCACGCCGCCAAAACCTTGCAGCGCCAGCCAGCTAAACGCGACAAAGAGCTCGCGCACCGATCTCGGCGCGACCGTTTCGGCGGCAGCGCACGACGGCTCGCCCGTGGCGGGCTGCGCGTGCGCCTGGCTGCTGCTCGCTTCCGTGCCCATGGCTTGGGTGCGGGTCTGCCCGGTCCTCACACCGTCATGCCGCCGCTGACTTCGATCACCGCACCGTTGATATAGCTCGCCTCGTCGCTGGCCAGGAAAGCGTAGACGTTGGCGATTTCTTCGGCGCGGCCCAGGCGCTTGAGCGGCACGCGTGCCTCCATGCCCTTGAGCACGTCTTCGGGCATGCTCGCCAAAATAGGGGTCTGGATAAAGCCGGGCGCTACGGCGTTGACGCGCACCCCTTTGGGTCCGAGCTCGCGGCTCCAGGTCTTGGTAAAGCCGATCACGCCAAACTTGCTGGCCGCGTAGTTGGTCTGGCCGAAGTTGCCGTAAATGCCCACCACCGAGCTGGCGTTGAGAATGACCCCTGAGCCCTGGTCCATCATCGCCTGGGCCACCGCTTGCGAGCAATGGAACACGCCGCGCAGGTTGACGTCGATCACGCGGTCGAACTGCGCCTCGGTCATCTTGACCAGACGCGCATCCTGCGTGATCCCGGCGTTGTTGACCAGCACGTCAATGCGGCCAAAGCGTTCGCGCACCTTCGCCACCACCGCATCAACTTGGGCCCGGTCGGTCACGTCCATCACGAAGCCTGCCGCTTGCCCGCCCGCCTGGAGGCAGGCTGCAACGGCCTCGTCGATGGCCGACTGCTTGACGTCACAGACGATCACGGTGGCGCCTTCCTGGGCGAACTTGAGCGCGCAGGCCAAGCCGATACCCTGACCAGCGCCCGTGATCAGGCTTACTTTGTGTTTGAGTCGTCCCATGGTTTTTGTCTCAGAAGGCAAGGCGTCGGGCGGCATCGCCACTTGGGCCGATGCCGGTGGAGGCAAGCGATAGCAGTCTGCTCGAGTTTAAAGCCCGCACCGTGGGGCAGGGCCGGTTGGCCGCATCGCCGAGCAAACTGCGCGACACCCTGGGCGCAGATGCACGGCAGCGCGCCACCCGTCGAGGCCGCACACTGGCCCGATCTTGGGCTTGGGCACGCGCGGCGGTGGGTGCGGGCTGCGACCGTCGAGGCAGGCGGTCAGCAGGAGCGCCAGCGTCGCGGCCAGCGCCAGGCGGCGCATCGACCGCCAGGGTAGGGGTTGGGCATCCCGACTCGGCATGCGGTCATCATCGCCAAGGGCCCGGACAAGAGGCGTCGGTGCGCGGCGGCAAACCCTGTCAGGGGCGGCGCATGCACCGCCGTCTTCAGTCTCTGCTTTGGGTGCTTGCCGCAGCCTTTGAAAGCCGATGTCCGTCCTGATCTAGGGGGCAGCGGGGCGCTTGTCGGTCTGTTACAGGCTGCCGGCCTAGAATCCAGGGCTTCTTCGGGTCCCCATGACCGCCTACGCCGACGTTTCCCTTTTTCCACGCGATGCCAAGCCGCTGACCAGTTATCGCAAGTACTGGGCTCAGCGCTTTGGCACGGCGCCGTTTTTGCCGATGAGCCGGCGTGAAATGGACGAGCTGGGCTGGGACAGCTGCGACATCATCGTCGTCACCGGCGATGCCTATGTGGACCACCCGAGCTTTGGCATGGCCGTGATTGGCCGCATGCTCGAGGCCCAGGGTTTTCGCGTGGGCATCATCGCCCAGCCCGACTGGCAATCGGCCGACCCGTTTCGGGTGCTGGGTCGGCCCAACCTCTTTTTTGGGGTGACCGCCGGCAATATGGATTCGATGATCAACCGTTACACGGCCGATCGCAAGATCCGCAGCGACGATGCCTACACCGCCGGCGGTGCGGCGGGCAAGCGGCCCGATCGCGCCGCGTTGGTGTATTCCCAGCGCTGCCGCGAGGCCTACAAGGACGTGCCCATCGTCATGGGCGGCATCGAGGGTTCACTTCGGCGCATTGCGCACTATGACTACTGGTCGGACAAAGTCAGGCGCAGCATCGTCATCGATGCCAAATGCGATCTGCTGCTCTACGGCAACGCCGAGCGCGCCATCGTGGAGATCGCCCATCGGCTGGCTGCGCGTGAGCCGATCGAGACCATCACCGATGTTCGCGGCACGGCTTTTCTGCGCCGCAGCGGCGATCCCACGGCAGACGGCTGGTTCGAGATCAATTCGACCAGCGTGGACCTGCCCGGGCGGGTGGATGCGCATGTCAACCCTTACCTCATGATTTCGGAGCAGGCGCGCGAGCAGGGCGCCAGCTGCGCCCGCGAAGACGAGGCGCAGGCGGTGGCCGATGCGCAGAACCGTCAGGTCAAGGCCTTGAAATTTGTACGGGACGCTGCGTCTGGATTGCCACGGGGCTCCGTCCCTCGAAATGACGGGCCTATGCGCTCCGGTTCTGGCAGCGACGAGGTTATCGTCACGGCGAGCGCCGAAGGCGTGCGGCAGGCCATCTCGGCGCCCAAGCCGCCTCCCCGCGAGCGCTCGGTGATCCGCCTGCCCAGCTACGAGCAGGTCAAAAGCGATGCGGTCCTCTACGCCCATGCCAGCCGGGTGCTGCATCTGGAGACCAATCCGGGCAACGCGCGTGCCCTGGTGCAGGCGCACGGCGAAGGCCCCAGCGCCCGCGATGTGTGGATCAACCCGCCACCGATCCCGCTGACCACGGCCGAGATGGACCATGTGTTTGACCTGCCCTATGCGCGCTCACCCCATCCGGTCTATGCCGATGACAACGGCAGTCACGACCACGCCACCAAGATTCCGGCTTGGGAGATGATCCGCTTTAGCGTCAACATCATGCGCGGCTGCTTTGGTGGTTGCACCTTTTGCTCGATCACCGAGCATGAGGGGCGCATCATCCAGAGCCGATCGGAAGATTCGGTGATCCGCGAGATCGAGGCCATTCGCGACAAGGTGCCGGGCTTTACCGGCACGATTTCTGACCTGGGCGGCCCGACTGCCAATATGTACCGCATCGGCTGCAAGTCGCCCGAGATCGAGGCGGCCTGTCGCAAGCCCAGCTGCGTCTACCCGGGCATCTGTTCGAACCTCAATACCGACCACTCGGCCCTGATTCGCATGTACCGCCGCGCCCGCGGCATCAAGGGCATCAAGAAGATCCTGATCGGCTCGGGCCTGCGCTACGACCTGGCGGTGCAGAGCCCGGAGTACGTCAAGGAACTGGTCACGCACCATGTGGGCGGGTATCTGAAGATTGCGCCGGAGCACACCGAGGGTGGGCCGCTGTCGAAGATGATGAAGCCCGGGATCGGCAGTTATGACCGGTTCAAGCAGATGTTCGAGAAGTACTCGCTCGAGGCGGGCAAGAAGCAGTACCTGATTCCTTACTTCATCGCGGCGCATCCGGGCACCCGCGACGAGGACATGATGAACCTGGCGCTGTGGCTCAAGAAAAACGGCTTTCGCGCCGACCAGGTGCAGACGTTTTATCCCAGCCCCATGGCCACGGCCACGGCGATGTACCACACGAACAAAAATCCCTTGCGCAAGGTCACGCGCTCGAGCGAGGCGGTGGACATCGTGCGCGGAGAAAAGCAGCGGCGCCTGCACAAGGCTTTTTTGCGCTACCACGACCCAAACAACTGGCCGCTGCTGCGCGAGGCGCTCAAGGTCATGGGCCGGGCCGACCTGATCGGCAACGGCAAACACCATCTGATCCCGACCTTCCAGCCGCTGACCGATGGCAGCTACCAGAGCCCGCGGCGCGCCAACAGCACGGCCTCGCCGGCCAAGTCGGTGGCGGCCAAAGCCCGTCCCGCACAGCCCCGCAAAGGCCTGCTGCTTACCCAGCACACCGGCCTGCCACCGCGCAAGCGCAGCTAAGGCGCGCCCAGATCCGCCTGACCTGAGCGCTGCGGGGGGCACACCAGAGGCGGCGCCCGCAAGGCCAGGGCATGGGCCCGAAAGCGGTCCAGGCCTAACGCAGGGTCAACAGGGGAATGTCCTTGGCCTCGGACAAGGCAGTGAGCTGCTTTCTCGTCTGGCCGCTCAAGAATCGGGCAATGGCCTGTGCCACTTCGGGTTTGAACAGGTCCTTGACCGGGTGCGAGATGGGCACGGTGGCCGCTTCGCACAGGCGCTGTGCAAAATGCGGCTCAAGTGCGGCCACCGCAACGCGACCGTCTCGGCAGGGGTAGAGGCCGTAGCCGGCATGCGCGCCACCCACCGGGCCGTCGGGCGTGGTCATCTGCCACTGGCGCGGCAGGGCCAGCCACGCGGCCGCATCCGACAGGGCCACCTCGTGCAGGCTGCCTCGGCCACTGATTTTTTGCTGCAGCACGGCCTTGAGCGCCGCCTCGCTGGCCATCAGGGCGCCGCCCATGTCGGCAAACAAGCTGGCGGGCAACTGCAGGCCCGTGACCAGGCCAACTTCAGCCTGGTAGGTCAGATCATGCCCCGGCACCTCGGCCAGGGGGCCGGGTGCGCCAACGATCTGAACCAGGCTCAGTTGCGGATGGCGTTTGCGCAGCGCGCTCCACGCCAGGCCAAGTTTGGACAGGGCCGAGGGACGAAACGAGGTAAGCAGCACATCGGTGGTGGACAGGCGCTTGTGCAGGTCCAATTGCCCCTTGGGATTTTTCAGATCAAGCGTGATTTCATGCACGCCGGCGTGAAGCGTGGCGTAGCCGGAAGCGGTGTAGGCCTTCATGGCGTCGCCCGCCGGCGGGTTGATCTTGGTGCAATGCGCGCCCATGTCGGCCAGACGGCGCAGCGCCGCCGGTCCTGGCAGGTTCAGGGCCAGGCTGATGATGCGGATGCCTTTGAGGGGCTTGGGGGGGCGAGTTCTGAGGTTCTGCGGCGCATTCATGGCGCCAATTTACCCCAGCGCTGGGGACTCGCCAAAATTGAGCGGCAGCCCGACATAGTTCTCGGCCACCGAGTGCAAGGCGGCCTGGGAGTGGAACAGGTAGTCGAGCTCGGCCTCCTGTAGCTTTTGCCCGATCTCGCCATTTTCAGGAAAGCGGTGCATCAGGCTGGTGAACCACCAGGAAAAGCGCTCGGCTCTCCAGATGCGGCGCAGGCATCGGTCAGAGTAATGGTCGATGCCGGCGCTGCTGGCGCTTGTGTAGAACTCCGTGAAGGCCTGGGCCAGGTACTTGACGTCGGTGGCAGCCAGGTTCAGACCCTTGGCGCCGGTCGGCGGCACGATGTGGGCTGCGTCACCTGCCAGCAGCAGGCGGCCAAAGCGCATCGGTTCGGCCACAAAGCTGCGCAGGGGCGCGATGCTCTTTTCCAGGCTGACACCGGTTTGCAGTTCCTCGGCCGCTTGTGGGTCCAGTCGCAGGCGCAGCTCATCCCAGAAAGCCTGGTCTGACCACTGTTCGACGCGGTCACTCAGGGGCACTTGCAGGTAGTAGCGGCTGCGGGTGTGGCTGCGCTGCGAGCACAGCGCAAAGCCGCGCGGGCTGTTGACGTAAATGAGTTCGTGGTGAACCGGTCGGGTGTCGGCCAGCAAGCCGAGCCA
>Ga0164293_10005040_pt1 | contig 11248 bp, 10 predicted proteins | sample GEODES118metaG_FD_111487 | JGI IMG/M metagenome (GOLD analysis project Ga0164293, IMG submission 111487) | Eutrophic lake water microbial communities from Lake Mendota, Wisconsin, USA - GEODES118 metaG | ecosystem: Environmental > Aquatic > Freshwater > Lake | place: USA: Lake Mendota...
ATCGCGGGAGCCGGGTAGACCCTGCCCGGCTCTCGCGAGCGTGTTATAGTGTGCGGCCCCGGGTCTCCCGGGCTTCGATTTCGTTCCCCCTCCGTTCAGGTTTGAGATACCCGATGAGTTTCGCAGGACCCCGTGCCAAGTTGGCCAAGATGGCCCGCAAGAAGGCCAAGCCCCGTCCCAAGGTCAAGCGGCGCGACCCGATCTTCATCGACGGCGCCCGGCCCCGCCCGATGTACGTCGACTACAAAGACCTCGAACTCCTCGGCAAACTCGTCAACCGGCAGGCGAAGATCCTCAGCCGGCGGAAGAGCGGCTGCACTGCCGCCAGCCAGCACGCGGTGACCAGCGCCATCAAGCGGGCCCGCTTCATGGCGTTGCTGCCGTACGTCGGCGAGTAGCCTGCGGTCGATCGGTCGCTCCTCCAAGCACGGCCGTGATGTCGCTATGGCACCGTTCACGACTCGCCGTCGCGTTGAGTTTCGCGATACCGATGCCGCCGGGATTGTCCATTTCTCGGCCTTCTTCTTCTGGATGGAGTCGGTGGAGCACGAACTGCTCCGCGCTGCCGGGGTGGCGGTGATGGACCGCGGTGCCGATGGCGTTGATGCAAGTTGGCCGCGGGTGTCGGCCTCGTGCGACTACCTCTCCGCCGTCCGCTTCGGCGACGAACTCGAGATCAGCGTGTCGGTCGAGGCGATCGGCCGCAGCAGCGTGACCTACGCCTTCGAGTTTGCTCACGATGGGCGGATCGTCGCCCGAGGGCGCGTGGTGGCGGTTCGCTGCCTGATGCGGCCCGGCGCGAAACCCGAGTCGGTTGCGATTCCCGCCGACATCGTTCGCCGCCTCGACGCGCACCGTGCCGCCAGCTGACACTCCACCCGTGCTCCACCTCGACCGCATCACAAAAGACTACCCCGGTGCAGACGGCCCGGTTCGCGTGCTCGATGGAGTGACGCTCTCGCTGCCGCCGGGTGGCCGCCTGGCGATCATGGGGCCGAGCGGATCGGGCAAGAGCACGCTGCTCTCGATCATCGGCGGACTCGAGCCGCCGACGGCAGGCTGTGTCACCCTCGACGGCGTCGATCCCTACGCGGCCGATGCGACCACGCGGGCGGCGTTTCGCAATCGCCGTATCGGCTTTGTCTTTCAGGATCACCACCTCCTGGACGGCTGCACGGCCCTCGACAACGTCCTCGTGCCGGTGCTGGCCAGCGGCCGCGTGCCAATCGATCTGGTGGCCCGCGGCTCGCGGCTGCTCGAGCGGGTGGGGCTCGCCGACCGCATGACCCACCTGCCGGGCGAACTCTCCGGCGGTGAGCGTCAGCGGGTCGCGGTGGCGCGGGCGCTGCTCCTCTCGCCACGGCTCGTGCTCGCCGACGAACCGACCGGCCAGCTCGACTCGCGGACCGCCGGCGACGTGACGGCGCTGATGGTCGAGCTGGTGGCGGAATCGGGGAGCATGCTCGTGGTCGTCACGCACGACGACGCGATCGCTCACCGCGTGGGCGACATCCGCTGGCTCCGCGACGGACGGCTGGAATCATGAGCAGCCCGGTTCGGTCGCTCGCGGGCCTGGCCCTCGGGCTCGCGGCGCGGTGGTGGCCGCAGCTCGTCGCCCTCGCGGCGGCGTGTCTGGTGGTGGCCACCACGATCACCGGCGCGCTGGGGGTGGGCGACGTGATCCAGGCCGGCCTTCACCGGCTCGCCATCGGCCGGCTCGGCCGGATCGACGCTGCCGTGCTGAGCGACGGATTCTTTCGCCGCGCGCTTGCCAACGAACTCGCCGCCGTCGGCAGGGAGGAGTCGCCACGACTCGCCTGCACACCCGCACTTGTGCTCCCGGTGACGCTTGCCGCCACCACGTCAGCCGCGGCCACGTCGCGGGCCACGCTCCTGGCCTGCGACGACCCAGCCGGCCTCGGCTTCGAGCCCCCGCCGCCACCGCTCCAAGAGGCCACGCTGCTCGTCAATCGCCGCCTTGCCTCGGCGCTCGGCGTGGCCATCGGCGACACGGTGGTGCTGCGGCTGCCGAAGCGGTCGGCTGTGCCGGCCGACAGCCCCCTTGGCCGCCGGGAGGCCGAATCGGTCGGCCGCCGACTGCGGGTGGCGGCCGTGGTTGATGACGACGGGCTCGGACGATTCTCGCTGCGGCCCACGCAAGCAGCCGAGCCGCTGGCGGTGATGTCGCTGACGGATGCGCAGGCAATTCTTCGCGAGGGTGATGTCGCCAATGCGGTGTTCGCGGTGGCATCGGGAACCTCGGCGGGCGACGTGGCCGCGACGATCCGCTCGCGACTGAAGCCGCGCCTCGACGACTTCGGCGTGGTGCTCGAGCCCGTCGCCGGGGCGATGCGGCTCTCGAGCCGTCGGCTGGTGATCTCGCCGGAGATCGACCGCGCCGCCGCGCGCGTGCTCGGCCCGGCCGGCGGCCGGGCGACGCTCGCCTTCCTGGCCAACGACATCGTGCCGTTCGAACGCGATGGCGGCGGCCCGAAGGCCCGGATTCCCTATTCGACCGTGCTCGGCATCGACGCCACGACGCTGCCCGCGGGGCCGCTCGTCGACGCCACCGGGACGCCGTTTGATATGCCGCTCGACGACGAGATCATCATCGACCGCTGGATGGCAGACGACCTCGCCGCGCAGGGACGCTCCGTCTTGCCGGGCGACCTCGTCGTGGTGACGTCGTTCATGCCGGAGACGATTCACGGGCGGGTCGAGGAACGCAACGAAAGCTTCCGCGTCGCCGGCGTCGCCGAGATGTCGGGAGCGGCCATCGACCGCTCGCTCGTGCCCGAGGTCGAAGGGGTGACCGATGAAGACTCAATCGCCGACTGGGATCCGCCGTTTCCGTTCGATGCCGCCCGCGTGCGAACGGTGCCGCCGCACGACGAGGATGACCGCTACTGGAAGCAGTATCGGGCCACGCCCAAGGCGTTTGTGTCGCTCGCGGCGGCGCGGCGGCTCGCCGGCAGTCGCTTCGGCACGACGACGGCCTGGCACGTCGCCGGGGATGGCGGCGCGGCCGCCGACCTCGAGTCGCGGATTGCCGCCGCCATCGATCCCGAGCGGGCTGGCATCAGGGTGGTCGCGATCCGCGCCGAGGCCGAGGCGGCGGCGAAGGGATCAACGCCCTTCGGCGGCCTGTTCCTCGCGCTGTCGTCGTTCGTCGTGGTCGCGGGGTTGCTGCTCGTCTGGCTGCTCTTCGGGCTCTTGGTCGCGGCACAGTCGCGGACGCTTGGCGCCTTAGCGGCACTCGGCTTTCCGCCGCGACGGCTGGCGACGGTCCTGCTCCTGGTGGGAGGGGCTTCGGCCCTGGTCGGCGCCTCGGTTGGTGCGGCGCTCGGGCCGCTCTGGACGCGGCTGCTTGTGGGGTTGCTGGGCCGCGCCTGGGATCGCGACGTCGCGGCCGGATCGGCCGCCGTTTTTGCGCCGCAGCCCGTGTCGGCCCTCGCGCCGGCGGCTGGAGCAGCCGCGACGCTGGCGCTTGCCGTCGCGGCGGTCGCAGTCGCGGCCGTGCGGGCGGGCCGCCAGCCGCCGATGGCGCTGCTCCGCGGCAGCGGGCCCGCGGCGGCGAGAAGGGGCGGCGGCCGCACCGCGTTGCTCGTGGCCACGGTGATGCTGACGGTGGCGGTGGCCGCAGCGGCGGCGGCAGGGCGGGCATCGGCCGACGTGGCCGTGGGCCTGTTCTTCGCGGCCGGCTTCGCCGCGCTCGCCGGGCTGCTCGCCCTCGTTCGGATGGCGCTGTCGTCGCGCGGTCGGCGGCCCGCACGCAACCTCGTGGAGTTTGCGGCCCGCACGCTCGCCGCGCGTCCCGGCCGCGCCTTCTCGATCGCCGCGATCGTGGCCTGCGGGCAGTTTCTCGTGGTGGCGGTGTCGGCGTTTGCGGTGCGGCCCCCGGCAGATCCTGCCGATCGCCGGTCGCCCACGGGTGGCTGGACGACGATCGTGACGTTCGGCGAGCCGACGTCGGTTGATGCTTCCGATCCGACGGCCCGCGAGGCGCTCGGCCTCACCGCGGAGCAGGAACAGGCTCTCGCGGGATGCGCGATCGCGCTGCTGCGAACCAGCGACGGCGACGATGCGAGCTGCACCAACCTCAACGCGACCACGCGGCCGACGGTCGTTGGCGTGGGGCCGACGGTGATCGAACGCGGCGGGTTTCGGTTCGTGGCCCATGAGCCGCTCGACGCCGCGGCTGAGGGCAACCCCTGGCGGCTGATCGACCGTCTCGGCTGGGAGGGCGACACAGCCATTCCCGCGGTACTCGATCAGGCGACGGCGCAGTGGGGCCTCAAGCTTGGCGGCGTCGGCAGCCGCTTCACGCTTCCCAACGAGTCGGGCGACGCCGTCGAGTTTCGCATCATCGGCCTGCTCGAGCCCGGCATTCTTCAGGGCCGCGTGATCGTGTCGGAGAGGGCCTTTCAGCGGCTCTTTCCCTCGCGATCCGGATACGGCATGGCGCTCCTCGACGCCTCCGGGCTCGAGCCGGCACTCCGGGCCTCGGTGCCGGCGGCGGCGCGGGCCGCGTGGGCCGACGCGGGCACGACACTCGAGCCTGCGATCGACCGGCTCCGCGGCTTGCAGGCGGTTCAAAACACCTTCCTCGCCGGCTTTCAGGCGCTCGGCACGCTCGGGCTGCTGCTCGGCACGGCGGGCGTGGCGGCGGTGCAGGTGCAGGGCGTGGTGGAACGGATCGGCGGCCTCGCCGTCTTGCGAGCCGTCGGCTTCACGCTTCTTCGGCTGCGATCCCTGCTGGCGCTCGAAACGCTGGTCTCGGTCGGCCTCGGAATCCTCGCGGGAACGCTCGCGGGTGGTATCGCCGTGTGGCCCGCGCTTGCCGGCGGCACGGCGCGGCTGCCGCTGGCGTGGATTGCCGCCTCCGGGGGCCTCACGCTGGCCTCGGCGATCGTGGCGGGCTGGCTGGCCTCGGCCCGGACGGCGATCCCGGAGCGTCCTCGGGCGGGCTGACGAACCACACGTGGGTCGAACTGGACTCGCCCGTTCGGCCTGCCGGCGGATACGTTTTCCGCCATGCACATTGCTGTGATCCTGCCGCGGTGGGTAGGCGACGCCGTCATGGCCACCCCGCTGCTCCGCGCCCTCACATCGCACTTCGGCAGCCGCGCGCGGATCACCGGCGTGATGCGGCCCGTGGTCGCGGATCTGCTCGACGGGACGGGCTGGCTCAACGGCCATGTGTTCTACGACCGCCACGGCCGCAATCCCGATCACACCTTCAGCGCCGCGGCACGGGCCCTCCGCCGCGACCGGCCCGACATGGCGCTCGTGCTGCCCAACTCGCTCTCGTCGGCGTCCCTGGCCTTTGCGGGCCGCGCCCGGCGCCGCGTCGGCCATGCGGGGCATCGACGCCGCTGGCTGCTGACCGACGTCGTTCGGCCGCAACGCGATGAGGCGATCGTGCCGCCCCCGGTGGCATTCATGGAGATCGCCGAGGCGATCGGCGTGCCGAGCGGTTCGCTCGACATGGAACTCGCGGTCGATGCCGGCATGCAGGCCCGCGGCGACGAGATTCTCGCCGGCCTGTTTCCCGGCCGCGGCGGGCCACTCGTGGTCCTCAACGACAACAGTTCCAACGGGACGGCCCGGACATGGGGCATCGACAACCACGCGGCGCTCGCCCGCTGGCTCGTCGAGCGCGTGCCCGACGTGCGGGTGCTCGTGCACTGCGGCCCCGCCGATCGCGAGCAGGCCCGGGCCGTCGTCGACCGCGCCGCGAGTCCGGCGGTTCGCGGTCTGGCTGATGTGGCCGACCTTCCGCTTGGCCTCTCCAAGGCGGTCTATGCGCGGGCCGACGCGGCCGTGTCGAGCGACAGCGGCCCGCGGCACATCGCCGCCGGCTTCGGCGTGCCCACCGTGGCATTGCTCGGGCCCACCGATCCCCGGGTCGGCCGGTCCGACCCGGGAAGATGCGTGGAGATCCGCCGCGAACTCCCCTGCTCTCCCTGCGATCGCGGCGAGTGTCCGCTCCGCCACCACGACTGCATGCGGCTGATCAGCGTGGAGGAGGTCGGGGCCGCGACGCTCGACGCCCTCGGCCGCCGCTCGCGGTGAGCCGGGGTATGCTTGCCCACGTTCGGAATCCGCGAGGAGTGAGATGATGCTGCAGTTTCTCGGCATGCTGGCCGCGATCGGCCTGACGGCGATGTGCTGGGGTATGTACGGCCCCGTGCTCCACTTCGGCCGCGAAGACATGCACTCGCCCCTGCGGCCGTTCGTCTGCGTGGGCGTCGCCTACTTCGTGATCGCCGTGCTCGTGCCGTCGCTCCTGCTCCTCAAGGGCGAAAAGGGAGCGTGGACGACGAAGGGCGTGATCTGGAGCCTGCTCGCCGGGGTGGCCGGGGCGTGCGGGGCGTTGGGAGTGATCCTGGCGCTCCACTTCGGCGGCAAGCCGATCTACGTGATGCCCTTGGTGTTTGGCGGGGCGCCTGTGATCAACACGCTCCTCACGGCCGCGATGAACAAGAGCTTCGACCAGCTCAAGGCGCCGTTTCTTGCCGGGTTGCTGCTTGTGATCACCGGGGCCGTAACGGTGCTCGTGTTCAAGCCGCAGTCGCCACCGCCGCGGCCCGTTGCCGTGGCTGCCGTGGCCTCTGCCGCCGCGTCTGCAGAGGTGGCCGCGCCGGCGAAGCCGACGGTCGAGCAGAAGGCCGAACGACTGTTCGCCGTGCTGGCGTCGATCGCGCTGGCGATGGTCTCGTGGGGCTCGTACGGCCCGGTGCTCCACCGCGGCCAGGCCGGCATGCAGGGAAGCCGGTTGCGGCCGCTGATCTGCATCGGCGCGTCGTACTTCCTGATCGCGGTGCTCGTGCCGCTGGCCCTGCTTGTGCCACTCGGCGACACCGGGCAATGGAATGCCAACGGCGTCCTCTGGAGCCTCGGCGCCGGCTCGCTTGGGGCCATCGGGGCGCTCGGCACGATCCTCGCCTTCACGCTCGGCGGTAAGCCGTTCACCGTGATGCCGGTCGTCTTCGGCTGCGCTCCGGTGATCAACACCCTCACCACGCTCGCGCTCAACGAGACGCCGCTTAACGCGGTGAGCCCCTTTTTTCTCGCGGGCATGCTGGTGGTGGCGGTTGGCGCCGCAACGGTGCTGGCCTTCGGCCCGCGAGGGCACGCCCCGGCCAAGCCGGCGTGATGCCTGAACGTAGCCGCAGGTTGGCAACCTGCGGTGGATTGGGGCGGGGCGTCGTGCTGGTGCAGGTAAACAACCTGCACCTACGTTGCCTGAAAGTAGCCGCAGGTTGGCAACCTGCGGGCATCACGTGCCCCGGCGGTTGCCGAACCACGTGATGTGATGCCGCGGCGCGAGCCGGAAGCCGCGCCGGTGGCACTCGCCCGCCAGCCACGCCGTCCGCGACGCAAGTTCCTCTGCCGTCCGCGCCTGCGGCATGAAAAACACGCGGCCGCGATCGACGACCGGCCCCAGGTCGTCGAGCCAGTCGCACGCCTCCGCAAGATCGGCATCGGTCTCGACCACGAACTTGAACTGGTGCGGCGCCGTGGCGGCGAGCGCACGCAGCACGTCGTCTCGCCGCCGTGCCGCGTCGTGCCGCGCGGCCCAGCTGCCCGGCGTGTCGGCCGGCGGTGTCGAGGAGACGAGCTTCGGGCTGATCGAAACGAGGTCGAAGAGCGGTCCGTCGGCGGCGGGCAGCACGGTGCCTGCGGTCTCGACGGTCACATGGTAGCCGCGGCCGCGGAGTTCGCGGCAGAGATCGGCGGCCTCGGCGAGCAGCAGCGGCTCGCCACCGGTCACCACGACATGCCGCGGGGCGTGCGATTCGACCGCCGCGAGCACCTCGGCGACGGCCATCTCGCGGCCCTCGGGCTTCCACGATGTGAACGGCGTGTCGCACCACACGCAGCGGAGGTTGCAGCCACTCGTGCGGACGAACGTGGAGGGCGTGCCGGCCAGCAGCCCTTCTCCCTGCAGCGACGCATAGATCTCCGAGATCTTCATCGGTCGCTCCTCGCTATCGCCATCGAGCCAACTCGCTGCGCGGGTCGGCCGCGTTGGCCGCGGCGAAGCCCGCCGCGCGGATCCGGCACGAGTCGCACGTGCCGCAGGGGCGACCGTTCGGGAGCGGGTCGTAGCAGCTCGTGGTCAGGCCGTAGTCGAGGCCGAGCGAAAGGCCGAGGCGGATGATCGCCTCCTTGGAGAGATCCACGAGCGGCGCGAGAAACTCGAGCGGCCTCCCCTCCACGCCTGCCTTCGTGGCGAGCGTCGCCATCCGCGCGAAGGCCTCGAGGTATTCCGGCCGGCAGTCGGGGTAACCGCTGTAGTCGACGGCGTTGATGCCGAGCACAATCGCGTCGGCGCCGCGGGTTTCGGCCATCGCCAGGGCGAGCGACAGGAAGACGGTGTTGCGGGCGGGCACATAGGTGGCCGGGATGCCGTGGCCGATCTCGGCGTCGCTCCGCCCGTGGGGAACGGCGATCGACGCATCGACCAGCGCGCTGCCGCCGAAGGCCGCGAGGTCGACCTTCACCACCACATGGTCGGCGATGCAGAGTGCCCGGGCCACGTCGCGGGCGGCGTCAAGCTCGACCCGGTGACGCTGGCCGTAGTCGACCGACAGGGCCGAGAGGGCGAGGCCGCGGGAGACCGCCCAGGCCGCGGCCGTCGCCGAGTCGAGGCCCCCCGAGAGGAGCACGACGGCCCGCCGCGGGCCGGTCCCCTGCCCTGCTTTCACCGTCGCGGCTATCGTGTTCACATCTTTCATGGCACACTTGCAACCACTATGAGCACAAATATGAGCACAAACACCGCACCGTCCCGCGACCAGTTGGAGACCTTCGCCAACCAGTTTCCGGGTCGAGACTACCTGATCGAGATCATCTGCCCCGAGTTCACATCGGTCTGTCCGAAGACCGGACAGCCGGACTTCGGCACGCTCACCTTTCGCTACGTTCCAGACAAGACCTGCGTCGAACTCAAGAGCCTGAAGTTCTACCTTCAGGCCTTCCGCAACGAGGGCATCTTTTACGAGAACGTGACCAACCGCATTCTCGATGACCTCGTGGCCGTGCTCCATCCCCGGCGGATGACGCTCGTGGCCCACTTCACGCCGCGGGGCGGAATCTCGTCGCGGATCGCCGTCTCGCATCCGGCGGCCGATCATCTGGCGTCGTTCTGACGGGGCGCGGCGCGGGCCTGGATCGTTTTGGGCGTGCCCGATTCGTCCCAGCCTGCCCGATTCGTCCCAGATTTTGCCCGATTCGTCCCTGCCTGTGCCCGATTCGTCACTTCATTGAATCCTCACAGTGCGCGGGCGGCGAAGGCAATAGAGTGCCGGCGTTGATCACGCGCGGCGTGTGAGTGCACGCGGTGCATGACGATCTGATTCGCGCCCCACTCTCTTGAAAGGAACAGCTCATGAACGCATCGAACTGGTTCAAGTTCACGGCCGGCATCGCCGCGCTGGCTTCGATCGCCACCGTCGTCGCCCCTGCGGCACCGGCACACGCCGCCCCCTTTTCCGGTGGCTCGCTCGTCGTCGAGCGGATTGGCAACGGCACGACAACCCTCTCTAGCACCGCGTTCCAGATCTCGGTCCTCGAGGTCACCACGGCAGGCAGCCTTACGCAGACGATCATCCTGCCTTCCGGCACGAGCGACCCGCAGACCGACTCGGGCTCGGCCTCGTCCGACGGCTACCTCAACACCTACGGCGGCTTCGTCTCGGTGCCGGGCTACAACAACGCGGCCGGCACGGCGGGCGTCGCTAGTTTGAACTCGAAGGTCAACTCGACGCTCGACGCCACGGGCAACGTGATCAACCGCACGTTGTTCCCCGTCGGTGGGCCGAGCGGCACGACCCCCGGGACGCCCGCCGGCGTATCGCCGTTCAGCGGCAATAACTACCGCTCGAGCATCGCTACCAGCGGCAGCACCTTCTACGCCACCGGTCATTCGTCCGGCTCTCCCGTTACAGGCGGCGCCTGGTATTTCGACGGCACCGCGTTCACCCAGGTGAGCAGCACCGCGACGGGTCAAGTGACGAACCTCCGCAACGTTGAGATCTACAACAACCAGTTGTTCTTCTCGACCGGGTCCGGCACGTCCCGCGGCGTCTACTCGGTCGGCTCCGGATTACCCACGACCTCCGGCCAGACGGCCACATCGTTTATCAACATGGGCGGTACAGCTGAGGCGTATGGCTTCGTGCTCTTCGACACCAACAATGACAGCACGCTCGATCTGGCTTACGTCGCCGACGACCGCACAACATCCACGGCCGGCGGCATCAATCGCTTCAACTTCAGCGGCGGGGCATGGTCCCAGACCGGCTCGGCGTTTCGATTTGACACCTCGAGCGGCCTGTTGACGACCGGCACCGCCGCGGCCGGGGGAAGTCTTGTGTCGATCCGTGGCCTCACGGGCTCATATGACGCAGCGACGAGCACGGCCACGCTTTTCGCCACGACGACCCAAACCAGCAACAACAGCCTGATCAGTTTTCTCGACACCGGCTCACTGTCGACCTCGACGACGTTCAACACGCTGCAGTCGGCAGGGACGAACTTCGTGTTCCGCGGCGTGGACGTCTCTCCCGTGGCTGTGCCCGAGCCCTCCACGTATGCCATCGCGGCTATGGCGACTCTGGGCATGGCGGGCCTGATGCGTCGCCGCCGTCGTGCCAGCAATCTCGACGGCTGACGCCGGCGGGGTTTTTGAGGCTCTGTCACTCGCTCGTTCTCCGGGCAGGTCGTCGCCAGGCGGCCTGCCCGGAGCTTTTTTTCGGCTGCCCTTGTTCGGCGCTATCTTTCCAGCGCGCGGCTGCACACAATCGCATTCCGCGATCGCGATCCGCCACCAGCTTGTGCAGGAATCCCCATGCCGCAGCCCGCCGTCCTCCTCTCCGCCCTCGCCGACGAGGCCGCCTTCCACCTCTCGGCCGTCGAGCAGTTCTCGGCCCTGGCCGCCCTGGGCCTGGAGTACTACAGCCTGCGGAACATCGACGTGGGCAAGGGCGTGAAGAACGTCATGAAGCTCTCGATGGCCGAGATCCAGAAGGTTCGCCATCTCGAAGACGAATACGGCCTCAACGTCGCCTCGATCGCCTCGCCGATCGGGAAGGTGAAGCTCCACGACAAGGCTGACGGCACGAAGAACGCGTACGTGCCCTTCAAGCAATATCTCGCCAAGGACGTGGCGCGGGCCTGCGAACTGGCCCACGCCTTCGAGACGAAGCTCATCCGCGGCTTCTCCTTCTACCATCCGCGC
>Ga0164293_10005042_pt1 | contig 11245 bp, 11 predicted proteins | sample GEODES118metaG_FD_111487 | JGI IMG/M metagenome (GOLD analysis project Ga0164293, IMG submission 111487) | Eutrophic lake water microbial communities from Lake Mendota, Wisconsin, USA - GEODES118 metaG | ecosystem: Environmental > Aquatic > Freshwater > Lake | place: USA: Lake Mendota...
AATAATAGTGATTTAGAAGTCTTTTTAGTTCCTAGAGTTAACACTGTAGAAGGTCTAACCCTAGATCATATTCAAAAATGGGGATGGAATGTTGATAATAAAGAAAGAGTAAATTGGCCTGATTATCAATGGAGAATTTGGAAAAATAAGCCTAAAATAAAATGGATTAATAAAGTACATGAAAGGTTAGAAGGATTTAAAACATACACCCCTCTACCTGATGATGAAAGTTATGCTCTATTTCATCCTAAAACTATAGAGCGTCAAGAAAAACAAAATAAATTTTATGAATCTATATAAAGTAAATAATTATTTTATACCTGATAGAATTTTAGATATAGGAGCTAATATTGGGCAGTTTCATCACTTATGTAAAAGTTATTTTCCTAACAGCTTTATTTTTTCAATAGAAGCTTCAGATGAATGTGAACCTTATCTTAAACAAATTACTAACCAATATTATATAGGATTATTAGCTAAAGATAACATAGAATATAATTTTTATAGTTTAAAAAATAATCCCATAAATACTGGAAATTCAATATATAAAGAATTAACTCATCATTATTCTGAAGATCAATTAAACATAATAAGAAAAAAAGGAATTAAATTAGATGATCTATTTGAACCAGAATCAGAATTTGATCTAATAAAAATAGATACCCAAAGATCTGAATTAGATATCATATTAGGGGGAATTCAATTATGCGGTAAAGCTAAAGGAATATTATTAGAAGTATCATTAACTCAGTATAATGAAAGTTCTCCATTATATAATGAAGTAATAAAATTCATGGATGATTTTGGATTTAAAGTAGGAGAGATATTAGATGAGGTTAGCAACCATATTGTACATCAACAAGATATCTTATTTATAAAAAAATAACAAATAATATGAAAACAATTTTATTCTTTGATTTACATCTTAATGAAAGAGGATGCAGTGTGTCAACCTATGATTATGCTCATTATAATGAGGTCATATTAGGTAATAAATCAATAATAGCTTCCTATAAAACAGCTGACTTAACAACCTATAATAAAGCCAAAAACAGATTCTCAGAAGTATATCTTGTTGATAAGTTTAATGATCTAGAAAACATAAAATGTGATTATGTCTATAACCAAAAAGCAGGACATTATGATGGTGATTTAGTATCAACCGCCAAAAATTTAGTCCACGCTGTGTTCCCTGCTTATGCCCCACATGGAGATGTATATGCCTATATATCTGAATGGCTAGCTGCAGGGATAAAACAAGGAAACATCAGATGTGAATTTACTCCAACTCCTGAGCCATCTACTATAAAAAATGAATTATTATATGTTCCATACATGGTATATTTACCTAAAATAAATAATGATTTTAAAGATTTTTTTAATATTAAAAAAGAAGAATTAGTTATTGGATGGTATGGGGGTGTTAATAGTTTTGATGCTGAGTTAAACATAGCCAGACAAGTTGTAATAGATGTAGCTAAAAAAAGAAAAGATATTAAATTTATATTTGTGAATCAAGAAGCATTCTATGATGCTGAAAATATGATATTTGTTGGAGGTATAACTGATTTAGAACAAAAAACCACATTTATAAACACATGTGATATGATGCTTCATGCTCGAGGTAGAGGTGAAACTTTTGGTTTGGCTATAGCTGAATTTTCTATTAGAAATAAGCCTATAATCACATATAGTAACTCTAGAGAAAAAAATCATATAATGACATTAGGTGATAAAGGATTTTATTACCATGATTATACCTCATTATACAATATTCTTATAAATATTCAAAAATTAGATATAGAAGGTAAAGAATGGAATTGTTATCAAGATTACACTCCTGAAAAAGTAATGGAAAAATTTAATAATGTGTTTTTAATATGAATATAATAATTCCTATTGGGGGTGTAGGGCAACGATTTAAAGATGAGGGTTATGATATGCCCAAACCTTTAATTAATGTGTTAGGTAAACCAATGATTTATAAAGTTATTGATAGTCTAAAATTAGACAATACTGATAAAATTCATATAGTGTACCATAATCATTTAAAAGAATTTAATTTTGAAACTTTAGTTAAATTTTGGTTCCCTTATGTTAATATATCATTCACTTCATTAGACCATTTAACTAAAGGAGCAGCGGACACAGTATTAAAAGGATTAGAGGCATTCACTGAAGAAGAACTAAAAGAAAACATACTACTTCTAGATTGCGATACATTCTACTCAGAAGATATAATTAAACATTATAAAGAATCTGATAATAAAAATGTTATCTTTTATTTTAACAATACTGACTCTAATTCTATATTTTCATATATTAAATTAAATGACAACAAAGTAATAGAAATAAAAGAAAAAATAAAAATTTCTGATAATGCTAATACAGGTGCTTATGGATTTGAAAGTGGGAATGAGTTAAAACAATATTGCTCTAGAATATTAAATTTAGATATGGAATTATATATCTCTTGCATATATAATGAAATGTTAAAGAATAATAAGGAAATATATGGGCTTAAAATAAAGTATTTTCATTGTGTTGGTACTCCCCTCCAATTAAAAATATATTGCAATAAAAATAAAGGATGTGTTAATAATTTAAGAGTGTGCTTTGATCTAGACAATACATTAGTAACCCACCCCACAACCCCTGGAGATTATAATTCAGTATTACCTGTTCAACGTAATATAGATTTTTTAAAATTGTTGCATAGATTAGGTAACACAATTATTATATACACAGCTCGCAGAATGAAAACTCATAAAGGTAATGTTGGTTCAATAGTAGCTGACATAGGTAAAATAACACTTGATACTTTAGATAAATTTAATATTCCATATGATGAAATTTATTTTGGAAAACCTTATGCTAATTTTTATATTGATGATTTAGCAGTCAATGCTAATTTATCTCTAGATAAAGCTTTAGGAATATATAACACTGATACTCCAAGTAGGAGTTTTAATAAAGTAGAATATAATAATAAAACTGTAACAAAATATACTTCTAATGAAGGAGAAGTTTATTGGTATAATAATATTCCACCTAATATAAAAAATTATTTCCCTAAAATAATAATAGCTAATAAGAATAAAATAGTAATGGAACATATAGAAGGTATAAATTATTCTTATTTATATACTAATGAGATATTAAAAATAGAAGATATAGATAAATTAATGTCATCTTTAAGAGATATCCATACTTCCTCCTACCTAAACAACTCAGAAAATATATATCTTAACTATGCTTTAAAAATGTCAAAACGATACTCTGAATATAAAGAATTATATATTAGATATAATGTAGAAGATATATATTATAATCTTTTGAATTTTTTAAAGAAATATGAAATAAACAAAGATGGAAAATTAGGAGTAATACATGGTGACCCTGTATTCACAAATATTCTTCAAACCAAACATGGACTTAAATTTATAGACATGAGAGGAAAACAAGGAGATAATTGTACTATCTTTGGGGACATATTGTATGATTACGCTAAAGTATATCAATCATTAATAGGATATGATTATATTTTAAATGGTGTTGAAATAAATCATGTGTATATTGATAAACTGAAACAGCATTTTGAATTATACTTTTCTCTTAAAGAAATAAATAATATAAAATTAATAACTGCTAGTTTACTATTTACTCTTCTCCCATTACATGATGAAGATAAAAATAAATTTAAAAAATATATTAAATTGATAAAAAATTTAACATGATAATTTACTTTGATATTCCTAATAATCCTCATAAACATAGACAATTTTGTACTATATTAGACAATGTTTATTTAACCCATCAAAATAAAGACACTAGTGACGGATCCGCTATAGATTTAATATCTATAACCCATGATGGAAAATTAGTTAAAGCTGGCATTGATAAAGAAGCTCAAAAACTAGGTAGTAAAGAAATATACTATAAAAACAAGTTTAATAATTCTATTAATTATGATGAAATAATAGATGAAGATATATTTCTATTATTTGATGATACCGGAGTGAATTATTTACATTCATTTTTTGATCTATTTGGTAAATGTTTTTATTTTGATACTTTAAAACAAAGTAAAAATATTAAACTTGGACTATCAGAAGAATTTTGGACCGACTCAGGAAAAAATAATTTTATCAAACAGTGGTTAAAATTATATTATGGAGATGATTTAGAGGTTATTTCCTTTAAAAAAGGAAAAACATACAAAATTAAACAAATTATTCTCCCTAACTGCCCATATTGGTCCCCAGAATACACAGGCCATCAACCTATAATGGAATTAATAAAAAATACAGTTGAAAAAATTCAACCTATTGAAGTTAAAACAAATGGATGTTATATATCTAGACAAGATACTATTAAATATGGATGGTTTCATCCTCGAGAAATGGTTAATGAATTAGAATTAATTGAAAAAATCCAATCAGAATTAAATTATGATATAATTGAACTTATGGATTATAATCTAATAGAAAAGATCCAAATATTTAAATCATATAAAAATATTATTCAACAAAATAGTGCTTCAAATGTTAATATATTGTTTTCTCCTAAGGGTATAAATAATATAATATTAACTAATCCAAAATTAGGTCCTTGGTTAAATTACAAATGTCAAGAATTTTCAACAACATCTGGATGTAATTTATTAATATTAGAAGACATAGGGGAACTAATATTGAATTCATCCCAACCTAATAAAAATGATTTAAATAATTTCCCTTGGAGAATTACAGATATAGATGGAGTTATAGATATTCTTAAACAAATAGATAGTGAAATTATTTGGAGTTAAAATATTATATTATTATATTATATACAAAAATGAAATATCACATTAGCATACATATAACACCATATGAAATAGATAATTATCAATTATTTATACATCAATTAAGACGAAATCTTAACCACATTGATAATGAAATTATTTTTAATCCATGTTTAAATTTATCTAATTATTTTTATGATTGGGATAATAGTATTTTAAAAAGTGATTTTTTTATTGATAAGTTTAATAATTTAAATAAAATAGTTGAAAGTAAAGTTATATTAGATCCTATTATTAATTTTGATGATGATGTATTAGGAGCATTAAGTTATAAACGTATTTTTATTGAAAAATATAAAAACCAAGTTGATGCTTTTATATGGTTTGACAGTGATATGATTTTCCCAGATGATACTATATTTTTACTAATCAATTCATTTGAACAAGTTAGTGATAATACATGTATCATCTCTCCCCAAATTCCTAGATTATGGGACACAACTTGGGATGTAATAGTAAATGAACAATATTTAAATATACCCCCTTCCCATGAAAATTATTTTAATTTTGATGGATACACACTATATACCCAACTAGAAGAAAAACAGCTAATAGAAAATATATCAAATACTAAATTCGCATCAGGGTGGTGTACTTTATTATCATCTAATTTATTTAAAGAATATATAAAATTTCCAAAAACTTTAGGTCATTATGGAATTGATGATACCTTTATAATGTATGCCATTGATATATATAAGCAAAAAGGTAATAATATTAAACAGTTTATTATTAAAAATTTAATTATATCTGAAAATAATAGATTTAAAATTTCATCTTATAAAGATTTAATTAAACAAAATAAAAATATTAAATCAAAAGAAGATTTTAGACAAGAATCTGAAAGAGAAATGATAATAGAATTGAATAATATATGATTTTCCCTGAAGTAAAAATATACCAACCTAATATACATACAGATTTTAGGGGTGATTTATTAACATTATGGAATAGAGATGAATTTGAACCTAAATTAGATTTCAAACATAATAAGATATCTACTTCTAAAAAATATGTTCTAAGAGGAATGCATGGTGATAATAAATCATGGAAATTAACTTCTTGTTTACATGGAGAAATATATTTTGTAGTTGCTGATGTCCGACCAGAATCTCAAAATTATTTAAAATGGGATTCAATAATATTAAATGATAGATCTAGAAAATTAATTCTCACACCACCACAATTTGCTATTGGATTTTTAGTTTTAAGTGATCAAGCATTATTAAATTATATGTGGGCTTACAAAGGAGAATATGCTGATGTTGATGAGCAATTTACTATAAAATGGAATGATCCTAAATTAAAAATAAATTGGCCTATCCAAGATCCTATTTTATCTTTAAGAGATATAAATGCTAAATTACTATGAATGACATAATTAAAAAAATAGTGAACATAGCTACTTTGAAAAAAGAAGGTCATATACCTAGTTCCCTATCTATATTAGACATAATATATGTTTTATATAATAAAATTTTAGATATAGATAGTATTAAAGAAAATAGAATAGATAGAGATCGTTTTATTTTAAGTAAAGGGCATGCTTCATTAGGTTTATATGTGGTGCTTGATCATTTTAAATTATTAGAAAATGATCTTGATACTTTTTGTGATTTTGATAGTGAATTAGGTGGCCATCCAACAGACAAAATTAAAAATATTGAATCATCAACTGGTTCTTTAGGACATGGTTTACCTATGGCTATTGGACTTGCTCTAGCTTATAAAATACAAAACTTTAAAAACAAAATATATACTTTGATAGGAGATGGAGAAGCTAATGAAGGAACTATATGGGAATCAGCTTTACTAGCCAGTCACCATAATTTAAATAATTTATACTGTGTTATAGATTTTAATCACTCAACTGATAGAGCTTTAAAATTGGGAGATTTAAAAAATAAATTTAAAGCTTTTGAATGGGATGTTATTGAAATTGATGGTCATAACCAAAAAGAAATATATAAAGCCTTAACTAGTACTAGTGATAAACCTATATGTGTTATAGCTAACACAATTAAAGGAAAAGGAATATCAATAATGGAAAACAACCCAGAATGGCACCACAAATTCCCAAGTGAAGAAGAATTTAATCAAATATTAAATAGTTTATGAGAAAACAATTTACATCTACTTTATATGATATAATGACAGTAGATAAAAATACTTGCTTATTACTTGGAGACATTGGAGTATTTGGATTTAAAAAATGTTTTGAAGAATTTCCAAACCGAACTTATAATATTGGCATTTTAGAACAATCAATGGTAGGTTTAGCCGCTGGACTAAGTAAAGCTAACCTTATACCTATAGTACACACTATCGCTCCTTTTATAGTTGAAAGAGCTTTAGAACAAATAAAAATAGATTTTGGTTACCAAAAATTAAATGGAAACTTTGTAAGTATAGGGAACTCTTATGACTATTCAGGTCTGGGATGTACCCACCATTGCCCTGGAGATATATTATTACTCTCATCAATCCCCGGGATCCAACTAATCTCCCCAGGGAATGGAAAAGAATTTGACTATTTATTTAAACAAACTTATAATAATAATTCTCCAACTTATTTTAGACTAAGTGAATATGAACATAATTTAGATTTAGATATAAACTTTGGAAAAGCTAATATAATTAAAAAAGGAAGTAAAGCTTTAGTTATATGTTATGGAAATATGCTTGATCAAGTGTATAAAGTTGTAGAAGATTTAGATGTTACTTTATTATATTATTCAACTATTCTTCCTTTTGATAGTGATACTTTAAAAAAACATTTTAATGATAATATTATAATTTGTGAACCTTTTTATGAGGGATCCACTAATTATTTAATAAACCATTCATTAAAAGGAATGTCTTATAAATTAAGTAACATTGGGATACCTAGAGAATTTATATTAAATTATGGAAAAAAATCTCAAATAGATAAATTATTAGAACTAGACATTAATTCAATTAAAGATAAAATTATAAAACTTATATAAAAATGGAATTTTTAAATAATGAAATATCTAAAATTATAGATAATATTGATTTTTCTTCTCTTAAGAATAAAAAAATACTTATTACAGGAGCATCTGGGTTGGTTGGATTTTATTTAACCCAATGTGTTAGGAAACTTCAAAGTGAATATAATATTAAAATTTATTTATCCTATAAAAATTCCATCCCTGAATATTTAGAAGAATATTATGATTTTCCCTATGTAGAAATTAAAAAAGATATCACCTCAGCTAAATTAAAACCTAATTTCTTTGATATAATCATCCATTCTTCAGGATATGCTCAACCTATGAAATTTCTTAATGATAGTTTAACCACTATTAAAGTTAATACACATGCAACTATTAATTTATTAGAAGCTTTAAAACCTAATGGAAAATTTTTATTTGTTAGTACAAGTGAATTATATAGTGGAAATGATAATCTTAACATTGATGAGTCTCAAATAGGTACAACTACTCCCTCTCATAGCAGAGCTTGTTACATTGAGTCTAAAAGATGTGGAGAAGCCATATGCCATAGTTATATCACATCAGGTTATGATATTAAAATAGCTAGACTAAGTTTAGCGTATGGACCCTTCACTAAATTAGGTGATTTAAGAGTATTAAATAGTTTAATAGATAAAGGATTAAACAAAGAAAATATTGAACTTATAGATGATGGGTCAGCTATTAGGACATATTGTTATATAACAGATGTTGTTGAAATGTTTTGGAATATAGTACTACATGGTAAAGAAACAATATATAATGTTAGTGGTTTCTCAAATAGCTCAATCAAAGAATTAGCTGATAAAATAGGAACTAAACTAAATAAACCTGTGACTGTTTCTTCATCATCAAATAGTTTAACTGGAAGTCCTAAAATAGTTAATATTAGTTCTGGAAAATATATTAATGAGTTTAATAAAAAGATATTCATTGATATTGACAATGGGTTAGATAATGTTATAGAATGGATGAAATATATTAATCAATATAAATAAGTTATGATCAAATTAATAAGTGATACAATTAATAAAAATGATATTAATTCTTTAATTGAATGGTTATCTCAAGATGAAATACCTCGATTAACAAAAGGAGAATTAACTACCCAGCTAGAAAAAAAATGGGCCCACAAAATCGGAACAAAATACTCAGTATTTGTTAACTCTGGTTCATCATCTATATTATTAACTTTAGCTGCTTTAAAACATACTAATAGATTAAAAAATAATAAAATAGTAGTTCCATCATTAAGTTGGGCAACTGACTTATCATCTCCTATTATTTTAGGATTAGAACCAATATTATGTGATTGTAATTTAAATGATTTATCTTGTGATTTAGATTCATTAGAAGAAATATTTAAGAAAAATTCACCTAGTGCTTTAATACTAGTATCAGTTTTAGGATTGGTACCTGATATGGATAAAATAATTGAATTATGTAACAAGTATAATGTTATATTATTAGAGGATGTATGTGAAAGTATGGGTTCAAAATATAAAGAAAAATATTTAGGTACATTTGGTTTAGCTTCATTTTTCTCTATGTATTTTGGCCATCATTTAAGTACAATTGAAGGTGGATTTATTAATACAAATGATGAAGATTTTTACTACACTTTATTAATGATGAGAAGTCATGGTTGGACTCGTGATTTACCTATTAGCAAGCAAAATGAATACCAATCTAAATACAATGTAAATACCTTCAATAATCTATATAACTTTTATCTCCCAGGTATGAATTTAAGATCAACAGATCTTCAAGCCCATATTGGATTAAGAGCTATAGATAAATTAGATAATTTTAGCAAAATTAGAAATTTTAACTTTAATTATTATATTAATAATATAAAAAATAATGAATTAGATATTCAAGTAAATGAGAATAATTTTGTTTCTAATTTTGCTATGCCTATTTTATCTAAAAATAAAGAAAATATTTTACATAATTTGCTCAAAAATAACATTGAATGTAGACCTTTAATAGCTGGTAACTTAGCTAATAAACCATTTTGGTATGAAAATTTTGTTAAACCTAAGTTAAAAAATTGCGAATTAATTGATCAATATGGCTTTTATATTCCTAACCACCAGGATTTAACTAATGATGATCTTAATAAAATAATAAAAATAATAAATAATGGATAAAATAAATAAAATATTAGAGATTATAGAAACAGATTATGGAAATTTTATTATTGATGAAAATGATCTAATTGGTCTTTTTATTAAAGAATTAAAATGTTGGGAAAAACATCTATATGAAATTTACTCAAATATAATTGATAAAGAATATTATTGTATTGATGCTGGTGCTAATTTAGGATTCCATTCAATCCAATTTGGGCGATTAGGAAAAAAAGTTTATTCTTTTGAACCTCAAAGATATATTTTCAATCAATTATGTACTAATATATTACTTAATGGATTAGATAATACTATAGAATCTTTTAGATTAGGATTAGGTGAAATACAAGAGAAAAAACAAATGTGGAACATAGAACATGAAAATTGGGTAGGGGGGGGAAGATACAATTGGGGAGGAAGAGGAATTATACAAGATAATTTAGATAAAGAACGAGCATTTAATAATGAGTATAGAGAAGAAGATATTATAGATGTTATCCCTTTAGATTCATTAGATATTCCAAAATGTGATTTATTAAAAATAGATATTCAAGGATATGAATATTATATGTTAGTTGGTGCTAAAAATTTACTTAATAACTTTAAACCTATTATTCTTCTAGAAAATTACATTGATGACCCTAATTCAGAACAATCAAAAGAGTATTTAGTTAATTTAGGATATGAATTTTATAGATTAAATGTGGGTAATAAAGAAGATTGCATTTTGATTCATCCTGATAGTAATAATTATAAAAAAGGTTTAGATGTAATAAATAAGTTTTTAAATGTTTATAATATTATAAAAGAATAGATAATGGAAAAAACAGCAATATTATTAGGATGTCGAAATGATGGATATAAAGAAGATGAAAGAATTATTACTTGTTTAACATCTATGGTTGAAACTTTTGATGAGGTTTGGTTTTGTGATTGGAACACACCATCTGGTAAGTTACCTTTATTATGGGAATTAAAAGATAAAATTCCACAAATAGGTAAGATTAGGCATTTTATTATAGATGAACAAACCGCTTCTATTTTAACAAACCATAATCCAAATGTGAGTCCATTTAATGGAGTAATTCCACAAAATATAATGCTTCAAAGATGTGAAGCAGATTGGATTGTATGCTCAACTATGGATATTATAGCCCCTAAGAAAGAATATTTAAACAATTTTATATCTAAAGCTGACAAGAATACTTTCTATTCAGTCTCTAGAAGAGATGTAGAATATTCAGACCTAGAAAATATGGGGTTTGAAAATT
>Ga0164293_10005045_pt1 | contig 11243 bp, 9 predicted proteins | sample GEODES118metaG_FD_111487 | JGI IMG/M metagenome (GOLD analysis project Ga0164293, IMG submission 111487) | Eutrophic lake water microbial communities from Lake Mendota, Wisconsin, USA - GEODES118 metaG | ecosystem: Environmental > Aquatic > Freshwater > Lake | place: USA: Lake Mendota, Wisconsin...
ACAACCGGCCTCGCACGTTCGCGCCCGCCGCGCCATTGGAAGTTGGCGCGCCACGTGCCGTCCCGGCTTCAACAACCATCACCAAAAGGCCGGCCGCAAGCGCCACAGCAAAAGCTTTCATTGCCCACAAGGATCGAGATTGCATCGAAGTCGTCCGAGGCTAGCGCAAAAGCGTTACGATGTTCTATGTGGACCTCCACCGCGATCAAGCGCCTGCTCTTTTAGAGCCGCGAGGCACACGCGGGGACCCACTTGCGTTTCGGCACGGCGCACGGTCACCGTTCGGAATTCGTTGGTACGGCATCACGTCACTGCTCGGGCACTTGCGAAACTTCGTCGCACGCGCCATCGCAACCGAATCAGTCGACACGCGTGACTGGATGCGCGCAAGCTCTCCCGATGAATTGTTGCGTGCGGCCGCCTCCGTGCTTCGCTCACCGCCCGCGCGCGAGGGCGAGAGCCTGGTGCCTCCTACGCGCTTACGCAACGTCACCGTGTCGACGCCGCGTCCAAGCGCGCACGACCGCGCGGCCACCGCCACCAACCTTGTTGAAGCCCTCGGGCGCCCCGTGTGGATCGATTTCGTCGCCGACACTGGCGACGACCGCGACGTCAGTTCCGCAGTGGGCGCGATGCTCGCCGCATCGTACGACGTGCAAGCGTCCGCCGCATCGCCGAACGAACGTCTCGTACTGCCACGCGGCGACATTCTCCTTTTCGGGGGTGACATCGCCTATCCGGTGGCGACAGCCGAGGAGATCTACCGCCGCCTCGTGCAGCCATGGAACGAACAGCTGCGCGCCGTTGACATGGCGGCCGCCGTTGGACCAACCGATGACACAGGGGGGTTGACCCAAAAGCGCGTGATTCTCGGCGTGCCGGGCAACCACGATTGGTACGACGGACTCGATGGCTTTGGCCGCCTTTTTCGCCGCCGCGTCGACAAACCCTTCCGCGCCGACGAGCCTGATCGAGCGCGGCGCCTAGGGGTCAAGCTTCGCTCAAAGCAGCGCCGCCAGGTCGGGCTCGTTGCCCGTGAATTGCATCTCGACGAAGTGAGTGCATTCTACAAATTAGTAATCGGTCTTCTCCGGGTCGTGCGCGCGTTCTTCAAAGGTGTGAGCGTGACACGCCGTCGGCGCCTTGCGCTGCGGGGCTACGTGCCGGTGCAGGAAGCAAGCTACTTCGCCTTGCCACTCGCGCCGGGTCTCGACATGTTCGGGGGCGATCGCCAACTCGGACGCCTGGACTTCCGCCAACGCGCCTTTTTCACCGAGTGGCGTGAAGCGCATCCCGAGCGGGCCGTCATGTTTGTTTCGGCGGACCCGGCCACCGTCTACGGAATGCGCAACGACGCCGGGGCGCGCATGCTTAGCGCGTGCCGGTTGAGTCTTGAGCGCGATCGCATCTTTTATTTGTCGGGTGACTTTCACCACTACGAGCGGCGCTCAATCCGCAAATCGATGCACATCGTAGCGGGAGGCGGCGGCGCTTTTTTGCATGGTACACGCATTTGCGCCTATCCCGATTCCGCCGGGCCGCCAGCGGCAGCCTACCCAAGCCGCGCGGCATCGAGGCGCCTTGCCTTGCAGGCCCCTATCAAGCTTGCGCTCGGGCGCGCCGGCTGGCTTGTACACGTGACATTCGCGCTTGTCGCAACCGTGGAACTAGCAGCCAGCAAGCACGGCCCCGTGGCCCTTGCGGTTACGTGCGCAGCGATGAGCATATTTGCATCTATCACGCTTTTTCTGGCGGCCCATCAGGGCTATCACAAGCGACGGATTGTACCGATTGCCGCCGCATTCGGTCTCGTTCTTGGTTGGATTCCCGCAGGCCTACGCCTCTCTGTTGAGCAATGGCCAAGCATGGCGGGCGACGCTGCTGTTACCCTCACGAGTTCATTTGCAAGTGCACTGCTTTTCGGAGCGTACTTCACGCTCCTTGCCCTCCTTGGACTTGAGCACCAACAAGCGTTCACGATGCTCGGGCACCCAGGCTACAAGCACTTCGTGCGCCTACGAGTGCATGCCTCCGGATACGTCGAAGGCTGGGTGATCGGCAAAGACGATCCGCTAGCGAGCGAGCCTGCGCATCTCATCGACGCATTCTCATGGTCGCCAAACGATGAGCACTGATGCACGCAACGATCGCGCCCGCGGACGCCGTCAAAAACTGGTCTACGCGCGAGGAGGTCGATAGCCTCGTGCGCGCTGTACCGCGTGAATAAAGCGCAACACGCGTCGGTCTATCGGCGAGTTTTGCGCCTATCGCGCGGACTGAACCTCTGGAGAATAATCACATGAAAATGTCAATATTGAAGTTCGTAGCATTCGCTTCTGTCGCCGTGTCCCTCAATGCGTGCGCGATGGCTGCGGGCGGAAATAGCTTCGCTTACGGCTCGCTTTTCGAAAGCTATGAGTCGCCAGGCGCAATCGGGTCCGGCGAGCTCGGCACGAAAACAGGAGAGGCGTGTGTTTCGTCGATTCTCGGCATCGTCGCCACCGGTGAGGGCTCGGTCAGCCAAGCCGCAAAGGCGGGCGGAATCACCAAGGTTTCGCACGTTGACCACACGAACTTCGGCGTTCTTGGCATCTACGCCAAAACGTGCACCGTCGTTCACGGTAGCTAGGGAAGTGAATTGAGCACGGCGAGCCGCGATAGCGTGGCTCGCCGGTGCGGTGCTCTCGGCGTTGAATAACCGTCTCGAATAGTTTTCTAACTTGTAGAACGATGTCTCAAGCGATGGCGACAGCGCGGCGCGAGCCGAGCAGCGCCTGAGCATCAAGTTGCACTCTACAACATCTCACTTTTCTCGCACAACCGACGTCGGCTTCACCGTCGGACCCAGTTCGTAAGGCGCGGGTAACCCAAGCGGCTGCCCTCCGAATGCGAGATCAAGGGTAAAGCCCCACAGTGGCTCAGCGGGGCGCGACGAAAACCAGCGGTACGCGTATTCAGAAAACGCGCCAACTCCGACCCGCACGGGCCCCAATCGAATTGAGGCGCTCGCCCCTGTCGACGGCGTCAGACCTCCGAGGCCGAACCCCCGCCCTCCAAAGCCGTCGTTGCCAAAATGCAGATCGACCAGCCGAATGCCGGCATGTCCCTCGAGACCGACGGGCCCCAACGTAACGCCTGCGCCGTAGCTGTAGCCGCGCAAGCCGACCACGACGTGACCCGATTCGTGCACGCGCACGCTCTCCTGGACACTCAGCCTCACATTCCACGGACCTCGCGAGGTCGAGAGCGTCGATCCATACGCGAGACGCAATCCATGATCGGGGCGAAACGACTGAACGTCGCGGCGACTCAGTAAGCTCACGGAGAGAATGTTTTCGCGAGGGGCCAAAAAGGGGTCGAAGAGAACGAATGGCTCCCAGCGGACTTTCGGGGGCTGTCGCGGCACAACCAAAGAGTCAGGGGAAACAGAGGTTTTTACGCCCGATCCCGGTGAGTCGCTCGCGCCGTACGCTGCGCGAGGGGACAGCGCGATAACGAGAATCGCAAGGGCCCCGCCGCAGGAAGCGAGATGTACAAACGATGAAGATAATCGCGTCATTGGAGTTCGGGTCAGACGAAAGGCATAAACAATAATCACCGCGAGCGAACTTTTTTTCGCCCGCGCTGAATAATTCGAGAAGCTACCTCGTCTCGCCGCGAGTTTTTCGCTTTTCGCGTGGACATTGACAATGGAGAATCGTCGCTATGACATCCCGCTTCGTTAGCCTCAGCGCTCTCAGCCTCTTCGCCGTTTCGCTCAACGCTTGTGCACTCGCTTCCGGCGGCAAGATGTACGCGCAAGGCACTCTGTTCCGTGACTACGAGGCCCCCGGCGCCCTCGGTTCCGGAGAACTTGGAACGAGGACCGGCAAGGCCTGCGCCGCGTCAATCCTCGGTGCCTTTGCTTTAGGCGAAAGCTCGATCAGCAAAGCAGCGCAAGACGGCGGCATCACAAAGGTGTCGCACGTTGATCACAAAAACTTGAGCGTGCTTCGCGTCTACGCCAAAACGTGCACGATTGTGCACGGCACCTAAGTCGAATAGCCGTATCGCATCGATAACTCGCGACCCGCACACCAGGCTGGAAACTGATGCACAACAGTTCCGCCTGCGGTCGTGCGGTCGCGCGTTCTTTCAAAGCAAGGGCATCGGCAAACGTCAGCAAACACGTACCAATTGTGCGACGTGCGCTGCTTCTGAGTGCAAATCACACGTTTCGACGATGAGCATCCACGCCATCAAGCGGAAAGCTCAAAACGAACCTTGCGCCGCCACGTTGGCCTCGCTCAACATGAATATCGGCGCGGTGGTCTGAAAGAATATTTTTTACAATCGCCAGGCCTAACCCGGTCCCCTTGCCTTCCACTTTCGTCGTGAAAAACGGCGTAAAGATGTGCGCGACGTGTTCGCTCGCGATCCCGTGACCGTTGTCTTCAACCGACACAAGCGCCCGACCATCGGAAGCCGAGGACCAAAGACCAAGGTGCAACTCGCCGCCATGCTCCGGCATCGCGTGACACGCATTCGTGATGAGGTTTACAAATACTTGCACGAGCTGTTCGTGCATTCCCCGAACGCGACACGTCTGGCTCATCTCGTCACGCTGCACGGACACGCGTGCGCCTCGCCGAGCCACAACGTGCTCGCAGAAGGCAAGCGCCTGATGCACAACCGAATCGAGCGACACCGCCGCCGGTTCGCCGCTTGAGGGCCTCGCGTACGTCACCAAATCGCGTGCAAATCGCAATATTCTCGAGGCCGATTCCCCGATGCGACGGAGGCGCTCCAGACTATCGGGATCAGCAACAATAGCGGGCTTTCGCACAAGCCACTCGGTGTAAGCTACAATCGCGGTTAGCGGGTTATTCAGCTCGTGAACGACCCCCGCGGCAACCTGCCCTAAGCTGGCAAGTTTCTCAGCCTGCACCATGTGCGAGGTCAGCGCCTGCAGCTGGCGAGCATCGCTCATCGCGCGGGCGTGGCTCCGAGCTAGAGCTAATCCGTATCTCAATGCCGCAGCACACCTGCGCAGGACATGAACGAGCGGCGCCCTGTTTTCATCGAGCCCCATCTGATTGCTTGCAACATGCAAGTAGGCTCCATCGCCCGCCTCGAACCTCCGTTCGTCGGCGAAACCGGGAAAAAGCCGGGTTCTAGAATCGATGGTCTCAACTCCGATCCAGGCCGCTGCGCCGTAACGAAACACGCGCGCGCCGCTCGACAGAGGGCACGTGCACTCCGCACGCATTGTGCACGCCTTTTCCCGTTCCAACGACGCGCTCGTAAGCGTCACGCCAAGGCCATAGTCCGGAACGATACCGTGCAACGCGTTCAGAAGATGCTCGACCACTGCGGCTTCACCGTTCGCCACAGGCATCGCGCTCGCTGCCTCGACGAGGAGGTCCAGCCATCGGGCTTCTTCGGACCACACGACGTCTTCCGCCGCGACCAACTCCGAATTCCGTGCAAACATCACGTTACTCATAACGCCCCTCCGTCCGAGGAGTCTGAAGCTCGCGTAACTCCGGCGGAGGAAGCGGCGAGGTCGCCGGAGGCATGGTCGACCGCGACGCAGACGCCGAGACCACGCACGCGTCGGGACCGTCGCATTCAGGCTCTAGGCCGAAGCTCGCAGAGCTCAGCGCGCTCGCGCGGTCGAGATCGACAATCTTCTGGCTACCGACATAGCTCTTCGTTTCGTAGCGCGTAATTTTGCCGATTTTTCGGACAATTTCGGCCATGCGTTCGGCCTCCACTTCAATCACCTCGGCCGCGGCGACACGCTGCGCTTCCGCACCGAGCGCGCGTTTCAAGAATGTCGCATAATTGCGAATACTGGTAAGCGGCTGGTTCAGCTCGTGCGCCGTGGCTCCGGCGAGCTCGGCGACAATGGCCTGGCGCTCTTGCGCTAAAATGACTTCCTGCGCTTTTTGCAGCCGCTTCTCCATCCACACCTTTTCCCGCAGGTCGGTGAAAATCCCGACGCTTCCGACTGGGCGATCGCCCTCGTAGATCAACCCCCCCGAGAAAAGCACCGGCACGTGGGTCCCTCCAGCCGCCAGGATTTCGACGTGAAGCCCCTCAACACGACCGCCACCCGCTCGGATACGGCGCATCATCACCTCGGCGCCGCGCGGGGCGTAAAGGCCGCGTACGCTCGTCCCGAGCACCTCGCTTGCCTTCTTGCCGTAAAGCCGCTCAGCCGCTCGATTGAAGAGTACAACTTTCCCGCTTAGGTCGGCGCTGATGATCGCGTCGACGGACGAATCAATCACGCGCTCCAAAAAGTCTTTGGTTTTTACAAGCTCTACTTCGAGCTGGCGCTGGTTCGTCACATCACGAAACGAGCAGAGTACCGCTCCTTCTTCCCGCAAAACGCTTGCAAAGCTCACGTTTACAACGCGCTGAGTACCGTCGCGTGCACGCATGCGAACATCGACACCTTTGGCGAACACGCCGCTCGCAAATCCGTGGCGAATCAAATCCGAAACTCCAGAAGGACCAGCCGTGAAGATCGCGTCGACGTGGCGGCCACGCAGATCGTGCTCTCCCCACCCGGTGAGCTCGCACGCCTTCGGATTCGAAAATAAAAGGCGCCCTTCGCAATCGACCACGACGATGCCATCGGCCGAACTGTCGAAGAAGTCGGCATATCGCTCGAGCGACTGCAACCTGCGCTCGGCGGCAACGCGCGCATCCGAAACTTCCTGCGTGCGGTCCCGCAACGTTTGCAAAACGCGTGCATTACGCAATGCAATAGCCATCGCGCTTGCGACGGTATGGCAAAGGCCGAGTTCCCGGTCGTCAAAGCCGTTGACCCGCCGCGACCGCAAAAACAAGACACCCATTGGGCGCCCATCATAAAGAATGGGTAATATACACAGAGAAGCGAACGCCGGCGATCCGTGCTGATCGGTGCGAACGATCTCCATCAGCGGATGCGTTGCGGCGTCCCCCACAACAAGCGGTTTGCCATGCGAGAGTACCTGCTGAATCTCGGGATACTTCGGAAGCGCGATGGGCAAATCACGCAGCTGCTCGTCGTCACTCGCAGCGACCACATAGCCAACGCTGTCGCTTTCGCGTGCAAGCACAATCGAGACGCGATCGACTTTTGCGACATCCGCGAGGCGCTGAACGACGGTAAATAGAATTCCCCGAAAGTCGAGATTCGATGCGAGAGCCTGCGTGAGCTCCAAAACCACGCTGGCGTCTTTCTCTTTCCGCTCAAGCGCTTCCATCACGCCGTGCAAGCGCAACTGACCGCGAACGCGAGCGATCAGCTCGACAGCTTTAAACGGCTTACAGACGAAATCATCAGCCCCAGCATCGAACGCTCTCGCGATCTCGCTCTCTGCGTCCAGCCCGGTGAGGACAACCACCGGCACATCACGCGTGTCGTGACGCGCTCGGAAAATTCGCAGCAGCTGATAGCCATCAGGTGGCGGCATGACGAGATCAAGAAGCACAAGCGACGGTCGCCCTCGCCCGAGCGCAGCTAAAGCCTCGGCTCCCGAGCGAGCAATCACGCACGGCAGATTCGCGTCGTCGAGAGCGCGGCCGAGCAATTGCCGGGTCGCAGCATCATCATCGACCACCAAAATGTACGAACCGCCCACGCGAAAAGATTACCGGCGCGCGCGAACTAAAGGCAAAAGAATCGTCGCTCGACCGCGTAGCCGCTAACCACTCAAGCGGTGCCGTGGCCTCCGCAGCATCGTCGACCTCCGCGTCTCTTCAAGGAGAACAAAGCGGCGTGTTTCACGCCACGCACGATCCGCTAGTCGTCAAACAGCGGTTTTTGCCCTTTTGCACTTGCGCTCGCGGGCCCCACGAAAGGAATACGCATGTGCTCAAACGCTTTGCGCGTCGCAACTCGCCCGCGGGTCGTTCGCCCAAGATACCCTTGCTGAAGCAAATACGGCTCATACACATCTTCGATCGTGTCGCGAGGTTCACCGAGGGCAGCCGCGATGGTTTCGACGCCGACCGGACCTCCTTCATAGTCAATCATGATGATTGAGAGCAGGCGCCTATCCATCTCATCGAACCCTGCACTATCGATATCAAGGCGTTCGCACGCCTTCATCACCATTGATTCGTCAATAACGCCCGAACCAAGCACATCGGCAAAGTCTCGCACCCGGCGCAAAAGCCGATTCGCAATGCGCGGAGTGCCACGCGCACGGGCGGCCAGGGAAAACGCCCCTCGCGCATCAATGGTCACGCCGAGCAGGCGGGCACTTCGTTCGATGATTCGGGCCAAGTCTTCGACTGGGTAAAGATCGAGACGCATGATTTGACCGAATCGCGAATGCAGCGGCGCAGTGAGCATTCCGGTCCGCGTGGTCGCACCGATAAGTGTAAATGGCTGAACAGGAATTTGAATTGACGACGCGAATGCGCCATCGCCCGTTACGACATCAATCCGAAAGTCCTCCATTGCCGGATACAAACTTTCTTCAACAACCGGATTCAATCGATGAATTTCATCGATGAACAGAATATCGTTTTTTCCGAGTTTGGTGAGAAGCCCGGCAAGCGCGCCCTTGTGCTCCACCACAGGGCCATTGGTCATGTGCAGCTCAACCCCCATCTCATGGGCGAGAATCTGAGCGAGCGTGGTTTTCCCTAAACCCGGCGGTCCGGAGAGAAGCAAGTGATCGAGCGGCTCGCCTCGCCGCCGGGCCGCCTCGACGAATACTCGCAAGTTGTCCTTGTGCTTCGCCTGACCGATGTAATCTTCAAGTGTTTTCGGGCGAAGGGACCTCTCGACGCGCGCCTCATCGAGGTCCGAGGTGTTGGAGGCTGGGTCCACCGCACGCGCGGGCGCCGTGGCAGGCTCACTCACGTATTCCCTTCGCTTCGCCATGGGGCCCCAATGAATGCACGAGCGATGCGATTTCGTAAAGGCATCGCGCGAGCACGCGCGAGTCCACGCGAGAGCACCCGAGAGCACGGGAGGTCACCCGAGAACACGCGAGGTCGCCCCGTTGTGTGGTAGCTCATTGAAGTTCCACGCTCGAGCCGCGAAGGTTTTGTTCCGCTCCGCGAGGCTTGTGCGTAACTACCTAGGTTGAATCATCGTGGCAGCCTCTCCTTCAATGAACCCCGCGCAACAAGCCGCGGTTGAACACCAAAATGGCCCTCTGCTCGTTCTTGCCGGAGCAGGCTCGGGAAAGACGCGCGTCATCACGCATCGCATTGCGCGGCTGATGGAGCGTGGCGCGCCGCCGCACAAAATCTGCGCGCTCACATTCACCAACAAGGCCGCCGGCGAGATGGCCGAGCGCGTCGCGCATATCGTCAAAGAAAAAAGACTTGGCGGAAAAGAAGTCACGCAACGAATGACGATTTCTACGTTCCATTCGTTCGGCCTGCGCGTCATCGGACGCGAAAAACAAGCTCTCGGCGGCACATTCACCATCTTCGATCAAGGCGACTGCATCTCCGCGGTCAAAGAAATCCTTAGCCGTACCGATGCGGGCAAGTCCTTCGATGCAAGCGCGATTTTGACGCGTATCTCTAATGCGAAAAACGCATTTCTTTCGCCTGAGCAGTTCGCAGAACGCGAGGGCGATGAGTACGACGAAATCACGAAGATTGTTTATCCAAAATATCAAAGTGCCTTACGCAACTTTCGCGCGTTCGACTTTGACGATCTTGTGTGTGAGATTGCGCGCCTCTGGAAGACTCGCGCAGACATTTTGGAGCGCTGGCAAAACGAATACATGTATGTACTCGTCGACGAGTACCAAGATACCAACCGCGCTCAGCTCGAAGTGCTTCGGCTTTTGTGCGGCGCGCACCGTAACATCTGCGTCGTCGGCGACGATGACCAATCGATTTACGCATGGCGCGGCGCCGATGTTCGCAACATTCTCGACTTTGAAGAGCAGTTCGAGGGCGCCAAAGTCATTAAGCTCGAACAGAACTATCGCTCAACAGCGCCCATTCTCACGGTCGCAAACGCGGTTATCGAAAAGCGACTCGATTCGAAGTACAAGAAAACGCTATTCACCGACAAGCTCGGCGGCGCGAAAGTTCGAATCGGAACGGCGCCAAACCCTGAGGCCGAGGCGGTCTATGTCTCCCGCGAATTGCGTCGTCTTATTCGCGAAGAGGATATCAAACCCAAAGACTGCGCTATTCTCTATCGTTCCAACGGCCAAGCGAAGTTGCTTGAAGAGCAGCTTCGCGAACAAGGCGTTCCTTATCGAATGATCGGAGGACAGCAATTTTTCGAACGCAAAGAGGTGAAAGACATTCTTGCGTACCTGAAAGTAGCGCTAAACCCCGCCGATGAAATTAGCCTTCGGCGGATTATCAACTATCCGCCGCGCGGCATCGGCGATACGAGCGTCGAGAAACTGACGCAACACGCGCTCGCGCGAGGCTGGAGTCTTTGGCAAGCCGTTGAGCGCGTCGATGTCGTCGATGGAATCTCGTCGGCTGCACGTGACGGGTGCCGCGCGCTTGAAAGCATTGTTTCGACATCGCGCAAGCAGCTGACAATCGAACGAAAGAAAGCAAGTGAAGTCGCTCGAGCGATTTGCGAGCGCATCGAGCTTCGTGGTGACATCGACGGCACGTCATCGACCACCAAGGCCGCTTCACGGCGCTGGAGCAACGTCGAGTCGATTGTCTCTGTGCTCGAGCGCCGCGAAACCCGCGTCGAGCAACAAGGCGTGAAGCGATCGCCAGAGCAAGATCTCTTGGCCTTTTTGCACTCGCTTACACTGCAACTCGACGACGACGACGACGAGCCCGGCAACGTGGTCACGCTCTCGACGCTACACGGAAGCAAAGGGCTCGAATTTGACCACGTTTTTCTCATTGGCTGCGAGGAGGGGCTGATTCCCCACCAGCGCACGCTTGATCCCAAAGCGACCGACGACGTTCCTCAGGACATCGAAGAAGAACGACGCCTGTTTTACGTCGGTATCACGCGGGCGAAAAAACGACTCGATATGACCCGGTGTTTATTTCGCGCCTCGCGCGGTAAACCGGCGCCACGCACACCGTGCCGGTTTTTGCTCGATATTCCCGAAGAGCACCTCGAACCGTTTGAAATCAAAGACACATCGCAGATGTCCACCGAGGCGATGAAGACCCAAGCCACCAACCTCTTAGCGATGCTTGATGCGCTTGGCGGCAAGGGTTTTTAGCGCGAAACCGCGAACCCACGAACGCGTCGCTCGTGGGTTCGCGCGTCACGGCGCTCCAAACTGTACCGATCGACG
>Ga0164293_10005046_pt1 | contig 11242 bp, 12 predicted proteins | sample GEODES118metaG_FD_111487 | JGI IMG/M metagenome (GOLD analysis project Ga0164293, IMG submission 111487) | Eutrophic lake water microbial communities from Lake Mendota, Wisconsin, USA - GEODES118 metaG | ecosystem: Environmental > Aquatic > Freshwater > Lake | place: USA: Lake Mendota...
TCCATGCGTTCTGCGATTTCGTCGTCCTCGATCGCAGTTTCCATGTAGGCTTCACGTTGCGCTTGGACAAACTCGCGCTCAAATAAGGCGATTTCCTCAGGGTAGTAAAACTCGACAATATTGACGGTTTCCTGAGGGGATTTTGGGTAAAGCGTCGATAACACCAAGACGTGGGGGTAAAGCTCAATCATATGGGTCGGAAAATAGGTGACCCAGACCGCACCGAAATCGGGTGCACGTCCTTGGCGGAATTGCAACAGCTTTTCATGCCATGTTTTATAAGCAGGCGAGCCAGGTTGTGAAAGCGCTCGATGAACGCCCACACGCTGCATACTGTACTGCTCGGAAAACTCCCAAGATAAGTCGTCGCACGTCACAAAATGTCCCAAACCTGGATGAAAGGGCGCGACGTGGTAATCCTCAAGATAAACCTCAATAAAGGTTTTCCAGTTGTAATGACACTGGTGCACTTCGACGTGGTCGAGAACGTAGTCGGAAAAGTCGAATTCGGGCCGTTTGAATAAATTGCCAATATCCGCCAAAGGATCTCTTGGGCCCTCGAACAACAAGCCATGGCAATCTTTAAGCGGAAAACGCTCTAAGTTGAGACAAGGTTTATCCTCAAACTGAGGGGCACCTAGCAGTTGACCTGTTTTGTCATACGTCCAGCGGTGGAGGGGGCAAACAATATTGCCACCGGTACCCACAAGATTGCCATGGGTATTAACGTGTCCCGCGACATTGCCGGTTTGCCCGCCGAGCATGAGCGCTTGGCGGTGACGACAGACGTTGGAAAGCAGCTCGATGCCGTTTTCACCGCGCACGAGTACTCTCCCATTGTTTTCATGGGACAAACTACGCCAGTCTCCAGGGTTGGGCACGTTTTTGTGATGCCCAACATACAAGGAGGACTGTTTAAAAATGTTAGCTTGCTCGCGCGCAAAAAGAGCTTCGTCAAAATAGTCACTGACGTGCAGCTGGGTGCGAGCCGGGGCTAAATGCACCATCCGACCAATGTCGGTCATGATTCCCTCCGCATGGAAGCATGCCAGCGCTTTTAAAATCGCTCTGGCGCGAAGAAAAATCGGTTTGGCCGATCACCATAATAAAGACCCGATTGTAACCCAAGCTATACGGCACCGAGTGGCCTTCAATCTCGTACAATTGCTTATTATTTGTATTTAGACTTGCTCTTGGTCTTGTGGCATGCCAGGCAGTCTCCATTGGAGTTTCGTTTGAGTAAGTCCACCAAATCAACTACCCAGACAAGTCTGCCAGCCTCACTGGAAAGTGACGCACCGACGATCTCTGATTTGCCTCAGGATTTTGAAACGGCTCTCGCGCAACTTGAGGAGCTTGTTACAAACATGGAGTCGGGCGCCTTGCCCCTCGAAGAATCCCTGATCGCCTATCGACGAGGTGTCGCGTTGACGCGTATCTGTCAAGAGCGGCTGGCTCAGGCTGAGCAACAAATTAGCGTGCTGGAGGCCGGTTTGCTGCGTCCTTTTGATGCAGCGGATCGACCAGCAGAATGAGTGTTGCCTTGCCCGCGATCTCCTCTTGGTTGAGTGCACGCGCAGCCCATATCGAGCATGTGCTGGATCGTGGGATGCCGCAGGCGGCAGTCGTGCCTGCGCGCTTGCATGAGGCTATGCGTTACGCAGTGCTAGGGGGTGGCAAGCGGGTGCGAGCCGCCTTGGTCTACGCCGCCGGTTATGGTTGTGTGGCTCGACAGCAAGTCGAGCCCGCGTTGGAGCGTGCACTGGATTGCTCCGCCGCAGCGGTTGAACTGGTGCATGCCTATTCACTCGTGCATGACGATTTGCCCTGTATGGACGACGACACGCTTCGACGGGGGAAGCCGACCGTGCATGTGCAGTACGACGAAGCGACCGCCTTGTTGGCGGGAGACGCCTTACAGCCTTTGGCCTTTGATTTTTTGACGCAGATGCCGACTGAAGCTGAGCGGGTAGTCAAAGCGACCCAAGTCCTTGCCCAAGCGGCAGGCAGCCTTGGTATGGCGGGTGGACAGGCAATTGATTTGGAAAGTGTCGGGAAAAGCCTGTCACGGGAAGCGTTGCAGCAGATGCACCAACTCAAGACAGGCGCTTTATTGTTGGCCAGTGTCATGCTTGGTGGCATCGCTGCGGGCGCCTCTGAGGTTCAACATCAGGCCCTCAAGCATTACGGCCTCGCCATGGGGTTGGCTTTTCAGGTGGTGGACGATATCTTGGATGTGACTGCCGACTCCTCCTCCTTGGGTAAAACACCCGGCAAGGATGCTGCAGCCAACAAGCCCACCTATGTTGCGTTAATGGGGCTTGAACAAGCACAGGCTTTTGCCAAAAAAATGCATCAGGAGGCGATCCAGGCGATTGCTCCTTTGGGCGAGTCCGGGCAGTATTTGACTGGATTGGCGGACTTTATTGTGTTGCGTGATCACTAACGAGAAAAATGTCTACAGATTTGCTTGATCGAATTCAACGTCCCGCGGACCTCAAGGCCCTGGATCGCCGCGAGCTTAAAAAGCTGGCCGACGAACTCCGTGCCTTTGTCCTGCAAAGCGTCTCGCGCACGGGTGGACATCTGTCGTCCAACCTCGGTACGGTCGAGCTGACGGTTGCGCTCCATCATGTCTACGATACGCCACATGACCGCATTATTTGGGATGTTGGACACCAGTCTTATCCCCACAAGATTCTGACCGGGCGTAAAGACGCCATGGGTTCACTGCGTCATTTCGGCGGAATCTCAGGTTTCCCAAAGCGTTCTGAGTCCGAATACGATGCGTTTGGAACGGCACATTCGTCAACCTCGATATCCGCTGCGCTTGGCATGGCCGTCGCGTCGCGCAATGCTGGCATCTCACGTCAGCATATCGCCGTGATCGGTGATGGCGCGATGACAGCGGGTATGGCTTTTGAGGCGATGAATAACGCCGGTGTGACACCCGATATCAATTTGTTGGTGATTCTCAACGATAACGATATGTCGATTTCTCCGCCTGTTGGCGCGTTAAATCATTATTTTGCGAGGCTATTGTCTGGGCAGTTTTATGCCGCTGCTAAAAACGTGGGGCGTGCCGTTCTGCAGCATGTGCCGCCGGTGCTCGAGCTGGCTCGTCGACTTGAGGAGCACGCCAAGGGGATGGTGACGCCCGCGACGCTGTTCGAGGAAATGGGCTTTAACTACGTCGGCCCGATTGATGGCCATGATCTTGATGTACTCGTGCCGACCTTGCAAAACATGCGTGCCCTAAAAGGACCGCAGTTCTTGCATGTCGTGACCAAAAAAGGGCAAGGCTACAAACTTGCTGAGGCCGACCCTGTTCTTTATCACGGCCCAGGTAAGTTTGATCCAGCAATCGGCATCCAAAAATCAACCACACCTCCAAAGGTCACCTTTACCCAAGTGTTCGGTCAATGGCTCTGTGACATGGCTCAGAGCGATCCCAGGCTCAATGGCATCACTCCCGCCATGCGCGAGGGCAGTGGCATGGTGGAGTTCGAACGGCGTTTCCCCACGCGTTATTTCGATGTGGGTATCGCCGAGCAACATGCGGTCACGTTCGCTGCGGGGATTGCCTGCGAAGGTCAAAAACCTGTTCTCGCCATTTATTCGACTTTTCTCCAGCGTGGCTATGATCAGCTGATTCACGATGTGGCGTTGCAAAATCTTGATGTGACCTTCGCGCTCGATCGTGCCGGCTTGGTGGGGGCGGATGGCGCGACCCATGCGGGCAACTATGACATCGCGTTCTTGCGCTGTATTCCGAACATGGTTGTCGCGACGCCTTCAGATGAAAATGAAACCCGTCTGCTGCTCACCACGTGTTATCAGTATCCAGGTCCTGCGTCCGTGCGCTATCCCAGAGGCTCGGGATCCGGAGTCCCAGTCGAGTCCGGTCTTGCTACGGTTCCATTGGGTCGCGGCATCATCCGTAGACGAGGCGCTGGCTTGGCCGTGTTGGTCTTTGGGACGCTTTTGCCAGCGGCCCTCAAAGCTGCCGAGGTCCTGAATCTGACCGTGGTCGACATGCGTTTTGTTAAGCCACTGGACACAGAGCTGGTGCTCGCCATGGCTGCCGAACATCCCCTTGGTCTTGTCACGCTAGAAGAGGGCTCTGTGATGGGCGGAGCTGGGGGAGCTGTCTCTGAAACTCTAACGTCGCATGACATCGTGATTCCGTTGCTGCATTTAGGATTGCCGGATAGATTTATTGATCACGGTGAGCAGGGTGCTTTGCTTGCGGGTGTGGGTCTTGACGCAAACGGCATAGAAAATTCGATTCGCAAGCGCTTTTTCTCGAATTGATTTGCTAAAAAGCGCTAAATACGCGAAAATAATAGGCTTTCTTGCTCGACCGACCTATTTCAGGTGCGGCGGGCTGTCCCCGGCGGGAGTGTAGTGTTCCTTGCCGGATATCCTTAGGAGTGCATTGCATGCGCCATTACGAAGTTGCTTTTATTGTTCACCCAGACCAGAGCGAGCAAGTGCCCGCCATGGTTGAGCGCTACCAAGCGCTTGTGACGACGCAAGGTGGAAAAGTCCACCGCACCGAAGACTGGGGTCGTCGTCAATTGGCTTATCCCATCCAAAAACTCGTCAAAGCACACTACCTGTGCTTCAACATTGAGTGCAGCCAAGCGACGCTCGATGAGCTTGAGCATTCTTTCCGCTACAACGACGCCGTGCTACGCCATCTTGTGATCAAGACCAAAGCTGCTGAGACAGAGCCTTCAATCATGATGAAACAAGTCGAGCGCGAAGAGGCCCGTAAGGCATCCGCTGAATCAATACCAGACGACATCGAGTAAATCGGAGTTGTCGTGGATCGGCCAGAGGTCAATGGGTTAGCAGTCAATCGGTTCGAAGTGCAAGGCTTAATTTCTGAACTGTCTCCTTTGAGATATACACCCGCAGGGGTTCCAGTTTTGGAGTTTTTACTTTCACATGAGTCCGAGGTGACTGAAGCAGGTCAACCTCGTCGCATCGCACTGAGTTTGGTTGTTGTCGCGATGGGAGATTTGGCCCAGATGGCTGGCACGATGCGTTTAGGTTGCAAGGTCCGGCTTCAGGGTTTTCTGGCTCCGGTTCGTAAAGATTCTCAAAAATATCGGCTGCATGCGCAGCATATTCAACAAATTTGAACAAGGCATATCATGGCTTTCTTCGGTAAACGTAAAGAAAAAAAGAAGTTCACGCAACAGAACCCGCTTTTCAAGCGTCGTAAGTTCTGCCGCTTCAGCGCGGCTAACGTTGATCAAATTGATTACAAAGATCTCGATACCCTGCGTGACTTCATCCAAGAAAACGGCAAGATTATTCCTGCGCGTTTGACTGGCACCAAAGCAATTTATCAGCGTCAGCTCGACTCAGCGATCAAGCGTGCGCGCTTCTTAGCTTTGCTGCCCTTCACTGATAACCACAACTGATCCCGGGGCACATTATGCAAATCATTCTGCTCGAAAAAGTCGTTAACGTTGGAAACCTCGGTGAAGTTGTTCGCGTGCGCGATGGCTATGCCCGAAATTTTCTGATTCCCCAGAAAAAAGCGCGTCGTGCGACCGAAGCTGCCCTCAAAGAATTCGAACTTCGTCGTGCTGAGCTTGAAAAGGCGCAGGCTGAAAAACTGGCCACTTGCCAAGCCTTAGGCGCACGTCTCGAAAATTTTGCTTTGAGCATCAAGCAAAAAGCAGGGGTGGATGGTCGTTTGTTTGGTTCCGTGACCAATATGGATATTGCACAGGGTCTGGTCGCTGCTGGTTTCGCCGGTATCGAAAAGTCACAAATTCGTCTGCCCGAAGGCCCTCTGAAGGCTGTCGGTGAGACGGCAATTCAGATTGCGTTGCATCCAGACGTCGTGAGCAACATTACGGTTGTTGTAGTGGGTGATTTGGTCTGATAAAGACCTGTCGCAGCTCATAAAAAAAGCCGGCTGATGCCGGCTTTTTTGTCTTTCCTGCCGAGGGCACTACGACGCAGTTTTTTGTACATGTCTAAGGCCTTAAGGTTATGATGCATTCATGAATAATCCGCCCGACCCACAACTTGAGTATTTGCGTGTTCCTCCACACTCCGTCGAAGCGGAGCAATCCGTTTTGGGCGGCCTTCTTCTTGATAATGGCGCTTGGGAACGGATCACGGATGTGGTCAACGAAAATGACTTTTATCGCTACGATCACAGGCTGATTTGGCAGCATATCTCTCGTCTCATCAATCTGTCCCGACCTGCGGATGTCGTGACCGTTCATGAGTCGATCGCCAGTGTCGGAAAGTCCGAGGAGGTCGGTGGCCTAGGCTATCTGAATGCTCTTGCGCACAATACGCCGTCAGCAGCCAATATTCGTCGCTATGCTGAAATTGTGCGCGAACGTTCGATGTTGCGCAAACTGGTGACCGTTGCCGATGAGATTGCCGCGACAGCGTTTAATCCGCAAGGTAAAGAAGCGCGGCAGTTGCTTGATGAGGCCGAGTCCAAGGTTTTTAAGATTGCTCAAGAGGGCGCGAAAGCAAGCGCAGGGTTTAGAGAAATCCAGCCTTTGCTTTCCGAAGTCGGTGAGCGTATCGATGAGCTTTATCACCGCGAAGGCGATACCGATGTCACAGGGGTGCCTACAGGCTTTACTGACCTAGATCGCATGACTTCAGGTTTGCAGGCTGGGGATCTTGTGATTGTGGCAGGGCGACCCTCCATGGGTAAGACCTCGCTCGCCATGAACATTGCTGAACATGTTGCCATCGAACAGGGCTTGCCCGTAGCCGTGTTTTCAATGGAAATGGGGGCCGTACAACTTGCGATGCGTATGTTGGGTTCGGTGGGCATGTTGGATCAGCATCGCATGCGGACAGGCAAATTGCTTGCGGATGACTGGCCTCGTGTGACGCATGCGGTACAGAGAATGCAGGACGCTCAGATGTATATCGATGAGACTCCTGCACTGAGTTCGGTAGAAGTACGCGCCCGAGCACGTCGTCTGGCGCGTCAGTGCGGTAAGCTTGGACTCATCGTGATCGACTATTTACAGCTCATGGGTGCGACTTCTGCTGGGGAGAATCGGGCGACTGAGATTTCTGAGATCAGTCGGTCTCTCAAAGCGCTTGGCAAAGAACTTGAGTGTCCCGTGATCGCCTTGTCTCAGCTCAATCGTAGCCTCGAGCAGCGACCGAACAAACGACCTGTGATGAGCGATTTGCGCGAATCTGGCGCAATCGAACAAGATGCTGACTTGATTCTGTTTATTTATCGCGACGAGGTCTACAACCCTGATTCGCCCGATAAGGGGACTGCTGAAATCATTATTGGTAAACAACGAAATGGACCTATTGGTACGGTTCGTTTGACGTTCCAGGGCTCGAGTACGCGTTTCTTGAATTTTACGAGCGGTGGCGCGAGCTATTAATTCACTCTGGAGTTGTTCATCGCAACTGCTTGGCGGTTTTGAACGAGCTGTCTAATCTTGACAGCATCACCGATACGCGTGCCTTTGCCATCCGCATTCAACAGCACAATGGCGGTATCACGGTTATTGATGCGCGCTACCATCACGAGGCACTGTCCAGCTTCGTTAATGAAACCAGTCTTTGAGACTCTAATGTCCCAGTTCGGATTCGTCACGAGCATGTTGGTATTGCGAAAAAGGGTCGCGTGTCCACGTGATGAGATTTCGTGTTGTTGATTGGTAGTGTAAAAGCGAATACTGGGGCGTGCGGCTGTTGCCTGCATCAACTTGACTAAATCTCTTGGCGTCGCGACATTGGCGCTTGACAGCCCAGTGGGTTCGACAAAACGACTATTTGTCATGCCTAATTCACGCGCTTTGCTATTCATGGCGGCCACAAAAGCCGGCATACCACCAGGGTAGTGGCGGCCTAAGGCATTAGCAGCACGATTTTCTGAAGACATGAGCGCTAAATGCAGCATGTCACCGCGCGAGAGCCTCTGACCCACGGCAAGACGAGAGCGACTGAATTTCACGACATCGACGTCTTCTTGCGTGATTTGCAGCATTTCATCAAGCGGTTGTTTTGCATCGACGACAATCAGTGCCGTCATCAATTTTGTGATCGAAGCGATTGGGCGGGCGACCTCATCATTACGAGAAAAAAGCACTGCCTTACTGCTCAAATCCTGGACAAACACCACATTTGAACGCAGGCCACTAGAGGGGTTGCCCGACTGTTGGTCTGCGTGGGCACGTTTGGCGCTAGCGGCGGTTGTGACTGCTGCCGTGGTCGCCCCGGCGGCGATTGCTTTGCCCGTGTTAGAACTGGATTTGACTCCGCGAGTGCCTTGAGGCGTGCCGGCAGGCGCAGCTTTCTTCTTTTGGGGATTCGCAGTGGCTTTAGGTTTGGACTTGCTATTGCTCGACGTATTTTTTTTAGCCGTCGTCGACTTGCTTGTCGCTTTCTGGGTTTGTGACGTTTTCGGTTTGGGCGCTTGAGCACTTGTTGCGCTTGTATTTTGCGCAATACTTTGAGTGCCGACAAGGGTCAAGCTCAGACAAACTAAGCTTGAAAGACATATCTTGCGAAGGGGTAAAAAAAGACCAACATGCATTCCCAGCGCCCTTTTAAGTATAAAAACTATGCAAATTATATACTTAGCTGAGATAGTTAAACTGTTTATTTATCAATAATACTCAAAATGAGGGTTTACCCTGAGTAAAAATCAATTTTGATCAGATGTTTCAAACTTTGCGGCAGTCAGTTTCAGCGCTAATTCGAATGCGGTACGGAGGGAACTTGGATCCGCAATACCGCGCCCAGCGATATCGAAGGCGGTGCCATGATCCACACTGGTACGCACAAAAGGCAAGCCCACAGTCACATTGACACCTTCGTCAATCCCTAGGTATTTGATAGGAATCAAGCCCTGGTCGTGATATTGCGCCACGCATATGTCAAACTCGCCAAGGCGGGCGCGCATAAAAACCGTGTCACCAGGCCAGGGACCCGAAGCATCGATGCCTTTGGCGCGCGCCAACGCAATGGCTGGCGCAATGATGTCTATGTCTTCTTTTCCAAATTTACCTTGCTCACCTGCATGAGGATTGAGCCCTGCGACCGCAACACGTGGTGAGGGGATACCCATCCCTCGACAAGCGGAGGCGGCGAGCTCGATTGTTCGTAACTCGAGATCGGTGCTCAGAGAGGTGGGGACTGCAGAAAGAGGAATATGGATCGTCGCTAACATCACTCTCAGTTGGTCGTTGACCAACATCATGGCAACGTGAGGTGTTTTGGAGCGCTCTGCAAGAATTTCAGTATGCCCTGGAAAGTCTACCCCTGCAGCATGCATAGACTCTTTGTTCAGCGGTGCCGTGACAATCGCGCGAACGCGTCCAGCCATTGCATCATCAATCGCAGTGTGAAGCGCTTGAACCGCTGCCAGTCCCGCGCGTGCATCGACCATACCAAAAGGCAACTCTTTAGGCAAAGCAGGCGAGGTCGCTCTTACAAACATACAGCCGGATTGTTGGAAATCGTCGGACAGAGGATCTTCAGACGCGAGCTCGACAATCTTGAGTGACACGTTCAGCAGCACGCAAGCACGCCGTAATGCGCCTGCATCGCCATACACGACGCAGGGTGCATTGAGTCCTTGTGCATGCAGTTTGACGACAATCTCGGGGCCGATACCAGCAGCATCGCCAACCGTCATCGCGAGCGGGAGGCGGTTGAGAGGACGCGGCACCTTTGCTGTCACAGGCATAGTTAAAGGACTTCGCCCGCGTAGTCGGCCAAACGAGAGCGTTCCCCACGTTGCAGCGTGACATGACCCGCATGCGGCCAACCTTTGAAACGATCAACCACAAAGGTGAGTCCAGAACTTCCCTCTGTCAGGTAGGGCGTATCGATCTGTGCAATGTTGCCCAAGCAAATGACTTTTGTGCCGGGACCCGCGCGCGTGATCAAGGTTTTCATTTGCTTTGGCGTCAGGTTTTGCGCTTCGTCAATGATTAAATACTCGTTCAAGAACGTACGACCTCGCTTAATTTACAACGATTTTATTTTGATTCGCGAGCGGATCAGATCCATGGTCCCAGTGCGTCCCCAGTCATGCGTTTGACCATTGGCGATGGAGGAGCCACCATCGGTTTCTCCCATCGTGAGCACTTCGAGATTGTCCTCAAGCGCGCCCATCCACGGTTGCATTTTTTCTTCTTCAGTTCCGGGTAAAAAGCCAATGTCCTCACCAACAGGAACAGTGACACGGGTCATGATGATCTCGGTATAGCGCTTGGTTTCAAGGACTTGCGCAAGGCCTGCGGCAAGTGTCATGAGTGTTTTGCCCGTTCCGGCTTGTCCAAGCAATGAAACAAAGTCACAGTCGGGATTCATCAATAAATTCATCGCGAAATTTTGTTCGCGGTTACGGGCCGTGACGCCCCAGACGTTGTTTTTTCCATGCGTAAAGTCGCGCAGAGTAGCGAGCACTGCAGTCTTACCATTGACTTCGCGTACCTGCGCATACAAAGGCATGGGACCTTCAAAATACACAAACTGATTCACCATAAACTGGTGACAGAGCGGCCCAGAAATACGGTAAAAAGTTGTGCCACCCTGTTGCCAAGACTCCACACCTTTGCCGTGTTTGTTCCAAAAGTTATCAGGCAGCGCAAGTGTGCCGCTGTAGAGCAAGTCCGAGTCCTCAAGGACTTGATCATTGAAATAGTCTTCTGCAGAAAGCGATAGCGTCCGCGCTTTGAGACGCATATTGATGTCTTTGGAGACCAGAACGACTTCGCGATCGATGAACTTGTTGGCTAAAGCCCGGACAACACCCAAAATCTGGTTGTCGGCTTTCCCCATCGGAAGGTCCGGCGGGAGCGTGCTGGCCATCAATGTGGTTTGAAAAAATAATCGTCCAGTTGCGTCTTTGTGACCGAGCCCGTCTAAGGGTAGACCAAGATCGAGATCACGATGCTCGCCGACCAAGGTATCAAGAGAGCGACTGACTTGTCGCGCGTTGCGTGCGACTTCGGACATGCCTTTCTTTTGATGATCCAACTCTTCAAGGGTCATCATAGGAAGAAAAACATCATGCTCTTCGAATCTGAAGAGCGAGCTTGGGTCGTGCAACAGGACGTTGGTGTCGAGCACAAAAAGTTTTCGTAGATGTTGACTCGAAGATTTTGTAGCAGTTTTGTTCGCAGCAGGGGACTTAGAAACCTTTTGACGAGCAGGTATCTCTGTTGAATTTTTGTGATCGCTTTGCGTCGTCGAGAGCCCGGAAAGA
>Ga0164293_10005047_pt1 | contig 11240 bp, 10 predicted proteins | sample GEODES118metaG_FD_111487 | JGI IMG/M metagenome (GOLD analysis project Ga0164293, IMG submission 111487) | Eutrophic lake water microbial communities from Lake Mendota, Wisconsin, USA - GEODES118 metaG | ecosystem: Environmental > Aquatic > Freshwater > Lake | place: USA: Lake Mendota...
ACTCCTGGAGAAGGAGACGCTCGGCAAGGAAGAGATCGCGAAGATCTTCACCGATGTTAGAGGTCCGAAGTCTCGAGGCGCATGGACCGGCTCTGCTGCGCGAAAGCCTTCTCATCTGCCACCCGTAGACGTTCCGGTTCGTATCGCTACTGAAGAGGCGAGAGCAGAAGCGGAAAAAGAGGCGAAAGTAGAGAAGAAAGAGGACGAGAAGCCGAAGCGTCGCGCCAAGAAGGCTGCCCCTAAGGGCGAGTGATCGGATGAGCGAGATCAACAATGTCTCGATGGATCCTGACGACGGGCGAGAAAAGGGTGAATTCGATTTCGATCGCGCAGAACGTGCGGTCAAGGAACTTCTCCTTGCACTCGGTGAGGACATCGAGCGAGATGGACTTCGCGATACCCCACGGCGGGTAGCGAAGGCGCTCGCTGAGAACTTCGCGGGCCTCTATCAGGATCCACGCGAGATATTGCATGTCACCTTCGATGCTGGACATCGAGAACTCGTCATCGTGCGAGATATCGAGGTCTACTCACATTGCGAGCATCACCTCACTCCTTTCCATGGCGTCGCACATATCGGCTACATCCCAGGAGAGAGCGGTCGCATCACAGGGTTGTCGAAGCTCGCTCGCCTTGTTGATCTCTTTGCAAAGCGACCACAGGTACAAGAGCGCCTCACGACTCAGGTAGCGGATTCATTGATGGAGATCCTTGGCGCTGCCGGTGCAATCGTGATCTTGGATTGCGAGCATCTCTGCATGTCGATGCGTGGCGTTCGAAAGCCAGAGGCTCGGACAGTCACGAGCGCGGTCCGCGGAATCCTTCATAACCCAGCGACGCGAGCCGAGGCGATGTCGCTGATCCAATCGCGTGATCGGCGATAGATGACCACGCTGGTGATGGGGATTCTCAATGTCACACCAGATTCCTTCGCAGATGGTGGCAGACACCTATCTCTTCCTGATGCGATCAAGCGCGCCGAGGAGATGATCGCTGAGGGCGTCGACATCATCGACGTCGGTGGTGAGAGCACACGACCCGGAGCCAAACGCGTCGATGAGGATGAGGAGTTGCGACGAGTGATCCCTGTGATCACGGAGACTGTGAAATTGGGAGCGGTGGTCAGTGTCGACACTATGCGCTCCAAAGTGGCAAGTGAGGCGATCAAGGCTGGCGCTCGTTATGTCAATGATGTCAGTGGCGGCCTTGCTGATCTCGCGATGTCATCGGTGATCGCCAGTCACCCTCACGTGCAATATGTGGCGATGCATTGGCGGGCACACTCGGAGAAGATGGCGGAGGCAGCGATCTACAAGGATGTGGTCAGCGATGTCAGGCGTGAATTAGCTACGCGTACCGAGATCCTTGTGACCGAAGGTGTCGATCCCGATCAGATCATCATCGATCCAGGTTTGGGTTTTGCCAAGGAGCCAGAACACAACTGGACGCTTCTGCGCGATCTCGATCGGATCGCACTTCTCGGGTTTCCACTTCTCGTTGGCGCTTCACGGAAGAGATTCCTAGGCGAGCTCTTGGACGGTGCATCCCCTGACGAGAGAGATTTCGCGTCAGTGGCAGTGACCACGATGCTTGCCCGAGAGGGTGTCTGGGGAGTTCGCACACATAGCGTCAAACCGCATAAGGATGCGATCAAGGTGGTGGAGCGATGGACGAGATAGCGATCATCGGTATCCGTGGCTTTGGGTATCACGGACTCTTCGAGCACGAGAAGAAGGATGGCCAGGAGTTCTTCGTTGATCTCCGGATCAAGACAGACCTCTCAAACGCTGGCCAGAGCGATCAGATCGAAGCGACGATTGACTACGGGAAGGTCTCGCTCCGAGTCAAAGAATTGATCGAGAGCGGTTCTTTCAATCTCATCGAGCGACTTGCCGAGGTGATCGCAGCGAGTTTGAAGTCGGAGTTCTCCATCGACGCCATCGAGGTCACTGTCCATAAGCCGAACGCTCCCGTTGGCATCGAGCTCGAGGACATCTCGGTGACGATCCGGCGATGAGAGTAGTTGTCGCACTCGGATCGAACCTAGGTGATCGCAAGGGTTATATTGATCGCGCAATCGATTCACTCAAGGAGTATCTTCGCATCGATGCCATTTCGACATTGATCGAGAGCGAACCTGTTGGTGGGCCTGAACAAGGTGATTACCTCAACGGTGTCCTACTCGGAGATACCGAACTCTCTCCCGAGGAGTTGATGTCGGAGTTTTTGCGAATCGAATCCGAACTCGATCGAGTACGTAGCGTTGCCAATGCACCGAGGACGATCGACCTTGATCTGATCGATTACGAAGGCATGACCCTCTCGTCACCGTTACTCACACTTCCTCATCCGCGGGCACATCAACGCCACTTCGTCATCACTCCCTGGTTTGAGATCGATCCAGAGGGCGTACTCGTCGGTCATGGAAGCCTGCGGGAGATCGTTGCCGCGAACGGTTGGTAATAAGAGGTCTATCCTTAGCCCTCTCACTCAGCTGAGGGATTGCCCGGTACCGCCACGGACTGGAGCAGGAAGAGATAGCCATGATCACAACATCTGAGCGCGAATCAGAGCTCGAGGCCATACGCGCTCGCCTTGATGCGCCCGTGATCTTCGTTCCCACGATGGGGGCGCTCCATGAGGGTCATGCAGCGTTGATTCGACATGCGGCTTCGCTCTCTTCCTCCGTGATCGTCAGCATCTTCGTCAATCCACTTCAATTCGAAGATTCTGCTGACCTTGCCAAGTACCCCAAGACCTTGGAAGCAGATAGAGCATTGGCAATGGAAGCGGGAGCAAGATTCATCTGGGCGCCAAGTTTCGAAGAGGTCTATCCAGATGAGATCGAACGGATCCCTTCTGGTCCTATCGGAGCGATCCTCGAAGGTGCATCACGTGCAGGTCATTTTGATGGCGTCTTGACCGTGGTCAAACGCCTCTTCGAATCGGTGCGTCCGGATATTGCGATCTTCGGCGAGAAGGACTTCCAGCAACTCTTCCTCATCAAGGGATTGGCCAAGCGCATGGGGATAGTGATCATCACTCACCCTACGGTTCGTGACGAGAATGGTCTCGCACTCTCCTCGCGCAATCGTCGACTCAGCGAGGCAGGCCGCGATAGCGCATCGGTCATCTATCGAGCGCTCATTGCGGCGAAGGACTCATCGACTCCAAAGCGGACGATGGAAGAGATCCTTAGAAGTGAATCGGCTTTCACAATCGATTATGCCGAGGTGATCGACGAGGAGAGTTTCGAGGTCATCGATGATGGAAAGAAGTCGATGAATCGTCGCGCATTGATCGCCGGATGGATCGAGGGAATTCGCTTGATCGACACGATCTCGCTAGGGGATCGATCATGAGACTCCTTGCCCCTGCTCCTGGTTGGAGCATGAAGTGTGATGTGATCGTCGTCGGTTCTGGAGTGGCAGGACTTACCACTGCGCTTCAGATCCGTTCACACAATCTCTCGGTCATCCTCGTGACGAAAGCCAATATCGATGAGGGATCTACGAAGTGGGCTCAAGGCGGTATCGCTGCAGCCTTAGGGCCAGGAGATTCACCGGCAGCCCATAAAGAGGACACCCTTACTGCAGGTGCAGGACTCTGTGATCCGAGTGCGGTCGAGGTCTTGGTGACAGAAGGTCCAGAAGCGGTCCGACGTCTGATCGCACGTGGCGCGGTCTTCGATCGATCGATGACCGGTGAGATCGCACTCACTCGCGAAGGTGGACACCTTCGAAATCGAATCCTCCATGCAGGTGGCGATGCCACAGGTCAAGAGGTCTCGCGCGCTCTCCTTGCTGCTGTGCGTGATGACAAGGGAATCGAAGTGATCGAACATGCACTCGTCCTTGATGCACTTCTCTCTGAAGAGGGAGAGATTGCGGGCGTGACGCTTCACGTGATCGGAGAGGGAAGTCGAGATGGCGTAGGACAGATCGAGGCAGGAGCAGTCGTCATCGCAACGGGTGGGCTCGGACAAGTCTTCGCGCAGACGACCAATCCCTCTGTCTCGACCGGTGATGGCGTCGCACTCGCACTCCGCGCTGGAGCGCGGGTCGCTGATGTCGAGTTCATCCAATTCCATCCCACAGTCCTCTTCCTCGGCGAGGGATCGAAGGGGCAACAACCTTTGATCAGCGAAGCAGTCCGTGGTGAAGGAGCATTCCTCGTCAATCACCTAGGTGAGAGATTCATGGAAGGCGCGCATCCACTTGCAGACCTCGCGCCTCGAGATGTGGTGGCGAAGGAGATCGAACGGCAGATGCGAAAGTACGAGATCGACCATGTCTTCCTCGATGCTCGCGGCATCGCGAATTTCAACGAACGCTTCCCCACCATCTCTAGCTCTTGTCTGGAGCATGGCATCGATCCAACGAAGGACCTGATCCCGGTCGCACCAGCATCGCATTACGCATCTGGTGGTATTCGCGTCGATCTCAACGGTCGAAGTACCGTGCCGGGTCTCTATGCCTGTGGTGAGACCGCATGTACCGGAGCACATGGCGCCAATCGCCTCGCCTCCAATTCACTCCTCGAAGGATTGGTATTCGGTGCGCGTATTGCCTTCGATATCGCGATCTCCATCCGGCGCGATAAGAGCGTCGCCCCTGATCGCAGGAAGCCGATCCTCATCGATGCGTCTGCACGGCGCAGGATCCAAGAAGCGATGAGTCGTGGTGCTGGTGTGGTTCGGAGCAAGGAGAGTCTTACAAGGGCGCAAGCGGAATTGCATGCGATCAGATCTCTCGCATCGACCGATGCGCATACCGCCTCATGGGAGACGACCAATCTTCTTCTCCTTGCTGAGGCGATCGTCGAAGCGGCGCTGAAACGAGAAGAGAGTCGTGGTTCGCACTGGCGCGAGGACTTCCCATCGAGAGATGATCGTTGGCTGGTGCGTATCGAGGAGTGGTTGGTCGATGGAGAATTGAAATCGACGACGGCGCCGCTGACCGTCCACGAAAGTGGGGAACGGAGATGGTGATGGGATTGCGAATCGATGATGAGATCTTCGCCTTGATCGACCGCGCCTTAGAAGAAGACCTCGCGGGTGGTGTCGATGTGACATCGGTTGCGACCATCGATGAGAAGAGTCTGGGCCAAGCGAACTTCATCGTGAAAGCACCTGGCGTGGTCGCAGGCCTTGATGTCGCAGAAGCAGTGATGTCGCGCTGTGGCGTTTCTTCGTTCAAGAGAAAAGTCGATGATGGCGTAGAAGCAAAGGCAGGCACGATCATCGCAACCGCCGAAGGACCTTTACGTGCCATCCTCTTGGCTGAGCGAACTGCGCTCAATCTCATCTCACGAATGAGCGGGATAGCGACTTCGACAAAGCGCTGGGCTGATGAGGTATCGGGAACCAAGACGAAGATCCGAGATACTCGCAAGACCACACCAGGGCTTCGGGTCCTTGAGAAGTATGCAGTTCGCGTCGGTGGCGGTATCAATCATCGCTCCTCACTCAGCGAATCTGCGCTCCTGAAAGACAACCACATCGCTGCAGCAGGCAGCATCTCGCAAGCCTTCCGCGCTATACGCGAGAAGTTCCCAGAGGTCGAAGTCGAAGTAGAGGTGGATACCTTGGAACAACTCGAAGAGGCGCTCGATGCTGGTGTGGAGTTGATCCTTCTCGACAACATGGACCTTGCAATGACGAAGAAAGCGGTAGAGATCACTTCTTCTAGAGCCAGGCTCGAGTCATCGGGTGGGATCAAGCTGGAGAACGCTCGTGCCTACGCAGAGCTCGGCGTCGACTTTCTTGCCATTGGAGCGTTGACACACTCTGCGCCGATCTTGGATGTCTCGCTTGAAGTACTAACACCATTCGTCGATCACGAAGATGGAATCGAAGGGAAGTAAGAGATGTTACTTACGATCGATGTCGGGAATACCAATACCGTCCTCGGGATCTTCGATGGCGAGAAGTTAGTTCAGTCATGGCGCGTGAAGACAGATGCCAGAGACACATCCGATGAGATGGTCTTGCAGTATCGCGCGCTCGTCGACGGATATGAGATCTCTGGGATCGCTGTCAGCTCCACCGTTCCGGCTGTCCTTCGCGAGATCCGAGTCATGATCTCTCGCTACTTCTCTTCAATCAAGTGCATCATCGTCGAACCAGGTATCAAGACCGGTGTCCCTCTACTCGTCGACAACCCGAAGGAGATCGGTGCTGATCGAATCGTCAATTCACTTGCAGCGCACACGCTCTACCCAGATGGTCCTGCCATCGTCGTCGATTTCGGAACCTCGACCAATCTCGATGTCGTCTCGCCGAAGGGTGAGTTCCTCGGTGGCGCACTCGCACCAGGGATCGAGATCTCGGTTGATGCGCTCGCGTCGCGCGCAGCACAGCTTCGAAAGGTTGAGTTGGTCAAGCCACGTTCAGTCATCGGGAAGAACACCGTGGAAGCGCTGCAATCAGGGACCATCTATGGATTCGCAGGACAAGTAGACGGCCTTGTCGATCGCATCGTGGAAGAGTTAGCAAGCCTTTATCCCGACAGTGGAACTGTCTCCGTCATCGCAACTGGTGGACTCGCACCCTTAGTACTCGGGATCAGCGAGACCATCGAATTCCACGAACCAGATCTCACTCTCATCGGCTTGCGTCTGCTCTATCAGCGAAACTAGCCGATAGAGTTCGCGCATCATGAGTGATCACACCGATGATGTCGACGACCTTCCGGAACAGCTCCGCATCCGCAGGGAGAAGCGCTCAAGCCTGATCGAGCGTGGAATCGAGCCATATCCAGTATCGGTCCCGAGGAGCTCCACGCTCAAGGAGTTACGAGAGCGATTCGCAGACCTTGCCATCGATGTAGCAACGGGAGTGACGGAGAGCGTCACTGGTCGTGTCATCTTCAAACGCGACACCGGAAAGCTTTGTTTCGCGACGCTTCGCGAAGGCGATGGCACAGAGTTACAGGCGATGTTCTCACTCGACAAGGTTGGTGAAGAGAGCCTTAGTGCTTGGAAATCCGATGTCGATCTCGGTGACTTGGTCTCTGTCACTGGTGAGGTGATCACCTCCAAACGTGGTGAGTTATCGATCCTTGCTTCGAGTTATGCAATCGCTGCGAAGACCTTGCGGCCACTACCCGTGGAACATAAGCCGCTCTCTGAGGAGACTCGCGTTCGGATGCGGTATGTCGATCTCATCGTCCGTCCGGAAGCGCGAGATATGGCGCGGATTAGGCCGAGCGTGATGCGATCGCTTCGCTCTTCCTTCGACTCACGGGGCTTTATCGAGGCCGAGACCCCGATGCTTCAGGTGATGCATGGTGGCGCTGCAGCAAGACCCTTTGTCACCAAGAGCAACGCCTACGACATGGACCTCTTCCTACGTATCGCCCCAGAGCTCTACCTCAAGCGCTGTGTGGTTGGTGGACTCGAGAAGGTCTTCGAGATCAATCGGAATTTCCGAAACGAGGGCGCAGATTCATCACACTCGCCTGAATTTGCGATGATCGAGACCTATTGGGCCTATGCCGATTGGGATGCGATGGCGACATTGACGCGCGAATTAGTGCAGGAATCTGCGAAGGCGCTCTTCGGGTCTCACGTGGTCAAACACTTCGACGGGCGCGAGAGTGACCTCGGTGGCACTTGGAAGGAGATCGACTTCTACACCGCGATCTCGGAAGGTCTTGGAGAGCAAGTCACCCCAGAGACTTCCTTCGATGAGTTGGTGAAGATCGCGCAGAAGCGGGGCATCAAGGTCGATCCGAAGTGGATCCACGGGAAGTTGGCGGAGGAGATCTTCGAAGATATCGCGGGCGATCTCTTGAATGGCCCGATTTTCGTCAAGGGATATCCGGTCGATACATCGCCATTGGTAAGGGAACACCGGGAACGCGCTGGCATCACCGAGAAGTGGGATCTCTATGTAGATGGCTTCGAATTGGCGACCGGATACTCCGAACTTGTCGATCCGGTGATCCAACGTGAGCGACTTGTAGAACAAGCGAAACTCGGCGCCAAAGGCGATCTCGAGGCGATGCAATTGGATGAGGACTTCTTACGTGCGATGGAATTCGGTATGCCACCGATGGGTGGCATGGGTATGGGAGTCGATCGACTCTTGATGGCACTCACTGGTTTGGGTATTAGAGAGACCATCCTCTTTCCATTAGTGAAGCCGTTACAAGGTTCAGAAGAGTAAGAGATGATCGAAGGTCTGGTAGTCCGTCCTGCGACAACGCACGATGTCAAAGTCGTTCGTGAGTTGATCGATCTCTATTCACTGCAACGTCGCCTCCTCACCAAGGAGACAGTCACACTCTTCGAGAGCGTGCAAGAGTTCAGCGTTGCTGAGATCGATTCACGAGTGATCGGTTGTGGCGCGCTTCATGTGATGTGGGAGGACCTCGCAGAGGTTCGTACCCTTGCAGTTCTTGAGGAGTTTCGAGGACGTGGTGTTGGTAAACGGATACTGGGCGATCTGATCGAACGTGCGAAGAGGATCGGAGTGAAGCGACTCTTCTGTCTCACTTTCGAAACTGAGTTCTTCGCTCGACATGGCTTCGTCGAGATCGAAGGTGCGCCGGTTGATCCTGATGTCTACAAACAATTACTTCTCTCCTATGATCAAGGCGTCGCGGAATTCTTGGACCTCGAAAGTGTCAAGCCCAATACCCTGGGAAATACCAGAATGCTCAAGGTTCTCTGATCCCCAACATTTTGTGCTGAGACGGGCATAACTCGGCCATATCTTGGGTTGGACCAATCACAGCTGGCGGTTTTAGGCTCCTTGGCTAGGCTTAGGCAAGCCTCTTTAGGCTAGGAATCGCCCGAAAAGAAGGAGCAAAACCGATGTTTGAGCGCTTTACCGATCGAGCCCGCCGGGTCGTTGTCCTTGCCCAAGAAGAGGCTCGCATGCTCAATCACAACTACATCGGCACCGAGCACATCCTCTTGGGTCTCATCAAAGAGGGCGAAGGTGTTGCGGCGAAGGGTCTTGAGGCCCTCGGCATCTCCCTCGACGGTGTTCGTACCCAAGTCGAAGAGATCATCGGTCAAGGTCAGCAAGCACCATCGGGACATATCCCTTTCACTCCTCGCGCGAAGAAGGTCCTCGAACTCTCACTCCGGGAAGCGTTACAACTCGGACACAACTACATCGGCACCGAGCACATCCTCTTAGGTCTCATCCGTGAAGGTGACGGCGTCGCCGCACAAGTTCTCGTCAAACTCGGCGCAGACCTCAATCGCGTCCGTCAGCAAGTGATCCAGCTTCTCTCTGGTTACCAAGGCAAGGAAGCAGTGACCTCTGGTGGCCCTCAAGAAGGACAGCCATCGACCTCACTCGTCCTCGATCAATTCGGACGAAACCTCACACAGGCAGCGCGAGAGACGAAACTCGACCCAGTGATCGGTCGCGAGCAAGAGATCGAGCGCGTGATGCAGGTCCTCTCGCGTCGCACCAAGAACAATCCAGTATTGATCGGTGAACCAGGTGTCGGTAAGACTGCAGTCGTCGAAGGGCTCGCACAGGCGATCGTCAAAGGCGATGTCCCAGAGACCTTGAAGGGTAAGCAGCTCTACTCACTCGATCTCGGCGCACTCGTTGCAGGTTCCCGCTATCGCGGAGATTTCGAAGAGCGTTTGAAGAAGGTCTTGAAGGAGATCCGCACTCGCGGTGACATCATCCTCTTCATCGATGAGATCCATACTCTCGTCGGCGCTGGTGCAGCAGAAGGCGCAATCGATGCAGCGAGCATCTTGAAGCCGATGCTTGCGCGAGGTGAGCTCCAGACCATCGGTGCCACCACTCTCGATGAGTACCGCAAGCACCTTGAGAAGGACGCCGCTCTTGAGCGTCGATTCCAACCGATCCAGGTCCGCGAACCATCTGTCGCTCACACCATTGAGATCTTGAAGGGTCTTCGCGATCGTTACGAGACCCATCACAAGGTGACGATCTCCGATTCGGCACTCGTCTCGGCAGCGACACTCGCTGATCGCTACATCTCGGATCGTTTCTTGCCGGATAAGGCGATCGACTTGATCGATGAGGCAGGCTCGCGTCTTCGCATCCGTCGAATGACCCAGCCACCAGAGATTCGTGCCTACGACGACAAGATCGCCGAGGTCCGCAAGGAGAAGGAATCCGCGATCGACGGACAGGACTTCGAGAAGGCAGCAGCGCTCCGTGACAAGGAGAAGACGCTGATGCAGGAGAAGATCGAGAAGGAGAAGTCCTGGAAGGCAGGCGATCTCGATGTCGTCGCTGATGTCGACGAGGAGTTGATCGCAGAGGTCCTCTCTACGGCGACGGGAATCCCGGTCTTCAAACTCACCGAGGCTGAGACTGCACGCTTACTTCGCATGGAAGATGAATTGCACAAGCGAGTCATCGGACAAGAGCAAGCGATCCATGCCCTCTCGCAAGCGATCCGCCGTACACGTGCGGGTCTCAAGGACCCACGTCGTCCTGGTGGTTCCTTCATCTTCGCTGGACCTTCTGGAGTCGGAAAGACCGAACTCTCGAGGACTCTCGCTTCCTTCCTCTACGGAGACGAGGATGCGTTCATCCAACTCGACATGTCGGAGTACTCCGAGAAGCACACCGCGTCGCGTCTCTTCGGTGCACCTCCAGGTTTCGTCGGTTACGACGAGGGTGGACAACTCACCGAGAAGGTACGTCGCCGTCCATTCTCCGTCGTCCTCTTCGATGAGATCGAGAAGGCGCACCCCGATATCTTCAACTCGCTCCTTCAGGTCCTTGAGGATGGAAGGTTGACTGATGCGCAAGGTCGCGTCGTCGACTTCAAGAACACCATCATCATCATGACCACAAACCTCGGTACTCGAGATATCTCGAAGAGCCTCTCGCTCGGATTCATCAATCCGAACGATTCGGTCGGCAATTACGAGCGTATGAAGGCGAAGGTCCAGGACGAGCTCAAGTCCCACTTCCGCCCGGAGTTCTTGAACCGTATCGATGACATCATCGTCTTCCACCAGTTGACTGAGACCGAGATCATCCAGATCGTCGATCTGATGATCGCCAACCTCGAGAACCGTCTCAAGACGAAGGAGATGGGTATCGAGCTCACTTCGGCAGCGAAGGGCATCTTGGCAAAGCGTGGCTATGACCCACTTCTTGATGCACGTCCGCTTCGCCGAACCATCCAACGCGAGATCGAGGATGCGCTCTCCGAGAAGATCCTCTTCGGTGAACTCAAGAGTGGCCAGATCGTCGTCATCGATGTCGAAGGTGAAGAAGGTTC
>Ga0164293_10005049_pt1 | contig 11237 bp, 14 predicted proteins | sample GEODES118metaG_FD_111487 | JGI IMG/M metagenome (GOLD analysis project Ga0164293, IMG submission 111487) | Eutrophic lake water microbial communities from Lake Mendota, Wisconsin, USA - GEODES118 metaG | ecosystem: Environmental > Aquatic > Freshwater > Lake | place: USA: Lake Mendota...
AGAGACATACTCTTCATCTGAACATCTCTTCGAGATAATGAAGATTCCTGCTGGATCAACAGGTCGCATGGATAAGCCTCGTAAGGCTGCACCAGCACGCGAGAAGAGCGAAAAGAGTGAGCCCGCTGCTCCTGCCCGCCAAAAGCGCGAGCGAGTTCGCACGAAGAAGTTTTCTTCTTAATCTAATCCGAGTTCTTCTAGCACGCTGTAGGCGCACTCTCTTAGTTGACCAGCAACAATTGAGTTCTTGGCATGGGTAAGAACGCTTGTAGTTGTGTGCGCAGCCGCTTCAATCTCTTTAGCAGCGCTGCAAAATCCATCCAATTGTTCCCACTGTGAAAATTCATTAATGGGCATTGAGTGCTCGCCGATGGCTAGAAGTTTGATTGGAGTGTCTGTAGATAGTTTAGAAATCTGAGTTACCCCTCGAAGATGATGCAGGGTGTTCGAATATGGAACGAGAACCAAATCGGCAACATCAAGGGCAGCTTTCAAGCTTGCATTGATATCACTAGGTGTGTCGATGATTACAAGGTCGTAGCTCTTAGGCAATTTCTCAATCAGTACTTTCATTTCCTGGCCAGTAAATCCATTTCCTGCACGGGAATCGGCTGAGATAAAATCAAACCGTTCTGCATGGGAATCTAGATCTTCACTCCGAATCGATGTTCCCGAGAGAAAATCCGCCAGAGTAAGTCGTGTTCCTTCGCGACCCACGCGGAATGTCAGCGATGCCTTTGGATCGCAATCGATGAGCAAAGTCTTCTTGCCAAATTCAACAGACGCCACTGAGAGCGCATGTGCCACAGTCGTCTTTGCGCTACCTCCAGCAGTATTTGCAACTGCTACTACCTTCGGGCTCATGCATCCACCGATTGATTCTGCCAGCGTGCCACACCTTCATGAAATATTGGGGGTGCAATGAATGCAGAAGGAATGAGTGAGAGAGATTTGCGGGTAGCAAGTAGTGAGAGATTAGTTGCCAATTCTTGTGCCGGAAGAGTTGGCCAACCATAGAGATCACGAGCCCATCGAGGCAGACTTGCAGCAGCGAGTGAACTCAGCGCCGCCCATGCTGGAGCAGCCGGAGTAGCAAAGCGAACGACGGTCGGAAGTGGAGGTAAAGTGAGAAAAATGGCTGCGCGCTTTGCATCATCGGTTGCGGCAAGTTCTGGCGCAATTGTTGCGAAATATTCTTTGAGTTGAACGAGAGTTGTCGGTACATCGCTGCGAGGGACGCCAACAAGTTCTGCAAACTCAACCATTTCAGAGATATAGGTATCTTTATTTTCAGCGCTTAGGGTCATTCCAGAGCGAAAAGCGACATCAAGAAATGAGTCGACCATCGCCATATGTACCCAGAGCAACTCGTGTGGATTATCTAAACCTAGCTTTGTATGCACTCTGCGAACGCGAGATGTGAGTTCGAGTGCTTGTTCTGTGCTACCAAATGTAAGAGTGGTTACGTAATCACCAGTTCGTTGCAGTCTCCCCCATGCATCTTCACGAAAATTTGAATGGGTAGCAACGCCTGCCATTGCTACAGGGTGAAGTGCTTGCTGAAAGAGAGCTCGTACTCCCCCGATAAGCATGGATGGATCGCTGTGAACTTTCCAGACAACGCTCTCAGGACTATAAATACCGCGTGGATCGTAAGTCATGGATCTATGCAAAGAGAACTTTGATCGCATCTGCGAGCATTTGAACGGCGATGGCGGCCAACAAGAGTCCTGCAATTCGCGCTACTAGAGTGACGCCAGCATCTTTAATGACGCTCAAGATTTTGGTTGAAGCCATGAGGGCGAGTGCAATAATGAGATGAACAGCAACGATTGCAGCAATTAGTCCAAGAGCAAGTGGCGTTGAATCAACTTGCTTAACAAAGATCATCGTTGCAACGATTGCACCGGGTCCGGCAAGCAGTGGAGTTCCTAGCGGAACGAGAGCGACATTTTTATTGGTCGAAGCATCAATTTCATCAATTCTTCCAGTAAGCAGTTGAAGCGAGACGTAGAGAAGTAGAAGTCCTCCCGCAGCCTGCAGTGCTTCCATTGAAACATTCATGTACTCAAGGACGAATTGTCCAAAGAGAGCAAATGATGTGATTACGACAAGTGAGATTGCAGCAGCCTGCCAAGCCAAACGAATGCGCTCTTTTGGAGATTTATCCGATACGAGGGCTAAAAATATTGGCGTTGCACCTGGTGGGTCCATAATCACCAATAGTGTGACGAAAGATTGCACTGCAAATGTCAGTGCACTTACTTCAGTCAAGTTCATTCTGTAACGACCCTTCGAGCATCTGCCATTGATTCAAGGCGAGACCATTCTGCAGGATCGGTATGGTTTTCGCCTATTGAGTTGAGCTTTCCTGTGCCGTGATAATCACTTGCTCCTGTAACAACGAGTCCTAGATCACGTGCTATCCCCCGTAATTGCGCACGTTCTTCCTGAGAGTGATCACGATGATCTACTTCAACTCCGTTAAGTCCGGCAGCAATAAGTGAAGGAAAGCTCATCGCAGAAAGTGTCTGGCCACGACGCGTTGCAAATGGGTGTGCGATAACGGCCACACCACCTGCTTCCCTAATTACCTTAATTGCATCTTCCGGTGTCGGTGCAATATGTGTGACGTAGTACTTCGAGCCATTATGCAGATGAGTTGCGAATGCTTCATCACGACTTGCAATATGCCCCTTTGCGACAAGAGCATCTGCCAAATGAGGACGTCCCAACGTAGCTCCTTCAGGCATCGCCGCAAATACCTCTTCTAGCGAGATATCTATTCCATCTGCGGTCAATAATTCAGTCATGCGGCGCATACGCGGAAGGCGTGAATCACGAGACTCTTCGAGCATCGTCTGCATCGTGGCATTCTCACCATCGAAGAGAAGTCCCAGCATGTGCACTGCGACATCATCTTCGGTGAGACATGAAATTTCAGCGCCGAGAACAAGAGCGAGATTTGCTCTACGTGCAGCGATCGCATCTTTCCAACCGGATGTAGTGTCATGATCGGTGATTCCAAGAACTGTAATACCTGATGAAAGAGCTTTGTTGATGAGCGCATGGGGAGTATCTGTGCCATCGCTATTATTTGTGTGAGTATGTAAATCAATCATTGGTTGATCATCACCTCACTTGGCCGAGTTCTTAGGACTACAAGTATGCACCCTGTGAGGATGACAATTATTCCTGGAATAAGAGCAATCGGTGGTCTCTGATCGAGCCACCAAATAGCAAGAAGCGTTGCGACTGGAACTTCAAAGAAAACGATCAGCGAAACTATGGCCGGTGAGACACGTTTGAGCGTTGCGTTAAACATTGAGTGGCCCAGAATCTGTGCACCTGCGATTAGGCCTAACAAAATTAGCCACTCATTCTTTTCAAAATGAATTACTTCTACTCCGATAACGAGCGCTATGGGAAGAGCTGTTATTGCGCAAACGAAGTAGCAGATTGAGGTGTAGCTGTGAGTTCCGATCTCTCTCTGCGCCTTAGAGCCTAGCATCGTATAAATGGCAGCAAGTGCTGCAGAAATTATTGCCGCAACATCACCTTTGAAGCTAAGCCACGAAATTGATAGGTCGACACCTGAAATCATCAAGACACCAAGGAATGACACTCCCATACCGAGCCATGCACGTGAAGGAATATATCCGCCTAGGGCTCTCAGAAAGAGTGCGGCAAAAATGGGTTGTAGCGCTATGAGTGCTGTACCGGCAGCAACTGTTGTCCAACGCATCGCAATAAAGAAACCAATAAAGTGGAGCGCGAGAACAATTCCTGAGAGTGCCGAAAGCGCGATAGCTTTTCGATGATGATGATCTTTAGTGATGAGATCTCGCAACGCGAATGGGAGTGTGAAGAGAGCTCCACCAAGGTTTCTCCAAAAAATCAGTGTCACTACTGGCATTGCGCTCATCGCAATCAGAGGTCCAGATGTGCCGATACCGATTATTCCCAGACCCAATCGAATGAGATCTGGACGCTCAGGTATCTGAGTGTGGTTCTCAATCGAAGTCATAGGACAACGGTATCTGATGTGTAAGAGCCAGATACAATTGGCCTATGAGCGCAAACATCTCCAGTCGAGTGTTTCTCGCCAGATTAGCTGGAACTGCAGTTTTCGATCCTAATGGCGATCCAGTTGGTAAGGTCAGAGACGCTGTTGCGACCCTGCGTGCAAATAATCAACCGCCCCGAATCCTCGGTCTCATTGTTGAAGTTCCACTACGACGACGTGTCTTTGTTCCGATTACTCGAGTTACTTCGATTGAGTCAGGAACTGTAGTCATTACTGGACTTGTAAATATGCGACGCTTTGAATCTCGTGCTGGTGAGATTCTAGTTTTGGGCGATATGTTAGATCGATCTGTCACGCTCATTGAAAGTGATGAGTCCGTGCTTGTCGAAGATCTCGGAATGGAACAAAATCGCACCGGTGATTGGCTTATGACGCGCGTGCACATTATGAAGCGAGGTCGAGGAATTCGCCGTAAAGGGGCAACTTCTACTGTGACATGGGAAGAAGTTCAAGGGTTTGCAACTGCCGAAAGCGAGCAGGGAACTTCAAATTTACTTTCAACGCTCAGTAATTTGCGCGCCGCAGATTTAGCTGCAGTCATTCAAGATTTAGCTCCCAAGCGCCGAGTAGAAGTAGCGCGTGCACTTGATGACGAAAGATTGGCAGATGTTCTCGAAGAGATGGATGAGGCTGAACGTGTAGCTCTCCTGAGCGAACTTGAAGGCGAACGTGCTGCAGATGTTCTTGGTGAGATGGACCCAGATGATGCAGCAGATCTACTTCGCGAGGTGGGCGAAGAGCGAGCACAAGTACTCATTGATTTAATGGAGCCTGAAGATGCCGAAGATGTCATTCGATTGATGACATACGAGGATTACTCAGCTGGTGGAATGATGACGACCGAGCCATTAATTATGAGCGCTGACTACACAGTCGCAGATGCACTTGCCGCCGTGCGCAAAAGCGAAATTTCACCAGCACTTGCATCGCAGGTATTTGTCACAAGGCAACCACTTGAAACTCCAACTGGTCGATTTATCGGAATGGTGCACTATCAGCGACTGCTTCGTGAACCACCAGCTACGCTTTTGGGTTCGCTCGTTGATACAGATACGCAAGGGCTAAGCCCAGATGCAACGCTCAACGAGGTCTCCTCGTATCTTGCAAGCTATAACTTGCTTAGCGTCCCAGTTGTTGACGGCAATGAGCGTTTATTAGGAGCAGTTACTGTCGATGACGTACTCGATCACTTGCTGCCAGATAATTGGCGCGTTGATCATCGCGATCACACACGTAATGATTTAGAGAATTTAACGCAAAAAGTTGAGGGGCAGGTGTAAAGATGGCTCGCAACAATGGATTAGATATTCCCCGCGAAACTCGACGCACACTACGCCCAAATATTGATGCTGAGGCTTTCGGTCGACTTTCAGAAAAATTTGCACGCTTCCTGGGAACTGCCCGCTTCTTGGTCTATATGAGCGTATTTGTTCTCTCGTGGGTTCTCTGGAACACGCTAGCGTCAGCCGAACTTCGCTTCGATAAATTCCCATTTATCTTTCTCACGCTCATACTTTCTCTCCAAGCATCGTATGCAGCGCCTCTGATTCTTTTAGCTCAGAATCGACAGACTGATCGTGATCGAATTGCGCTAGCCGAAGATCGCGCCCGCAATGATCGAAGCATGGCCGATACTGAATATCTTACTCGAGAACTTGCAAGTCTTCGTATTGCACTAGGTGATGTTGCAACGCGTGACTTCCTTAAAGATCAGCTAGAAGATATGGCACAGGAGATTGTCGACGAGTTACGAAGAAATTCCGAGCCTGATACCAAGAAGTGATTTATCTCGAATTACTAATTTATTGGCAATTGCAGTGATCGCCTCTGCTGTTGAACTTTCAGGCAGTGCATGAACAATCGGAGAACCTGAATCTCCACCAGTTCGCAACTCCGGAGCAAATGGAATTTTCCCAAGAAGTGGCACGTCGGCTCCGACAAGAATTGAAAGTCGAGCGGAAGTTTCTTCTCCCCCACCTTCACCAAAGAGCGCAGTTGATTCACCGCACGCAGGGCATATGAATGCCGACATGTTTTCAATAACACCGATAACTCTCTGATGCATCTGGTGTGCAATACGTCCGGCTCGCTCAGCCACTTCAGCAGCTGCAATTTGAGGTGTGGTTACAACCAAAATCTCCGAGGTTGGAATGAGTTGGCCGAGTGAAATTGCTAAGTCACCAGTTCCGGGTGGAAGATCAAGAAGTAAGAGATCTAAATCGCCCCAGTAGGCATCTGAAAGAAGTTGCTCAAGAACTTTATGAAGTAGTGGTCCACGATAGGCAACGGCATCGGCCCGCTCTGGCTTAAACATCTCCATCGAAACAGTCTTCACACCATAACTTTCTGGTGGAATAAACATTTGATCAATAACTGTTGGCCGCACGCCAACCAGCCCCATTAAACGTGGAATGGAGTGGCCGTAAATGTCAGCATCGAGAATTCCAACGCGTAAACCTTTCTTTGCCGCAGCAACAGCAAGGTTGGCTGTCACCGATGACTTACCCACGCCACCTTTTCCAGATGCAACTCCGATTACGCGAGTCAAAGAATCTGGTTGAGCAAAGGGAATGAATTTCTCACGTCCGCCTCTGACTAAAAGCTTTACCTTATTCCGTCCTTCTTCTGTCATGACTCCAAAATTGATACGTACTTCCTTTACGCCTTCTACAGCGCTAACTGCAACTGTGATGTCATTTGTTAGGCGATCTTTCATCGGACACCCTGAAATTGTCAGCAAGATTGTGAGATCCACAATGCCAGATGACTCACTGACACTTTCCACCATTCCAAGTTCTGGAAGTGCGCGGTGCAGCTCCGGGTCTTGCACGGTTGCAAGAGCTGCGTTGATACTTTCAATAATTGTCATAGCAGATCTGGATCGATTTGAGGTTTGAAGGCTGGTTCACTGTTTTTTCTTTGACTTTCTTTCTCATCTTCATCTTCAAGGACTGAAGCAACTTGTCGCTTGATAAAAGTTTTCGGGTTGAGATCTGCCGGCTTGAGGTCTTCAAAACCTGGTCCTAGGTTTTCGCGAATCTCAGCAGTAGCTGTATTGGTTAATGAGCGTACCTTTCTGATCATTTTCGCAAGATCAGATGCCACTCGCGGCATACGTTCAGGGCCCACAAGGATGAGAGCAAGTACTACTAGTCCGATCATTTCTCCAAAACCAAAATCAAACATTACTTGCCAGCTGTCAGCGTGAGGGATGTGGTCAGTGTCTTGCCAGATCGAATGTATTCAATCTCGACTTTATCTCCCACATTTTTGGATCGAATCGCCACAATGAGTTCTTCAGGAGTGGTAATTGTTCGTCCATCAAATCTAATGATCAAATCACCTGCGCGAAGTCCTGCTTTTGCTGCAGGGCCACCCGGAAGAATTGCATTTGATGTATCGGCAATTCTTGCTCCATCGCCTGCATACTGCATGTCAACTGAAACTCCTACGACTGGATAAGTAGCTTTTCCATTCTTAATAAGCTGATCTGCAGTCTTGCGAGCCTGGTTGATAGGAATTGCAAATCCGAGTCCGATAGATCCTGATTGTGAAGAGAGAGAAGAAGAACCAAGTGTTGCAATTGCAGAGTTAACTCCAATTACAGCACCTGCTGAGTTAACGAGCGGTCCACCAGAATTTCCTGGATTAATTGCTGCATCGGTCTGAATCGCATTAATAAATGAACTATCTCCGGCAGATTCTCCTGCGGTCACAGCGCGATCTTTAGCGCTGACGATTCCTAAAGTAACTGTTCCAGAAAGCCCGAGGGGTGAACCGATTGCGATCACAGAATCGCCAACTGCAACTTGATCACTATCACCAAAAGTTAACGCTGTGAGTCCTGTTCGATTAACTTTTAATACTGCAAGATCATAAGAGGAGTCCCGACCAACTATCGTTGCATCAAGAGTTGTCCCATCGTTAAGTTGCACCTCAATAGTTCCTCTACCGTCAGCGGCATCGGCAATAACATGGTTATTTGTCAGAATGTAACCTGCACTGTCTATGACAAACCCTGTACCTGTACCGCCTCCAGCTGCACCTTCTGCAGAAATTGATACAACGGATGGAAGTACGCGCTGGGCAATATCTGCAACGGATCCCGGTGGTCGTTCGATGGATGAACTTACGGAAGATAACTTAACTTCATGTCCGAAGAGCGAGCCTGTAGAACTTGCTCCAAACACAGCTCCAACCAAACCTGCAATTCCTGCCATCAACAAGGCATTTGAGCGAGTAACAAACTTTGCTTTACCGTGCGAAGAAGATGGTACCCACCAAGGACCTGTTCCCATAGGTTCGCTCATGTCTCTATCCTTCTACAACTTCGTAGCAAGTAACAAGCCATCCCCTAGAGGAATAAGCGAAGTCACCCACTTTTCTGTCTCACCTTTAAGCAGTTTGCCCGCATCACGGAGAGCAATCGTCTTTGGATCGCGCATCGCTGGGTCATTCACCTTTGCCCCACCGAAGAAGTTATCGATGACAAAGACGCCACCGCTTCGCAAAATTCGGTGTGCTTCAACTATCGCATCCTGTAAATCCTCTGCGTTGTCTCTAAAAATCACTAGGTCGTAAGCGCGATCGGCCAGCTTTGTCATTACTTCGATTGCGGGATTTGTAATCAGCCGAAAACGTGACTGTGCAATCTGCGCATCTTGGAGTGCAATTTTTGCGATTGCCGAATGTTCCTGTTCGCCATCAATCGATGTCAGAGTTCCACTAGGCAACATTCCTTCAAGAACCCAAAGTGCTCCAACACCGGACCCAGTTCCAATTTCAACTACTGATTGAGCATCGAGAATATGTGCAAGATGTCTGAGATAAGAACCAACACCAGGGGTGACATCGATTGCGCCTACTTCGCTTCCACGAGATCTAGCTTGCGTTTTATCAACGCTTTCGCCTATAAAGCTTTCAGAGTATGAGTGAGGGTCAATCTGGTTAATCATGAGAGGGATGTTAGCCACTCCACGAGTAAACGCACGCCGAATCCGGTTCCGCCTTTAGGGTTTTCTCCAGAATCGCTCTCGCTTCGGGCGGTGCCTGCAATATCAAGGTGCACCCACTGGCGATCGCCTACAAATTGTTCAAGAAATAGCGCTGCTGTCACTGAACCAGCGCCGTAGTGACCTTTGCTTGCGTTGTGATTGAGGTCGGCAATATCGCTCTCTAGCGCATCTGTGTAATCATCGATGAGCGGCATATGCCACACGCGGTCTCCCGTGCGTTCGCCAATTTCAGAAATTGTCCGAGCGAGTTGAGAATTTCTTGTATACATCGCAGCATATTGGCGTCCAAGTCCAAGTGTTGCAGCACCTGTAAGTGTTGCGATGTCGATTACATAATCTGGATCAAGATTGAGATCTGCGAAAGCTAATCCGTCAGCAAGAACTAAACGTCCTTCAGCATCTGTATTGATCACTTCTACAGTTTTTCCACCGTAATGTTTAATAACATCACTTGGACGTTGAGATGTACCAGAGAGTGCGTTCTCAGCACACATCATCAAAACGCTTACCTTCACTTGTGCATCGAGTTGAGGAAGTGCGCTGATTGTTGCAAGAGCGGCCGCGGCTCCTGCCATGTCGCTCTTCATCGCCATCATGGTGTCGTATGGACGTTTAAGGGAGATTCCACCAGTGTCGAAGGTGATTCCCTTGCCAACAAGAACAACATGTGGAATTCGTGCGCTTTTCTTGCCACCTTTAGGTGTGTAGGTCAGGTGAACAAATCGTGGACCTGGGTTTGGCGAAGAATTACCTACAGCTCTGAGTCCACCGAATTCTTTAAGGCCGGAACCACTAAGAACATTGATCTGGAGACCATATTCAGATGCAATCGCTCGCGCTTGGTTAGCCATCCACAAAGGTGTTTTGATATTGGCAGGTGTATGAATGAGATCGCGAGCGCGGCAGACAGCGCTGGAGATTACACCTGCATACTCAACAGGAGCAGCATCTGCTGTGACAATTTCGATCTCAGATGACGATGGCTTAGCACTAGTCTTCTGATTCCAGGTGTACTCACCTAACATTGCCGAGGTAGCGAAGGCGATAATTTCATCGCGCTTTGTAGGCGCGATTGTTGCAAAGTTCTTCTCTGTCCCGCGCACCTTGCGACCTAGTGCTGCGCCAGCAGTTCTAAATGAAGCGAGGGATTGATCGCCAACTCCTAAAAGAATGATCTTCTCAACTGGGCTATCCGCAGCGCTCACCGGGATCTCGTTGAGCTCGCCAGCTTTTCCACTTGGGGTGAAGAAGGAGAGTTCATCGCGTAACTCGATGGCAAAGAGTTTTTCGATCTTCTTGACTAGGGCTGGGTGGGCATTAAAAATTATCTCGGTATCGCCATTATCTTGAGTGGCAAGCATGATGTAACTAATTACTATGACATCTGCAGTGCTAACAGAATCCAAATCTGGATTGAGCGCGCTTATAACCATTGGAACCTGTGGCTCTATCCGCGAAAAAATTACTTCTTGATGAGTGCGACAGCAGCTTCGAGGGCTGCACTGAGATTATTTGCCTCTGTAGGGTTAAGTTCAACAACGAGGCGGCCACCACCCTCAAGAGGAATACGCATGACAAGTGATCGTGCTTCCTTCGTTACTTCCATTGGTCCATCACCAGTGCGAGGTTTCATAGCTGCCATGATGAGACTCCTTTTAACCTTTGAAGCGTGGACTTTCCGCGAAGTGCTTAGAAAGTAAGGGAGTAAGTATCTCGCACTATGGGCCGATCCATGAAATCCAAAGAGGGCTACAAGCCTAATTGCGCAGTCAAACGCGCCTTACCTGAGGTAATAACCGCCTCTACTGACTTTTCAGGCACATGAAGCAGGGATGCAATCTGCCCGGGACTCATGCCTCGAAGATAGGACAAGGTCAAGATGATGCGCTCCTCCTCCGGAAGTGCTTCGAGCACTTCGGCCAAGGTTTTCGGCGCTGCCATAGGACGAGGTTACCTGCTCTCGATATCACCCGTATGTCTTCTAGCCATACATCGGTGATCAATTCTTGAATTGGCGAGCAAAACGCGCGAGAGAGATGCGAACTCCAAGCCAAATAAAAGGTGCACCCATAATGAAGAGTGCGCGGTGAATATCGATGGTCTCGCTCCAATAAAAGGTGGTTGAGTTTGGGCCA
>Ga0164293_10005050_pt1 | contig 11235 bp, 10 predicted proteins | sample GEODES118metaG_FD_111487 | JGI IMG/M metagenome (GOLD analysis project Ga0164293, IMG submission 111487) | Eutrophic lake water microbial communities from Lake Mendota, Wisconsin, USA - GEODES118 metaG | ecosystem: Environmental > Aquatic > Freshwater > Lake | place: USA: Lake Mendota...
GACCGTTGGCATACAAGCCATCAGGATGAATATTGGAGGTTGCAACCAACACCACTCCTTCTTTCATCAGATGTTCCAGCAGGCCCCCCAGAATCATGGCGTCGCCGATATCTGAAACAAAAAATTCGTCGAAACACAGTACGCCCGCACGACCGGCGATGTTCGCAGCAATAACTTCCAAAGGATTCTTCTGTAATTTCAGCGCAGCCAGCTCAGAATGCACTTGTTGCATAAATCGATGAAAGTGAGTCCGCTGTTTGCTGGCGAATGGCAGGCAATCAAAAAATGTATCCATCAGGTATGTTTTGCCCCGCCCTACCCCTCCGTATATATAGAGGCCTTTGATCGGAGCAGGCTGACGAGAGGTACCGATCATGGCAGCCAGCGATGCCAGCAAGCCCGATGGCTTTTCCCTGGCCTGCAACAACTCATCAAACAAACGCTGCAGCTCATTGACCGCCAATGCCTGCGCTGCATCAGGCTTGATGATTCCTTTCGCCAGATCGTCACGATAACATTGAAGAGGATAAGGCATTTCGTCTGTGACCTGGTGGAAAGGCGCGCATTTTAAGTCATCTTGACACTGGACACCAACCCGAAACCCGACAGTCCACTAACAATCGCTCACCTTCGTGTTAGAATTCCGATGGGTTAAACTGACATATACGCGTTATACTCGCGGCATTTCTCTGAGGGATAGCAGCCAATGATATGGTTAACTGGCATTGTATGCCTTGTGGTCGGAGTAGTGGCTGGTCTCTTTGCAGCGCCTCGCCTGAGCAACAGCAGCCCTTCAAAAATTGAGGAACTTGAAGCAAAGATTCAGGAGCTTCAGAAACATCATGCCAATTACAGAGAGCATGTTAGCGATCATTTCAGTGCTACTGCTGATCTGGTTCACAACATGACGGAAAGCTATCGGGATGTGTATCAACATCTATCCAGAGGCGCCCAAGATCTTTGTAATGAAGAAGTCGCCATCAAGCTGTTACCTCCCGCAGATCAGTCGATGTTCTCGGGCGCTGATGGTGACACCATGGAACCGCCCAAGGATTATGCGCCACGACGTGATGGCAACCAGAGCGGCGCACTGTCGGAGAGATTTGGCCTTGAGCGACAAAAACCCATGGATGACGGTCGCTGAGTAATGGATTTACCGCTAGATCCTGTTCCATAACCAACCAGACAACCCGGCAACTGCTCCAGAGAACTTATCTCTGGGCGTTGCTGCGCCACACAGAAGGCAAAATCATGGCTGATTACAACCTTACTCATTTGAAGCAACTGGAAGCGGAAAGCATCCATATTATTCGCGAAGTCGCTGCGGAATTTGACAACCCGGTCATGCTTTATTCGATAGGCAAAGATTCTTCAGTGATGCTGCATCTGGCGTTAAAGGCGTTTTATCCCGGCAGGCTGCCTTTTCCACTGATGCATGTGGACACCACGTGGAAATTTCGCGAGATGATTGAGTTCCGCGACACGCAGATGAAGAAACTTGGATTGGATTTGATTGTGAATATCAATCAGGAAGGAGTCGCTGCAGGTATAGGTCCATTCACTCACGGCAGTGAAAAACACACAGACGTGATGAAAACCCAAAGTCTGCGCCAGGCGCTCGACAAACATAAATTTGATGCAGCATTTGGTGGCGGACGCCGGGATGAAGAAAAATCACGAGCCAAAGAGCGTGTGTTTTCGTTCCGCGACAAAAATCACCGATGGGACCCTAAAAATCAGCGCCCCGAACTCTGGAATATATACAACTGCAAGGTCAACAAAGGCGAAAGCATACGTGTGTTCCCTCTGTCTAACTGGACTGAATTGGATATCTGGCAATACATTTATCTTAACAACATAGAAATCGTACCGTTGTATTTTGCTAAAGAGCGCCCAGTCGTCAACATAGATGGTGTAGACATCATGGTCGATGATGACCGCATGCCTCTTGAAGGCAAAACAGTTGAGCACAAAATGGTGCGCTTCCGCACGCTAGGCTGCTATCCGCTTACCGGAGCTGTTGAGTCTGCCGCCACCACTCTGCCTGACATTATTCAGGAAATGTTGTTGACCACAAGCTCCGAACGTCAAGGGCGCTTGATTGATTCAGATCAGGCAGGTTCTATGGAAGAGAAAAAGCGCAAAGGATATTTCTGACATGTCACATCAATCCGATCTTATCAGCACCGACATAACGGCCTACCTTGCGCAACACGAACGCAAGAAACTTCTGCGCCTGCTGACCTGCGGCAGCGTGGACGATGGAAAGAGTACCCTTATCGGGCGACTGCTGCATGACTCCAAAATGATTTATGAAGATCAGCTGGCTGCCATCACCAAAGACAGCATCAAATCAGGCACCACCGGTGGCAAGGTCGACCTGGCACTGCTGGTTGATGGTCTGCAGGCCGAGCGCGAGCAAGGTATTACCATTGACGTAGCGTATCGCTATTTCTCGACCTCAAAACGCAAATTTATTATTGCCGACACACCCGGCCACGAGCAGTACACCCGCAATATGGCAACAGGGGCATCAACCTGTGATCTGGCAATCATATTGATCGACGCTCGTTATGGTGTTCAGGTACAGACCCGAAGGCACAGTTTTATAACCTCGCTGCTTGGCATCAAGCATATCGTTGTCGCAGTCAATAAAATGGATCTGGTTGGCTACAGTCAGGATGTCTTTGAAAAAATCAAAGCAGACTTCACAGCTTTCAGCAAAAATCTGCGTAAAGCAGAATTTCACTTCATTCCCATGTCGGCACTGGACGGCGACAATGTGGTTAATCCGAGCGCATCGATGAGCTGGCATCAAGGCCCTGCGCTGATGTCGCTGCTTGAGAATGTTGAAATAGCAGAAGACCGAAACTTTTTTGATTTCCGTTATCCCGTGCAATACGTGAATCGCCCCAATCTTAATTTCCGGGGCTTCTGTGGCACGGTAGCGTCAGGCGTGGTGCGCAAAGGTGATGAAATTGCGGTGCTGCCATCCGGCAAAAAGAGTCGCGTTAAATCCATAGTGACCTACGACGAAGAGCTGGAAATGGCATTCGCCGATATGGCAATCACCCTGACACTTGAAGATGAAATTGATGTGAGTCGCGGTGACATGATTGTGCACCGCGACAATTTGCCCGTGATTGCAGTGGAGTTTGATGCCACTGTAGTCTGGATGACTGAAGCGGCACTGCTCCCAGGTAAACTGTACGACTTTAAACTGGGCGGCAAAACTGTCAGCGGCCGCGTGGCCGCCATCAAACACAGAATCGACGTCAATACGTTGCAGGAAATGCCTGCACCGGGGCTGGAACTCAATGAAATTGGATTGTGTGAAATCAGCGTTGACCAACCGGTATGTATAGACAGTTATGAAAAAAACCGTGCCACCGGCGGCTTTATTGTCATCGACCGCCTGACCAACGTGACTGTTGGCGCCGGCATGATCAACCTGGAAATTGCTGCCGCCAATCGACAGGTTAAGCGCAGCAGCACTATTCATGTCACCAAAGAAGAGCGCTCTGCCCGTTACGGCCAAAAACCCGCCACCATCATGTTTATTGGTGTCTCAGGGTCAGGAAAATCAACCTTGGCTCATGGACTTGAACGGCGCTTGTTTGATATGGGCCGCGTGAGTACCGTACTGGATGGCAAAGCCATGCGCCTCGGCATCAGTAAAGACTTGCAGCACGATGCTCAGGGTCGCGCGGAAAATCTTCGACGCAGCGCGCACATAGCGCGTCTTCTCAATGATTCAGGACTGATCTGCTGTGCAGCCTTTGTCGCGCCTAACCCGGATTCACGAGAACATGCGCTCAGCGTCATTGGCAAAGACAATTGTGTGGTGATTTACCTGAATCCACCCATGGATGTCTGCAAACAACGTGACCCCAGCGGCATCTACGCGGCGGCAGAGGCTACTGGCTCTGCCGATGTACCAGGCCTGTCATTCCCGTACCCCAGGCCGGAATACATGGATATTGAACTCGATACCAGTGTTTTGACTGTTGAAGACTGTCTGGATGAGGTCATCGGCCTGATGCAATCCAAAGCATTTATCGCTGCTCGCTGACAGGAAACGGATCCCGGTCTTTCAAACCGGGTTATCGATATCAATAAAGGTGTGTTGTATGTTGAAGCGCTGAGCGGCCCAATCGCCTAGCGCCTTAATACCATATCGCTCAGACGCATGGTGACCTGCCGCAAAGTAATGCAGGCCATGTTCACGCGCACTATGCACGGTCTGTTCTGAAATCTCGCCAGATATATACACATCCGCACCCGCTGCGGCCGCTTGGTCTATGTATTGCTGTGCAGCACCTGTGCACAGGGCAATACGGCTGACCAAACTTTCACCACCTTCGATATGCAGGGGTTGACGATTCAACGCCAGCGCAATGCGTTGCTTCAGTGTTTGCGCACTGATCTGTTCACTCAAATCACACACCAGCCCCATCACATGATTGTTCTGACGCATCAACTCCCCCGTTGGTGTCAGACCCAGCAACTGCGCAAGCTGAACATTATTTCCAAGCTCTGAATGCGCATCGAGAGGGAGATGATAGGCTAGCAGACTGACATCTGCATCCAGCAGAGTTTTAAGTCTGCGGCGTTTGAGCCCGGTAATGGCAGGGTCTTCTCCGCGCCAGAAGTAACCATGATGCACAATGATGGCATCCGCACCCTGTTCGATCGCGGCATCCAACAAGCGTTGACTTGCGGTTACGCCGGAAACCAGGTGTCTTACAACAGCCTTACCCTCAACCTGCAACCCATTAGGGCAATAGTCGCTAAAGAGCTCCGGCCGCAGTGCCTTGTTGATTTCTGCCAGCATTTTTTTCAATTCAATCGCCATCAGCGCCTTACCTTTGGATAACTGCTATTTGCCTTCACTTACAGCACAAATCTTCGCATAATGCGCCGAGTATCAGTGATGTAAGTTGCTACCGCAAGTTAGCAGATATCAACGCGCATTCACCAAAAGTAATCACAACCGGGTTGTACTGATTTATTCATGAAAAAAGTTCTTCAATTTATAGGCTGGCCCGTTATCAGCGGCGTGCTTCTGGCATTGGTACTTGCGCAGTACCAACAAATGCAGCAAGTACGTCAACTGCTGGCAGAAAGGGAACCGCTTGCTTTTTCAGCAATGCCATCTTCTCAGGTTAACACCGCGCCAGCGGATTCTTTCGCAGACGCCATCACCAGGGCCGCTCCATCAGTAGTCAGCATACACTCGACGATCCGCGAACAAATCCAGTTACCACCCGCTGAGGAGATTCCGGCGGGGTTGCGCGATCTGCTGCAAAACATACCTTCCGAACGTCTGTGGGAAAGCCTGGGATCGGGTGTAGCGGTCAGCGATGAAGGGCATATTCTGACAGCGCTTCATGTCATTGAAGGCGCGGAGGATATTGAAGTTCACTTCTATAATTCACAACAGGCCAGTGTTACAGCACGGGCAACTCTCATCGGATCTGACCCAAGTACGGATCTCGCATTGCTGAAAGTCGACAGCGGAATGTTGCCGCCACCAGTACCTATCGGTTCTTCCGATAGCGTGCGCGTCGGTGATTCAGTGCTGACGATCGGTTATCCGCGCAGAGATCTGATGACTCAAAAGTCAGTTTCCAGCGGTATTGTCAGCGCATTGGGTATCCCGCGTGATGGGCTGCCCATTGTTGAATACATACAGACAGATGCTGCCATGAACTATGGAAACTCAGGCGGGGCACTCATTAACACCCGTGGAGAACTCATTGGCATTAACTCGTTTATCTATTCCGAGACCGGAAACTCTGACGGCATTGGTTTTGCCGTACCTGTCAATAAAGCGATGATTGTTGTTGAGCAACTCATCGCACGAGGTGAAGTAACACCTGGTTATCTCGGGGTAATCACGGGAGAAATGTTGAACGCGCAATCAAGTGCCAGTTTTTTCGGAACCTCGGATATTAATGGTCTGTTGATCGAACAGGTGACCGAGGGAAGCCCCGCAGAAATTGCAGGTGTGCGCGCCGGCGACGTGATGGCTGCAATCGATAATCAGGATATTCGCAGTGTCATTAGCGCTATTGAACAGATTAATCGCAAAGCGCCTGGAGAAAGTGTTGATCTACGGATTTTCCGCTCCGGCAGTTATCAGACGATCTCAGTGGTGCTGGGTACAGGCACAGCGCAATATCGTACCCAGTCTCAAGAAGATTAACGCCAACCGATAGTATTTCTCATGCCTTTCCCGGTGTATGACGGCCCGGAATCCGCCAGGCAGCCGACAAAGCATGTGCCTGCAAATGTTCGTTTAGCGCCAGAGTTTCAGCCACAGGAGCCAGTGTGGCAGCACCTGCCGGCGAACAATTTATGATGGAACTGCGTTTCTGAAAATCATAAACACCCAAAGGCGAAAAAAACCGTGCCGTGCCAGAAGTCGGCAAGACGTGACAAGGGCCTGCGCAATAATCACCCAACGCCTCAGGTGTATGTCTGCCCATGAATATTGCGCCGGCATGACGCACGCCGTGCAACCATGACTGTGGGTCAGCTACCGAGAGTTCCAGGTGCTCCGGCGCAATCAGGTTACAAACTCTCAGTGCCTCGGCCTTGTCGGCCGCAAAAATAAGTGCTCCGCGCTCGCTCAAGGAGGTACGGATAATTGCCTCTCGGCTCATTTGCGGCAGCAATTGATTGATGCTGTTTTGAACGGCATCCAGAAATGCACGATCGGTGCTGATCAGAATAGACTGAGCCTGCTCATCATGCTCGGCCTGTGAAAACAGATCCATGGCGATCCAGTCAGGATCGGTCTTTCCATCACATACAATCGTGAGCTCAGATGGGCCAGCCACCATGTCGATACCCACCTCGCCAAAAACCTGCTTTTTAGCAGCAGCGACATAGACATTGCCAGGACCGGTGATCTTATCTACACGAGGAATCGTCTGCGTCCCAAAGGCCAGGGCAGCAATTGCCTGCGCGCCGCCAATGGTAAACAGTCTGTCCACGCCGGCAACGGCCGCCGCTGCAAAAATCAACCGGCCTGCGCCGCCTGCATCCTCGCCATAAGGCGTCGGGACGACTGCAATTACTTCCTCAACACCGGCAACGCGGGCAGGAATGGCATTCATTAACACCGAAGATGGATAATTGGCCTTGCCGCCGGGCACATATAAACCCACGCGTTGCAGAGGAATAACAAGCTGGCCATAGACTGAACCGTCCTCCTCCTCATACTGCCAGGATGGTTGCAGCTGACGCTGGTGATAAAGGCGAATCCGCTCAGCAGCCTTCAACAGCGCGTCACGCTGTTCGACAGTCAGATGGTCCAGCGCAGCCTGCATTTGAGCTTTGCTAACTTCAAGTTCGGACATGCTGCTGACATCACGTTTATCAAACTGACGCGTGTACTCAAGCACCGCCTCATCGCCGCGCTGTCTTACATCGGCGAGAATACCGGAGACAACCTTGTTGATCTTTTCATCTTCAATCATGCGCCGGTCAAGCAGGGTAGCAAGCTCAGTGTCAAAATCCACATTCTCCGACATCATTCTGCGCATCATGATATTGGCGCTCATGACTCACTCCGGTTGGCCACAACGTCCCCGAGTTCTTTCAACAAAGCACTGACGGCTTTGTGTTTCATCTTCATGGAGGCTTTATTAACAATGACCCGCGAGCTGATGTGAGCAATGGTCTGCAGAGGTTCCAGTCCGTTGGCGCGCAGTGTGTTGCCACTATCAACAATATCAACGATCCAGTCAGCTAAGCCCATAGAAGGTGCCAGTTCAAGAGCGCCATTGAGCTTTATGATATCGGTCTGCAGACCTTGCTCGGCAAAATAACGCCGTGCAATGTTGACAAATTTGCTGGCCACTTTGACCCGTCCTCGCGGTGCCGGAGCGCCAACAGGCGCAGCGGTCATGAGCCGACAACGCGCAATACCAAGATCCAGTGGCTCGTAAAAGGCATCTTCTCCGTACTCCATCAACAGATCCTTGCCCACAACACCAATATCCGCACTGCCAAACTCAACATAGGTGGGCACGTCCGAACCGCGCACGATCATGATGCGCAGACCTGCCACGTTGGTATCAAAAATCAACTTACGGCTTTTTTTGTGATCTTCAAGCAGATGGATACCGGTTTCTGCCAGCAAAGGCATAACCTCTTCCAGGATTCGACCTTTGGTCAGCGCCATTACAATAGGCTGCCCTGTCATGTCCATCATACTGCGGTTTCCTTGACTTACGCCCGTTCTCAGGAGGGAATGCGGCGGATGATTGCACCGAGTGACTGCATCTTCTCTTCTATACACTCATACCCGCGGTCGATATGGTAAATGCGATCAACCAATGTTTCGTTGTCACAAACCAGTCCGGCAATGACCAGGCTGGCAGATGCCCTTAGATCAGTTGCCATCACCGGGGCACCTTTCAAGACAGGGACGCCCGTTACAATGACGGTATTTCCCTGAACAACCATGTTTGCGCCCATGCGGTTCATTTCCTGAACGTGCATAAACCGGTTCTCAAATACGGTCTCAACTATAGAGCCCGTTCCCAGTGCAATGGCGTTCAGGGCTGTGAACTGCGCCTGCATATCTGTGGGGAAGGCCGGATATGGCGCTGTGCGTACCGAAACCGCTTTAGGACGACGACCATGCATATCCAGTTCTATCCAGTCTTCTCCAACGTTAATCTCTGCGCCGGCTTCAACAAGCTTGCTGAGCACCGCCTCCAGATTATCAGACCGGGTGTCCTTGCACTTGATATGTCCACGTGTGGCTGCAGCCGCTATCAGATATGTTCCGGTCTCAATACGATCGGGCATCACAGCATAACTGCAGCCGTGTAACCTTTCCTTCCCATTAATCACGATTGTATCGGTGCCGGCACCCTTGATTTCAGCACCCATGGCAATCAGACAATTTGCCAGATCAACAACTTCAGGCTCACGGGCTGCGTTCTCAATAACCGTTTGGCCTGCCGCCAAGGTCGCTGCCATCAACACATTTTCCGTACCGGTGACGGTGCACATATCCATAAATATGTGGCAGCCCTTTAATCGCCCGTCAACTGAGGCCTTGATATAACCATCTTCCACAACGATGTCAGCGCCCATTTTCTGCAAGGCAGAAATATGCAGATTCACTGGACGACTGCCGATCGCGCAACCGCCCGGCAAAGCAACCTCAGCTCTTCCGAAATGCGCGAGTAATGGTCCCAGCACAAGAATGGACGCTCGCATAGTCTTCACTAGATCGTAAGGAGCACTGCAATGTTTGATGGACGCACTGCTGATCTCAACATTGAGCTTGGCATCTACAACGTGCTCGATGCCCATGCAGCCAAGTAATTCAAGCATCGTGGTGACATCATAAAGATGTGGCAGATTGCGAACCTGAACGGTGTCAGTGGTCAACAAGGTTGCTGCCAAGATAGGCAGCGCAGAATTTTTTGCCCCAGCAATCCGTATCTCACCACTCAGGCTGATTCCGCCCTGTATTAAAAGCTTGTCCATAACGAGTCCTGAAAAAACCTGCAGGTAGCAGAAAGTCTGTAGAGTGATTGCAACGCTTGTGGCATGTACGACAAACAGGCCAAGTCAGCTGACGGCTTCCTCTGGCGTATGCAGTTTCATGCTGATGGCATGGATTGCGCCAGATGCAATGTACTCATTCAAATACTGATAAATCAGCTGTTGCCGCTTGACCTGACCGAGACCTGAAAAAACGGTTCCGATGGCGGCCAGTTGAAACTTGCCACCCCCACCCTCAACATTAATCTCACAATCAGGCAAAGCGGCAACGAGCAATTCATTTATTTCCTGCGCATCAATACTCATCTGTCACTCACTCTCCAACTGTGCAACATCTGTTGCAAATCACTGCCAAGCTGCAATCACCTGATCGATATCATTGTTACTGCGCGTCATCAATGCCGCAAATTGGGTATGGTACTGCCGACGCAGATTGATGCCGCCAACAAAAATATTGCGCAGCTTCCACTCGTTCTCAGCATTCCTGAAAAGCGCATACTGCAGCTCTATGCGGGCCCCCTCCGATACGATCTGCATGCGCACATTGGTGCCCGCAGAGGCATCAGCAGGCTCATCAGTGGCCGGCAGAAAATTCAGTTGCTGACCGCCATACTCCACCAATGCCGAACCATAAAATCGGGTTAAGGTGGAACGCAATTTCTCACCAAAAGCAGCGATCTGCTCTTCGGTTGCCTGTTCAGAGAAACGCGCCATCACACCCACTGCAACTTCGCGAAAATCAACAAACTTGGCCACTTCGGCTTCAACACCGGCATAGTATCTGTCTTTGTCTGTATCAAAATACGGTCGCAACTCCTGCACTGTTTGCAGCAGTTGATTAACTGACTGTTCAGCAGCCTCAACAGCCGTCAGACCTGCTGTCGATGAAGTTGCGGCTTGCGACAGCGCCACAGATGATGCAAACAAGGTAGAGCACCAAAAAAAGATCGAAACTAAAATTTTCATGCAGAATCCCTCAATTCGGGTAATGAACGCGACGCAGTGTACCTTAATTGGGCTGGCCAATAAATTACTGTTTGCAGTCTCAAGTATGACGATTTACAGATAAATGCTCGCTGAATTCAAGCAGATTACCCGACAAGCCAGAGTCGGTTTATATTTTATGCTGCGCAGCGCGAGCCGCTTGGGCATAATAGCGTTTCAGCCAAGTTGCCGTCACTGGCAGGATAATCAGGGTATGGACAGAACGCAGCAACTTATTGCGAGCGCGCAGCGCACTATTCGCATTGAATACGATGCTATCGGCGCCTTAAGCGGTCGCATCGACAGCAGTTTTGTCAAGGCTTGTGAACTGATGCTTGCCTGTGAAAGCCGGATTATTGTCACAGGCATGGGCAAATCCGGTCATATCGCCCGCAAAATTGCTGCAACGTTGTCCAGCACAGGCAGCCCTGCTGTTTTTGTCCATCCCGCCGAAGCCAGTCATGGTGATCTCGGTATGATCACCAACAAAGATGTTGTACTTGCCCTGTCAAACTCTGGCACAACAGAGGAACTGCTGACTATCCTGCCACTGTTCAAGCGTAAAGGTGTTCCGCTGATTTGTATGACCGGGAATGCGGATTCGCTGTTGGCGCGCAGTGCTGATGCTCACATCAACGCCAGTGTGCTGGAGGAAGCCTGCCCGCTGGGCCAGGCACCAACGGCCAGCACCACTGTCGCGCTGGTACTTGGTGATGC
>Ga0164293_10005051_pt1 | contig 11234 bp, 14 predicted proteins | sample GEODES118metaG_FD_111487 | JGI IMG/M metagenome (GOLD analysis project Ga0164293, IMG submission 111487) | Eutrophic lake water microbial communities from Lake Mendota, Wisconsin, USA - GEODES118 metaG | ecosystem: Environmental > Aquatic > Freshwater > Lake | place: USA: Lake Mendota...
TCTAACAAGAGCGTTTGTATCAACCCCATCATCTTTAAAATATTGAAGACCTAAAACCCATAATGGGTGCTCTCTACAATCATCCATATTAGCTACTTCTGTACTATAAAGATCTGTTGATATAATTCCATCTTCAGCATCAAAATCATATACTAGATTTTTAGGAGTTAATCGTTTACTTGTATTAGCCATTCTTTCGCTTTGATAAGCCATTCCAGCGTTCATTATCTTTGCTTCTGTTGGAGACATAGCTCTTTTAAATTTACCACCTTGGCTAGTAGCAAATCTATCTAAATTACCAGATGCTGAATCAACATCATATGTTTTTTCACCAGAATCATTTGATGATATTTTAATTTTACTATTTGTATTCTGCTGATTAGAGATATCATATGTTGTTCTACGAGCCCCAAAATTGTAACCTACACCGCCAGTATCTTTTGTACAAGAAACTAATCCAGTGGCTAAAATAGTACAAACTATCCCAACCATTAATTTATCTTTTATAGCTTCATCTATGTCCATTACGTTAATATTACCACTTTCGTCTTGGCCCATAGTAACAGTTTTTTCTTCACCATTATGACCTTCACGTTTATCAATTAACTTAACCTCTACTGGTCCGTTATTACCAGTAATGTATGTTTTCATTGATTTTTTAAGTTGTGCTAATATATCTTTATCGTCAAACATATCCATTTCAGTTTCTTCTAAACCCATCATGGAACGCATCTTAGATATTTCTTCTTTTAGTATTAATTTTTTCATTTAACTTTTTTTTAATATTTGCTTTTTCATTTATGAGAACATTTTTGACACATTTTCGTACCAATCTGGGAAATATCCTCTTAAATAATATGTCATGGCTTTTCTTACTAAACCATCCCTATCGGTATTATATTCTTCCCAATCATCCCAAAAATGATCAACGGCTTTAGCGGACGCAGCTTTTAAATCATCAAACATCCCGAAGTTAAATTCTGTTGGTTCATTAAGATTAGAATGAATCATTTTATTCATATATCCTTGATCAGAACTACCCCAATCTTCATCGATTGCACCTGACTCAACGTCATCGTAATTTTTTGAAGCGTATTTGTTGGCCTCTTCCTCATCGTGAGCATCGATCATTTCTTGATCCCCTGGTGACATACCATCGGTATCCTGTGCCAATAAATCATCAAATGAGACCATTTTTTCTTCTGGATCACCTTCAAATAGTTCGCTATCCATTTCATCTTTAGCTTTCATAGGTGAATCATAATCCTTTAAATCACCAACTGGATATCTCTCCCCAGTTTTAGCATTGTACTTAAAGATTGTTTTACCGTTATCACCATCACCTATAAAGTAATGTACGTTATCGTCACTAAGACTATAGTATAATGGTCTGTCGTAATCATCAAATTCTCTTTGAGCAACTTCTTCACCACTTGCTGATTCAATGGCCGACTTTTCAAAATTAAATTCTTCTTTTGAAGACATTTCAAAGTTTTCGTTAAGACCCATTATTTTACGTAAACGTAAAATCTCTTCATTTAATATTAATTTTTTCATATTTAATCTCATATTATTTATATAAATATCACAAAAATGGTGATAAAACCCATTTTCATTGAATTATTTTTTTTCAGTTATGTTGATTATTATATCCCACCCATTAGTGGATTTGGATCAGTCCATTCTGGTGTTGCCAAAATTGATAGGATTTCACTATAAGTATAAGGACCTTCTTTGGTTGTTAATGTTGAAATGAATAATGGTTGGTCACCTTCCCATTTTACAAAAGTTTTTGTGCCGTCCACTGATCTGCGAACCGTTTCTGATGATGTTTCTAAAACCTCTGTGAAGTTAATTTGATTTAATTCTGATACATTAAATATCATGAATTGTCTATTTGTATATTCTTGTGTTTCCATATTTTTTTATAATCCGAATTTTGTTTTTTGTGCGTCAAAGTTTTGAAGGACTTCTGATGCAGAGAGGGCTCGGTTATAACTTCTAACAACACCTATTTTACCGTCAAAATGAAGTTGATTATAAGTATAAAAAACACCAATTCTTGTAACAGCATTTTCCACATACGATATTTCTCTTATTACACTATTTTCTTGCACCCCATTTACATATAAAACATTTAAATTATCGGAACTTCTATGAGTTGCAACTATGTGATACCACACACCTACTAATGGTGTCCAAGATGTTGTTAAATATTGACCACTAATCATTGCAGCAATGTTTTGTATGGGACCTATTTGTAAACTAAAACCCGTGCCCCAACTTGGCATATTTGAAATAATACCATGCCAATTAATCATAACATCCGTATTAACCCAAGCTTCTTGTGTGATATCGCTATTTAATAAACCTATTTTATAACCAATATCTACATAATCATCAACACCATCAAACACAATGGAACCACCGTTGGAAGAATTGTATGTTGGGCTATTGGTTAGTATCCCGTCATTAGCACCAGCTAAATCATACCAAGTTGTCCCAGAACCAGGGTAAGAACCTTTTTGTGAAGCGTCCACATTCAAAACCAAACCATTGGTCACAATGTTATCAAGCGTACCGCTAACCATATTAAAAACACTACTCGCAGCAACCCAAGCAAGAGCTGAGTCAATTGTTGTAAAAGGTGCTTGGTTATTCCTTGTTGGTAATCCATTTATCATCCTAAGCACATTAGCATCAGTCATATCACCGCTTGCCCAGCAAACTGGTTTAGCGTTAGCCAATGTTGTCATACCCAAACTAAATGTGTCAGAGTAAATTACATATTGATTGGTGGAGTCAGCTCCATTAAACCAAGTTAACCCACCTGGGTTACTTGAGTAACTATCAGACGCAAGACCTATCTCTATCTTATTTTTCTTGATGGAGTTGTTGGTCTTGGTTGAGTTATTAAACGCTATTGGTCTTCTTGCCATAATATTTATAACCCGTATTTAGTTTTTGATGCGTTAAAGTTTTGTGTAATTTCAGAACCAGATAACGCTTTATTATAGAATCTAACGGCACCTATTTTACCGTTCCAGTAATAATCACCCCAAACATATGTATGACCACCAATCATAACATTATTAGACCTGTTTTGGTTTATCGTTGGGTTTACTGATGTTTTGGAGCCAGCTAATGTCCCGTTAATGTAGAAAGAACTTACAGATCCATTCCATGTGTAAACAATATGATACCAAATATTAGCTGTTGGAAAAGCGTTTACACCAAAATCCATATCATTTGTATGACCACCAGCTGTGTTCCAGTAAACTAAGTTTAAGTTTGAATTATCTTGATAAAACGCCCACTCCCAACTTGGGTATTCTTTTCCTATAATACCGTAATTACCACCAGATATTGTTGATGGTCTCATCCAAAAATCAACACTAACCGAATTAGTGTTATTCCAACTCAAATCATAACCACTATCAACATAATCATTAACACCATCAGAAGACATAATACCACTGTCGCTGGCGCTATATACTGCACCATTAGTTAATGTTGATGTAACCCCACCAGCTAAATCATACCAACTTGACCCAGAACCTGGGTATGAACCTTTTTGTGAACCATCTAAATTAAAAACCAAACCATCGGTAACAATGTTATCAAGCGTACCGCTAACCATATTATAAATCGAACTAGCTGTAATAAACTCCAACGCTGAAGCGATGGTTGTAAAAGGTGCCTGATTGTATCTTGTGGGTAATCCGTTAATTGTTCTAAGAACATTTACATCCGTTAGGTCACCACTAGCCCAGCAAACTGGTTTGGCGTTTGCAAGAGTGGTCATACCAAGACTAAAGGTATCTGAATAAATAACATATTGCGATGTTGAGTCCGCACCATTAAACCAAGTTAGCCCACCTGGACTACTTGCGTAGTTATCAGACGCAACACCAACTTCCACCTTATTTTTTTTAATGGAATTAGCGGTTTTTGTTGAATTATTGAACGCAATTGGTCTTCTTGCCATCTTTTTTTATTATAAATATTTACACTTTCCATAAACTTGCTATATTTATACCAGATGCATCGAAAAAAACAAAATAAAAATAATATAATCATGTGAATGAAAGCCTCTTCCTTTTGAAGAGGTTTTTTTTTGCCCTAAAAAAAACAAAAAAAGAAATGAAAAACACAGAAACTTACCACGAGCTGGTACAAAAAATGAGAAGCTTCTTCGTCCAAAGAGGATTTAAAGAAGTACCAACACAATCAAGATTATCAATCCTTGCTGCATGTGAGAACCCACACTCAGTTAAAACATTTGAGTACAGCGGAGAGATCTGGCCATTGCCTCAAACGGGACAAATGTGGCTTGAACATGAATTATTAATGAACCCTGAATGGGAAGGTGTGTTCTGCATCTCAACATCGTACAGAGAAGAGAAGAATCCGATCCCAGGTAGACACGAATTAATATTTCCGATGTTTGAATTTGAATCAAAAGGAACAATGGAAGACCTGATCAAATTGGAAGGTGACCTTTTGGCACATCTTGGATTTGCCGATTCAATGCATGAGGTGCAATACGAAGATGTATGTGAAGAATACGGTGGGGTTCCAATCTTGGAAGACGAACACGAATCAAGAATGTGGAAGGAAAAAGGAAACATCATTTCGCTTCAACATTTCCCAGTTAGAACAAATCCATTCTGGAATATGAAACATGATGAAGATGGAATCTTTAATAAGGTGGATGTTATTATGTATGGACAAGAGACAATCGGATCCGCAGAGAGAAGTTGTGACGTGGACAAAATGAAACAAATGTTCTACACAATTGAAAATGGTGGTTACGCCAACAAATTGTTTGAACTATTCGGCAAAGACCGTGTGGAAGCTGAACTTGAAAAGTTTTTGGAATTTAATTTCTTCCCAAGATTTGGCGGGGGAATCGGAATGACCAGATTGGCAAGAGCTTATGAGTTAATGAAGGGGGAGTAATCTCCCTTTTTTTTTGACTATTTATAGAAAAAAATTATGTCGGAAAATCAAGGCAACATCACGGACACATTCTTTAGCAAACTAAAGGAACAATCATTTACGATCATATTATTGGTCGGTATATTATGGTACCAGAATAATACATACAAGTCAAATCTTGCGGATTATAAAGATCAACTTGATAAAAGGGATGAACAGATTATGAAACTGGTTGATGATGAAAGACAAAGGATTATTGAAAGAAATGAATCTTTGATGAGTCAAAGGGATAAATATGTAGATGAATTGCTTAGTAAAGAGAAATAACAGGCTCTTTACCTATTTTAAATATATTTATCTTTAGATTATAAAAATTTTATGTACATTAATACACCTTACAAAATTGTCTATGATACTGAAAAGTATCCGTTTAAAGAAGTTCTAAAAGAAATCTTTGGGGTTAATAGTTTGGAAAAAATCCACCAACTTGAAAACTACGATTTATTATCAAGAGATAAGGATCAATCAACCGCATGGCACAAAGCCTACTATAATAACTTTGAGGAGAAACTCCAACCATTGTATGTTGAATTTGTTAAGCACCTTGCTGAAAAATTTGGTTACGATTCAATTATCTACCAAAAAATCCCTACATTCCGTGCACACTTGGTTAATAATCTTGGTGTTGGTGAATGGCATAAGGATAAAACCTATAACCACGGTGTTGACGAACTTAACTTTTGGTTACCCTTTACAGATACTTATGACACAAATACAATTTGGTGTGAAAGTATTGAGGATCTTGGGGATTACAGATCATATGAAGTTAAGTACGGTGAGATATTAGTTTTTAGCGGTGCTAACTTAATGCATGGTAATAAAATTAATACAACCGAAGATACACGTGTTTCTGTTGATTTCCGTTTGGTTGATCCAGCTAAATTTATTAATAACGAAAAACAATCAATAAACGGAATCACCAATTTCACAATAGGTGGTTATTTCGAACAAATCTAAATTTATTTGATTCCCATTCTCTCTTTTAATTGAGGGAGAAATCTTTGAATCTCAAAATTATCTTCATCATTATACTTGTTTTTGTAAGCGGCCTCATCTGGGTATGTTCTGCCCCATAATTTATATATGGCTATCTTTTCTTCTGTATAAGCTAAATCTCTGAATGTGTAATGGTTAATAACCATGTTATTCAACACCTGTAATTTTGTGGAGTATTTATCTGGTGTAATATTATACGGGTTACCCAATGAATCGGTGTGTAAATAATTTGATTTAATTGTACCCCAGTGCACAGATGGCAAGTGAACAAACGCTTCCTTCCTCATAAAACATTTTGTATGTCTTTGTTCATCCCATTGGGTTCCGTTATCTTTAAAACTTGATTTTGTTAATTTATCAACGATTAACTCCCCCTCACCAAGGGTGTAGTTTGAATTCCCCATTAATCTCCAGTTAACCCCGACTTGACCAATGTTTGATGCATATTTGCTCAACACATCTTTTAAATTGTTATCAGTTGGTGGGTATAAAAACTCATCAGCATTTAAATGGATGATCCAATCAGCATCAGCTCCTTTAATATGATTATTGGCAATAACCATTGAATGTGTTACCAAAGAAACCTCATTATCATATGAGTTTTCACCGTTATTGGTTTCGATTAATAGGTCTGTGATTTTTACAATACCCTTATCAACATAAGGTTGTAAAACTTCAAGGTAATTATCTTTGCTAAGGTGATTAGTTAAATAAAATTTATCAACCCCAACAAGTAGATGGAATTCAATCCACTCTTTTAGGTATCTTGCTTCATCTCTAAATTGTGATATAATAGCTACTTTCATTTAATAAAAATAAACTTATTTTGGTAAAAAGAAATATTAACCAACAAAATTTGTATTATAACCCATCTCACCGTTGTTGCTTTCGTTTTCAATCTTTTGAGCACTGGTCTTAATTTTAATATATTCTTTTAAATTATTAACTTTATACTTCCTGAGATCATAACCCAACATCTCCATTACAAATTTATATTTAGGCTCCGCTTTTGTTCGCATATTATGAAGTTCAGATGACATAACACTATAATATTCGTAATCATATGCAGCATTTGGCATCAAATAATTATAAAGTTCTTTTTTATAACCAGCTTCCAAATACTCCAATTCACTCTCATCAAATTTAAAAAAATCTAATATTTTTTTTCTATTACTTTCATCATTATGCATTAATAAATATAAAAGTCTATCAACACCATATAACTTATTATCTTTAGGTACATATCTTTCTTCTTCATTCCATGATAATACTTTATAAGGATCCACAGCTTTATCTTTAATTTGATTAAAAAAATACCTACGTTCAGTATAAAAATAAATTGGAATGTTATTCTTCTTTACGTAACTCATTAATTCGTCTAATTCATCTTTGTACATTTTACCACCACTTTCAATGGAAACATGTATTTCAATAATGTAATCGCTGGCGTTAGGTATTGTGGGTTTATCTAAGACAATCCTGTCTTCCAATTCCTTACTCTTTAAAGCGTTAATATAATCAGCCTTATCACTCCAATCGGATTCTTTAGAGGAGTATTGCCAATAATCAACAGGGAAACCTTTATATCTTTGATTTAATTTTTTACCATCCAATACAATCTTAACTGGGCTTCTGCCATATCCAGCACCTTTACCCTCACCACCTCTACTTCTGGTAGCTGAAAAAAAGAAAAACTTGCCACGACTTGTATTTAAATCAGAAGGGGAACCGATATTTGTTGAAGCGTGAAATTCATTCTGTTTTAATATATTAACTAAATTACGAATATACGTAAAATGATATAGGATATCGCTTAAACCTTCATTAAGACCCATCATCTTGCGCATCTTGGCGATTTCGTTTAATATATTTTTTTCCACAATAAAATTAATCTTCTTTAGGTCTATTTAAAAAATTTTTTAATCTATCATTACTATAGGTTAAACCAAGTTCCTTAGTTAGTTTTTCAAGGGCTGTAACCACTTGAGTCTTATACGGATCCATATGAGCTCTAACAAAAGAACCAGAACCACGATTAAACATAAAACCGTGTAATCGCTGGTCTATTTGACTAATAGCATATTTTTTCTTTTCTTCTGGTTCTGTTGGCATTCGGTCAACATACTGTTGATTCGATTCAACAAAATCAGTTACCAGTTTATTAAAAGCTTCCACAAATTCTCTTGCTTTTGTTGGACTTTCTTGCCAAACATCGTTAACGCTAACGCCTTTAACGGACAAACTTTTAATTATTGGTTCCATAGCTCTAAAACCGTCATCAATTATTTTAACAGAATCAACAAACTCATTTAAATTTTCATTAAGACCCATCATCTTGCGCATCTTGGCGATTTCATTCAACATATTCTTTTCCATAATAATCGATTATAAACATAAATACTTGAAACTTTTTTAAAATTTCCTATATTTATTGAAGACCTTGTGATTGGGTTCCATGCGTACTGGATGCGTTTGAGTTGGAATTGATGCCAACGATATGGACACCAAATACAAAAAAAAATATAAGGAAAAATGTTATACACGTACATTCATACTGTACCTGCGCCAAGTGCGTTCATCACAGTAAACAAACAAAGACTCCGTCAAGACGGAAAGTCGGTCTACATGAAAGACCAAACCGAGTTCGAGATCGAACTCTACAATCCCACAAAAGAAAAAATAATGGCAATGATCGAAATGAATGGTTCACCCATTTCAGATTCGGGCATCATCTTGAAACCAGGCCAAAGGGTATTCCTTGAAAGGTTTCTGGACAATGAGAAAAAGTTCCTTTACGAAACTTATGTTGTGAACAATAATAATCAAACCAAGGAAGCTATCCAGAACAACGGAAAGGTAACGGTTAAATTCCACAAGGAATCAAAAGCGAGACCAAGAAGCATAATCTACGGATCTGTATTTAATAGCTTTGGAAATGGTTTTGGTTCCAATGATACAACCGTTTACACTTACACAACAAATTACGAACCCAAAATTACAACCAATTTTTGTAATGATGTGATAGGAACCATAACCCCATCATCCAACAATATCAGCGCTGCCATCAACAGCAGCAGAAAGGTGGAGACGGGTTCAGTTGAGCAAGGTGCAAATAGTAATCAGGAATTAAAATCAAGTTATGGAAACTTTGAATGGTTTTACACATGGAGTAATGAATGGCAGATCATGCCAAACAGCCAACAACCAGTTCAAGCAAAGGATTTGGTTGATAGATGCACAAAATGCAACACCAAATTAAAATCAAACCATAAGTTCTGTCCAGAATGCGGTGAAAAGAACATGGGTAAACAAGATCCAGACGAATTCTTGCAATCATTGACAAAGGAACAGTTGATTGAACTATTAAGAACAAAATAAAATAAGCTTCACAAGGTCATAAATCCCGCCAAAAGCGGGATTTTTTGTTGTTTTTGGTGATATATATAGGAAAAAGCCCTATATTATGACAAATGAAGAGATTACAGAGGAAATCTACCACGAAGCCCACGCCAATGGCTTTATTGAAGAATTAAGACAAAAAATTGATGAGTTTAAGGTTTGCATCCATAATCACAAACTTCCGCACCATGAAATGGTCCATAAAGCATATTATATGGTAAAACCAGAGGAAACAAACCAAGATTTAGAAGTATTTATATAGATATGAGCGTTTTCGATCAATTAAAGGCCAGACATCCAGAAGTAAGGTTCGAACTTTACCCAACGGTTAAGAGTGACACCAAGCGTGTATACCTTACAGGATTCATGGTACCTTATAGTATGAGAGGAAAGGGACTTGGAACAAAGTTGATGGAAGACCTTATTGAGGTTGCCGATGAAAACGGATTTAAGATAACGCTTACACCATCAAGCAGTTACGGTGGCAACGTTACCAGGTTGAAAGCTTTTTACAAAGGATTTGGTTTTGTTGAGAACAAGGGAAAAAACGCAGATTTCTCACACAAAGAGGGTATGTACAGAGATCCAAAAGGGTTGAACGAACATTTAAGAAGATTAAAGCAGGTAATGGGTATTGTTACAGAAACAAGACAAGGAATGCTTAATTGGTTAAAAGACAAACTACCAAACACTCCTGAATATGTAATAAGGGATTGGGTTTATAAAATGGTTACACAATCAGATGATATAAGCACAAATGAGGGTATTACAGAATGGATTGATGAGTGGGTTAAAAATATGAAATGGGAAACTAAGACAAATTTTCCTATAACAATGGATATTTTTACTGATAATACAAAAAAACAGTTGGAAAGTAGAATTGGGGGTGAAGTAAGACAAGATGTTGACAAAGATACTGAAAGACACGGAACACAAAAAGAATTATTACAGAGTAAGGGGGTTTCCAAAGAACCAATTATTCTGTTTAAAACCAAAGATGGTAAATATGAATTAGGTGAAGGTTGGCATAGAACCACACAGACATTTATACAATTCCCCGATGGATTTATACAACCTAATGTGTATATCGGACTAAATGCCAAATGGCTAGATTAATTATTAACTTATAAATAACATGGGAACCGAATTAAAAAAGAAAAAACAGCTGATAGAAAGATTAAACAGAAGATTGCTTTCTGAATCTGAAATGGAATGCCCGAGAGCGGCCAAGGATATTGAGTTGAACACCAGAAACAGGGACAAGGCAATAAAAGCTGACTATATTCAATATGGTCCTCTTAATGTTGACGAACCAGCGGGTTACTGGGATGAGTTGGCCAATCACTGGAATACATCAGTTGAGGCGGCAAAAAAATCATTGTGCGGAAATTGTGTCGCATTTGATGTCTCACCAAGAATGGAAGAATGCATGCCAGGTGAAATTAGTGATGAGGATGGAAAATTGGGTTACTGCTGGATGCACCATTTTAAATGTCACTCAGCAAGAACATGCAGAACATGGGCAAAGGGTGGTCCGATAACTGATAATAAAATATCAAACGACTGGCAAGAAAGAAACCAAAACGATTAACATGGAGCAAATGGATTTGAATAGACTTGTTGAGGTGATGGTCTTTATCAACGATGATTTGGTAATCAAAGAAGGAAAAAAGAAGAAGGCCGACCGTTGTCTTAAGATTGCGAGAAGGAAATATGATAAGCCATCGGCTTACAGATCTGGTGCCATTGTAAGATGTCGTCAGGGAAAGATTTGGAAAGGTTTAAGTGAATCTGATATCAATGATGCTCCTGAGGATGTTAAGGATTTAATATATAAA
>Ga0164293_10005052_pt1 | contig 11231 bp, 13 predicted proteins | sample GEODES118metaG_FD_111487 | JGI IMG/M metagenome (GOLD analysis project Ga0164293, IMG submission 111487) | Eutrophic lake water microbial communities from Lake Mendota, Wisconsin, USA - GEODES118 metaG | ecosystem: Environmental > Aquatic > Freshwater > Lake | place: USA: Lake Mendota...
CTACAAGTCCCAGCGCAGGGACTAAATAAATCAGCGCTTGTTCCATAAACTAGTCGGATTCAGTGTTAGATTCTGTAAATAATTCGGCAAAGATACGATTAATCCCTTTTCTGCCAAGTTTGAAAGTCAAGGCATTTTTGGATTTTTTTAGGCGGATTTTAAAGCCTCGGATTCTACTTTAGTGGCTGTTAAATGGAAAGGAAAGCGATGTAGTTTTTTAAAATGAGTGGACAAGTTTCCCAAGCGAGCAAAATTTAGGCAGCGCCTGTAAAAATTTGAAGAAAATTCTAAATTTGCCCTCCACATCGGGGTGTGGCGCAGTCCGGTAGCGTACACGTCTGGGGGGCGTGTGGTCGCAGGTTCAAATCCTGTCACCCCGACTTGATTAGCAAGGAGTTACGGTATAGAAAATCGTGACTCCTTTTTTGTTTACCTAAGACTTGCATAAAATCAGGGTTATTTTTCCTAAAACATCGCTAAGCAGGAAAAGCCTTCGCTAAAAAAGGGGCTAGGCTGTTTACGATTAGGTGCTTTTTTTTTATACTTACGATAGATTTAATAGACAAATTGTCCAAAGACAAGAAATGCAATCGATCGATTCACGAGAATGAATCGAATTCGTCTTCAATTAAAAATACGCGCTCACTAAGTCAGTAAAAAACTAAACATGAACAAAATCATCAAACTACTTTCACAAGAAGTAACTGTAGTAATACTCCTTGGCGTCATCTCTGTGATCACTGCCTGGGCAGGAGTTCAATCCTCTCTGCTTGGTGGGAAATCCAATAATGCCTTGTCTATCTACATGGAAGGCATTAGTAAATCCAACAACCTATTTTTAACCGCAGAACTTAAATACAGAACTGACATGGTGGTTTGGGCAGATAAACAAACAACACTTAGTCAAGGCATTGACGTTTACACAGGTTATTCAGCGGGATCATATGAGCTATTTGAATTCGCATTGCCCTGCCTACAAGAGAACCCAGAAAGTCAGCTAGCAGATTGTATTTCTTACATGGACGAATTGTACCTGCCTATCCAGGAGGAAACGGACAAAGCGATGCAATCTCTGAAAGAATACGAGGTCTCAAACCAACAAAGTGACAGGCTTCAAATGCTAACCGCGCTGCTGGCAGTAGCCTTGTTTATGTTGGGTGTCACCTCGGTGATTCACCAAGAGAAGTTACAATTCGCTATTGTTCTTGGGTCTATAATTATTGCCGTGTTTAGCATTGCCGTTCTATTTAGCGTGCCGGTCATCTCGGTTGCTTGGTAGCATGTAGGTGGTTCTTTTATTAAAAGGATTGGCTCAGCTTTAGCTTTTCCTACCCATGTTGAAAGTTCTTCCAATATTTATCGGGACTATCACCCCGACCTGATTAGCAAGGAGTTTCGAAGTCAAAAATCGGAGCTGCTTTTTTGTTTGCATAGAAATTGAACTGGAATACAAAATTTATGCTTTTAGAAGTTCTTGAGAAAATAAGGCTACACTCTTACTTTTAGGTTTTTGATTGAAAAACCTCAATTAATCTACCGAAACTGCTTCGGAAATTTTTACATCTATTTTTTCTGATGCTTCAGGACCAAAAGATTTTATCTTAAAATGTACAGATTGACCAGGATTTACAAACTCATAAACAACGAAATCCTCACTACCTAAAAAAGTACCTGTTTTGGTATAAAAATTCACTTTTAACACTACATCTTTAAATTTTGCAACAGTTGCAGAGCTTGAAATATCTCCTTCAATTACTGTTTGCCCAATCAGATTCTCCCAAAGTTTGCCATCGACACTTAAAAAAGTGAGGGGAGCCATCTTTTCCTGTTCTTCAATTGTAAGTTTCAAAGACTCATACCCAGGTGTTCCCTTTCCAGCACAATTGAAAAATAGGAAAATGATTACAACGATAAAGAAAATGGATCTCATTCTATTACGGTTTTTTTTAGAAATCAAATTTCCAAACTAGCTTCTGATTTGGGAAATAAGAATTTGGATTTGGATTTTGGATGAATTTTAAGTTATCACCTACTCTAATGAATTTGGCCTCTAATTCTATTTTTCCATTGTAGGAGAATAGTTTTACTTTTGCCGTATCGCCAATTATTGAACCAGTTAGCGCATAATCTCCAGTGGATTCAATGGTATTGCCATTTTCATCCCATCTACTGTACCTAATTGTCCCATCTATTTTATCAGCCGACTGGTTTATTTCTATTTCCATGCGGGAGTCTTCAGTAATATCTCCCTCATTTGACCATTTACCGCTAAAATAAGAGGGAGGCAATTCTACCTTATTACTTCCTTGATTTTTCTCAATTATACTTTTTCTTGTTGAATCATAGTTGATTTCACTCTCTTTTAAGGAAAAAGCTTTTGATTTGCTACCATCAGGTTTTGACCAATTACCACTTAAACCAGTATTTGAAAAAGTTCCTTTAAAAATTCCAGTTTGATTTCCATTAGAATCAAACTCATTCAAGATCAAAATTCCATCAGTATCGATAGAACCTTTAATTTCTAAATCAACACCTATTTTTTTATAATAATAAACTCCTTCGAGTTGATTGTTTGAAAATTTTATTTTTGCAACAATTTCATACTCCTCTCCAATCTTACCTTCAAATATCTTTGTGAAGTTATCAGCAGTTTCGTTTCCAGAACAGGCAGAAAATACTGCAAGTGAAAATATTGCGATGATAAAAAGGAGATATTTCTTCATGTAAAAATTTTTTAAATCTGAAAAAAACGTTCTGTTAATATACAAATTTCCTTAGAGCTTATCTGTTATAACTAAAGCAAAATAGCTTCTTTAGTTTATCAATTACAAGAAATATTTTGTCTTATTAACACAATGTAAGTACCCCTTAATTCAGATAGTTATACTAGCAATCTCTGACTGAATTTCAAAAAGTACCATCATATACATTTTTAGAGGTATTTGAGAATAGTGTCTACTAATTTCATCTTTAGATTGATAATTCAGGCAACAACTACTGCACTTCTTTTAATGGGTATTAAAAAGTGTCAAAAAATAGGACCTTAATAAAAATACCCTACCAATCAATCAATTTGAAAAGCCACCTCGTTTCGTCGATTGATTACATCCCAAGGGGCGTTGTAACCCATGTACAAAAGAGAACCCTTTGTGCGGACGTTATTTTCATTCAGCACTTGGGTCAAGATTTGGGCATACTTGGCTATTTTTTCATCCGAACTGAATCCTCCGAAACGCAAGACTGCTAGCGTCATTGTATCTTGTTTTACCAAAGAAACTGCATTGGAATTGGGAGTTGGAAGGTCCGATAGTTGGTACTGGCTGGGCATCACGAAAGACATGGAAGCGTCCGTGTCAGACATGTTCATGATCACAGGAGAGGTCATGGCAATCTTCTGTTGCTGCTGGTTTCCACCAAAAATATAGCCTGCCACGACACCGAAGCCGTTATTCCCATTTGAATCGTAGCGCTTGCCACCCAATTTGGTTTGTGCCAAAATCATTTGGGGATATTCCCTGATTTCGACCTCACCCAGGGTCTTAATTACTTTATAGTTTGGGGTTTCGATACCTTTGAATCTAAATGAGAATAAAGAAATCACCCCACCTAGAATCAATACGCTACCCGCAATCCAAATGACAGTTTTCATGTAGTGGAAACATGGGAGCTGAGGAAAATGTTCGAAAGGCTAGTCTGATTGCCTTAGCATAAAAATACTGGGGCAGACCCTGTTGATTGTGATCTGCGACCTTGAGTTTGCCAAAAAAACCGACTGAATTATCGAAATGGAGGATGGAAGGATGGTGAAACAGAATTGAGGTTCCTTTGGGAAAAGTAGTGCACTTCCATTCTAAATTCAAACTCAATTAGCTATGGGTGAAAATAATCTTATCCAACCAATCCTGCTAGTCCTTGATGCATCGAACAGATTTACCTTCACTTCTGTCTTCACCAAGGCCGATAATGGCTAAAGCAAATTCACTATAAAGGGTAATGTCCTGGATGTATTTAAATGGATCTTCTTCAACTTCTGTAGAACTCCACCAAAAACCACCGCCCCCAAGAATGCTGAAATATCCAACAGCAGTACGGCTACCACCTGGAAGTGCTGAAAATCCGCTTTCATTTGTTCCTTCCCATGAATCATTCACTTCGGGACTATTGTCTTCCCAACCAAGCGGCGTCTTCATTTTCGCTCCTGCTAGATCTTCTCCTCCCAAAAACGTTACTAGGTTAGTCCATTCTGAATCGTTTGGCACATGCCATCCCTCAGGCGCCAAGCCTCTCGGGTCATTTACTGCATACCAGTTGTATAACTTCCCATACTTCTCCCCATTTGTGGGATCGTTGTCGTAATAGCACCAAGCAGGCTCCCCATTTTGTCCCGCAAGATACCATTCCTCTTCTGTCTTGGCCTCTGGGATAGGATCTCCATTGCGAAAAGTACTGACGTCTAAATTTTTGGTCATCCAAATTTGATTCCCAATGGTTACGGACTGGGCAGAACTGAGGTATACCAAACCAAAAAAAAGAATGATGAGTGAACTAAATTTTTTCATGACTAAATTCGTTTATTTTTTTTTACGGCTTTGTTGATTTTACCTATTTATTTACTCATAAAAATAAACGAAAAAACCAAATGAATTATCCTAAACGCATCTAATAAGCTGTTCAAAGTCTAGGCAATAATTTTTCGAAATAAATTCAAGATTCCATTCGAGTTGGACACAATTTAAATCACTTTATTACTAGGTTATCATTAGATTTTGTGAATACCAATCAATAAGCCAATAACAAAATTATTCAAAATTAAGCAGCGCTAGACAAATAGAAGAAATACACTGTGACTCACGAAATCAACATAATTAACTTTTTTACTTCCATTTTAAAATATTATTAATTTCTTTCAAAATGAAATTATATTTTCAGAAAGTATACTTAATAGAATTAAAAATTCTAAATTTTTGATTAAAGATTATGTGTTGCTGAATAATTACAATTGGAACATTTATAGGAAATTGTTTTTTGAGGTACAATGTAAGAATAAACAATAACAACTATTCCAACTAAAACTGAAATTAGGGTGAAGGGAATCATATCACTGAAAGATATTCTTCCACCATAAAACGCGGACATGCCTGGTGTTAGCAGTGAAAGTATTGGTACAAGAAACACTAGGCTAAACCCACATCCTTTTCTAGTCCAGCCAGCTTCATATTTAAATTCCCCGCAATTAGGACACTTATGTTTCATAATTTTAAAACAAACTGTGAAAAACTAGTTGGCTGAAATAAGGGTAAAATACTTATTTTGATTAAAGAAATAAACTCGATTAGGATCAAAATTGTCTTGATAGATCTTTAACCAATTTTTACCACCTGTTTCAAAATTGCTATTCAGATTAACAAAAACATTGAACTTGTTATCTTCATTTTTTATAAATTCAAAACTTGTTAAAGCATTACCCTCACCCGAATACCAAGAATTTAAAAAAGAATATGTATCACCGTTGATGGGAACCTCCAGTTCAGAAATAGGCTCTTCGTATAAGGAATATTCATCTTTAATTACCAAGCTAAAATTGGGATCAAAGTCAATTTTAAAATCTCCAGATTTAAAGGATTCCTTGGTTGCTATATTTGAATCAAAGAATTTCAATGTCCCCTGAAGTTTAATCATCAAATTAGCAACTTCCTCTTTGTCAAAACTAGTTTTCAAATCATCATAATTTATTTCTCTAGTTTTTGAATCCTTGTATACCTCTCTAAGCTCCCAGCTTATAAAACTTTGGCCAGCTGTTGAGACAAACCCCTCTATTTTGTAAGGCTTAAAATCCCCTAATTCCTCCAGATGGGATTCAATAGAATACATGTAATTCATAGAAAAATCATCCGATTGAAAGCTATTCAAAATTTTACTTTCAAAAATTCCTCTTTGGTCAAATTCACCATATGGGAGTTGGGAAAACTTCCTATTCTCAAGAATAGAAGCTATTTTATTTCTATTTTTAATTTGATTTTCTAGACCTGAAATAATTTGATCTTTTGGTATTTTTATCAAACCATTCTGAAGTATCTCACCTTCCTCATTTAACAATTCTAAAGCAATAGCCTGATTTTCCTTATCATAATATAAGTTCACATCTCCTTCGGATTGGTAATGCTTATCACCAAAAGAAGCTGAATAATAGGTATTGCTCACGTGTCTTAATTTTCCTGCTTCAACCTTGAATTCGAAACTTGCTTCATTTGGAATGGTCTCTCCAGAAAAAGTGACCATCTCCAAATCGTACCATTCCCAAGTCAAAAATTTATTAATGACAGAAATTTCTTCTTCACTAAGGCTCTGCTTATTGCATGAGAAAAGAGAAAAAGTAAAGAAAATAAATAATGCGATTTTAGTTTTCATGTTTTGATTGAAGTTTTCTAGATTAAGGTCAAAAAAAATACACATGCCTTTAAATTCTAAAAAAGGCATGTTATTAAATAAATACTGAAATCCTACAGGATCGAATCTATCTCTCCATCACCATCTGTATCCATACCAATAGTGTCAGCAGATCCGTCACCATCAGTATCCATTACAACTGTATCTGCCAATCCATCACCATCTGAATCCATCACAACGCTATCAATTATACCATCGCCATCAGTATCCATAGAGACACTGTCAATGATACCATCATTGTCGGTATCCATACCAAAACTGTCTACTATCCCATCCCCATCACTATCCATTGCAACACTCTCAGCGATACCATCTCCATCCATATCTACCAAATCTCCTGCCCCTAAAGAATCTGCTATTTCTCTCCCAAAAAAGGAGGTTACAAACTTTATAATACTTCCTAACATGTGAAATTAATTTAATTTCCGAATCTTAAGGCATTTCAGAATAAGCCCCGTTTATTTTTGTGGGTTCTGGTCTCCACGTATAAATCAATGATTTTTATTAACTGCATCTACCAGTTTTGGGTAAAGAAATTTTTTGAATTTAAAAGGAAAGGAACAGCTAAATACTGAACTTTGATTTAGTTAATTTAAGAAGGCGTAAACTATATCAACTTTAAACTCAATAATCCTCTTCCAATCAAGAGACAAATAGTTACTGACTATTTTTACATTCGTAATAATCGCTTTCCATTTGTTCGGTAGAAGGAGTTGTAGTTCCATAACGATCTTCAAATACTTTCTTACAACCTGAAGGATTGTCATTAGCAGGATCTCCTCCTGGAGCAGTTAAGCAATCGCACAATGTTGGCGAACTGCAGCTTCCTAGAATTAAGGCAAAACCAGAAAGTAGAATTAATACGGATTTTTTCATGATTTTTTTGTTTAAATAAATTCGAAAAAAGATAAACAATATTTGAGACAATTATAAAAAGTTTTTTTTCGACAATCATAAAAATCATGTTTATTAAGTTCATAACAGATGTTGCGTATTGATTCTTATCTCTTAAAAAAACAGATTTTGTTCATTCTTTTTGCTGAAAAGCCTAAAAAAATATGTTTTTTGATGTTAGGAGTTAAACAAAAAAATCCTCCCTCAAAACCTCCAGCCAGTCAAATTCACCTTACTTTCAAGGGTTTGTTCGAGGGCATTTTCGAGTTGCGGAAAAAAATCTAGGCCTGTCTTTTTTTCGATTTCATCCACCGACACGGCAAAGGCCTGCAAGGATCCAGAAGCACCCGCATTGGAGAGCACAAAGCCCAACATCTTGGGTTGGGAACCTTCCTTAAAAACAATTTTATAATATGCACAAGGCACCGTGATGCTCTCCTTGAGGCTACCGCAACTGCTCGAAAGAATCGGGCCGGTGACCACATACAAACCGCTATTCCCCAAGGCCTCTTCCCGAACCCAGTCTTCCAACCTGGACCAAATCCCCCGATTGAAGGAGGGGGCCATGGGCGACATGTTGGACATGTAAAAGGTCTCAGACATCGCGGTTAAGTTTAAGGCCATGTCTGCAGCTGGGCAAAGATGTCCTCGGTCGTAGCCCGAACCCTGGTAGTCGGTGGATTTGACAGGATTGGATTTGACCTTAGGATCTACCCGAAAATCGTCCGTGCGCGCCTGCCCACCCAAAATGCTCTCTGGGCTAAGGTAGTAGTAGGAATACTCCGCCTGCCGGTGCGTGCTGGAGTAGGAAAGCGTGTAGTAGCTATGTTGAATCGTGTACCCGAGCGAAGGCTGAGGGGTATAATTTTCCGCCGATTTGGAAACACTCCTAGAGAGTGTGTCCTCCTCCTGAGCACAGGAACCGAATACAAAAAACAACGCGAAGGCAAGCGTGTGCAACAAACGCATAACTGGAAAAGGGCAAGTGAGCTAAAAAAGGAGGGTGAGTCCTTTTCAAATCTAGCACATAAAAATCAAAATGTAAATGAGTAACAACTCGAAACTGTCACCTACTGCCCTACCTCCATAAAGTTCAACACATCCTTATAGCCCTTGCTCCATGGAAAATAGAATTGGGTTACCATGGGAATGTGTTTGGTTTTCGGGTAAAATGAGTAATCCAACTTCAGTCCTTTTTCCTCTGCGGCCTTGCGAAAGCGCTCCACGGTCAACTTGATTCCTGGATAGGTCAGCTCCCCTTCCATCACCAACATCGGGATTTCCTTGGACTCCAAGTAATAGATGGGAGAATAGGTCTTCCATACCGCAGGATCAGCCGTAAAGGCATCGTAGTTGTCTTCCTTGTTGTATTTTTCTTTGAGTTCGGTCAGAAACCAGTACCAATCTAATCCTGCAGGATCGTTCAGAATAGCTCCTTTCAAAGGATTGGTCATCCCCAATTCCTTCCAAGGTTCGTCCTTTACCGCTACCAAGGCCGCCAAATGCCCTCCCGCAGAATGCCCCGATACATACATATTTGCAGGGTCTCCTCCATAGGAAGCAATGTTTTCTTTCACCCATTGGATGGCTCGCGCACTAGCTTTTTCCATGGCAGGCAACTGGTAGGTTGGAGCCAAAGGATAGTCGATAATCACAGAAACCACCCCTTTTGCCGCGAGGCGATTGCCCATAAAATCGTAAATCTCTTTTCTGCCACTGTGCCAGCTACCTCCGTGAATAAAGATCAATACCGGCGCATTTTTGGTCTTTTTGGGAGCAAAAACATTCAAGGTTTTTGCAGGAAGATCGGTAGTCGCGGATAGGTAAGGGATATTCTTGTTTCGCTGGGTCTGCAGCACCCCGCAGGAACTCATCAGGATCAAAAACAAGAAGGCGAAAATAGGCTGCTTCATGGGAGTGATTTTGTATAAAAAGCAAAAATGAGGCGTGTTTGTTTTACTAACCTCTAGAAAATTGAAAAATCCTGCTGTACACGGCAGGATTTTTCATTACTAGGCATTAGGAGGTCACTGCCGGTTCCTGCTGACTCAAGCAGTGGAAGGAACCCAATCCCCAAATGATGTCTGTGCTGTCAATACCCACCACACGTCGCGTTGGGAAGCAGCTGGACAGGATATCCAAGGCTTTTTGGTCGTTTTTATCTCTGAAGGTAGGCACTACGACCACCTCGTTGGCGATGTAGAAGTTGGCATAGGAAGCCGGCAATCGTTGTTCCTCCCAAATCACCGGACTCGGCATGGGAAGCTCCACTACATTCAGTTGCTTCCCATCCTCCAATCGCATTTGCTGCAGCAGGTGAAGGTTTTCCTGAAGAATCTCGTAATTCCCATCCGCTTTGTTTTCTTCCACGACGGTCACTACCGTATCGGCGTTCACAAATCGGGTGATGTCATCAATATGTCCATCGGTGTCGTCTCCAAGGATGCCATCCCCTACCCACAGGATATGGCGCACACCATAGTAGTCGCAAAGGTACTGCTCGATTTGCTCCTGATTGAGGTGCGGATTGCGGTTGGGATTGAGCAAGCAGGCCTTGGAGGTAAGCAAGGTGCCCTTTCCATTAAACTCCACCGATCCTCCTTCCATCACGATGCCGGGACTGAAATACGGGATACCTAACACCTCCGCGATGCGGATAGGAATCTGGTTGTCTAGGTCATGCGGCGGGTATTTTTCTCCCCAGGCATTGTAGTTCCACTTCACAAGTACCTTAGGTGTGGCGACAGCAGGATTGATCAAGAATGCCGGTCCATGATCTCTGCACCAGGCATCGTTGGTGGGGAAAAAGTGAAAGAAGATTCGATCCATCCTAGCCCCAGCTCGTTGCAGGTGTTGGATGGCTTGGCTTTTCATGGCTTCGTCGACCACGTTGATGTGCACGCGCTGCCCTTGGGCTACTTCGGCGATAAACTGGCTGTAGGGAGCGTAGATGGTCTCGATTTTGCCCGGCCAACTCTCTTCTTTGTGTGGCCAGCTGAGCCACATGGCCTCCTGGGGAGCAAACTCTGCTGGAAAATAATAGCCGAGTGATGCTGGGGTTACCGCTCCACTTTGGGCCAGTTGGAAAAGGTCCTGCATGGTTTATTCTTCGTCAAGAAAACGCTTGGTGATTGGGGCGTAGGAATCAATTCTTCGGTCCCGTAAAAATGGCCAGTGGGTACGGTAGCGGTCGGAACCGCTTAGATCTAGGGTTTCCACATGGATTTCTTCTTCAAGGTGCGGGGCCTGATAGGTCACGCGACCAAATGGGTTGGCCACGAAAGAACCGCCCCAAAACTGCATCTCTCCTTCTACACCGGTACGGTTTACCGACACCACAGGGATGCCATTGGCTACCGCATGGGAGCGCTGAATGGTCTGCCAGGCGCCGTATTGCTCTTCGTTGGTAGCAGTGTCTTGGGTTTTGGCCCAACCGATTGCAGTTGGGTACACGAGGAAGTCAGCACCCATCAAGGTAGTAATTCGGGCTGCCTCCGGGTACCACTGATCCCAGCAGATGAGCACGCCGATTTTTCCAAATTGGGTTGCAAAAACTTTGTAGCCCAGGTCACCAGGGGTAAAGTAAAATTTCTCGTAATAGCCGGGATCGTCAGGGATATGCATTTTGCGGTACTTACCGAGGTAGGTTCCATCTGCATCGAGGACGGCAGTAGTGTTGTGGTACAAGCCTTCGGCGCGTTTCTCAAAAAGTGAAGCGACGATGACTACGCCCAGTTCCTTGGCTAGCGCGCCCAAAGTATCCGTGGAAGGACCAGGAATGGCTTCAGCCAGGTTAAAGTTGGCATAGTCCTCCACATCACAGAAGTAGAGGGAGCGAAAGAGCTCTTGCAAGATCACGACTTGTGCCCCTTTCTGGGCAGCAGCGCGTA
>Ga0164293_10005053_pt1 | contig 11231 bp, 10 predicted proteins | sample GEODES118metaG_FD_111487 | JGI IMG/M metagenome (GOLD analysis project Ga0164293, IMG submission 111487) | Eutrophic lake water microbial communities from Lake Mendota, Wisconsin, USA - GEODES118 metaG | ecosystem: Environmental > Aquatic > Freshwater > Lake | place: USA: Lake Mendota...
ATCCGTAGCCTTGTCGATCGACGCTTTAATCCTTTGTTTTAAAATAGGTTTCCAATGATAATTCAAATACACCGCCCCAATGCCAATAATAAACAGGGGTATCATTAACACTAAAATAACCCACTTTCGAAACCATGAGTTGTTACTTTTCAAAACCATAAACTACTTCAGTTAAAAGCTAAGTTAACCTTAATCTTTAGTGTTAATCATAATATCTGATATGTCGGCACAAATTAAAAAGAATATCTACGAACCAAAAAGAACCTCTGCCAAATTGTCATTTTGGAGAAAAAATCTTACTTTTGCAGTTAATAAAATAAAGAATGTTTGAGCGGCCAGTAAATTTAAAGAATCCATCCGAGACCACCTTACATGATGAATCGCGGCAAGGTGAAGCTTTGTTGTTAGAGAGCAGTGGTCAACACAAAGGGCGAAAACTTTATATAGAAAGTTATGGTTGTGCTATGAATTTCTCTGACAGCGAGATTGTTGCATCAATCATGCAGGATATGGGTTTTGAAACAACAGCGCAATATAAAGAAGCAGATGTCATTTTTATAAATACCTGCTCAATCCGCGACAATGCAGAGCAAAGGGTAAGAAATCGTTTGCGGGAATTTGGAGCTGCAAAAAATAAGCGTCCGGGCATGACAATTGGTGTTCTGGGATGTATGGCTGAGCGTTTAAAATCAAAATTTCTGGAAGAAGAGAAACTTGTCGATATAGTTATTGGTCCTGATTCATACCGTGATTTGCCAAATCTGATCAATAAAGCAGATGAAGGAATACGGTCCGTAAATGTACTTTTAAGCAGAGAAGAGACTTACGCAGATATAAGTCCGGTAAGATTGAACAGCAATGGCATCTCAGCTTTTGTTTCGATTATGCGCGGATGCGACAATATGTGTTCTTTTTGCGTGGTTCCATTTACTAGGGGTAGAGAAAGAAGTAGAGATCCACAAACTATTATACAGGAAGCTAGAGAATTATTTGAATATGGCTACCGTGAAGTAACGTTGCTTGGTCAGAATGTAGATTCTTATAAATGGGACGGCACGGCCTCACCCCCAACCCCTCTCCAGGGGGGAGGGGAGCCGGAAATGCTCAATGACTCCCTCTCCTTCGGAGAGGACCGGGGTGAGGCTCTAAACTTTGCCAGACTTTTAGAACTTGTTGCTCAAATCGATCCACTTTTAAGAGTACGTTTCTCAACATCCCATCCAAAAGATATAACAGATGAAGTATTACATACTATGATGAAGTATGAAAATATCTGTAACCATATTCATCTGCCGGTACAATCAGGTAATTCTCGTGTGCTTGAACTGATGAACCGTACCTACACACGTGAATGGTATATTGAGAGGATTGATACCATTAAAAAACTTATGCCAGATTGTGCAGTTTCAACGGATATCATCATCGGTTTTTGTACAGAAACTGAAGAGGAGCATCAGGAAACGCTGAGCCTTATGAACTATGCTCAATTTGATTTTGCTTACATGTACACCTATTCGGAGCGCCCCGGCACACTCGCAGCAAAGCGTTTTGAAGACGATATTCCGGAAGCAGTAAAAACCCGGAGGTTTAATGAAATTCTGAAAAAACAGCAGGAATGTTCCTTGAATCGGCTAGAACAGCACATCGGCAAAACTCACAAAGTGCTGATTGATGGATTATCTAAGAAATCAGACAAAGATTTTTCGGGCAAAAGCGAACATAATATCACAGTCGTATTTCCTGTAGATAATGCTTTTAAGGCTGGTGACTATGTTGATGTAAAAATAGAGCGTTGTACACCAGCAACATTGATAGGAAGAATAAGAAATTGATTTGAAGATGGGAAGACCCGATAGCTATCGGGTTGGCGATTTGAAAATGCCAGAAAACAAATTAAATTCAACCGGGTAATATTATTGGAAAAATTAAAGATTGATTTGGAAATGAAATAGCATCACCAAATTTTCAAATCATCAAATCATCAAATTAGAGTAATGGATATTCAGGACATAAAAAATAGATTTGGAATCATAGGGAATTCTCCTTTCCTCAACCGTGCTATAGACATAGCCAGGCAGGTAGCGCCAACTGATATTTCGGTGTTAATTACCGGAGAGAGCGGTAGTGGTAAAGAAGTTTTTTCACATATTATCCATTCATTAAGTGCCCGAAAGCACGGACCCTTTATAGCCGTAAACTGCGGTGCAATACCCGAAGGCACGATTGACTCAGAACTATTTGGCCATGAAAAAGGATCATTTACTGGGGCGCATGATGCGCGTAAAGGATATTTTGAGGTTGTTGATGGTGGGACAATATTTTTGGATGAGGTAGCTGAACTTCCAATTGGTACACAGGCACGTTTATTAAGGGTATTAGAATCAGGTGAATATCTTCGTGTCGGATCCTCTAAAGTTCAAAAGACCAATGTTCGAGTAATTGCTGCAACCAATAAGGATGTGTTCGACGCAGTCAGCGCCGGAAAGTTCAGGGAAGATCTATACTATCGTTTGAACACTGTGCCATTGAAAATTCCTGCACTAAGAGAACGTAAGGAAGATATAAATCTACTTTTCAGAAAGTTTATTGCCGATTTTACAGATAAGTACAGAAGCCCTTCAGTACAACTTGATTTAAGTGCACAACAGGTTTTAATGAATTATAGCTGGCCAGGTAATGTTCGTCAACTTAAAAATATTGCTGAACAAATTGCAGTACTTGAAAAAGACCGAAATTTGTCTGCAGAACACCTTCAGAATTATATCCCAACAGAGGCAGGGAGTACCCTTCCAATGAGGATTCCTAACCAGAATAAGGAGGATTTTTCTGAGCGTGATATTTTGTATAAGGTACTTTTCGACATGAAGAAGGATATGATGGAACTGAAAAAATTAGTTGCTGAGATTATCCAAAATGGTGGAAATACCGCAAATATTCAATCCAACCAGAAAATAATTAACCAGCTTTACAGAGATATTGAAATTCCAGGAAGCAATAATCTGATTAATGATCCTCATCAACTAGTTATTCATCAACCCGATAATGATAAATCTTATGATATGATGGATGAAGCAGAAGAGATTGAGGAGTCTTTGTCATTGATAGACAAAGAATCAGACCTGATTAAGAAAGCGCTAAAAAAGCATAAAGGCAAAAGAAAACTAGCTGCTCATGAATTGGGGATTTCAGAACGCACATTGTATCGTAAAATTAAGGAATTAGACCTTTAAGACAGTCTCGGAATATGAAAAAAAATCTTTCAAAATTTAGAATTGCTCTCATAATTGCTCTTTTATCAGTATCTCAGTCCTGCGGTACCTACTCCTTATCGGGTGCTTCAATTCCAGCTGAAATGACAACAACGTCTGTACAATTCTTTGAAAATACTTCGGCTTTAGTGGTACCCTATCTTAGTCAGCAGTTTACCGAAGGATTAAAAGATAGAATAAGAAACCAATCCCGATTAAGTATTGTAAGAACTGAAGCAGATGCAAATTTTGAAGGGCGAATCACAGATTACAGTATTCGCCCAGTTGCTATCCAAGGAAACGATAGAGCAGGTTTAGACAGAGTAACTGTAACTGTTAGTGTTAAATATACTAATGTGCTAAACCCTGAATTAAATTTTGAACAATCATTTCAGGCATTTCAAGAATTTAGTGTGAACCAGGGGCCGATACAATCTCAGGAACAAAAATTATTAGCCCTAATTATTCGGCAGCTTACCGAGGATATTTTTAACAAGGCTTTTGCCAATTGGTAATTAATATTTAGCTTTCAAAAAACTCAGCAAATTGGAACAGTTTAATCAGCAGGAGGTATTCAAAAAATTGTTTGCAAAGTGTGTTGCAAATCCTTGTGCGATAGCAGAAGAAGATGCAAAAATTTTAGAAACAGGCATAGCAGATTATCCATATTGCCAGGTATTAAATCTCTGTTACAGCCGTTCTTTATCACTATCAGATTCCGAAAACTTAAACAAACAAGTAAGTTATTCGTCAATAATAATTCCTGAAAGAAAAATTCTGTACAAGATCCTGAATGAACCTGAGCAGTTACAAGAAAATAGGAAATTAAACTATGTTGAATCTGTATCATTGGGAGAACAAGATCTGGAGGAAGAGGGAGTGCGTGAAATTGAAAACTCGACAGACCATACTCAAGAAACCTACAATTCGTTTGAAAATAAAATTGAGTTGAAAGTCAGTACAGAAAAGCCCGATGTTCAGATAATTGAAAATGATTTAATTATTTCAATCGATGAAAATGAATATAAAAGTGAAATAGCTGTCGAGTTTGTAGAAGATAAACATCCGGATACTGCGGTAGAAACATTTGAAATTACTTCTGAGAATGACTCAATATCCGGATCTGAGATAGATCAGGAGGTGATCTACTCAGAATTTTGGGAAGAAAAAACCGAATCTTTGCCTGAAAAATTAGCACCAAGCGATCAGAATACAACGGATGAAATACAGGAAAATGAGATCATACCAAAAACAGATAATACAGTAGAGGAGAAATCAGAAGAGCTTTTAGTAGACGTTATTTATTCTGAAATAGACATAGTGGACTTAAATAAATCGGAGCAATCCGATGAAAACGAAGAAAAAGATACAATTACAGAGACCGGGCTTGAAAAATCTGAATCGTTTGAAGATAATATTGAAGTACAAAGCTTCCTTGGCGATGCTTCAAATGACATCAACTATCCTTCTGAATCTGAAAATGATTTGAAAAAAGATCAAGCTATCTCTGATTTTGAGGGAACGAATCAAACAGAGGTAAATCAGGATCTAGTAGAAACATTGGAAAGCAGCAGTAAGGATTCCCCAAATTCAGAAAATAAGGACTCTAAAACAGATCAGGATTTATCCGCATACCATGACGATAAAATGCCCTATTCATTTTTATGGTGGCTGCAAAAGACTAGAATGGAGCATTCAAGCACCTATCAGCCTTATACCAGTTTCAAATTAGATACAAATCAGCCCATCAAAATAAGTTCTGTCGATCAGTTAAGCAGTCAGATCATTGAGAATATATTCCATTTGCAATCACCTTTGGAGCAAGACGAAAATGCACCGAGAACAGTTCCATTCCAGGTTAAACGCAAGGAGGATTCTATTCTTGAGAAATTCATGAAGGAAGAACCGCAGATCAGACCCCCTGATTCAAAAAAATTAGATACTGAGAATAAGGCAAGGAAAAGTGCTGAAGATCCGAACGATTTAGTTTCAGAAACCTTGGCTCAAATATATGCTGATCAAATGTTGTATGAAAAAGCCATTTCAACATACAAAAAATTAAGTTTGAAAGTTCCAGAAAAAAGCCCGTACTTTGCCGACCGCATTCTTGAATTAGAAAAGAAAGTAAATTAATAGATATGTTATACACGGTTATTATTCTCGCGATTATTATTTGCGTCTTGTTAGTTCTCATCATTTTGATCCAAAATCCTAAAGGAGGTGGTCTTTCATCCGGATTTGCTGGTTCAAACAATATAATGGGTGTACAGCGTACAGGTGATTTTCTTGAAAAAGGCACATGGATACTTGCTGTATCATTAATGGTTTTGGCCTTGATGGTTAATGTTGTTGTTCCACGGGGAGGAGTGGTTAATCAGGAAATGAATGATATTCAAAACCAGATTAATAAACCTGCTGCTCCGGTTGCTGCACCATCTGGTCTGTCTTTACCTGTTGACAGCACAAAAAAATAAGAAAGTATTTCAAAAAAAAAGCCACCTAAACGGTGGCTTTTTTTTGCATCAAACTGACAATTTACTGACAGCTTGACACTGATTTTTTTGACAATTAAGAGAATAAATTATCAATTAATGAAAAATTGACAAGAATTGTAGCCTTTCGGTATTTGGCATAATTCATGTTAAGCAAGCAATACGAACATTAAATCAATTTAATTTATTATATCAGTATGGCATTAAATCTTAAACCTAGCGCAGACCGGGTAGTTATAGAAGCTGCACCGGCTGAAGAAAAAACAGCATCCGGACTTTATATTCCTGATACCGCAAAAGAGAAACCTCAAAAAGGCACTGTTGTGGCTGTTGGACCTGGCAAATATGCAGAACAAACCGGCAGTTTAATCCCTATGGCTTATAAAGTAGGTGATGTAGTATTGTACGGTAAATACGCCGGAACAGAAATCTCTCATGAAGGTAAAGAATATCTGATCATGCGTGAGTCGGATATTTTTGCAACATTATAACGAAGTCGGAGGTCAGGAATCGGAGGTCAGAAGTCAGACATCAGGCCTCAGACATCATACATCAGATCTCGAATCTAAATTTAATTGAAAACCAGAGTTTGATAAAAACATTAGTTTGAATTAACTCCAACATCTAAAATCTTTAAACAATGTCAAAACAAGTTAAATACAATGTTGAAGCACGCGACGCTCTGAAAAGAGGCGTGGACATCCTTGCCAATGCGGTAAAGGTAACTCTTGGACCAAAAGGCCGGAACGTAATTATCGACAAAAAATTTGGATCACCTGCAATCACCAAAGACGGTGTAACAGTTGCCAAAGAAATTGAATTAAAAGACGCACTTGAAAACATGGGTGCTCAAATGGTAAAAGAAGTTGCTTCTAAGACAGCTGATCAAGCTGGAGATGGAACAACTACTGCTACAGTCTTAGCACAAGCTATCGTCACTGCTGGAATTAAAAACGTTGCAGCCGGTGCAAATCCTATGGATTTAAAACGTGGTATTGACAAAGCGGTATCAGCTGTTGTTGCGAATTTGAAAAAGCAATCACAGTCTGTAGGTGAAGACAATAAAAAAATTAAGCAGGTTGCCTCAATCTCAGCAAACAATGATGAAGTGATTGGAACTTTGATTGCTGACGCAATGGCGAAAGTTGGAAAAGATGGTGTTATTACTGTTGAAGAAGCAAAAGGAACTGAAACTGAAATGAAAACAGTTGAAGGTATGCAATTTGATCGTGGATACTTATCGCCATATTTCGTAACAAATGCTGATAAAATGGAAGTTGAACTGGATAGTCCTTATATCCTTATCTACGACAAGAAGATTTCTTCAATGAAAGAATTGCTTCCAGTTTTAGAAAAACAAGTTCAAACAGGCAAACCATTATTAATCATTGCTGAAGACCTTGATGGTGAAGCATTAGCTACCCTTGTAGTTAACAAAATTCGTGGTTCATTGAAAGTAGCAGCTGTCAAAGCTCCTGGGTTTGGTGATCGTCGTAAAGCAATGCTTGAGGACATCGCTATCCTGACTGGTGGTACAGTTATATCTGAAGAAAGAGGTTATAAACTAGAGAATGCTGACCTTACTTACCTTGGTCAGGCAGAAAAAGTGGTTATTGATAAAGATAACACAATCGTAATTAATGGAGCTGGAAAATCTGCTGACATTAAAGCACGTGTTAGCCAGATTAAAGCTCAGGTTGAAACAACCACTTCTGATTATGATAAAGAAAAATTACAGGAACGTTTAGCAAAACTTTCAGGTGGTGTGGCGGTACTTTATGTTGGTGCAGCTACTGAAGTTGAAATGAAAGAGAAAAAAGATAGAGTTGACGATGCTTTACATGCAACGCGTGCAGCGGTTGAAGAAGGTATTGTTGCAGGTGGTGGTGTTGCTTTCATCCGTGCTGTTGATTCTTTGAAAGATCTTAAAGGAGATAATGAAGATGAGAATACAGGTATAGCAATCATCAGACGTGCCATCGAAGAACCATTACGTCAGATCTGCCAAAACGCAGGTATTGAAGGTTCTATCGTGGTTCAAAAAGTGAAAGAAGGCAAAGCTGATTTCGGATACAATGCACGTACTGATGTTTATGAAAACCTAATCGGTGCTGGTGTTATTGATCCAACTAAGGTTGGTCGTATTGCATTGGAAAATGCAGCTTCAATTGCAGCCATGCTGTTAACTACAGAAGTTGTTTTAGCTGATGATCCTGAAGAAGAAAAAGGTGGTGGACATATGCCTCCAATGGGTGGTGGCGGTATGGGTGGAATGATGTAATATCGTTCTTATTCCAAAAAAAGCTCCGGATTTTATTCGGAGCTTTTTTGTTTTAAAAACCTATCTGTTGCCTGTCATCCGTTGCCAGTTATCTGTTGTCTGTTATCTGTTGTCTGTTATCAGGAATTATTGATTAATGGAAAATCTATTACCCTTGTCTGAATTTCCAACCGGAAGGCCCTCGAAACACAACTCTCCACTCTCAATTATCAACTATCAAAGATTTCCATCTCAAAAAGCTCACCAATATGCCTCTTCAATTTCTGCTTAACCTCTTCAATATCGGGTTTAAACCCTAATTCCCTCTCCATTGACGTCACGTCCTTATCATCGATTCCACAAGGAACAATATTCTTAAAATAAGATAGATCTGTATTCACGTTGAATGCAAGTCCGTGCATTGTTACCCAACGACTACACCTAACACCCAAGGCGCATATCTTTCTTGCGCGCTTATTCTTCGCATCAAGCCACACTCCGGTATAACCTTCATATCTTCCACTTTTTATTCCATAATCAGCCAGAGTAAGTATTATTGCTTCTTCAAGAGTACGCAGATAACGGTGTATATCCGTAAAGAAATTATCCAGGTCAAGTATTGGATAGGCTACAATCTGCCCCGGACCGTGATACGTAATATCACCACCCCTGTTTATTTTATAATAAGTAGCATTTTTATCGGCTAATCCAGCTTCATCAAGGAGTAAATTTTCGAATTTACCACTTTTACCAAGTGTATAAACATGTGGATGCTCAACAAAAAATAGATGGTTTTTAACAGGTAAAGTTGTATTATTATTTCTATTCTGAGTTTTGGCCATAACTGTATCTGCAAAAATTTGGTCCTGCCTGTCCCATGCCTGCTGATAATCAAGTAAACCCCAATCCTGATATTTAACCTGCTTATTCTTCATAATCATCTGCCACAAATCCAATCATATACCCATCAAACTTCTCATAATGTACTCGAAACTTCCTTTGACGGAAACCAGAATTCAGCAAGGCTAAAAAAGAGCCGCCACCCGGATATTTGAATGGCTCAAGTTTTATATGCTCTAAAAAACTGATGTTCTTCTTTCCATGAAGCTTGTAGATTGCCTCTTTGGCACACCATGTAACGTAGAGCTGATCAATACGATCATTGTCCTGAATAAAATCAAGCTCCGCTTTGCTTAGAAATTTATGTGCAATTCGCTCAATTTTGTCTTTTATTAATTCAATATCTATACCTACAGCCTTATTTTTACTCACCATTACGGCAGCATAATCATAAGAATGACTTAACGAAATATGGTGTGGAAAATTACTTAAATATGGCTTCCCGCTTGAATCTACCTTGCAATCTATATAATTATCTGTGTCCATCATCCTGCGAAGCAAAACACGGGTACTGAGCCAATGCATGTTCCGCTTGCCATTAATCAGAGTATCAAGATAAGACAATTCATGCTCCTTCAACTGCAGTTGTGCGAGTAATTCATCAGCGCTTTCTTCGATCTTCCAAATTGCAAAAGATGTATTCCGGTCAATTTCCCGGTGATATGCAAGAGCCATTCTTAAATATAAAATTCGTGCAAAATTATCTCAAATTAATCATAATTTAGAGCAAATCTTATGCTTATTTATGATACTTTCTGATAAACTAATTCTGGAAGAAATTGAAAGAGGAAATATAATTATTGAACCCTTCCAAAAAGAGTGCTTAGGCACCAATTCTTATGATGTTCATTTGGGAAAATACCTGGCAACATACCGTAACAGGGTTCTAGATGCTAAACTTCATAATGAGATTGACCATTTTGAAATTCCTAAGGACGGTTTTATACTTCAACCCAATACGCTTTACCTGGGTGTTACGCTAGAATATACCGAGACTCACAAACATGTGCCATTTTTGGAAGGAAAATCAAGTACAGGTAGGTTAGGAATTGACATCCATGCAACTGCCGGTAAAGGTGATGTAGGATTCTGTAATACCTGGACCCTTGAGATCTCGTGCACACAGCCTGTAAAAATATATGCAGGAATGCCTATCGGACAACTGATTTATTTTGTAGTTGATGGAGATGTAGAAACAATGTATAATACAAAACTTAACGCGAAATACAACAATAAGACTACAAAACCCGTTGAAAGCATGATGTGGAAGAATTCCTTCTGAACATTATCAGTAGATTAAATCGTATATTATACAGAATATAAGCCTCAATTTTAAAAACTGAGGCTTAATTTTTAGTCGAACCAATCGTCAGGATTGAAACTGGCATTTATCTTACTGGCATTAGACTTTTTAATCTGTAATAAACTTTATGAAAAAGTATTTCATTGTCATACTCACCATGCTAATCTCAGCTCTGATGTTGGGATTCATCATTGATGATGAACCATTGAAGAAAATTCTCAGACAAGTAGAAAAGTACAGGCTTCAATATCCACAGGAAAAAGTTCATTTACATTTTGACAAGCCATATTATGCAATAGGTGATAATATCTGGTTTAAAGCCTATGTCGTTAACGCAGAGAAAAATGAATTATCTACATTAAGTAAGATGCTTTATGTTGAATTGATTAATGACAAAGATTCCATTAAGAAGTCCCTGAAAATTCCTTTGAGCTTTGGATTAACCTGGGGAGACTTCAACTTAACAGATTCACTTAGAGAGGGGAATTACCGAATCAGGGCATATACCAACTGGATGCGAAATTTTGGAGAAGAATACTTCTTTGATAAAACCATAACGATTGGTAATTCAATTTCTAATTCAGTATTAACTCAGGTTGATTATTCCTATAGTAAAGAAACACGCGGACAAAAGGTAGTTGCCAAAATAAATTACAGCGACATGTCTGGGCAGCCCTTTGCCAATAAGGAGGTAAGTTATTATGTTGAACTGGATTCAAGAAGTATTTTAAAAGGAAAAGGAATTACTGATTCAATGGGTAACCTTCAGGTCAGTTTTTTAAACAATCAGCCATTTATATTAAAGTCAGGAAGAATCAGCACCAATATCCGGCTGGATGAAAAGAACAATGTTTTTAAAAATTTTCCCGTAAAATCAACGTCGAATGAATCTCTAGTGCAATTCTTCCCAGAAAGTGGTGATTTGGTCAATGGTATTAGTTCAAGAATAGGATTTAAAGCGCTGAGTTCTGATGGCCTTGGAATCAATGTTAGCGGGTATATCAGCAATCAGAACAATTTAAGATTGG
>Ga0164293_10005055_pt1 | contig 11229 bp, 15 predicted proteins | sample GEODES118metaG_FD_111487 | JGI IMG/M metagenome (GOLD analysis project Ga0164293, IMG submission 111487) | Eutrophic lake water microbial communities from Lake Mendota, Wisconsin, USA - GEODES118 metaG | ecosystem: Environmental > Aquatic > Freshwater > Lake | place: USA: Lake Mendota...
AGCGTGTCGCCCTGCATAATGTCTGGCAAGTTATAGATTGCGGTGGTAGCCATGTTCTTTGCGCTTTTGTGTAGTTGATACGCCTTGTGTCAACATAATTTTTGTCATGTCAATTTATTTATCGCATCGGCATTTTCGTAGAGAAATTTTAGCGTGCGCTGATAGCGATCAAAATGCCCACCCGCGATCTTGTGCAATGCACAATTGTCGTAATTCGATTCCGCTGGGTTGGTGTGGACTGGCTTCTCTAGCTTCGTGACTGGCACGCCGTTGTTGCGGAAATACCAGCCCATGATTGCGTCATCAGCCAATAAAGCCTCAGTAAAATTCTCATTCAAAAAATAAATCAATCGTTTGAGCTTTTCTAAGTCAATCAGTGATCGTCGGAAAATCACCGCGCCATAACCCTCTGGCAAGTCGGTGTTGTAAATCCGAAATACGCTGTTTGCCATGGCGTGACCTTCCTTGTATTCGCTTGCCATGCGCGCCACAAGCTGTGGTGAGTATTGGCAATCGTCATCAAGAATTATGCACAAATCGTCATCCTGCACTTGCTCGCAAATACCGATGTATTTTGTAATTGCGCCGTAATCTTTGATGCGGTGAACAGTTGTTTTTTCGCTTAATCTTTTGACCTCTGATTCATCATAATCCTCATCGGTTCTGAATGCGTGATTCGGGATCGAGAGTATCACTCCTTTTGGTTTTGTGTTCCCGCTTGTCATGTGGTCAACAATGGCTCCCACGCCATGCAGGCGCGAAGGCATAACTGACATTCCCACCCATGCGCTTTCCTCGCTTGTAACGTGTTCGCCGCTAGCTAATCGCCGCAATTCGGCAAGTGCGTATTCTCGTTGCTTATTGTCGTTCCCGTAAATGCCGCAATGGATCAAGGATGCATCCTCGCCGTTCCATGTGTCGGCGCGCCGCGCTTGCCCTATCGGGATTAAATGCACGCCGTTAGGGTAGCTCCTGCGCAATGCGTGATTCATCGCAATATCCTCTTGAGTGCCTCGCATGGATGCGCATGATTGTGATACTTCAATCTTGAGTAATGCCTCGCGTCTGACTGCGTAGGCAATTCCCAAAAATCGACTTGGCTCATTAGGCCATTGATGACCGACTGCAATTATTGAATTGTCAGCAAAAGCATCAAATAGATTGCTTTTCAAATGCCATGCGTCAACGTCAAGTTTCGCCACAATATCGCCGCCCGTTGCAATCATTGCGGCAATTATGCTTTTCGAAACTCCGTTTCCCCATGTGATTTTCACAGTTGGCAAATCATGGTCAATTGTGACTGGCTTCACGCTGTCATTGCCTAGCCATAGCTCAACATCGGGGTATAACTCATGCCACCGTGCAACAAAAATTGGTAGCATGTTTTGATCTGCTTCATGACAGCAAACGATTGCTTTTTTAATCATGGCATACCTCCCCCACCGCCGCTTCCGCTGCCTGAACATCCTGCTGTAAATTCTGCACTTGGTGATATAATCAATCCGTCATCCCACTCAAGTATCACCGTTCCAGCACCTCCATTACAAGGATTGTGTGTCAATGTTCCCATGTTACCATTGCCGTGTATTTTAATTGCATCGCCGTCTATTGTTACTGCAATTCGTGCTGGAGAAGCTCTTTCTTTGATTCTTCGAAAATTTATTGTTTCATCCGTTTGATCTTTGATAACTGGTGCGCCTTCTCCAGACAATTGCTTTATTTTTCTAAACTCAACTTTATCCGCTGCCTCATTGTAGGTCTTGCCAACTTCGTAGCAATCGCCTTCAGCTTCTAGGTTCTCCATTGTGACCCTCTCATCGTAATGGTCGATGTTGTCACCGGCGCCGTAAAGTTTAAGCCTTGGCTTGCTGTCCACGATTTCAAATACGGCGATCTTGTAATTGTGTTCGCCGTCCGCGCCATCGAAGTCGAAAATCTTCGGTTTATAATGCGCACCCGCTAACTCGTCCTCTGCGACCAGAACGCTTGGTTCTTCTTCAATGGTGCCGTCTTTTTTGACTAATACCTTAATGTAAATCGCCTGCCCATCGCTGATTGCTTGGTAAATCGGCTTGTCATCATCATCGACTAAGCCTGTCGGAAAATGATAAATCAAAGCTTGCCCATCGGGGATTCTGCGTTCGACAACGTAGCCTTTCGAGAGTGCAATTTCATAAGCTTGCGGGTCATCTTTGCTGCCTCGTAGCTTTGGCATAAATGGCGCATCGGGAGCGCGGTAAAATGCCCCCGTATAGTTTTCTCGACCTGATCGTGAGACTCTTTTGATTTGCTTTGCAAGATTTTGTAAGTCCTTAGCTTTGACTCTATCGCCACGCTTTGGTGCTTGCGGATTTGTTGGTATGTTTGTCTTATTTGCCATATCAATCGTAAATTACTTGGTTGTCTTCTGTGTCGTCGATCACTGTCCATTTGCGGGTGTATGTAATCGGATTGTCACTGCTGCGTGTCTCACTTGCTCCTGACAGGATCCAAACCTTGCCGCTTGGTGTTGGAGGCGAGTTTGGCGGCGAATCAATCTTGCCTAGGTCTGAAACTTTAGAACTGGACAATCCTCCGCGGTCGGTTTTTGTCTCAGTGTATTCTGGCACGGGTTCTAGGAATGTCCTAACGCCTCGCTTGAAAATCATGTCAAACCATTTAATCGGTTCAGGATCGGTGATTGTCGTGATTGGATCGGCTGAAAAGTTGTCGATGATCTTTGGCGATTGCGCCTCCAAGTCCTCGGCTCGCGCTGTCCCTTCGTAGCAACGAACGATCGCCGCTGCATCATCGGGTGTTGATGCTGCCATTTCAATAAACTTTGGATGCTCAACAATTGGACGCTCTGCAATATCGGCAGAATACTCATACACTGTTTCGCGCTCGCTTTGCCCTTCTGTTCCCTCTTGCCATCCCACAAACGAAACGGTAACAATATCAATGCCGCTAGGTTGCTCTTGGTATTCGTGATCCTCAATAATTAAAGGCGCGAAATAATCTTGAACATCGGGATAGATGTTTACTATAGTTACTCCCTTTTGGAAATACTCGGCAACGCTTGCGTAGTCACCGCGTTTGATTTGGTAACTCTGCGTTGCTGTCCATTTGCCAGTCCCGTCTTTCTTTGCGCGAAAGTTTGGATTGGCGATGATTTGAGTGTTTGCGATTCCGATGATTGTTGCGCTCATGCGTATGTTCCGTTAGTGCGTTCGATGCTTGCGAGGTAAGTGTTTGTTTTCTGTGCCTCTTGCAAAAGTTGTGATGTCGATGTGTCCTTGCTGCCGCCGAAAAGATTAGGGAATCCGATGCCTGGAATCAAGTCTTTGATTGATCCTTTGACACCTTCGCCAAATGATTCGCCAAGTGATTTCATGGCGTTGCGGATTGTGTCCATAAATGCGCTATCGTTGAAAACCTCCAATGCTTTGGCAAACTCTGATTTCAGCATGTAGCCAAGTTTTGAGAAGTCACCCGCATTGATTGCGCTTTCTAATCCGTCAAATAGCTTTTTAAGATATGCACCATTGCCACCAAGTATTTCAAATCCTGCAAGGTTGATTCCGCGCCACAAATATTTCAATCTCCCGATTTGATCTGAAAATGATCCAAGATTGCCAGCAGATTTTTCTACCTTCTCAGCAAAAAGCGCAACATCTGCTCCCATCTCGGTAGCCATGACGTCAGCATTTTTGAAAAGTCGTATTGCTTGCATTCCCATCTTTGCCCCAAAAATCTTTTCGGTAATGTCACTAAGTTCCCCGATGCTTCCTTGATATTGGGAGAGGGATTGCATTACGGTTTTGAATTGGTCAATTGGTTTCATTTTTGCCAACTCTGCCGCGCTCAATCCAATCTTGAAAAAGGTATCTTGCAATTCTTCGCCGCCGTGTGTCGCGTCATACATGTTATCGGCTAGCGTTGAGAGCATCCGACCAGCGTCAACTTGAGCTCCTGCCAGTTCCAACGCTCGATTTAAACGTATGATTTCCGAAACGGTGCTGCCAGTTTGCAATGCAACGTCCTCTGCCGCGCCTGCAAAGTCCGCAAGCTCATTCGCTCCAGTTGCCGCTTTGATGATGATCCCTTCAAGCGTTTGCGCTGCCATCATGCCGCCAACTAATGCCGCGCCTTTTCCCATGGTTCTACCAATTGCAGAAAATCCATTTTTAAGACCAGCAAAACCGCGTTTTACCTCTTCGCCGTCAAACCCTACTTTTACTGTTGTGCCGATAGCCATTGTTCTAAGTTCCTTTCAAGTTGATCTAGTTTGTCATTGGTTTTTTTATCTTCCACCGTTATTGAGTAACGCAAAGTATGACCGTTTTTGATGCTCTCGCAATAAAGTAATTGCAGCACCCGTGCGCAATCCATTTCCCATAAAATGACTTCCATCTGGATGCCATGCCGCAACGCAAAGTATTCTAGCTGCGCGTCTAAGCATGGCGAATCTCCTTTCCCGATGCCCCACTTTCCATACGGGCAATTCCGATGCGTGAAACTGCTTCCATGACTTGAGCGATAACGCTTTCGAGTTCATCCTCGTTATCAATCGCAAAGTCTGACAAGATCAAATCACGCTCGTTTTTGTCTTTGCGTGCGTATTCCTTGAACTCATCTTTGCCCAATGACATAGCAAAAACCACCTCAGTGATTGCGCTCAATTCGTCTGGTTTTTCCGACTCGTTAAAACAATCATTTCCAATCATTTTCAACTTTTGAATCCTGCCGAATGATAGCTGATGCAATGGCTTTCCTGACAGTGTGATTTCACCCAGCCATGCCCCTGATAGTTTGTTTTCTCTTTCGCTCATATCTTTTAACCGTTAAGTCTGCTTACAAGCTCACGCTTTTGATTCTGCGGCAGCTTTGCGTCGATCATGGCACTTGCCTTGCCATTGGTCATGTAAATGCTCTGGACGGCGATTCTGTGCAAATGCAGCAACTCCTTGCGGTTCATCGCAAACGCCAAGCAATAGCTTTCGGCATTGTTTGGAAATTTTGCAATATGCCGTCCTGCATCCTCAAATGTGGCAACGTGTTTCAAATCGTAGGTGTCAATTGCATGAGCAAGCCAATCATTAGGCGTGTAGCCTTTTTGAGCGGTCTTGACAAATGCTGACAAGTGATGCAAGGGGTGAGCTGCTGGCAACGTCTCCATGCGCGACCATGCGCGAGACATAGCAATCGAATCGTGCTTGCCGTCGAGGCTGTGAGGCTCGAAATAGTAGCGTGAATAAACTGTGCCATTTTCGTGGGAAATAATTTTGCAAGGCACGTCTTGAGCGTTCGGTATTCCGATGCTCATGAGCGAGGTCGCAAGATTTATGTCGCCTGTTCCAAATTTCTCCATTTTCTTTTTGAGTTGTTACGATGATTTGCCCAAAGCGGTGATCGTAAGGTTTGTTCCTGCTGATGTAGCAGTGATAACTAGATCAGCGGTCAACATGCCGCCAGTAATGCCGCTTGTATTCCAGATTTTGCAAGGTAGCGTCAAAACCTGAGTGCCGTTCGTTGCCGATGCACTGCCGCTTGTGACGTTGATTTCTAGCGCGTAAATCCGCGCCATAGATGGCAGTGTCACGCCTTCAAAGTCTTTGCCGTCACCGTCTAAAACTTGCACTCCAGAGCTGGCAACTCCCGCCGTTGTATCAGTGCTTGTCGATGCAGCTGTGATGCCTAAGCCGCTTGGGATTGCTATATTCAGCGTTCCATCATTGGCTAGGTAATTGCCGTTTGCATCAGCTTTTACTGTCAGCACAATATCGGCACCTGAGCTTGCCACCGAGTATTTAGCGGCGATTGCAGCATTTGCATTTAGCCCCGATGCAAGTGCGCTTGCAACTAGTATGGCGGTGTTCGCTGATGTCGTCAACGGGATTGTTACAGCAAGCGGCGATCCCGTTAAAGTTGATCCCGTTACGGTGACAATGCAATTGCCGCTCGATGTTGCCCCAGCAGCAGCAATTACTGTGGCAGTTTCGACTTGTGCAACTCCTGCGACAAATGCCGCGCTGCCAGTGCATACACCTGTTTGAACGTCTAGCGTTGCCGTGGTGCTGGATGTGGTAAGTCTTGCGCTGATTGCATAGCCAATGTCGGCAGTTGCAAACGATTGCTGCGCGGCAGAAGTTCCGACTGTAACTCTGCCAGTTGTGAGCGATGATGCGGGACTAGCGGTAAAGCTCGTGCCATTGTTTGTTAGTGCTGAGGAAATGATCATAATTTTTTTTATTAGCTTGCTGTCGATACTGCGGATGAATCAATGCTTGGTTTAAATACGCATGTAAGATCGCCCATCTCAAATCCTGTATTGCTGCGCTTGAGCGATGCTTGCAAAACAATAACGCTGGCATTTGCTACGGGTGTGATTTTGAGCAAGTCAGTGGTAACCGTTAGCGAGTCCGCTGATGTGTTTGCAAGCGTTACGGTGTCAGCGATGCCGACTACTAAGCCTGCGCCTTTGACTGCGACAACCCCATCAACTGTTACGTCGATAGACTCGTTGTAAATGCTCATGCCCACGTCCTGACCCACGTGGTTTGGTGCGTAAGCAACTTCGCTGTTGCCGCTGTAACTGATGTTTGCAGCAAAAAGACCCGTTGATGCGGATTCTGATGCGATGCCAAATTTTGCCGTTCCGAAAACTGTTGCGCTCATATATTTTGTTGATTAGATTTTGCACCCTGTAAGGGTAAATGATATTTGTGAAATTGTGGTGTCGTTGTCTGCCGATGTTTCGAGTTCAAAATCTCTTGCATCAAAAATTCTTGTCAGCGTGTTGTCTGCTTCCGACCATGCGAGCAATGTGACGACATCACCGAGCAAGTCGTAGAATTGATCCTCTAGCTCGTCCTTGTCGGCTAGTGTTGTTCCGCCGTTTGCCCTGGGAACCGTGCCGAGTTGTGCTGCAATGCTGAAATCAATAACGCCGCGCAAAACTTCATGCTCTTTGCTGCCCGTGATTGTTAGCTTGATTGCGGGAGGCTCGATCACGCTTTGATCCCCGTCGATAAAAATATCCAAATCAGCAAGATCACCGATTGCGTTATCGGTGATGTAATTTTTGAGTGATTTGAGAATGAGTGTCGAGGTCATGCCGCTTTTTGCTTTTTGAATTTAGCTGTTGCCGCTTTGTCATACCATTTGAGAATGTTTAGCAATGCTCGCTTTACCACCTGAGTCTTGCGCGATTGCGAAAGGATTTCAGGGTTGGCACTATGTTTGACTTTGTTGTGTAATTCAGCTTTTGGCGCAAAAATGCTGCGCTTTGTCGTTGCGTTTCCAAGGCTTGCAAATTTCTGAGCGTGTGGCAGAAAGTTTTTTCCAATGTTGACCTTTTGCGTTCCGCTTTGTTTGCTTGATAGCTGATTGCCAGATCCGAACCATGCACCTTTAGCCATGCCGGCGTTGTCACGCTTTGGCTTTAATGCCTCTTGCAAGATTGCTGGCGTTACCGTCTTTCTTTGCTCAATAGGGAGCTTCACAGTTCTACGCCGTCCGCGTGTTCTGTGTTGTTCAATCCATTCATAGCAAGCTTGCGGTGTTTTTAGCGATGGTCGAGATTCAACCATGCGGCAAACGTTCATAGCGTCGAGATAGATTGCCTTGTTTTGAATGTCCTTTGTTTTTTTACCCTTGCCAAACGCTTGTGTTGCGCCTGCAAGCTCGCGTGAAATCTGCACGCCCCACCGATACAAAGCTTGCTCTGATGACTCGCCAAACAACTTGCTAGCCACAGCAAGACTGCGCTCTAGTTGTCGATTGTCGGTTTTCATGGTTAGCTTCATGCTCGGGTGATTGACTCCAATTTTAGAGTGATAAAAGAACGTCCTGAAACAATGTCGGTAAGTCGAAAATTACGACTGCGAGATGCTACTGATGCGCCTACGTAGCTTTTGATGGATGCCGTGTAAGCCGTTGTAAATTCAGTGCTTTCAACGACTGCTTGAAAACTAGCAATCGGTGAAAACCCTGTATCTTCGTAGCTTTGTGAATCTGCGATTTCATTCAATACCGCGCTAACAGACGCGCCACCGTTAATGGTGATGGTTTCCCCGCCAATCGTTGTGCGAGCGGATAGGAAAGCTTTTTTTGCAAATTCTGTTAGCGCGGACATTTTGAAAAAACCACCCCGCCATTTCTGACGGGATGGAAGTTATGACTACTACCAAGAAAAATTAGTCAGCAAGCAAACAGATATGCTCTGGCTTGAGAACCTTAGCACCCCACAGAACGCCGATTTCGTAGTGAACCATGCGGTAGCCAGGATAGACAGCAAGCTCAAAGCTCAGTCCGCTGCGTGGATCCGTTACAACTTCGCGCATCAAAGCGAGATCGTTGCCGCCAAGTGGAACTTCTGGCAAGCGAGTAGCAAGGATGATTGCGTTGCGGCTGAATGCAGCGTTTGCATCTTGCGCGCTGAGAACCGTCACAGCATCGTTGTTGGCGATTGCTTTGATAAGTCCTGGAGCTGCGATTGTGATGTCTTGGTCACCGTCTCCAGCGGTTCCAGTAGTGACAGTATAAGTATTGCCGCCGATGGTCACAAGCGAGCCAGTTGGGATCGTGCCAGTGCCTGTGTCAACGTGGATCAAAGTTGCGCCAACTGCATAACCCGCTACGTTGTCAACAAGGTAGTTTACACCTGTGGCAGTAGCAGTTAATCCGATTTGAGCAGACTCACGAACGCCGAAGCCCATAAGGTTGCCGAGAACACCTTGACGAAGCAATCCGTTGTCACCAGCACTATCCACGCTGTTGAGCTGGGTCAATCCGCGCATTGCAGCGGAAGCCGTGGTGTTGAGAACCATGTGACGGTCGCTAAGTGGTGCGCCGCGATCATCCAAGAACTTCTTGGCAAAGGCAGCATCTTTCAATGTTGCACTGAACAAAGTAGTTGCGTTTGGAGTGATTGCACCCGATGCGCCAAGTGCAGCAGCGTCAGCGAGGTCGTTTTCGATCTCATTTACAGCAGCGCGGATGGCTTGGGCGATTTGATCCTGAGCAACTGACAAAGTGCCAGCACCTTGATTGACCGCGTATTGCTCCTCAGCACTCCAAGAGAATGGAAAAGCGCGAGCCTTGGTGATTGTAATGTTTTCGTTGCCTACGGTTTGATCTGCGATTGCAGGAAAAGCCATGGCAGCGGTGATGTCCTTTCCTGCTGTATTTGCAGCAGTTTTGAACGAACGGAGATTTTGACCAACGGCAACGCGATCAGCGGAAGCGTCACGGGTTACGGATGGGATAAATCCGACAAGCTCACGCGATACCACGTCAAGCGCGGAATAAGCGTCAGCCACTAAGTTAGTAAGTGTGTTTGACATGTGTTATGTTAGTTGATGATTTTGCCGCCAGTTTTGACGAAGTTCATGCGCTCGGCAGGCGTGAGCGTGTTGAACTGTTGGAGAGTTTTGTTTTTGATTGCGCTTTCTTCCTCGATTGCAACTGGTGCTTCGTGTCCGTTTTGCGAAAGTAGCACAATGGCTTTTTGCTCTGCGCTAGCCTCGGCAGTTTTAACTTCAGCTTGCAAGGTTTCGATTTGCGCTTGTGCTTGTGTTAAGACTTCAGCGGACGTGTCACGCTCTGCGGTTAAAGTTGCAACTTGCGCTTGCAAGTCAGAAATTGATTGTGCATGAGCTGCGACTGTCTCGCGTTCAGCGGAGAGTTCAGCTTGTGCTGCGGTCAGATCCTCGGTAAGCGATGCAATTTGCGATTGCGCGGCTTCGAGGTCTGCTTTGTTTGCGAATGGGTTAAAGCTCATTTCGAGTTCGATTTTTGATTGATTTATGTTACGTCAAGATTTTTTTTTAGATAATTTCATCTGCCAAGCCTAGGTCGATTGCACGTTGCCCAGAATACCAGCCAGCGCGGAAAACTTCTTCGTCAATGTCTGGTCTGCGCTCTGAAACAAACGCTTTAAAAGCATCGCCAAATTGATTTGCTGACTCTTGCAAAAATGCTAGTTGTTCCGCATTCGGTTCCAGATGGAAAGTTGATTTAAGTGTGGCGCCTTCGTTGGTTATTGCCTTCGGCTCAATGCCAATGTTTCTCATGTATTGACTGTAATCATACCAAGTCATAATTGTTCCGATGTTGCCGATTTGAGCGGTCTCGGAAATCACAATGCGATTGGTAGCACTTGCCAGCATGTAAGCCGCAGAGCAAGCGCAGGATGTAACCGTTGCGGCAGTTGGCACTGATAGCGCGGAAATATAGCGTGAAAGCTCGATTGCTCCGTTTACACTGCCTCCACCGCTATTGATGACAAAGTTGATTGCTTGCGCTCCTTGCTCCATCAAATCATCAATCTCATCTTTGATCGAATCGTAACTGGTCACGATGCCGACCTTTTCATAGATTGCCGGCACGCCATTTGTCAGCATTCCCTGAATCGAGATTGTGCCGATGCCGTTTTCGATTGATGGCGATGGTCGAAGGTTGTAAAAGTCATCGATCTCAACATCGTCAAGACTAGCGTTCATTGCAGCGTTTAACTGTGACGCATCGCAAGCATAAAAGCGTTGCATTGCAAGGTGATTATGCAGTTGGTTCTTCATTCGGTGTAGATTGTTGTTGGCTCATCTCGTTTGGCGTGAGCATCACCATTTCACGGTCTTCGATGACCACTTTGTATTTTTCTGCTACTTGCGCGGCGATGACTTTGCGCATTGCGATTTCCTCAGCTCGCTCGGTGTAATGCTCCGTTAGCGTTGTGCCTTGTGCTTCCAAGATGTCACCCATGTTTATGGTGCCAAGCTTGAATCCTTCGCGTGCCATCTGCGCCTCTCTGCCGTCATCCACGGTCAAACGTGGCGGCATGGTAAACGACCAAGAAAACGGCGCGGCAACTTGTGTGATTTTTCCGTTGGCAGCTAGCACCGCATAAGCGTATTCAAGCTTGCGCTTGGCGATGTATTTCAGCACCTTTTGACGAGCCAAGATTGCTCTGCGTGCGCGTTCAACTTCTGCCCGTTCTGCCGTGCCTTGACCCGCTGGTTTCCAAGTCATTGAGTAGCTCCAACCGATGCCGATCAAGCTCATGCGAATCATGCGGTCATGGAATGACTCCCAAATTTCACCGGGGTTTTCGTGTTTGATTGTTTCAATTTTGCTGCCGCTGCCAGCTACAAAATAACGGTTTGTTCCTGGCTGAACTCGCTCAAAAGTGACTCCAGTGTCAGTGTTGCAAGGCATGTCAGTGTTTGCTGGATCGTCCAAATCAGCACC
>Ga0164293_10005060_pt1 | contig 11225 bp, 10 predicted proteins | sample GEODES118metaG_FD_111487 | JGI IMG/M metagenome (GOLD analysis project Ga0164293, IMG submission 111487) | Eutrophic lake water microbial communities from Lake Mendota, Wisconsin, USA - GEODES118 metaG | ecosystem: Environmental > Aquatic > Freshwater > Lake | place: USA: Lake Mendota...
CGGACCTGCTGTGGCCGCCTTGCGGCCGCCCAGGTAGTGCCAGCCGCCGGCTGCTGCTGCCAGCACCAGCGTCGCCAGAACGGCGAGGGCGAGGGTGCGCCGCGTCATGCCTGCCCCCCGGACAAGGGCTGCCCGGGCCGCTGCAACAGGCCCTTGAGCAGGATCTCGGCCTGGGCGGTGATGTAGCGCCCGGGATCCATGGTGAAGGCCGCCGGTACGCAGGCGCCGAAGGAGTGCTGGTTCATCTGCAAATGGATCATGGGAGCGATGACGCTAAAGACTGCGTAGTCCAGGTCGGGAATGGCGAACTCGCCGCGGTCGACGCCGCGCTGGAGAATGCGCCGGATCAGCAGAGTCCCCGGAAGGATCACCTGCTCCTGGTAGTAGGCCGCCAGGTCTGGAAAGTTCCGAGCCTCGCTAAACATCAACTTGGTGATGCCCGAGGCCTGGGTCGCACCGACGCGCTCCCACCAACTGTTCAGGCAATAGCGAAGCATGTCGGCTGTGCTTCCCACGAAGCGATCGAACTCCTCGTTCCACTCGACGAAGCGTCCGGCCAGGGTCTCGTGAACCACCGCCTTGAACAGGTCTTCCTTGCTGGCGTAGTAAAGAAAAAGAGTGCCTTTGGAGACGCCGGCCTGGGCCGCTACCTCCTCCACCCGGGTACCGGCGAAGCCCTTTTCGACGAAGAGCGACAGCGCTGCCTCCAGCAACTCGCCGGGGCGGGCCTGCTTGCGGCGTTCGCGCTTGATCGGGGTTTCTTCGCTCATGGCAGGTCAGGCCGACGGCTCTGGCGAGGCGCTCCGGCGGCTGATATTAGTGACTGACTGGTTAGTAGTGCGGGTGCCCAAGCATAGCCCAGCCACGTCAATTCCCGGTAAAGCCCCTAGCCCTGAGCCCCTACCCACCGGCGCAAGGCCGCTACGCGCAGCGCCAGCCACTCGCGCAAGACATAGTGGCTACGCTCCAGGCCCGACGGAGAGGGAAGTGCTCCCATCCATGGCGCGACAGCGGGCAAGGGCAGGCGGGTCGGCGCTGGTAGCACCTCCAGGCCAGCCGCCCGAAACTCCATCGCCGCCCGGGGCAGGTGCCAGCTGTCGGACACCAGGGCGATCCGGCGCACGCCGTCCCGGGCCAGGAGGGCGGCCATCGCGGCTGCGTTTTCGGCGGTGTCGCGCGAGCGGTCGTCTGTCCAGCGCGGCGCCAGCCCCAGTTCGTCGCGCGCCACCGTGGCCGCCACCTGCGCCTCGGTGACCTGACCGCGACCGGCCCAGCCCGTCCCGCCGGCAATGCCCAGTGGCAGCTGAGCGGCGCGGGCCAGCCGCACACCGTAACGCAGCCGGCCCAGCGTGGCCCCCGACGGCTGCGGGCTGCCGTACTCGGGCGCCTCGGGCATCACGCCCCCGCCCAGCACGACCACCGCCTGAACGCCGGCTTGACGCAGGGCCGGCAGGTCGATCGCCGGGGGCAGAGGCAGCAGCGTGCGCGCCAGCCAGATCGACCCCGTCGGTGTGCTCACAAGCCACAGGCTGGCCAGTGCAAGGCCGGCGATCCACCTCGCCGCCCGCGAGCGCCTGGCCAGCAGCAGCAGGGCGAGCGCCAGCAGCACCGGGCCGGAGGGCGGCAGGACCAGTACGGTCAGCACGGGCTTGATGAAGCCGAGTTCCATGGTGATGCGATGGTAGCGGCCCCGTTGGCAGGGAACGGAGGGATGGGAGGGATGGCGCGCATGACTCCCGGGGTGTCCCGCGCAGCGGCTACAGTCCCGGTATGAATTCCTCTTCTGAAGTCATCGTTCTGGGCGGCGGTTGTTTCTGGTGCACCGAGGCGGTCTACGTCCAGGTGCGTGGCGTGCTGGACGTGGAGTCCGGCTACAGCAACGGACAGGCCGAGCGCCCCAGTTACGACGCGGTCTGCTCCGGCCTCACCGGATGCTGCGAGGTGGTGCGCCTGACCTACGACCCGGCCCAGGTGAGCCTGCGCCAGTTGCTCGAAATCTTCTTCCTGATCCACGACCCCACCCAATTGAACCGTCAGGGTCACGACGTGGGCACGCAGTACCGCAGCGGCATCTACTTCAGCACCCCGGCGCAGAAGGCGGTGGCCGATGACCTGATCCGCGAGATGAGTCAGGACAAGGTCTTCGGCGCGCCCATCGTCACCGAGGTGCTGGCGCTGGCGGACTACTGGCCCGCCGAGGATTACCACCAGGACTTTTTCGCGCGCAACCCGACCCAGGGCTACTGCCTGGCAGTGGCCGCGCCCAAGGTCAGAAAGTTCCGCAAGACCTTCGCGTCTCTGGTCAAGGGGGCCGACGCTTGAGCGGCGGCGCACTGGACTCACTGCTGCCGGTTGTCTTTCTGATCGCCACCGGGGTGGTGGTGGGCCGCCTGGGCTGGGTAGGGCCTGCGGCCATACGGGATTTGTCCACCCTGGTGTTCAATCTGCTGACCCCGGCGCTCTTGTTTCGCACCATGAGCCGGGTCCATCCGCAGGACCTGGACTTCACTCCCGTGGGGGCCTACTTCGTCGGTCTAGGCGTGGTCTTTGCCGGCACGCTGCTGGTCTGCGGCTTTAACCGGCGCGCCAGCGTGCTGGCGATGGCGGCAACGTTTTCCAACACGATCATGATCGGCATTCCGCTCATCGGTCTGGCCTATGGCGAGCAGGGCTTGGTCACCCTGTTCACCCTCTATACGGTGCACACCGTCAGCCTGCTCACCTGCGCCACCCTGGTGATGGAGCTGTCCATCCAGCGCGAGGCACGGCAGGCCCAGGCCGGCGGCAACGGCCAGACGCTCTGGCGCTCGGTGTGGGACGCGCTGCGCAAGTCGGTAATACATCCGGTACCACTTCCCATCCTGGCCGGCATGGCCTTCGGTCAGACCGGCTGGACCCTGCCCGAGGTGGTGGACAAGCCCTTGGCCATGCTGGGCGGGGCGCTGGGGCCGATGGCCCTGTTGCTGGTGGGCGTGACCCTGTCGGGCGTGCGCATCGGCGAGCACCTGCGCAGTGCGCTCGCCCTGATTGCGGCCAAGAATTTCGCGCTGCCGCTCCTCGTGGCTGGCGGCGGCTGGGCACTGGGCTTGTCGGGCCTGCCGCTGTGGGTGGTGGTGACGGTGGCAGCCCTGCCAGCGGGCGCCAACTCCTTCCTCTTCTCCCAGCGCTATCGAGTGGCCGAGGACACGGTCACCACCACGGTGGGACTGTCCACGCTGCTGGGGCTGGTCACGGTTCCAGTGGTGATGGTGCTGGTGCGGGGGCTCTGAGCGCCGTCAGCGACAACGGAGGATCCAGGGGCCGCCTTCGGCCCTTTGCCCCATCGGCCATGCGAGCATGCCCTCGCTGCAGCGGATCCGATAGGAAGAGCCTGGCAGAGGTCTCTCTCCAAACTGCCCGGAAGGCTGCCGCCTTTTGCTCAAGGGGGACACCGTGCGGTACGCCAAAACCTGGAAAAGCTACGCCGATCAACTCGACCAGCTCATCGCGCGAGGGATGATCGTCACTGACCGCGATCGAGCGCTCGACCACTTGGAGCGCATCGGCTACTACCGACTCAGTGGCTATTGGTTCCCGTTCCGTGCGCGGAGTGGACCCGTGTGCCTGCTGGACGCGCTGGGCCGGAAGCCTGAGAAGTTTCGGGAGGAACGGATAGCACTGGACAGCTTCCGCGACGGAGCGACATTTCAAAACGCAGTGGACCTGTATGTCTTTGACAAGCAGTTACGCCTGATGGTGATGGACGCACTGGAGCGTCTCGAGGTCGCAGTGCGCGCGGATGTGTCGCACACGCTCGGCGCTCTGGATCGATTTGCTTATCTTCGGACGGATCTTTTCCATGATGATTTCAGCGTCAAGCTGGATCAGAAAACCGGTCTCACGCGACACCTTGACTGGCTGGCCAAACATGCCCAGCTGATCGGGCGATCCAGAGAAGAATTTGTTCGACACAACCGGGCCAAGTACGGCCTGCCCTTGGCAATCTGGGTCGCCTGCGAGGTCTGGGACTTTGGAACGCTCTCGACCCTGTTTGGCGGCATGCGCGAGGCTGAGCAGGATGGAATTGCCCGCCAATATGGGGTAAGGAACGGGCGTGTGTTCGCCACGTGGCTGCGCAGCCTCAATTACCTGCGCAATGTCTGCGCTCATCACGGTCGGCTATGGAATCGCAATGTCGTTGATCAGCCCCGGTTGCCTCTGGCCTCGGAGGTGGCGTGGGTCATGCCGCTCGAATCCAACACGCATGCGCGCGCACGTTGTTTCGTTTTGCTCAAGATCGCACGGCATCTGCTGGCCGTTATCAATCCCCGTTCCGAATGGCCCGAGCGGATGAAGGCTCATTTGCTGGGCTTTCCGGACTTGTCTCACCTGGGCATCAACCTGTCGGGCTTGGGCGCTTCCCCTGGCTGGGAAAGCGATTGGTGAAATTACCCAATAAAAAACCCCTCAGCGGCTTCCCTGCCGAGGCAGAGTCACCGAGAGGGGCCGTGTTGCCGCGGATTCTAGGTGGCTCGGTTCAGACCGTCAACGATTGCCTCACCCATGCGATCGCCCTGGGGAGGCTTGGCTGCACATGACAAAAACTCAAGGCGCCAGTCGGTCGCGCCGCCAGCCCTCGGTGGCACCTGGTTCGCGTGCGTACTGCAGCCGGTCATGCAGCCGGCTCCTGCGGCCCTGCCAGAACTCCCAGCGCTCGGGCATCAGGCGGTAGCCACCCCAGTGTGGGGGGCGCGGCGGTTGCAGAAGGAACTGCGCGCCGTACTTGGCGGCGTTGGCCACCAGCACCGAGCGGCCCGAGATCACCTGACTTTGGGGGCTGGCCCAGGCGCCGATGCGCGAGTCGAGCGGGCGGCTGTGGAAGTAGGTGTCGCTGTCTTCGTCGCTGATTTTTTCCACCCGGCCCTCGACGCGCACCACGCGCTCGAGCTCGACCCAGTGAAACTGCAAGGCGGCAAAGGGATTGCCGGCCAGTTGGCGCCCCTTGCGGCTGTCGTAATTGGTGTACCAAACGAGGCCGCGCGCGTCGTAGCCCTTGACGAGTACGACGCGGGTGCTCGGCCTGAGGTCGCTGCCCACGGTGGCCAGGGTCATCGCGTTGGGCTCGGGCACCTCGGCGGCGATGGCCTCGGTGAGCCATTGGTCGAACTGGCGCAAGGGGTCCGCCTGGCTGGCGTCCTCGCTCAGCTCGGCGCGCTCGTAGCTTTTGCGCAGGTCGGCGATTGAAGAGGAAGTGGAGCTCATGGTCGAAGATTGTGGCACCGGTGGCGTCCCCTTCACCGGTCACGCGTTCGTAACCGGTTCGTAACCGAGGCCCCTTCCAGGCCGATTCCAGGGGGTAGGATGGTCGGCTCCTTTCCCAGTCAAGCCTGCGCCCCCGAAGGGCCTGGCCGAAAGCCGATGTCCCTCCATCCTGAGGTGGCCGAAGTCACCGACCGCATTCGCCAGCGAAGCCGCGACTCGCGTGCAGCTTATCTGCAGCAAATTGACCTGTTGGCAGGTCGTCCGCGCGGCGCGGATCGCCTGGGCTGTGCGAACGTGGCCCACGCCTTTGCCGCCTTGCCGTCGAACGACAAGTTCAAGGTGGTGGCCGAGCGCGCGCCCAACATCGGCATCGTGAGCGCCTACAACGACATGCTCTCGGCCCACGCGCCCTACGCGAGCTACCCGGCCATCATCAAAGACGAGGCCCGGCGCCAGGGCGCCACCGCCCAGGTCGCCGGCGGTGTGCCCGCCATGTGTGATGGCGTGACCCAAGGCATGCCGGGGATGGAGCTGTCGCTGTTCTCGCGCGATGTCATCGCCCAGGGCACCGCCATCGGGCTCACCCACGATGTGTTCGACGCTGCGCTCATGCTGGGCATCTGCGACAAGATTGTCCCGGGCCTGTTGATCGGCGCGCTGCACTTCGGCCATCTGCCGGTGGTCTTCGTGCCCGGAGGGCCTATGTCCTCGGGCCTGGCCAACAGCGAAAAAGCCAAGGTGCGCGAGCAGGCCGCGCGCGGTGAGGTGGGGCGCCCGGCTTTGCTCGAAGCCGAGCAGAAGGCCTACCACGGCCAAGGCACCTGCACCTTCTACGGCACCGCCAACAGCAACCAGATGCTGATGGAGGCGATGGGCCTGCATGTGCCCGGCGCCGCCTTCATCCCGCCGGGCGACCTGCTGCGCGAACAGCTCACGCGCGAGGCCGTGCGCACGGTGCTGGCCAACCTGCATGGGGGCCCGCGCTTCACGCCCATCGGGCGTATGGTGGACGAGCGCAGCATCGTCAACGCCATGCTGGCCTTGCTGGCCACCGGCGGCTCCACCAATCACCTGATTCACTGGGTGGCGGTGGCGCGCTCAGCGGGCCTGATGATCGACTGGGACGACTTTGCCCGTCTGTCTGCGGTGGCGCCGCTTCTGGCCCGGGTCTACCCCAACGGCCAGGCCGACGTGAACCAATTCCAGGCCGCCGGCGGCCCGGGCTACGTGATCCGCGAACTGATGGACGCTGGGCTGATGCATGCCGACGTCGCCACGGTACACACCGAAGGCCTGCGTGCTTACACCCGCATTCCGCAAGCGCCCGCGCCGGGCGTCGATACCACCAGCCCCCTGCATTGGCAAGACATCGGCGCCAGCGGCGACGCTTCGGTCCTGCGCCCGTCCTCGGCCCCCTTCTCGCCCAGCGGCGGGCTCAAGCTTCTCGTGGGCAACCTGGGACGCGCCGTCATCAAGGTGTCGGCGGTCCCCGATGACAGCCATGTCATCGAGGCACCGGCCCGGGTGTTCGACAGCCAAGAGGCGCTGCTGGCCGCCTTTGGCAGCGGCGAGCTCGAGCGCGCCTGCCAGGCCAGCGCCGACGCCGCAGCCGGCCACCCCGGCGGCTTGGTCTGCGTGGTGCGCTGGCAGGGCCCGCGCGCCAACGGCATGCCTGAACTGCACAAGCTCACGCCGCCGCTGGCGGTGCTGCAAGGTAAGGGCTACCGGGTCGCGCTGGTCACCGACGGGCGCATGAGTGGTGCCTCGGGCAAAGTGCCTGCGGCCATTCACGTCTCCCCGGAGGCACATGCCGGTGGCCCGCTGGCCCGCCTGCAAGATGGTGACCGGGTACGCGTGGACGGCGTGGCCGGTACCTTGCAGGCGCTCGTGCACGAGGCCGAGTGGACCGCCCGATCGCCCGCCATCATCTCGCCCGCGCAGGAGGCAGCCAACCAACTGGGCCTGGGCCGCAATCTATTCGGCAGTTTCCGCCGTCACGCGCTGAGTGCCGAAGAGGGTGCTTGCACCTGGTTGTGAGCGACACGCGCACCCGCACCTCTCACGCGCTCCCCCACTGACCGATTCCGAGCGAACCCCACCATGAACCCCGACACCGTCTACCGTCCCTTGCCAGCCACTTTCACCGCCCGCGACGTGATGCGCGACGCGCCGGTCATTCCAGTGATCGTGGTGCAAGATGCTGCCCAGGCCGTGCCCCTGGCGCGCGCGCTGGTGGCCGGTGGCATTCGCATGCTGGAGGTGACGCTGCGCACCCCGGTGGCGCTGGAGGCCATACGCGCCATTGCGCAGGAGGTGCCAGAGGCGGTGGTGGGGGCAGGGACGGTGCGCAGCGCCGCAGACGCCAAGGCCGTTGCGCAAGCCGGTGCGCGCTTTGCGGTCAGCCCGGGCTTTACCGTGTCTTTGGGCCGGGCCTGCCGCGATCTCGGGCTGCCACTGCTACCGGGCGTGGCCACGGGCAGCGAGATCATGATGGCGCAGGACGAGGGCCATGACGCCCTGAAGTTTTTCCCCGCACTTCAGGCGGGCGGAACGGCCATGCTCAAGGCCTGGGCCGGGCCGTTTGCCGAAGTGAGCTTTTGCCCCACCGGCGGCGTATCACCGGCCAACGCGCAGGAGTTTCTGGCCCTGCCCAACGTCGCCTGTGTGGGTGGCTCCTGGCTCACGCCGGCCGATGCGGTCGAGGCCGGCGCCTGGGACCACATCACCCGGCTGGCCCGCGCGGCCGCTGGCTTGGCGCGCCCCGGTACCTGACCGCCGCTGTTTACTTCACCAACAACACCGGGATATCCGCGTCCGTCACCACTCGCAGCGCCACACTGCCCATGAGAGCCCGGCCCAGTGCGCCGTGACCGTGGGTGCCCATGACGATGAGGTGGGCCTTGGACTTTTTGGCGGTTTTCAGCACCAGTTCGTGGGCCGGGCCCACTGCCCACTCACAGCGGTAGTGGATGTCGTGCTTGTCCAGGAACTTGCGGATAGGGCCAAGAACCTTTTCCGCTTCGTCGGCCAGGTAGTCACGCACCACGTCCCCGCCGACCGCCGCGCGCACCCGCGGCGGCACGGGTGGCTGGGCGTGGACCACAATCATTTCGTCGTCCGGCCCCGCCAGGCTTTCATGGGTGACGAGAAAGGCCAGCGCCTTCTTCGTGAACTTGCTGCCGTCGGCGGCCAGGATGATCTTCATGGTGAACTCCTTGGAGCAGTTGAAAAAAGACGCTTTCATTCTGAGCCGCACCGACTGCTTTTGGGGCTGAGAAATGTCAAGTGGTGGCCACTCCTTGGCGTTAATCTCGCCATCCATGTCTGACGCCAGCACCTCTGCGGTACCCGCCCCCGGCGCTTCCGAGGTATTCGCTGCGCCGTCCGCAGACACACCCCGGCCAGGGCAGTCCACTGAGATCCTGGACGACCCGGCGCAGTGGCCCTCCTTCGGTCGCCCGGTGCCGGGCCGGGAAGGGGAGGGGCTGTGGGAGTCCTACCTCGCCATCGAGGGCATGCACTGCGCCGCCTGCACACTGGCGGTGGAGCAGGCCCTGCAGCCGCTGCCCGGCGTGATCTCGGTGCAGGTCAACGGCGGTGCCGCCACCGCCCGCATCGAGTGGTGGGTGGACGACGCGTCCGCCGCCCGTCCCTCTGACTGGCTAGCTGCCCTGCAACGCGCGGGCTACGGGGCGCTGCCTGCCGGCGACCTGCTGGATGCCGCGCCGCGCCGGCGCGCGCAGCGCAAGCTGTTCTGGCGGTGGCTGGTGGCTGGCTTCGGGATGATGCAGGCCATGATGTACGCCTACCCGCTGTACATCGCCGGGCCTGGCGAGATCCCGCCCGATCAGGAGGCCTTGCTGCGATGGGGCGCCTGGATGATGACCGTGCCGGTCATGCTGTTTTCCTGCGGACCCTTCCTCCGCGCCGCGCTGAGCGACCTGATGAACCGGCGCGTGGGCATGGATGTTCCGGTGGCGCTGGGGCTGATCATTGCCTTTGTAGCCAGCACCGCCGCCACTTTCGACCCCGCCGGTCCCTGGGGCCGCGAGGTCTGGTACGACTCGGTCACCATGTTCGTTTTCTTCCTGCTCTCGGGCCGCCTGCTCGAGGCCCGATTGCGGGACCGCACCGCCGGCGCGCTGGAGGCTCTGGCCCGCGCGCTTCCGGCCAGTGTGTTGCGCTGGCAGTCAGCGGACGCTGTGGCGGATGTGGCGCCTGGCTCTGCGCCTGGCGACTGGATGCGGGTGCCGGTCCGCTCCCTGGCGGTCGGTGACCGGGTGCGGGTACTTCCGGGTGAGGCGGTGCCGGCGGACGGGCGTATCGAGTCTGGCGAGAGCCGCTTCGACGAGGCCCTGCTCACGGGCGAGTCTGCGCCCCTGCGGCGCGGCCCCGGCGACGCGCTGGTAGCCGGCAGCCACAACCTGGAATCGGCGGTCGACATGCGGGTGGAGCGTCTGGGCGGCGACACCCGGCACGCGGCCATCGTTGCCCTGATGGAGCGCGCCTCGGTGGACAAGCCCCGTCTGGCCCGCCTGGCCGACCGCATCGCCACACCCTTTTTGCTCTGTGTGATGCTCGCCGCCGCAGGCGCCGCTGCCTGGTGGTGGTCGGCTGGCCCCGCCCACGCGCTGTCGGTGGCGGTGGCGGTGCTGGTGGTCACCTGCCCCTGCGCGCTCTCGCTGGCCACGCCGGCGGCCACCCTGGCTGCCGCCGGCGCGCTGGCCCGGCGTGGCGTGCTGGTGCGTCAGTTGCAGGCGCTGGAGGCCGGCGCAGGGGTAGACACCTTGGTGTTCGACAAGACTGGCACGCTGACCCAGGACCGCATGACCGTCGCCGCGATCCGCTGCCGCGAGGGCGTGTCGCCCGAGCAGGCGCTGGCCCTGGCCGCGCCCCTGGCCGCGGGCTCGCTGCACCCGGCCTCGCGGGCCATCGCGGACCGGGCTGCCAGCGAGTGCGGCAATGTCTGGGTCGATCCGAGCACACCACCCGGCGCGCGCGATACCGATCCCCCCGCAGATCGCCTTGCAGACCTCCGTGCAGATCGCATCGCAACTTTGATCGCAATCCCCACTGCCGATCACCTCACCGAGCATCCCGGCCAGGGCGTCGAGGGCCAAGTGGCCGGTCGACACCTTCGCCTGGGTTCCGCAGCCTTCTGCCGGGCGCCGGCCCTGCCCGACGCCGAATCGGACCACCCGCAGGTGCACCTGGCCGACGAGCGCGGTTGGCTGGCCAGCTTCGACCTTGAGGAGACCTTGCGACCCGACGCGGTGCAGACGCTCGAGCGTTTGCGCGCAACAGGGCTGGACCTGCGCCTGCTCTCAGGCGACAGGCCCTCGGCGGTCGCCCGTCTGGCCGAGCGTGCCGGTATCTCCCACTGGCGCGGCGGCTGCACGCCCGAGGACAAGATGGCCGAGGTGCTAGCCCTGCAGCAGCAGGGCCGAAAGGTGGCCATGGTCGGTGACGGCATGAACGATGGCCCGGTGCTGGCCCTGGCCGACCTGTCGGTGGCCATGGGTGAGGGGCTGCCCCTGGCCCAGGCCCGTGCCGATGTGGTGGTGCAGGGTGGGCGGCTCATGCCGGTGGCCGACCTGCTGGCTCTGGCCCGGCGCACCCAGCAAGTGGTTCGTCGCAACCTGGCCTGGGCCGCCACCTACAACGCCGCTGCGGTGCCGCTGGCGGTGGCGGGCTTCATGCCTGCCTGGCTGGCCGGTCTGGGCATGGCGACCAGCTCGCTGGTGGTGGTGGCCTACTCAGCGACCCTCGCGCGCCGGATTGGCCTGCCGGGTACTTCTTAACCGGCAGGCTCTCTTGCCCACATGCCGACGACTGCAATTGCTTTGAACGCAAGCCCGCCATGGACATCCTTTACCTGCTGATTCCCCTGTCTGTGGTCCTTGCGCTGGCCATTTTGGGTGGCCTTGCCTGGGCCATCTGGCGCGGACAGTTCGAGTCGCTGGATGCCGAGGGCGAGCGCATTC
>Ga0164293_10005061_pt1 | contig 11222 bp, 8 predicted proteins | sample GEODES118metaG_FD_111487 | JGI IMG/M metagenome (GOLD analysis project Ga0164293, IMG submission 111487) | Eutrophic lake water microbial communities from Lake Mendota, Wisconsin, USA - GEODES118 metaG | ecosystem: Environmental > Aquatic > Freshwater > Lake | place: USA: Lake Mendota, Wisconsin...
GCCCGTTAAACTTCCGTTTGTGCCAACCACTCTATGACAAGGGATTATGATGGCTACAGGATTTTTTCCGTTGGCCGAAGCTGCCGCTCTAATTACTTTCGGGTCGCCTAATTTGTTGGCCATTTCGGCATACGTCCAGGTTTTTCCGTAAGGTATTTTGTACAGCAAATCCCATACTTTCTTCTGAAAATCAGTACCTTCTGGGTCAAGTTTTAGGTTAAAGTTTTGTAAATCCCCCTCGAAGTAACTTTGCAATTGTAGTTTTGCATTTTCAAGAATTTCTGGTTGAAATTCAGACTGTTTCTCTATCTTATCTACAAAACTTATAGCTTTGATGGCATATTCATCTGACTCAATTTTGAGTAGATGTTCTTCGGTTTTTAAGTAAGTTTTAAAATATTCTGCCACAATTTTTGATAAAGGATACTACGAAATTAAACAAAAAGGCAGAACTTTGGTGCCGAAAATATGTGGAAATGCAAATAGCAGAAATTTACGAGAAGTTTAAAGAAAGCAAGGGAGTTACAACCGACACCCGAAAAATAGGGGAGGGTCAAATGTTTTTTGCTCTAAAGGGCGAAAAATTTAATGCGAACAACTTTGCTGAGCAGGCCATTGCTCTAGGTGCAAGCTATGCGGTGGTGGACGAAATGGAACACGCTCAAAATCCGCAGTGTATTTTAGTGGACGATGTACTAGAAACACTACAAAAGTTGGCTAATTTTCATAGAAAAACATTCGATATTCCGGTTATAGGTCTCACAGGTTCAAACGGGAAAACGACCAATAAAGAACTCTTGGTGAGGGTTTTAAGCCGAAATTTTAAAGTTCATGCCACCAAAGGTAACCTCAACAACCATATTGGCGTGCCGTTGACTTTGCTTGAAATGACTGCCGATACCGAAATGGCCGTGATAGAAATGGGGGCCAATCATCAGCAAGAAGTAGCGATGCTGAGCAATATTTGTGAGCCTACGCATGGGTTTATCACTAATCTTGGGAAGGCTCATCTGGAAGGTTTTGGTGGCGAAGAAGGCGTTAGAAAAGGAAAAGGAGAGCTTTTTGATTTTTTGAAAAATAACAAAGGGACTACTTTTGTAAATCAGACCGACGAAAAATTGACTTCTCTAGTAAAAGAAAAGAGTATGATGGTGGTAGTATATTACGGAGCAGATGAATTTGCCCTGAAAATGCTAACCGAAAGTCCGTCGGTTTCTTTTCAACTACCTCAAAGTGAGATTGTTTATACCACGCACATTGGTGGAAAATATAATTTTGATAATATGCAAACTGCCTTTGCTGTGGCGAGGTTTTTTGGTGTAAGTCAAACAGATGCCGCTGAAGCCATAGCCGACTACAATCCCGACAATAACCGCTCGCAAGTGATAGAAAAAGGAAGCAATTCGTTCTTGATGGACGCCTACAACGCTAATCCTTCGTCGATGGCGGCCTCAGTGCAAAACTTCGGAAACCTGAAGACCGAAAAACATAAAGTGGTGGTATTGGGGGACATGTTTGAGCTCGGAGAATACAGCGATGCTGAACATGCAGCACTGGGTAAATTGGCGTCGGAGCAAGATTTTGACATCGTAGTACTTTATGGCGAAAACATGCAACATGCTTTAGCTCACTTACCAAAAGCCTACTATTTTACCGATAAGTTTTCTTTACATAATTGGTTGATAGAAAAGGCATTTACCAATACTTATTTCCTTGTTAAGGGTTCTAGGGGTGTTGGTTTGGAGAGTGTTTTTACGGTGATGTAGGAATTACACCCTCAACCCCGCCAAATAAATCGGTATATATTCAATTTTTCCTTCTGATTTTTGGGTTTTGCTTGAATATACTACTGCTCTTTTTATATTAGGATAGCTTTGTAAAAGGTTAACTAGGCTTTTGATTTTTGTATTTTTACCAGTTTTTACTTCTATTGGTATTATTTCTCCGGCTTTTGCTATTACAAAATCCACCTCAGCACTAGCACTTCCTTCTTCCCTTGCCCAGTAATATAACTCTGACCCGTGATGGGAAACCAATTGCTGCGAAACAAACTGCTCAGCCAATTCACCTTGAAAAGTCGCATAGAGGTCAGTTTTAAGGTAAATATTTTTTGCCTCTAACCCATTTTTTCTTACCATCAATCCTATGTCGAGATAGAACGTTTTGAAACGTTTTCCCGAAACAGTAAGAGGTAATCTACTTACTGATACATTTTCTACGCTATGAATCAGTCTCGCCGTTTTCAATAATTCTTGAGCTTTTTTGATGGTTGGTCCGGTGAATCTATCTGACAACTTGGTGTAAATTATTTGAGTTCCAATAAATTGAATACTGTTTTTCAATACATCCTTCAAGCAATCCTCATCTATTTGCGGTTTGTATTTTTTAAAATCCTGCTCGTAAGTATAAAGCAAATCGTCTTGTATCTTCTTTACGCCTTCAAAGTCTTTGGTTTCTAAGTAATATTTGACACTTGCTGGCATGCCTCCTACTACTATATACTCTAAATATTCGCCTTCGAGTTTATCTAATAGAGAGTCAGGGATATCAAATTTTCTATCCGCAAATAATCCGTAAGCACTATTCTTTGGGCTTTTTGCTTTTAAAAATTCGAAAAATGAAATGGGGGAAATGTCCAAGGTTTCAACCCTGCCGACTGGATAAGGATAATCTGAAAATGAAAAATCCAGGAGCGAACCTGCGGCAATTAGGTGCAAGTCTGGCATTTCTTCGTAAAAATATCTGAGGCTCATCAAAGCATCTGGACATTCTTGTATTTCATCGAAAAATAGCAGCGTTTTTCCTGATTCTATGTTGGCGTCTAAAATAAGCCCCAGTTCTAAAACAATGCGTTCTGGAACAAGATTTTTTCTGAATACTTGATGTACTTCTCTTCTTTTTTCTAAATTTATGGTTACGATATTTCCTGAAAAAGCTATTTCGCCTAGCTTTGTAACCAGCCAAGACTTTCCAACTTGGCGAGCCCCATTTAAAATCAATGGCTTTCTGTTGGTTTTGCTTTTCCAATTTATCAAATCTTGTAATTTATCACGCTGTATATCCATCATATTTTCATTTTTATACATTGCAAATATACTACAAATTTAGAATATACATGTAAAAACTAAAAGATACTTTTAGAATATACATGTAAAAACTAAAAGATACTTTTAGAATATATAGGTAAAACTAAATCTTGGCGTATGTAACGTGATTTTTCAAATCGTGGAAAATTGAATTATTGCTTCTATAGTTTTCGGCGGTTTGGAAAATAGTTCTTTGATTTTTATCTATTTTGAAATATTTTAATTGAGCGATTTGAAAAATCGTTCCACCTGAAAATTTGCCCTACCTTTGTAAAAAAAACAAAACATGTCTTTTCAATCGCTCGGATTATCGAAACCACTGCTGCATGCCATCGAAAAGATGGAGTACACTGAGCCTTATCCTATTCAGCAGCAGGCCATTCCGGCAATATTAAAAGGTAAAGATTTACAAGCTAAGGCTCAAACAGGATCTGGTAAAACTGCCAGTTTTGTATTGCCCATTTTGGAGCTTTTTCAGCAGAAGAAACCTTCACGCAATCTTCACCTCAAAGTGCTTGTGTTGGCACCAACACGTGAGCTGGCCATGCAGATAAGCGAGGTATTTAGTTCGTTTACAGTAGGTTTGCCCATCGCACCCAAGAATTTGGCGGTCTATGGCGGTGTGCCTTTGAATCAGCAAATGGTTAAACTCAAAAACACGGAGATTTTGGTGGCTACGCCAGGAAGGCTGTTAGATATGGTTTCAACCAATTCTATTCATTTGGGTAAAATAGAAATTTTGGTATTAGACGAAGCCGACAAAATGCTTGACATGGGTTTTCAGGACGAAATGGCCGATATTCTGCGGTTAATTCCTGCTAAAAGGCAAAATTTGTTGTTTTCGGCAACACTCGACCCTAAGCTGGATAAGATAAAATCCTCAGTTTTGCATGAGCCAGAAATCATTGATATTGAGCCCGAAGTATTGAATCTGGATTTGATAAAACAAACGGCCTACATTGTAAAGTCGGAGAAAAAAGGGCCGCTTTTGCGACATTTGATTGTTTCTCAAAATATGCAGCAAGTGCTGGTTTTTGTATCCAGTACACGTACAGCGGATAATGTTGTTGCCAAACTCAAGAAAAATGGCATAAATGCATCGGCCATACACAGCGACAAATCTCAAAGTGCCAGGGGTGAGGCTTTAAGTGGCTTTAAAAAGGGTAAAGTCAATGTTTTGGTAGCCACAGATATTGCTTCGAGAGGGATTGATATTGTACAACTTCCGACGGTGATTAACTACGAATTGCCTCGTTCACCCAAAGATTATGTGCATAGAATCGGCCGAACTGGTCGGGCAAATGCCAGCGGAGAAGCCATTTCTTTGGTGACTGACGAAGAGGAACACCATTTTTATATTATCCAGAAAAAAATGGGAAGGAAGGTGGAGAAGATTGATGCGGATACTTTGGATTTTGGAAATGCCGGTACTTAATTTTTATACAATAAATGCTTCTTTGAAAAACAACCCGTACATATACATGCTCCGTATGGCTTGGAAATACTCCAAAGGCGAAAAGATTCGTTTCGCTTGGGTGTATTTTAGGTTTATGATGAGCAATCTAGTGCAGGCTTTGTATCCCGTTATCTATGGCATTTTGGTCAACGACGTTCAAAAAAACGGGACAGATGTAATGCGGCATGTGTGGATTTATGCTGCTGGATTTTTAGGTATTCGCCTTGCTGATTGGATTTTTCATGGTCCTGCAAGACTGACGGAAAGAGAATTAGCATTCACGATGAGTCGAAATTTTCTGCAGGAAATGTACCACAAAACTTTAAAATTACCACTAAAGTGGCATCAAAACAACCATTCAGGATCAACTATAAATAGAGTTAGGAAAGCACATGAAGCTTTAAGGGACTTTTTCCAACAGGGTTTCGAGTATCTGCACACTATATTCAAATTTGTCTTTTCTTTTAGTGCTATGGTCTATTTTTCACTATTATTTGGAGGAATTTCAATCATTTTTGGTGCAGTTATTGTACTTATTATTTTGAAATTCGATAAACCCTATATGAAATCTCTTGATGAGGTAAATGAAGCAGAGCATAATGTTTCCTCTACACTATTCGATAGCCTTTCGAATGTAGTGACAGTGATTACATTACGACTTGAGTCTCGAATGGAAAAAGGATTACTGGAAAAAGTCAACCTGATTTTGAAGCCATTCAAACGAAATGTTGTCATCAATGAATGGAAATGGTTTGTAACCGACATGTTGGTTGGTTTTATATATGTTTTTGTGATGTTGGGCTATGTTTGGCAAAATTGGGAGGTGGGCAAACCATTCATGTTGGGTGGCTTAGTAATGTTGATGGGCTATGTTGAAAGGTTTACAAGTGTTTTTCATGGAGTTGCATATTTATACACCGACGTTGTAAAACACGCTACAAATGTCCGTACTGCACAAACTATTTTAGACGCCTACGAAGTAAATCATACCCCTGAACTAGACCATCGTCTCCCTGAAAATTGGAAAAAAATTGAAGTAAAAAATTTGAATTACATACACCAAGGACGAGCTAATAATGGTATTAACCTTAATTATTTTGCGGGCCTAAAAAATCTGAATTTCGAAATAAAACAAGGAAAGAAAATTGCTTTGATTGGCGAAAGTGGTAGCGGTAAAAGCACTTTATTATCCATATTAAGAGGCCTCTATAGCCCAGAAACTTCGACGTTAATAATCGATGGAAATGTGCAACAGAAAGGAATAGAATTGATTTCAAATTTTGTAACGTTTTTTCCACAAGAACCAGAAATCTTTGAGAACACCATCGCATACAATATTTCTCTCGGACTACCATGCAGTGAAAAATTGATGAAGGAAATCATTAAGGCAGTGCATTTTTCGGAGGTAATGGAGCAACTACCCAATGGCCTCGAAAGTAATATCGTAGAAAAAGGAGTAAATCTTTCAGGGGGGCAAAAACAACGATTGGCCTTAGCTCGTGGGGTTTTTGCGGCACAAGATTCTGAGATAATATTATTAGACGAACCCACTAGTAGTGTGGACCCTATGACTGAAATCAAAATTTATAAAAACCTTTTTGGACGATTTGGGCAGCAAGCTATTATTTCATCTTTACATCGACTGCACCTTTTACCGCTTTTTGACTACATATATGTGATGGAAAGCGGCCAAATAAAAGCTGAAGGAACCTTAGACTTTCTACTAAACAATTCTGAAATTTTTCAAAAGCTATGGAAACATCAGGATGAATTTAAAATAACATCATGAACCACTTATATAATCATTTAATGAACTTAAGGTTAATTATTATTTTAATATGGGTCTCAACAAACGCAGTAAATGCACAGACTCAAAATGAGCAAAACCATAAAATACATATAAAGAAAATTTCAAGATCTATCAAAATTGATGGCATTTTGGATGAAGCTGAGTGGCAAAAAGCCGAGGCTACTACGCCTTTTAATCAACAGTTTCCTTACGATACATCGTTAGCCATTATGCAAACTCAAGCAAAAGTGATGTTTGATGATGTTTATTTTTATTACAGTTTTATAGTATATCAGCCCCGAACATATAGGGTAACATCGCTTAAAAGAGATTTTCCTCAAGGAGGTGGTACAGATTTGGTAAGTTTAAATATTGATACATTTAAGGATAAACAAAATGGATTTCATTTTTCGGTAAATCCCTATGGAGTACAAAGGGAATCCTTGCTTTTTAATGGCAACGAAATAACAAACGATTGGGATAACAAATGGTTAACAGCAGTAAAAAATTATGACGATAAATGGGTCGTAGAGTGTGCTATTCCATTTAAAATACTCCGATATAGCCTAAATACAAATGGAGTAAATGAATGGAATATTAATTTTTTTAGAAATAATTTGTTGATTAACGAACGTTCTTCTTGGACAAAAATGCCAAGAAGCGGGCGAGGAAACGACCTGGCTTTTGGAGGAACCTTAATTTGGGATGATGCACCCCCTGAACCTGCTCGAAACATTACGCTCATTCCGTATTTTATTGCTACTACTGCATCAGATTATATCAACCAAAAACCTACACAAAACAAGGCAAATGTAGGTTTTGATGCAAAAGTTTCATTATCGCCTTCGCTGAATTTGGACCTTACAGTCAATCCAGACTTTTCACAAGTTGAGGTGGACAGACAGGTTACAAATTTGAGTCGATTTGAGCTGCTTTTTCCAGAAAGGCGACAATTTTTTATTGAAAACAATGACCTTTTTGGTTCTTTTGGTTCTACTCAAATTAACCCATTTTTCTCCAGAAGAATTGGAATCGCAAGGGCCTCAAATACATACATTGAGGATAGTAATGGTGATGGCAAAATCGACACCACCAGGTACTCCAAAACGGATGGTGTACCAATATTAGCTGGTGCCAGATTAAGTGGTAAGATAGACAATAATTGGAGAATAGGATTTTTAACAATGCAAACCAGTGAAAAAGAAATTGCATTAACTACAAATCACAGTGTCAATGTTCCTCAATCCAACTACAGTGTTTTTGCTCTTCAAAGAAAAGTATTAACCAGCTCGAACATCGGGTTTATTTTTGCAAATAAGCAAAATTATTTTAAAGAGGAGAAAATCTATGTTGGCAATGTACCTAGTGCTTCAGATTTTCATAGAATAATTGGACTCGATTTAAATTATGCTTCCAGAAACGGATTTTGGCAAAATAAACTTTTTTTCCATAAAGCTTTAACCCCAGAAAAACTAGAGCAACAAGAAACAGCTGGTCTACTGATTAATCATGACTCTCCTCGTTTCAATATCGAATCTAATACTTCGTATGTGGGCAAGAACTACACTGCCGAAATTGGATATGTACCCCGACAAGATTTTGTTAGAAATGCATCATCGGGTTTCATTAATTTTTATCCTACCAATGAAAAAATCAATAAGTATTTAAATAGTTGGGGTTTAGGTTTAGATTGGGATTATGTAAAAAGGCAATCAGATGGATTAAATACGGATTGGGATGGTACTCCTTTGATTATTACCCTTCGGTTTAGAAACAATGCCAACATTCGCTTTTCTCCGTATCGAAACGATTACACCTATTTGTTCTCAGATTTCGACCCTACTAATACAGGAGGTAAAACGCTAAAAGCTGGAACTTCCTATCACTATAAAAGTACCAGGGTATTTTATCAGTCAAATACCAATAATTTGTTCTATTATAGTTTTCAAGCAAGAATTGGGGACTATTTCAACGGAAAAATAACAGCATTTGGAGGAAGCTCAAATTATCGAATTATTCCCTACGCATTACTTTCAGTAGATTTGAATTATAACAAAATTACGCTTCCTAATGGTTATAACAGTTCTCAGCTTTGGTTAGTAAGCCCTCGGGCCGAAATTACATTCACAAAGAGTCTGTTTTTTACCACATTTGTTCAATATAACAATCAGGCTAATAATTTAAATATTAACTCTCGACTTCAGTGGAGATTTAAGCCTGTCAGCGACCTATTTATTGTATATACAGATAACTATTTTGCGACTTCACCCGAAAGTGTTTATAATTTGGGCTATTTAGGATCCCAAAGTAGGTCATTGGTTGTCAAATTTAATTATTGGCTAAATCTGTAAAGAATGAAATTGAGGTATTGTTTTTCTAATCGCCTTTACTTTCAAATTAATTTTTGGACAAACCATTTTAAATCAAGCACTTGATAAATTTCTGTCAAGACAACATTCGCGGGCTTTCAATGGTGAAGTGTTGGTTTCTCAAAACGGGAAAACTTTTTATAAGAAGGTAATTGGAATAGCAAGAACCAGCAATTACGAAAAGCTTAAGTTCAACTGCAAGGTTGTATTATTGTCGAACACTAAGCAAATCAACGCTCTTTTGGTTTTACGAAAAGTCAACAAAGGAAAGATAGACTTGCAAAAAAACTTAAGGACACATTTGCCAGATTTTCCTCAAAAATGGGCAGATTCGGTTAATATTCACCAGCTGCTGAATCATACTTCAGGAATTGTGAGTTTGGAAAAACCTTTGTCTACAAAACCGGGTACTACATTTAAATACACCGATTTAAACTATATTCTTTTGGGAAAAATAGTAGAGGCAGTTACCAATAATTCCTTTGAAAAAGCTGTAAATAAACTGTTTAGAAATTGTGGTATGAAGAACTCTAGCTATTTACACGTAGCAATCCAAAGTACCTTAGTAAGTGGTTTTCATATTTCAGAATATAAATTGGAAGTTTCAAAATACATCATACCAAAAGATAGAATTCCAGCTGGAGGTTTGGTTTTACCGTTTCTGATTTGGAAATTTGGAACGAAAGTTTCCACAATGGGAAATTCTTAAAACCCGAAAAGTACAAGAAGATGATAACGTATGATATTCTAGCTCAACACCATGTTTTTGGAGAAAAAGCAATTGGATACGGAATTAGAGTAAATGACCAATCAGCAATCACCGAATTTGGACATACGGGCATTGTGCCCAACCAAGGTTTTACGTCAGTAAATTTGTATTATGCCAAAACCAAAACAAGTAAAGGAGTTATTGAAAATCAGTGTTTTGACGATTTTATCATCAGTTATTTTTTTGAAGCTGGGGTTAGGAAAATTATCATGGAAAGTGGGATTTTGAAATAAAAAAAAGGGCCGAAGCCCTTCTTAATTTTCACAGGTGAGTATTTTACGACAAAGCATTTTTACAAAACTCCAAACATTTCTGAACCTCTTTCACAGAATTAGAACCCTCTGGTATTTTATATTCCAACTCCACCGTGGCGGGGAATTTGTATTTATTATCTTTCATGATATTCAGTACATCTTTCAAAGGCGTGTCGCCAGTTCCCCAAGGTAAGTTTGCTTTACCATTCGCTGCATTTTGGCGGTCTTTGATGTGCATACTGAGTATGTTTTTGTTCATTTTTTTTACAAAAGCCAGTGGTTCTATATTGCCAGCTGCTACAAAATGACCCAAGTCAAGGTTCATACCATTGGCTGGCGATTGGCTCAAGGCAGTATCCCAGAAAGTAGGCGTTTGTTGTTCGTGTCCGTGATAGCCTACTCTTACACCATATTTTTCGGCCAATTTTCCTAATCTCAACGTTTGTGCGTCGTCAGAAGGGTGTTCTAGGGTTACTTGGTTTGCTCCCAAAGCCTTGGCAGCTTTCATACCGTAAGCTACGTCGTCATCAGAATTATCTTTTCCGAAAGCATTGGGTTTGAAACCGTAAATGCTTACTCCGGCTTTTTTATACATTTTAGCAAATTCCTCAAACTTACTCATTTGTACACTTGACCTCCATTTTTTTATTTCGCCATTGTATTCTTTTATCTGAGCATCGGCGGTATCGAGTTTCTTGCTTTCCTCTTCTGTGAGTGGTTGTTTTTCTCTGCGTTTTCTCATCAAGGGGAAATATGAACGCATATCAATCGGATTTTTTGGTCTTCCTGCAAAAGTTTCGGCAGGGTCACCCATTAATTCAACGGCACTTATGCCGCTGTCTAGAATATATTGTAGCGTTGCTTCAGCACTTTGGTCGGGCATTTCTCTGAACGAATAGGTGATAACACCTATTTGTACACCCTTGATTAGTGAACCGCCTTTGTACAGGTCTCTGATAATGGCTGGAGCTCCAAATATCTTGCTAGCACCTAACATTGAGCCCGAAATGAGGGCGGCGTTCGTTAAGAATTGGCGACGAGAAACTGGGTTTTTGTCTTTATTTTCCATTTTTTATTTTGAATAGATGATCGGGTACTTGATTAATTTCTTATAAAAATACAATTAAAAAATAATTATGGAATACAAAAACGACCGTTTCAAAACTTTATCCGATAAATTGGCTTTTTTCAGCGATTAAGACCTTTCAGCTTTATGTCATTCGTGAAACAATGGCGTGCAGAATCAGTTAATACAGTAATATTACATTTTAAATTTATCGTGGAATGAAACGATTGTATGTTGAACAGTTTTTACCAATAAGTCTCGAAAAAGCTTGGGATTTTTTCTCCTCTCCTAAAAATCTAAACGAGATTACGCCTCCTGAAATGACTTTCAAAATCCTATATGATATTCCTGAAAAAATGTACGAAGGTTTGATGATAAGTTATAAAGTGTCTCCGATGCTGAATATCCCGTTGGATTGGGTCACAGAGATAAC
>Ga0164293_10005062_pt1 | contig 11222 bp, 13 predicted proteins | sample GEODES118metaG_FD_111487 | JGI IMG/M metagenome (GOLD analysis project Ga0164293, IMG submission 111487) | Eutrophic lake water microbial communities from Lake Mendota, Wisconsin, USA - GEODES118 metaG | ecosystem: Environmental > Aquatic > Freshwater > Lake | place: USA: Lake Mendota...
ACAGGGCTTTTATGAGAGTTGATTTACCCGTTGTGCGGGCTCCAAATAGAAAAAAGCTCTGTGTTTTTGATAAGTTAATCAGTCTTTTTATCATGTGTCTATATTGTCGTGCAAATCCGACACAAAGTAAAGAGGGAAACATTTGGCCTTAAATTAACGACAACGAAACTCAGCCTGCGACAAGAATCAGATATTCGCTGGTTATCGGGTGAGATAAGCTCTGAAAGAATATGGAAATTATGACAGACAATATTATCATCAAACTGGCGCGCCTTATAGAGGAGCGCAGTGATGAATCACTATCTCTTGCAGCACTGGCCCGTGAGGCAAACTTGAGTCCGGCGCATTTTCAGAAGCGTTTTAAGGAGCAGATGGGTGTGTCGCCGAAAGTTTATCAAGAGGCGTGTCGCTTAAAGAAATTAAAGGCAGAGCTTAGGAAGGGGAATACGGTCACAGAAGCGCTCTATGAAGTGGGCCACAGCTCACCTAGCCGCGTGTATGAAAAACTCAATGAAAAAATCGGCATGACACCCAGGCAATATCAAAAACAGGGACAGGGTTTACTGATCTCTTATGCTCATGCCTCAACGGTTTTAGGTAAGATGTTGTTAGCCGCCACAGAGCGCGGGATTTGTTTTATTCAATTTGGTCGCACGCAAAAAGAGATGCTGGAAACTCTGACTGATGAATTTCCAAAAGCGCAGCTTCAAGTTATGCCTCAAACGAGCGCGGCTGAATTCGGGCGCTGGATAAAAGCCTTAGATGCGTATCTGGCAGGTTCTGTTGAAAAGCTTGATCTGCCTTTGGACATGATGGGCACGGCGTTTCAAATCAAGGTTTGGAAGTTTTTGCAGAAGATTCCGCGCGGATCGACCTGGTCATATAGTGAGCTTGCTGAAAAGATAGGAAATCCCAAAGCGGTGCGAGCGGTGGCGAGTGCTTGTGCTCGCAATAATCTGGCGATCGTGATTCCTTGTCACAGAGTTCTGCGCGGTTCAGGTGAGTTGGCCGGGTATCGCTGGGGCTTTGAGCGTAAAAAAGCGCTCTTGGAATTAGAAGAGGCCATGAAATGAAAATTTATATCGATGCGGATGGATGTCCAGTGAAAGAAGAGATCTATCGAGTCTCGCAACGTCATCAGTTTGATATTTTTGTCGTCGCTAATAAACGCATCAATATTCCGATGAATCCTAAAATTCAGATGAAGGTGGTATCTGGTGATCCGGATGCCGCCGATAATTGGATTGCTGAAAATATCGCACCTAAAGATATTTGTATCACCGCGGATATTCCCTTGGCCGATCGCTGCTTAAAAGCCGAAGCGTTTGCTATCAGTCCGCGCGGTGATGAATGGACGGAGGATAATATCGGTGATGCGCTAGCGACCAGAGAAGTGATGAAGATGTTACGCGAGATGGGTGAGGCACGAGGCGGTCCCGCTCCTATGACAGATCGAGACCGCTCAGCATTTTTATCAGGTTTTGAGCAACTGATTCAGAAAATCAAAAGGCGCTAGACTAATCCCAGTCTTGGTCGTCTTGCGCGAATTCAACTTTCTTCACGAAACATTTTGTGCCGACTGAATGAACTTCTACGATGTAGAAAGAAGAGCCATTGCCAAAATTAAAAAATTCTCTCTGCCATGATCCGTTGTGTTCGTAATCGTCGAACTCGTTGCCGAACGCACTGACGAATTCTGAGACGTTTTCGATGTAACCATCAATCACTGCCTGATTAGCGGCGGCATTGAAGGCCGTGTTGTAGCATTTGGTACCAGCAAAACTGGTGAGTGAAATAAGCATTAAACTGAGAGCGAGAATCGTTTTCATAAAGACCCCTTTGAGTTAAGTTAGGGGCCTTGTAGCATCAGCGATTCTTCAGAGTCACGTTAAGATTTTCGATAAACGCTACTCTAGGATTAGATATATAGAATGAACACACGAGGGTTTCACGTCTGTGAAACCCTGTTTAGATTGATTCTTTCTGTACGTCTTTATAGAAGGCCAGGTAGCGCTTCATCACGTGGATTGGGTAATCCTTGGGGCGCACGTTCTTTGCTAAGGCATTTTTCACGTTAGTTGGACCCATATTGTAGGCCGCCAAATAGAGCTGGCCGTGGCCCTTGAATTTTTCTCTCAGCCAAGCAAGGTAAGCGGTACCTAGGCGGATGTTAGTGAGTGGGTCTTTAAGTGAGTTATTGCCACGCCACTTGGTTTCAGTCATTTCTGACATCCATTTGCCAGTGGTTGGGCGAATTTGCATAAGGCCAATCTCACCCACAGGTCCTTTGGCGATTGGATTAAAGCTTGATTCACCCGAGATTACCGCCATAACAAAAAATGGGTCGAGTGAGTGTTTCGTCGCTTCGACGATAATAGCATCAGCGATTTCATGGGCCTGTTTTTTATAGGCCTTGGGTAGGCGCTTTTCCACCATAGCTAAAATGGTTTGCTCCATCGCCTCATGGAATTGGGTGGCCTTAACAGCACTACGCTTAAAGCGTTTACCCAGAAGCTCCCGCGCATGCTCCATCCGATCATCGTGCTGAATGCTCGCTAATTCGCGAACCGGCACGGCCCAAGCTTGAATTGATACTAATAGACCCACGATTACTAGTGTTACCCCTGTCATATGCCACCTCATGTGTTGTGCCATTTATAGAGCAAGGGGCGTGCCGTTTTTTAGGGGGCTAAGTGACTTAATTTTCATAGGGAAAAAGCGATATTTTCGACACTGTCCAAGACCCAGGCAGGGCCTGATGTGATTTTGAGGATATGGAGATGGGGACTAGTTAGCTGAAATATGGTGATTAAAACTTCTCTCGCACGCTTAAGCGCTCTTCAGTGGTCATAACGACGTTAAATTTTAAATGAGAGATCTCGCGTCCATCGATCGTCTCGAGCTTTACACGCCAATTTCCTTGCCGCATATGGGCCTTTTCAGTTGAGCCGCGAAAGCCATCTTTGCGTCCACCTTGCAATTTAATTAAAATGCGATCAGTGTCTTCCCATTTATTTTGATTCTTGATCTGCCAAATCAGCACGAGGTCTTCCTCGAAAAAGGGTGGGGCAACTAATTTAAAAATCGCCATAGCTTTATCACCGTCGGCGTATAGGAAATCATTCTTAGGCATTTCTGGTGCATGGTAGGTTCGCGTGAACCAATCTTTTTTTGATTTTTCTACTTCATGGACGATTTTGAACTTTGTCAGCATTAATGGAACAGGTGGAATCACGGCGAGGTGGTAGAGCGCGAGATAGATTAAGAGTGTCGTGAGGGCCGGCCAGAAATAAAACTTTCTACGGATGAGCGAAGGCACTCGTTTGCCAATAAGAAAGTGGCCAAACAAAAGAGCTAAGAAAGCACAGATAAGAGAGAGTGTGAAAACTTCCGGGCCTAAACGATGAAGAAAAACGGGAACGAGGAAGGTAAGAAAACAGCAAAGGGAGAGTGTCCATAGCAGTGTACGAATCAAGGGACCTTTGGTTTGGATGAAAGGGATCTCGTTACACAGTAGAAGTAAAAGTAAGACGGCCAGGAAAATAAGTGGGGCAGTGGTGCCTGAGCTTTTCAAAAAGAAAATAGCATAGCCACGCAGTAGTCCACCTAAGAGGAAATGCACAAAAAGTTCTTGGAAGCGCCAAAGTTTTTGTAGGCGCGTCGATGGCGTCCAGCCACCAAACTTAAAGCGCAGCTCAAGAATGATAAGCATGAAAATGATAAACAGAGTCAGCGCTTGAAGAGCGAGAGCGGTATTCGTGTCAATCGGCTTTTCTCGCCAAAGGCTGAAAGCAAATCCCGCGGCAAAGGAGATTAGCGCCAAGGATGTGGGATGGCGCTGAATAAATGAGAGGATTGGTTTCATGCTTTTCTAAGTTTTAAGAGAGCGACGATAACCAGATAAACCGCCAAGACTAACAGCGAGAGGCTGGCAAAACTATTTAAGAGTGCCACATCAAATCCACTGGCGGCCTGCCATTGAGTCATGGTCATTTGAATGAGGGCCCAGAAAGTAATGGTTAAAACAAAGAGCATGGGAATCAAAGTAAAGGCAATGCGCTTTCTTTGTTGGTAAAGCCACAGGGTAATAGAGAGTAATGAGAGGGCAGCTAATAACTGGTTTGAAGCGCCAAAGAGAGTCCAGAATTTTGTCCACGAACCTTCTTGCATGGTGAATAAAATCAAAGCAGGAATGGCGAGTGTTAAAAGTGTTCCTAGGATGGCGCCCATTCTGCCTTTGAGTCCTGTCAACTCTTGAATCAAGTAGCGACCCAAACGAGTGGAGACATCCAGCGTATCAAAGACAAAAGTTGAAAACGCCATGGCTCCAAAGGTGGTAGCAAAAGCGAGTTTGTCTTTACCGATGATGAGCGTGAGAAAATCTCCAATACCGCGGCCATAGATGGTGCCGGGCTTGAGACCTTTCACTTCAGAGGGCGCCATGATCATGATAATGGCGAGAGCGATCAAAGCGACAAAGGCTTCGGCCAGCATGGCACCGTAGCCCACGCCGTGCATGTCGCATTCTTTATCAATTTGCTTGGAGGTTGTGCCGGAACAAACGAGGCCATGGAATCCTGAACATGCTCCGCAGGCGATGGTGACAAAGAGAAATGGAAAGAGAGTTCCTCCGGTGGCCGGATTAAAACTGGTAAAGGCCGGCTGTTGAATGGTGTAGTCACCAAAAAATAAACCAATCACTCCAATCGCAAGGGCAGAGTAGAGCACAAATCCGCCCAAGTAGCCTCGTGGTTGCAATAAGGCCCAAACCGGAACAACACTCGCAACAGCACAGTAACCCAGAATCATCAGACCCCATGTGAGCGAGTCAAAAACAAACCAGTGAGAATAGAAAGTTCCCGCCCAACAAGTAAGAAATGTCAGTGGCACAAAAATCACTGTAATGAGCCAGAGTGGTGGTTTGAGGAATCGCTCCACAAAACCCAAGACGGCTGACAAAAGCATATAACTGATGCTCGCCCAAGCGACAGCACCCCCGGGATGAAAGGCAAGATCAAGGCCCACCATTTCTTCGGGACGAGTGGCGAAACTTCCCGCAGTGATATCTGTAAAGGCGACAATGATATAGAGAAGAGAGATCCAGATAAACGCCATCATGGCACGTCCGGCGGTTTTACCCAAAAGATTACCGGTGATGTCGGCGATCGAATGGCCACCGTGACGAACACTTAAAGTGAGCGTTGAGAAATCATGAACGGCACCGATGGTTACAACACCCAGAGAAATCCATAAGAGACAAGGCAGCCAGCCGAAATGCTGACAAGCAACGATGGGGCCTGCGATGGGACCTGCTGCTGCGATGGCAGAGAAGTGTTGAGCAAAGAGGTAGAAGGGTTTAGTGGGGACAAAGTCTTGGCCGTCTTCATGGGTGTGAGCGGGAGTTTGTCTTTTATTATCTAAACCAAATTGCCGTGCTACCCAGCCACCGTAGAGATGGTAGCTCACGGCGAGGAAAACCATAAAGACGATGGCGATCAGTGGGAGTGACATAATTATTTTTTATCTTTGCGGCATTCACCGCGGTATTTCACATAACCTGTTTTGCAGCTCCAAGTATGCCCATCTTCATTGAGATAACTATGCTTAGGTAGTTTTACTTTTTCGCATCGATCTTTTTGATGGATATATCCTTTGTCACACTCCCAGCCCCACAAGTTTTTAACCTTGTGGGCATTTTTAGGAATCTTTTGCGCATGACTCGCAAAGCTTATGAGTACGAGAAGAAGCGCAAAAAATTTCATTTCGAGGCCTTTTGTTTGAGGAACCACGCTAAGGCCACCAGTGCACCTACTGAGAGGATGTCTTTCAGCAGATCAGGAACTCCGCCGATGGTGAGATCAAATCCTAAGGTTAAAAGAAGTGCGATACCAACGCCCATTAAAGATTCGCCGGCGACCAATCCTGAACTCATCAGCACACCTGGGTCATTACCTTCTTCACGATTGGGATATTGGCGCTTAATCATCCAGTGAACAATCCCACCCAAGACCATCGGAGTGGCAAGTGTGACCGGAAGATAAATACCCACAGCGATGGGCATGAGGTGCAAACGGAATTTTTTATTTTTCAAAAAGATTTGATCGATAGCAATAACCAACACTCCCAGGCCCGCCCAATCCAAATTTTATCCATCGGTAGTGTGCCATCACCAAAAATAGCTTTGGTTAGAGAAGCAAAGAGTGTTGCTTGAGGAGCTTTGAGTTTATCGCCAATACCATAAGCGTTGTGCAAAAGAGTCAAGGTAGGAGCAATGATGAAAGCAGGAATGACGACACCGATGATCTGAGCGATTTGCTGAGCGCGAGGTGATGCGCCAATCAGTGAGCCGGTTTTTAAGTCTTGCGATGTATCGCCGGCCGAACAGGCGGCACAGCATACCACACCAGCAACTCCTAAGGTCGCCATGATGGCAGACTCACCTGAGAACCCAAAAACAAGAAACAATGCTGAGGTTCCTAAGAGCGCTGAGATGGTCATACCTGACACGGGGTTGTTGGATGAACCCACCAGACCCACGACATAGCTTGAGACGGCGACGAACAGAAATGACATCAAAACCATAGCGATGGTGGTGATGATGGTAGCGCCCCATGAACCGATCATACTTTGGTAGAGACCGGCCATAACAACAATATTGAGCAATAACAATAAACCAAGTGTTGAGGGTGAAAGATCTCGTTTATTACCCTGAGTGCCACTGAGTGCTTTAATACCGGCAGCAAAACTTTTTCGAACGCTGATGAGTGACCACATTCCACCGACGACCATGGCGCCTACACCGATATAGCGCACTTGTTTTGACCACAGTGCCCAGGCGACATCCAGCGCCGCCGCTTCTTCCATACCAGCTGGAATCCCCATCACAGGTATGGCAATTCCCCAGGCAAACACACCACCGGCCAAAACCAGAAGTGTCACCGGAAGGCCCACGATATATCCAACGGCCAAGAGCGCAGGTGAAATATCACCACCTAAAAAAATGGGTGTCTTGCCGGTAAAAAAAGCTTTTTCAACTGTGCCCTTAAACACACCTAGTGAAGAGGAGAGAAATTTAAAGATGGCGGCAATACCTAAACCCTGCAAGATGGCCTTAAGGCCAGCTTTGTCATTGGCCTCTGTTCCAGCTTTAAGAACTTGAGCGCATGCCACACCTTCGGGATAAATTAAATTAGGATCATCTTCAATAAGAGCTTTTCTGAGTGGCACCATGAAAACCACACCGAGGACACCACCGCAGGCAGCGATTAAAGTCGTAGGCCAGAAAGCAAATTCGTTCCAGGCACCCACAATTAACAGAGCGGGAACAGTAAAGATCACACCAGCGGCCAGCGATTCACCAGCACTCGCCATGGTTTGTACGATATTGCTTTCAAAAAGAGCGTCATTGCGGCGAAGAATACCACGATAGACTCCCATCGCGATGACGGAAGAAGGAATTGCTGCGGAGACCGTCATACCGGCATACAGACCAAGGTAAACAGTAGCGGCCGTCATGGCGATACCAATCAACAGGCCCAACCCAATCGACATGGGGGTTAGTTCGCGTTTCATACACATCCTTTGTGAGATAAGTCCTTATGATTGCAACAATTCTGACAGGGAAAATCAAGCAATCTAGCACTCTTCCGATAAGAAACTTGAGAAATAGTACCTTTAGCGGGGGAGAGTACCCATGAGACGACCATATTTGGCGCTTTTTGCGCTCGTGCTACCGGTTTTGACACATGCGCAATCAAACTCGGACGTTAGGCCGATTCTGCGTGATGTGATGGAGAACCTTAGAGTTTCAAACTGTATTGAGAAGATGGAGAAGGTGGAAAAAGTTTTTGTAAAACTTAAGCCGGCCGATTATCTGCAAGAGCTCGATACTCAAAAAGCCGAAGCGCTCGGCAAAGAGATTTGGGATTTTAAACTTAAAGTTCACGATCAACTTCGCAGCTTTCATCGCTCGGATCGTTTAGAGCGTGATTGCGCCAATGCTTATCGTGGTGCTCTTCGTGCCTTGCGGTTTGCAGAAGATTTGGTGCAAGAGCATCAGCTGCGAAATAATATAGATAAGCTGGAGTTTCCCTCGACGGCTTATGCCGATAATAATCCCCACGTGAAGCGCAATCCTAAATTTGAAAAATTCAATTTGAAAACTGATCTCAAAAGCGGTGATGTGCTTTTGACACGCGGGAATGCTTATACCTCTTCAGCGATTGCTTCTTTGGGTGAGTTTGACACACAATTTTCGCACTTAAGTCTTGTCTATGTGGATCCCAAAGGAAAAATTTGGACTGTGGAGGCGCATATCGAAGTGGGCTCATTTGTTCGTCCATTAGAGGATCACATCAAAGACAATAATTTTAGAACCATGATCTTCCGTCATGATGATCCAGAGTTGGCAGCTAAAGCCGCTGAGTACGCTTTCAATAAAGTTAAAACGGCGTCTGATTCGAAAAAAGGTAACATCCTCTACGATTTTGGGTTTGATATGAGCGAGAGTGAAAAACTCTTTTGTTCTGAGATTATTTCTCACGCCTTCTCGCACGCGAGTGAAGGGAAACTCTTAATCCCGATGTTCCAAAGTCGCTTGCTCTTGCGTAAAGAAAGTTTCGTAAAAGATATTGGTATTACCGCCAATGAAAGTTTCATTCCGGCCGATATGGAGATTGATCCACGCTTTGAGATTATCGCAGAATGGCGAGATGCTAATCGCATCAATGACAGTCATGAGAAAGATGCCGTCTTGCAGGCGATGTTCACTTGGGTGGATGAGTATGGCTATAAAATGAATCAGGCTTCAAGTCGCAACAGTTTGATCTATCGAAATATTGCCTGGCCTCTGCGTCGAGTGCCATTTCTGAAAAGATACTTTAAAGACAAGATGCCACTAAACATGTCACGTGAGTTGATTGGCTACTTTGGTGTTTTAGAGAGTATTGGAGAGTTGCTACATAAAGAGCTCAAGGTCGCTAATGATAAGGCGATCAAAGAGCGTGGGTTGCCACTCCTCCGTAATGAAAAATATAATGTTTTGGAAGAGTACCGTTTAAAAGATTTGGGCAGTAAGAAAAAACCGCTGCATAAAATGTTTGAGCCTCAGGCACCTAAAATGCCTCAGAAGTCTTAACGAGGGCAGTGATTTTCTAAGCGGAATTGCAAATCTTCGACCACTTTAAGTTTGAATGCACGGGCCTCCTGCGGGAGGCCTTTTTTATATTCTGCGATATCGATGACTTCAAAATTCAGTTTAATGGTTTTAAAAAGTCGTGGCATAAACTGGCCGGGTGCTTGGACGTGGTGGAGTCCTCCGCTCAAAGCGAGCAAAAGATAACCATCATCCATTTGCTCTAAAATATCGGCAATGCCACCACGAACCGTCATGGGTTTGCCGTCCTTATCAAGACCGGTGGGTCTTTTCATACGACCTTCGGGAGCGATCACGATGAGTGAATCATGATCCATGCGTTTCATGAAATGATTCCAAGTTTCATCGCGCTTGCGTGTGATGGTTGAGGCATGAGGAATCATCAATTTCCAAAAGCGTCCCACGATCGGGCGATTGAAAGTCACATCGGCGGCAGGCGCTACCATCTTGTGTACAAAGCGCCAGACGAACCGAAAGGGCATGGCCTGTCCAAAGAGAGGTTCATACAGGGAAGTGTGATTAAGGATTGCAACGATACGAGTTTTTTCCCACACATCGTCTGGTTTGGGCGTTAGCCACTGCAACTCAAGACGATAGAAAATGTGTGAAAAAATCTTAACCAGCGCCACGATAAGAAAGCCTACGAAACTTCGCATGCTCTCATTTTGGCCTAAGCTTAAGATTTAGGCGAGGTAGTTTTGGATCAAAGTGCCGAGCAAAAGGCTCAGGCCCAAGATAAGGGTCAAATTCATAAACACATCCTTTAATGAATGGGCTTATAGCATGAACCTTAATTTTTAAGGGCAGGGACTGTAAAAATTCCTAAGCCGCAGCTCCACAGCACTTCTTATATTTTTTGTTCGAGCCACAGCTGCAGGGGTCGTTGCGGCCGATTTTGGGCTCGAGGCGTTTGATGGGTTGGGCGCCGGCAATAATGCCTTCTTTGAACTTCCATTTGCCGTCGACTTTGTGGAAAAGAGAGGTCTCTTTATGAACCAATTCTTTGCCTGAGGCCTTATCGGTGTAGTGGGCTTCAAATTCTACGATACCCGTGGTGTCCGCCGGGCCGCCTTTTTTGGTACCGACAATTTTGAGGCCTCGCCAGTCGGCGCTTTCCGCCCATTTGGCCGCTTCGGCTTCATTGAATTCTTCACCCATCTCTTGAGTCTGAGTGGCGGCGATATAGGGAATCGTTTGTTTAACATAGGCACTGTAGCGTGAGCGCATCAAGGCTTCGGGAGTAGAGGCGTCGGCTTTTCCACTCAAAAGTGGTCCGCAGCAGGCGTCAAAGCTCAACGGTTTTGCATCCATCACACGGCAAGGGCAAGTCATACAATCTCCTCAATTCACTTTTAAACGCTTTTATGGTGAAGTCTAAGTCATAAGCTGTAAAGGAGAAGTGATGCTCACAAAGCAATTGGCCGCTGTTCTTCGTCGACTCGACCATCCCTATAAAATTCAAGATTGGGTCTCAAAGCTGACTTATAACACCGGGGATGAGACGCGCTCTGCGCTCAAGGCCTATGAAGCAAAAAAGGCGCACTGCTTTGAAGGGGCACTCTTGGCCTGTCTAGCGTTGGAGTATCACGGCAATCCGCCTTATATGATGGATCTGCGCGGTTATGGTGACGATGATCATGTTGTCGCCTTGTTTAAGCTTAAAGGAAAGTGGGGTGCGATTAGCAAAACTAACACCACAGTACTGGATTTTAGACCGGCGCATTTTCGTGATCCCCACGAAATCGCCATGAGTTATTGGTGTATGTATTTCAACTGGCGCGGCAACTATGCCATGAAGGATTTTGCGGGGCCGATTGATCTTCGTAAATTTAAAAAATTTGATTGGCGCTATGGTGAAGCAGATATGGCGGATCTGGGTTGGTCTTTTAATCGACTAAAGCATACCAAGTTGGCGACCTCCAGCGAACTCGATAAATTGCCTCGAGTACCTGAGCGTTTGCGGCGGGCAGGGTTTTTAGGCTCCGACATGAAAGGTGTGCGCAAGTCCTAGCTTATCATTGAGCAAATGTTAAAATAATCTTCATGACTAAATTGGCAATATTCGGAA
>Ga0164293_10005063_pt1 | contig 11221 bp, 19 predicted proteins | sample GEODES118metaG_FD_111487 | JGI IMG/M metagenome (GOLD analysis project Ga0164293, IMG submission 111487) | Eutrophic lake water microbial communities from Lake Mendota, Wisconsin, USA - GEODES118 metaG | ecosystem: Environmental > Aquatic > Freshwater > Lake | place: USA: Lake Mendota...
ACCGAAATCTGCCGCTGCTGGCCGGAGCGGACGATGGCAGAGATCGCGGGCAAACTCTCCTGCGCGCGAGCCGCCGACGACGTGCTCGACGCGATCGCCGTCACGACCGCGAAGGTGCGGGAGAACATTGAAGCCCGGTGGGGCTGCAAGCCCTCGCACAAGGCGGCCCTCGACCTAGTGCTCCGAGCCTGCGTCGTTGAGTTTGCGAACCTCTGGTTTAGTTGCCCCGAGGCCCGCATCGGGATCCGGGCCGTGCTCGCCATCGTGCGTCACAATCCCCGCGCCGCTTGACGCCTAAGCGAAAATCGCCCGCCATCATGTCTGACGTTCAGCGGACATTTTTCGGGCAGGACAAACCCAAGGCCGCCCCATGCCCAAACGCAAAGCCAAAAAAACTTCCCGCCGGAAAGCAGCCAATCCGAAGATCGGTCCCGGTGAAGGTCCGCGACTGGCTGACCCGGCTGACGCGAATCCACGCACACGCGAGATATACCGTCCGTCTCTTCGCTCATCCTGAGACGGCAGGCGGGCAGTCCCTAGAGGGCGAGACCTACGCTGCCCGCGCCGCCCGCTGCGACCAGACGCTTATCCACGACGCCTCCATGCTGATTCGAGACGAGGCTGACGCTATCGTCGCCGAGGTTCAGGCGGCAATGGACGCAGCCCCGAAGACGGCCGCGCTCCCCGGCACCAAGGCGAAGGTCGCCGAGATGGAAGCCAGGGCGAGGCGCGGGCAGTCCATATTCGTTGACCAGGATGCTAAACACGCCTGACGGCGCGTCGCGAGGCGGTCGTCTTATTCCTTTCCCGGCCGCCTCGCCGCCGTCATTCTGGTTATGCCGCCCAGGTCATAGACCAACGCGGAGGAGGCTTTACGTCGGCGGCGTCAAATCCAGTGCCGGCAGCAGATCCGGTGCGGACGGCCCTTGTGGCACGATCCGGGGATCGAGATAGCTCTTCTGCGTGATTGCCGGGCTGGAATGATCCGCCAATTTCTGTCCCGCTCCTGGGCAAGCGGCCTCCGCATAACTCACGGCGGCACGACGGATGCCGTGGAAGCCACGATACTGGACACGGGCGCGGCTGGCTATTCCCTGCATACGCTTCCACAGGAGGCACGGGTTGCGGTCCCACGGCCAAACGAGGGCGTTTGGGCTCTGGATGCGCCCCGACAGCCAAGAGGCCAGCGTGGGCGAAATCTGGCGGTCTAGGTCGCGGGTCTGGTTTTTCCGCGTTTCCGCCCGAAACGTGATGCGGCGGCCTGCCGTATCGACTTCCCGCCATTTGGTGTGCATCACGGCATTGATACGCTCGCCCGACTCCCACAGGCAAAGAAGCAGGCTCGACCACCAATCGCCCTCGGGGATGCCTGCAATCGTGCCGGTGAACCTCCTGGCCTCGCGGATCAGCAGGGCCACGTCGTCCGACGTGTAGGCCACGGGCACGCGGGCCGGGGCACGCATGATCGGCACCTCGGGGAAGTCGAGCATGGTGCCATTGCTGGCCTTCATCCGCTTACGGGCCGCGTACCGCCAGAGGGCCAGCAGCTGCACGCGGTCGCGGGCGGCCGTGGCCCGGCAGGTTTCCCGCTCACGGGCAGCAAGGAACCGGGCGACCGTTAAATCCGTTAGGTGGTCCAGCCTTGCCGGTTCGCCCAGGTGTCTATCGAAGTGCCTCAGGCTGACGTTGTAGCAGTTGATCGACTTCTGGCCGAGGCGGCGTAATGGGGCGTATTCCTGCGAAAAAAGGTCCGACAACATCATTTGGTGGTACTCCGTGTTGGGGGCTTTCCGCCTCCTGTATCTAGCCCACGATTCGGCGCGGGGCATCCGTGTCAGCTAGGTTGTTGAAAGTCCGGTTTCAGCCGCGAAAGGGGTCAAGTGGACTCCGCTCCATTGGTCAAGCGGCATCCGTACTTCAACGCTACGGATGCCGCCGCCAAAAGGCAAGCGCCTCTACGGGCGTTTGACGGTTCTACCGCACTCGGTAGTATGGAGGCATGAGCACCGTGGCATCCCCAGACAACAAGTGGGTTTCTGTATCCGAAGCGTGCGATCTCGCCGGCTGCACAGACGGCTGGATTCGCCATCTGCTCCGCGAGGGCAAGCTCGGCGGCTTCCAGGTCAACGAATGGACGTGGATGGTTGACCGTGCCGAGGCCGTCGCTCTGCGAAAGAATTTGTCCAGCCGCTCGAACGCGGCCAAGGACAAGCCCACGAAGCCTGCCTCGAAGCGCCGCCGAAAGAGCGCCTAGCACGGGGGAAACGACCCAAAAGATTTTTTTCTGAATTCTTCTTGACGGAACTACCGAACTTGGTAGTATCCCTCACATGAAAGGAGTCATTGTGAAACGCATCACTTGGACCGACGCCCTGCACGCCTTGGTTCTGATTCGTATCGGTCAGGACTTGGGAACTTACTCGCCCGCTCTCCGGGGAGTGCATGACGCAATCGAGTTGCTCGTGTCGGTCGCCAGCGGAATTTGCCGTTGACGGAACTACCGACTTTGGTACACAACTACCGAACTTGGCACAGAAAGGATTCTGAAATGGATGCACACAGCCGGGAATACGCCGCCGCCGCCGCAGGAATGCAAGAGACCTACGGCGACAACTTCGCCAAAGGCGACCACGTCACCTTCCGCCTCGCGAAGTGGGGCGAATCTTCATTCGATTCCGGTCGAGTGATCGACCACCACAACGGAAAGCTCCTCGTCGAGACCGACACCGACATCGTCGAAGTCGACCCCCGACCGTGGCCCGTGGGGAATCTTCTTCCGTTCTAGGAAACCCCCGGAGGATCCGGGCGCAGGAGGTTGATCTGCCGCAGACTCAGGACGACGAAGCGGCTGTTTTCAGGACGCAAACACGAAAGGACATCGACAGATGGCTGAGTCAGCCAAGGTGATTACCGATGAATCGGACGTTCCGGCAGGCTATGTGCCGCTTGCCAACTGGGCAGACGACGGGGTCAACCATAAGCGTCTTTCGGACGCTCACAGCACTGGAAGGGTGCGCGCCGTCAAGCTGATGCGAACAGTCTCTGAGGCGCGTACTGGGAAGGTGTGGGTGAACGAGGCTGATGCCCTGAGATACATCGAGCAACTTGAGGGACTGCGCAAACCCAAGGTCCAAGTCCCTGCTAGCGATCAATCTTCTTCGGAAGCAGACGAGAGCAAGTGCGAAAGCGACTCAATTGCTTATCAGGCCGCTGACATCAGGCTTTCGCTCACCAAGTGCTGCGCTTATCTGGGCGACATCTACGACGTGCTTGAGAGCATCGCACGGGCGACTGAAGCAACCGCAAAGGCGGTCGAGGAGATAGCAACGCAGCCCAAGACGCCGCAGCAAGAACTGCTACGCGCCGTCGGTGGCAACGGGTTTCACAACTGAGGGTTCCATTTCCAGAAAGGGAAACAATGAGCACGGAAATCAGCACAAACACGGCGCCAGCGAGAGGGTTGGCTCTCGCCTCGCACGAAGAACCATCGTTCGACTCTCTCGTCAGCATGGGCGATGCCCTGCGGCGCACCGGCTTTTTGCCGAGCCACATCAAAGACGGCGTCTCGTTCGCTGCGATTGTCTTGATGGGCCGCGAGCTCGGCATGGGGACGATGGCTGCCTGCCGAAAGCTCCAGGTCATCAAAGGCACCGTGACGGAGCGGGCCGACTCGCAGTTGGCGCGGTTCAAGTCGTGCGGCGGACGGGCTCAGTTCAAGGAACTGTCTGAGGGCAAGGCAGTCGTCTGGCTGCGGCACCCCAACGGCGACGAGCACGTCGAGACGTTCACGATGGAGGACGCGAAGCGGGCTGGACTGGCGTCGAATGACAACTACGCCAAGCACCCGAAGGCGATGCTTCGCAGCCGGGCGATCACGGCGGGGCTTAAGAGCCTCGGCTGGGAAGGATCGGTTGGCATCTACGACCCAGACGAGATTTCGGACACGACGCCAGAGCCCGCCCCAGCGGGCGGGGCTTACGCCCAGTTCGTCAAGCCGCAGCCCGAGCCCGTCGTCGTTCGCCCCAAGTTCAACGACACGCTCGCGACGGAAACGCCGCTGGGCAAGGCTCGCATCCTCGTCAGCAAGGCCACCACGGTCGAGCGTCTGGAGAAGCTCCGCAGCACGGCAGACGAGCGGCTGGGCGACGGCACCTTCACCCGTGACGAGCACAAGAGCCTGTGCGATCTCATCCACGGGAAGCTGGACATCTTGTTGAACGCTCAAGACAGCGGCACCGAGCACTTTGACGGGCAAGAGGTCGAAGCGGAGGCCAACGCCCGATGAGCTACATCAGCACCTTCGCCTACATCGAGGAAGAGGCCCGCCGAGAAGAGTCGGACATTCGCATGGGCGACCGTCCGCCGATCCGGATGCCCTCGCGGGTCAGCAACGGCGGATTCCAGCCGATGCCGATGGCGACTCTCACCCCCGAGCAGGCGAGGGCTGCTGGATGGGACTTGTATCGAGCAATCGTCGCTCTCGACCAGGTGCTCGCGGAGCGCGGGCAGTTGACCGACGCGATCGTCGTCAACGTCTGGGGCGGCGCGAGAGCCACCGTTAGACGGGCAAGCAAAGTCGAGGCAGTCGCAGCCTCAGAGCCGGAAGACGGCAGCGACCCGCAGCGGGAGTCGGAAACCACCGCAGTCGACGCCAGCCGAAACCCTTCATCTCCAGGCGGGTGAGTCGACGGTCTGCCCCACCACACGGGGCCAATACACGGAGGTTTTATGTCGGACTATTTCGTTGAAGCACCGCTACCGCTGTTCACCCAGCGAGCCCCAGCCGCACGCGGCTCGATCACATCGGCACAGGCGGCCGACTCCCTCGGGCCGGCGACGCTCAACGCCATGCAGCGGCGCGTGCTCGAACTGCTCCAGGCGACGCCAGAAGGGCTGACCGACGAGGAGATGCAGAAGCGGCTAGGCATGAACCCGTCAACGCAGAGGCCACGGCGGATCGAGCTTGCACGGCGCGGGCTGATCGTCACGGGTGGCACCAGGAAGACCGCGAGCGGGCGGAATGCGGATGTGTGGAAAGCAAATGCGACGGTTTCAGGCTGAAAAACAAGGAGTTTGCTAAGTGATCGCGTCAGAGATGCAATTGCCAATGGTTTTCGATCCACATCAAACCGGAGGCACCGACATGGCTAAGAAGCAACCAACCGCCGTCAAGGCGATGACTGGCGAGGTCAAGAAGCTCTGCACGCAACTCAAGAAGCTCGGCACCGACGACGCCGTGGCGTTCCTCAACGAAGCAAGACGGATGCTTCACGAGGCAAGCCCGTTCAAAGACGAGCCCGTCGACCTAGTGCTATGGGTCAAGAACGAGACCGTCCAGGCGAACGACTACAACCCGAATAGCGTGGCCCCGCCAGAGATGAAGTTGCTTGAGCACTCCATCACGGAAGATGGCTACACGCAGCCGATTGTTTCGTGGCAACGCGACGACGTGCATGAAGTGGTCGACGGCTTCCACCGACACCGCGTCGGCAAGGAAAGCGACCTCGTGCGCGGGCGCGTGCTCGGCTACTTGCCTGTCGTGTCGATCAACAACACGCGGCTAGACAAGGGCGACAGGATGGCGGCGACCATCCGGCACAACCGCGCACGCGGAAAGCACCGCGTCGATGCGATGTCTGAGATCGTGATCGACTTGAAGCGCCGCCGATGGTCCGACGAGAAGATCGGCAAAGAGTTGGGAATGGATCCCGACGAGGTGCTGCGGCTCACGCAGGTGAGCGGGCTGGCGGAACTGTTTGCCGACCGCGACTTCTCGCAGGCGTGGGAAGCGGAGCGAATTGAGGAGGAATTAGATGAAGGCTGATCTTCGCCCATACACCGAATGGGAGGACTGGCGGAACGGAATGTACCGGGACGTTTCCCGCGAAGAAGAGGAGCGGCTCGTGCAGGCAGCCGCCGGGCTTCTAGCAGACGTACACCGTCTTTCTGCGGCAATGCGAGAAGTGACGACGGAGTGGAAGCACGCAAGCGAGGCCAATCTCCATGAGCCGCCCAACAACCGGGCATGGCTTGGGCAGGCGGCGTGCGCGTTTGCCGCAAACGTGCCTGAACACTTGACGAGGGCCGCTTGGGGCCGGCTGACAGACGGCCAGCGAGTCGAGGCAAACAGAATCGCCGACCGCGTGATTAACGAGTGGAAGTACCGCACGCGGCGAAGCCCGCAAAAGGAGTTTTGTTTCGATGCCTAAGAGAATGCTTGGAAAGAACGTCCTAGAGGCGGCTCGCGAGCGGATCGCGTGGACGTTCGACAACTTCGAGCGAATCTACTGCTCATTCAGTGCTGGCAAGGATTCGACGGCCATGATGCATCTCGTCATGGAAGAGGCGAAGCGCCGCAATCAAACGATCGGCGTGCTGTTCATTGACTGGGAGTGCCAGTTTTCGATCACGATCCAGCACGCCCGCAAGATGTTCGACCAGTACGCCCAATGGATCGAGCCTTACTGGGTTGCCGTCCCGATGACGACCTGGAACGGCTGCTCCCAGCACGAGCCAGAGTGGATTGCGTGGGACGAAAACAAGACGTGGGTTCGCGAGAAAGAGGACATCTCGATCAAACGTGGCGATTTCTTCGACTTCTATGTGCCAAACATGATGTTTGAGGAGTTCGTGCCGCTTTTCGCTCAGTGGTACGGGCGCGGCAAGCGAACGGCCTGCTTCGTTGGCATACGCACGCAGGAAAGCCTCAATCGCTTTCGCACGGTCGCCCGCGACAAGCCAATGCTTGACGGCAAGCCGTACACCACAAACGTGGTCGACGATTGCTGGAACGTCTATCCGATCTATGACTGGCAGACGGAGGACATCTGGACCTACGCCGCGAAGAGCGAGACGACCTACAACCGGCTTTACGACCGGATGCACCAGGCCGGAATGACGATCCACCAGATGCGGATCTGCGAGCCGTTCGGCGACACGCAGCGGCAAAGCCTCTGGCTGTATCAAGTGGTCGAACCAGAAATGTGGGCCAAGCTCGTCGAGCGGGTGGCCGGGGCCAACACTGGCGCCCTCTACGGAAACGAGCGCGGCAACATTCTTGGCAAGGGCGACATCGCTTGCCCTAAAGGCCATACATGGAAGTCCTACGTTCACTTCCTGCTCGGCTCGATGCCGCCTCGCACGTCAGAGCACTACAAAAACAAGATCGCCGTCTACCTGAAGTGGTGGAAGACGAGGGGGTATCCAGAGGACATCCCGCACGAGGCGGACAGGAAACTCGAAACGCTCGGCAAGGCTCCAAGCTGGAGGAAGATCGCCAAGTCAATTCTTCGGAATGACTACTGGTGCCGCTGGCTTGGGTTCAGTCCGACGAAGACGGCCGCCTACCAGCGTTACATGGACCTCATGAAGAGGCGGCGCAAGGAATGGAAGATCTACGAACCGGAGGCCAAGGATGGCGCAGCAGGTTGACCATTACATCCCGTTCTTCGGTCGAGACTTCTACGCTTCGACGGCCATGTGGACGGCTGCCGAAGTGGGCCACTACATCCGCCTCCTGGTCATCCAGTGGGATAGCGGAGCACTGCCTGCCGAGCTTGAACGGCTGGAACTGATCTCCCCAGGAATCTCGTCTGTATGGGAGTTGCTAAAGACCAAGTTCCCGACGTGCGACGACGGCCACCGACGCAACGCTCGGATGGAGGAGCACCGGGCAAAGGCACAGGAGTTGAAGGCCAAGAGAGCCCAGTCAGGCCGTAGCGGGGGAAGCAAAAGCCAAGCAAACCGCAAGCAAACTTCAAGCAAAACCCAAGCAAACGGCCAAGCAAACGGCCAAGCAAAAACGAAGCCTCCATCTCCATCTCCATCTCCATCTTCTTCCCTTCGGGAAGAAGAACACACACACCGCACGCGAGACGCAGGCGAAGACTTCGGGCATCAAGGCTGGGCAGCCGATGAGTGGGACCGCTTCCTTGCTGTCTGGAACGCCACCGAGCGGGCAGCCAAGTGGACGCCGCTTATGGCACCGGCTGGCTGGGTAGACCTAGCGGCGTCGCCCGGCTGGCTTGAGCGTGCTCGGCAGGCGATGGCCCGCCTGCCCGCCTGCAAGTTCTTCGAGAACCCGCTGGCGGTCACCAAGTTCTTCGAGTTCGTTGATCGCATCCTGGCTGGCGAGTTCGACAACGCCAAGAAACAGCGCGGCTACGGGCAGGCCGACGAGAAGCCTGCCCCGGTCGCATGGAAAGACCAGTACCAAGCCGCCCCGTACAGGCGACCCCGTGAGGTCGTCGCACTTGCCGAAGGTCTCAAACTCAAGGAAGAGAACACATGACCACCAAAGCCCCCACCGCCCCCGAGCCGATTACCGACGCCGCGCGCCGCGTGTACGACGCAATCGTCGACTACATCGATTCGCATGGGTACGCCCCGACCGTCCGCGAGCTTTGCGGGCTGCTCGACATCGCCTCGCCTAACGGCGTGGAGTGCCACCTAAAGACGCTAGAGCGGCGCGGCTGGATCGTCCGCACTGAGCGTCAGGCTCGCACCATTCGCCCGATTGGGGGTGAGCGATGAGCGATATGCCAGAGCTCCCAGCGCCGATGGTCGTGGCCGACATGTGCGCGATGCACGCCTGGCTAGACCACATCGACGACGACAGCCGGCTCTTGCATGAGCAGGCAGCAGACACGATTCGGCTGCTGATGCGGCGGTGCATCACGCTGGCACAGTCAATCGAACGCATGGAGGCGGCCCGGTGACGATCCACGACATCACGGCCCTCTCGTTTTTCGGCATGGCCCAGGCGGTGACGTTCGCCGCTGGGGTCTTGGTTGGTTCACTTTCTCGAAAGGATGCGAGCAATGACGACGACAGCGACCCGAAGAAAAACCCGGACTGGTGGCATACAGTTGGCAGCCAGCGACCTCGCTGCCGGGCTGCGAGCGGTTGCGGCCGCAGTGCCAACGCGAAGCCCGAAGCCGATTCTCGCCAACGTGCTGATCGCTGACGGCACGATCACGGCGACGGATCTTGAGACGCGGATCACCGCTCCGCTCGAAGGGGCGAAGGAAGCGCTCTTGCTGCCCTTTCAGCGGCTCTCGTCGATCGTCAACAGCCTCGTCGGCTCTGACGAGGTGACGCTGACGGTCGACGGCTCTTGTTGCGTGGTGCAGGGCGGCAGCGGAACCTGGCGGCTCCCGGTCGAGGACGCAAAAGAATATCCCCCAGGGGACTATGCGGCGTCGAGGTCGATCGCGCGCCTGCCCGCTGACCAGTTCGTTTCGCTCGTCTCCACCGTGAAGGGTGCGACTGACAACGAGAGCAGCCGCTTCGCTCTTGGGGCCGTGCTGATGGAGTTCTCACGCCCGAAGGACAAAGAGGAGCCATACGGGACGTTGACGTTCGTCGGCACTGACGGCCGGCGGCTCTGCGCTGCGTCGTGCGAGGTCGAGCAAGACTGCGACGATTCGCAGACGCTTGCCCCTCGGGCTGCGGTCGACACGCTCGTCAGGCTCGCCAAGGGGGCCGAGGCGGTGCAACTGGAGACAACGGGCCGCGAGCTCGTCGCCACGGTGGACGGGACGATTGTCCGCTCCAGGCTCATCGAAGGGCGATTCCCACGCTGGCGAGACGTGGAAGTCGATCACGGCGTCACGCCGTCGCTCGTCGTCGCTGGGGCTCTGTCTCACGCCTGCGAAATGGCGAGCATCTGCGCGAGCGAAAGCTCGAAGGGGACGGAATTCGTGTTCACGAAGGACGGGCTTTTCCTGTCGGCCCGATCGTCTGAATACGGCGAGTCCTCCGCGACGTGCGACCTGGTCGAAGTCGGCCACGCCTGCACGGTGAAGCTCGACCCGCGATTCGTCTTGTCGTGGCTTCGCTGCGGAAGCATCGATCCGGCCGAGACGATCACGATCGAGGCGAAGGATGGCGACTCTGCGGTCATCCTGCGAGCCGGTGAAGGCGTTAGGACGGTCATCATGCCGCTGGCGAAGGACGCATGACCGACGAGGAAATCATTCGGACGATGTGGACCGCCGGTGCGCCAGCAGACGAGATCGCTGCGCGCATCGGCGTCCACCGGACGAAAATGCACGCCATGCGGCGAATGCTGGGCATCCCAGACCGCGACTGCAAATACCGAAGGCGATACGTCGACCCGACTCCAGAAGAGATCGAAGAGCGGGCGAAGGCGATCCGCGAGCAGAAGGCGCAGCCTGTGCAAGCAAGAGTCGAAGCCCGCCAATACGGATGGAACGGCCGCAGTTGGGACGCGATTTCTTGACGGCCAAACGATGATGGCGAGCGGAAAAAGACCCACCCCCACCCCCTGTGAGGTTCACGGATGAGAAGTTTTTTCCTGGCGGTTGCGATGATTTGCGGCGGCGTTGCCCTGGCTGACCAGTTCGTCGTCACGACGACGATCACGACGGCCCAGCAAGACGCCGAGACGATGGCTCGCACTGGCGTGTTGCGTCACTGCGGACGCGCGGGCGGCCGGCGAGAGGGTATCGGTGTCGGACCGACCCCACAGGCGGCAGAGAGGAACTGCTGCTTCTACGGACGCTACAGGATCGTTGAGAAGGGCGTCGCGTGGTCGCCCGTCAAGCGTGCGTGGTTCGCGGTGATCCGCTACGAGTGATCACGTTTGTCGTACAGGGCGAGCCCGTCCCGCAGCCGAGGCCGCGCGTCTCGACTCGGGGCGGGTTCGCTCGGGCGTATGTGCCATCGACGCACCCAGTTCACGCCTACCGCCAGAAGATCGCCGCAGAGGCCACCAAGGCGGGCCTAGAGCCGCAGAGCGAGCCAGTCGAGGTAATCGTCGAAGCGGTCTTTGTGCGGCCCAAATCGCACATGACGAAGAAGGGCGTGAAGCCAACAGCGCCGAAGTTGCCAAGGCCAGACGTGGACAACATTGCAAAGGCCGTGCTTGATTCGTTGCAGGACGTGATGGGCGACGACACAAACGTCAGGCTGTTGACTGTAGGGAAAGCCTATGGAAACGAATCACGAACAACCGTGAGCGTGAAGTGCGAAAAGCCCTAGAAAACAAGGGCGAAACGGATGCGATATGCGAAAAAGCCTACGAAAATAGGCAAAAGCGAGCGAAACGAAAAACATGCGTATTTCCCGAGGAAAACGCACAAAAACACCGAAAACATGCGAAAAACACGGGAAAAACAGCGTTTTTTGCAAAATGCTACACTACCCCCGACAGGGGGGGTGGGGTATAGGTTCTCCCGGCCAGAATGCAGGGAAGCCT
>Ga0164293_10005064_pt1 | contig 11220 bp, 9 predicted proteins | sample GEODES118metaG_FD_111487 | JGI IMG/M metagenome (GOLD analysis project Ga0164293, IMG submission 111487) | Eutrophic lake water microbial communities from Lake Mendota, Wisconsin, USA - GEODES118 metaG | ecosystem: Environmental > Aquatic > Freshwater > Lake | place: USA: Lake Mendota, Wisconsin...
ATACCAGGTTGCAAAATTCCTGTAAACGAAGCAGTAACATAGTCCACCATTGCTTGTGCATTGGGAATGAAATCCCCGTTTATTGGTTGTTTTAAAGGATCACTATAATCTAATACATTTTGTTCGTAGTTAGTAGTGCCCTGCACTGTGATAACACCTGAACCTGATCCTACCAATGCTAAATTACTACCACCGGTCATGATACTGTTGGTTCTTAGACCCAACAAAGTGCCTGATTGATTTCTAAAAACAAAAGTTCCCGACACTGTAGTTGCCAATGTAGGACTGTAATGACTTATTGATTCGTTAAAAAATATTTCTGCATTAGGCAATGATCCTCGATCAATTTCAATACCTGCCTGCACCAATGTGATTCCAGCACCGCCTTCGCCTTCATTGATTACTATGATATTGTCGTCCACAGTCAAAGTAGAAGAATTAATAGTGGTAGTAGTGCCGTTGACTGTGAGATTACCAGTGACCAACACATTACCAATCGTAGAACCGGTGTCTAGAACAATAGTACCACCAGACTGCACTATTACTTTATAGCCACCATCTTTGACGTGAACAACTTTCATCGCAGTATCCTAAATTAGATTGCTGTCAGCACAATAACGTCAGTTGACGAATCATTTTCTAAATACCATGTATAACGAACACCGCTAAAATCAGTAGCAACACGTTTGGTAATTTTAGCGATAGGTACTGCATTTGCATCTGCTTGATAAGGTTGTGTAAATCCCATCATTAACATTTGGCCTGCTGCGGCCGGTGTTGTACTTTGTAACACGCAAGTTTGACGATCTGTTCCGTTAGTTGTAATAACAAACGTTTTTGCGCCGCGCTGCTTAATAATAAACGAAGCTGCACTTAGAGTGCTGCCATCATGTGACTGAACTTTGATGCCAGTGTCGCTGACCGGGGTGCCGATAACATCAGTACCTAATACATCTTTTCTTAATGGACGTCCCATTTGTTTCTCCTTATGTTGACGTTCTAGGTCTACGCAGTGGGGTTACTGCATAAGTTTTGCTGGTAAACAAAATCATTTTTAGACATGATATTTAGCCATTTTGCTCAAGTCATAAAAAAAGCGGATGTTGCCACCCGCTTTGTTTTTCTTTTAAAAAAGATTTGATTAACTGAATCGAACGTTTGCGTTTGTGATAGCAACGTTAGCCAAGTAATCAGCAGCATTACCAAGAGATGATGCTGTGTTGGTTAGTTCAACATAACCATAACGTGTCATGAATGACACGACTGGCTCGAATGTTGATGGATCTAACACAACGCCACTGCTCATCAATGGAATGTATGGGCAGTAGAATGCTGGTGCATCAGATTCGCTAGAACCTTTGTAACCAATCAATACGCCTGTGCTGTCGCTAGCATAACTGTCAACATAAACACGCATTGCACTGTTCAATGTACCAACAAACTTGGTGTTTGTAGGTGCTTCGAAAGTACCTTCAGTAGTACGAGCAAACGCACTAGTTGTAGCACTTTGAAGAATTGTCAATGCCATTGGGCTAACCACTGCGTAGTTACCAGCACCACGACGTGTACGCTGAGCGATCAAGTTAGCAGCACGGTTGATTTGAACTGCCAATGCGGCATGCTCATCACCAACGAATGTTGCTGTACCAGAAACTGCAGCCTGGTTGTATGTTTCAACGGCTGTGCCTGCTAATGAACGTAGAGATCCTAAGATTTCTTGATCAATTTCAGCAGTGATTTCTTGTGCCAAAGCAGCCATGATTTCTGCTTCGATGTCAATGCCTTGTTGGGCTTGTGCATCTTGCGCAGCTTCAAATGTCCAACGAGCACTTAGTTTACGGGTTTTAGCCTCAACTACTTGCTTTAGGATCTGGATGCTCATACGCTTACCAGCAGCACCTTCTAAAGTAGCGGTGCTACCTGCTCGGGGTGTTGCTGCTGTCTCGTTACCAGAATAACTAGCAGCAATTTTGAATGGGCTTAGAGCCTCTTCACCTGCTAGAACACCAGCGCCTGCTGATGTATCTGAATAACGCACACGTAGAGTGTGAATTTGTCCAACTGGACCTGTCATTGGCTGAACACCAACCAACTCGTTAGCGATAACGGTTGGCATGACACGACGAATAACTGGCAATATCACACGGTTTAGTGTTGCGACATTACCGGCAGAGGTAGCACCTGCGGATGCTGACTCAGCCAAATACTTGCGAGTATTTTCTAGAGTTACAGACATCGAACTTCTACGGGTACCGTTTAGGCCTTCTAATAGAGCCTCTTTGGTCTCTTGCCAACGACCATTTAGTAGATCTGACATTTAGTTTTTCTCCTTAAACTTTATAATCCAGCAAGACGTCTAATACTTCTGATATTAGAATCGTACTCGCCACTAACTTGAGTACTGGAAACCTTATTTCCAGTAATTTCTTTTGCCTCTACTAGTGCCTGTTTTTGTTTTGGTTTTGTTTCGCCGGCAATTACCGCTGGTAGATATTTTTCAAAACTATTTTGTAATTTTGGTGTTTGCACACTTTCTAACAGCTCAGACATAATGTTTTTCTGATCCTTGCTCAGTGGAGCAAAAAGTTCAGCCATTGTGGTCTGTCTTTGCATAGCATCTTGTAAACGGTTGACTTCTGACTCTTTACTTTCTAAAATCTTTTGTGTCGCTATTACCGCAGTTTTTGCTTCAGTAATGGCTAGATCTTTCAGGTCTATGACCTTGAGTAATTTTGAAGTTTCAGATTTCTCGTTTAGGTAACTTGCTTGGTATTCAGAAGCAAAAGCTTCGAATAATTTACGTCCAAAGTCGTTGCGACGAGCACTCTCAATATCTTCTTTGAGTTGGGTAATTTCTTTAGATAGGTTGTTACCGATCATAGACTCTACCATGCTTGCTGCACGTTTTACAAATTTCTGTTTTAATGCAGAAATCTGTTCTCTACCTTCTTTGACTAATTTGACCTTGGCTTCAGCCAGGTCTTGCTTGTCTTGATAAAACTCTGCAATTTCTTCAGATAGAGCATCTATAATGAATTGTTCAAGTTTTTGGAATTTATCTGCTGACTGTTTCTGATCTTCGTGTAGTTCTGAAATTTCTTTAGCCAGTTGATGAACCATAAATTCTTTCATCTTCTTGCCATCGTCTTTCATCTTCTTAGCATACTTGGCTTTTGCTTCTGCCAATTGTGCCTTGTCTTCCTTAAACTCTTGAATTTCAACAGCTAAGTGTTCACTGATCATTTTGTCCATGGCTTCTACCATGACTTGTTTGTCATGATCGTAGCGTTGAGCAAATTCTTCGCGTAATTGTTGTGTAACTTCTTGACGGTTTTCAACAACTCTGCGATCCCATGCTTGTTCAATTTCTGCTCTCATCTCCTCAGAAATCACATTGTTTTCAAACAAAGTTTTTAACGAATCCAACATGTATTCCTCCTATTATTGGAGACCGCCTATTATTCTTAATAGGCTTTCCTTGAGATACTTCTGCGCTTTCGGGTCGCCCTGCACCTCCTTCGCTATACGAAGGCTACTTAAACCGCCACGAGTGTTCATGAGATTTTCGTAAATTGGTGTAGGATACGCACCGGGAGCACTTGGTTGAGCAACTATATCCACCGTAATGATTTCAAAGTCGCTGACGTGACCAGACCCGTCATCTCGGACGTTTCCGGAACCTCTGCTACTTACACCTAATTTAACGCCGGCTTCTAACATAGTTTTGACCAGCATGCCCATAGGGGTAGGTAATATTTTCATTTTGCCATAACCATTTGGACCGTCCATCCACATTGAGGTAATCATGTGGCTGACACGGTCTAGGTTAATTTTTAGATCGTCTGGATGATCTACTTCACCGCATACAGAATAACCATTGGCAATCTGATCGTTTAGAGTCTTAACAGCCCTGCCAATCTCGTCCACAGGATATACCCTTTGGTTAGCGTTTTTAATGCCGCCCTGTATGCAAATACCTTTCATGTACAAACTTTTACCGCCAGTCTCGTTGTCAGTTGATTCAACAACGATACCGGCTTGTGTAAACGAAAGGTTTTCACGAAGTAATAACATTATCTAGATCCAATTATACTTTTCTTATTGGTAGCAGTGTCGCCACTGCCTTTCTTTTCTGCTCCGTGACCTGCTGGCACACCCTTAAGATGCTTCACACCAGCTTTGCCGCCTGGAACATTTATGTTGCCAAGATTTTCAGTCTTGGCGTTTGCATGACCTGGTAGGCTGGTTTTGTTACCGCCGCCTTCACCGCCCTTGGCAATGTTAGCAGTTGTGCCGCCCATGTCATTCTTCTTGGCTAAGATACTTTTTGTATTGGCGCCGCCTGCTTCGCTTGTGCTAGCAACTTTGCCGCCTTTGTAGGCTTCGCCTACTTTTTCTACATACTCACGCATCATTTGCTCATCTTCAAATGCATACTGTTCTTTGGACATTATATCATCTTCATCATCCATTTCTGCATTATCTTCTTTACTGCCATCAAATGCTGCAATAGCGTTTTCTAATTCAGCAACCAATGCATCTAAGTCATCAACTGCTGCACCAATGTCAGCAACTACTTCCTGTGGGCTACCTGTATCACCAGTGACATCATCGATGAAATCATCGCTTTTGTCCATTGATGACATTTTGTCGCCATCCATTGGCATTTCGTCGTCTTCGGCTTCCATAGACATGTCAAAACCTTCTTCAGTTTCTTCGTCCATGCCTTCTTCCATGTCTTCATCTGCCATAGATTCTTCCATGTCTTCATCTGCCATAGATTCTTCCATGTCATTATCTTCTCTAGTTTCTTCAACGTCTTCGTCAAATTCTTCAGCAAGAAGATTTTCATAAATCTCACGTGATTTTTCTACCACGATTTGGTGGAATAATTCCTTTGCTCTGGCTTGGTCGTCATTGACCAAAGACTCAAGCATCTGTTCAAATTTGTTTCGATCAGTCATTGTTTTGTCTCCTATGGTTACAAGGCTGTTGATATATTTACTTTTAATTGTAATAAATGGGGTGAAATGGCCTTAAAATGCTAGTTTTTAGGCCAAGTCTTGGATATTTGTTTAAATTCTGTGTAGTTTAAATTTTTAAAGTTTGAGAAGTGCCAATTTGTGTCAAAATATTTATCACCAACTAGTCGATAATATTTTATATGCTTGTTGTCTCGAATAACTTTTTCTGTTTGTCGCATCCAGTTACCATAGTAAGTGGCCACGTCACTAGATAGTTTGTAATTTTTTGTGTTGGCATAGACATTGTTTAGTTTGCCATTTTCACCTTCATAGTCAAACCCCAAAATATATATTTCGTCTACACCTGATCGAGAAGCCATATCCAATGCTGTTGGTCCGCTACTCCATCCTAGACTGGGAATAAAATAGTTGAATCCCCTAAATGCTTTGTATCTAGCATTGCCATTGGTCCACACTGAATGCTGGTGTTGATAACCGACACTGTTTAGTTCCATAACCATTTTGGGATCTACTGCAATTAAAAAATCTGGATCAAATTCTCTATATAAAGCATTGCATCCGTATATTTTTCCGTATGCTTTTAGATCTGGGGGCTGTATTGCAAGACGGCTTTTGCCGTTGCCTAGCACAAAACAACGCATATTAATCTCCTTGTATTAATTTATCAAAGAGATTTTATTGTGGTGCCGGAGGTGGCGCACCGTACATTATTTTTACAAATTGCAATTCTTGTTCTTGTTCTAAGATGTGTGCTTCACTAGTTTTTCTCAATTGATTAATTTGACCCAATGTTAATCTAGTTTTTCTAGTGTCGTTTTTAGATATTGCGGTTTTGTCTCGGCGAGGTTCGTATCTCATGTCATTGGACAGAGATTTTTTGTCATTGTCAACGTAAAACAGTTCTCTTAGAATCATATGATATTTATGCTGTTGGCGGAGTTGCGGGGGTTACTGGTAACGGTTCAGTTCCAGGTTCTGGTATTGCATCAGATTGTTCGGGTGTACCTTCAGTATCAGTAGCAGCATCAACATCAGCAGCAATATTTCCTTGACTTAGGCCAATAGATCTTAGTTCTCCACTGCTGTCTGTGGGTATTGGATCACTCTTGCCTTGTTCTTCGCTCCACAACAATTCATTTTCTGCCATCTCTTCTTCACTCAGTCCTAAGAAACGTTTTAGTGCAAATCGTTTGCTGATGAACGGTACTGCTTGAATAGTATTAAATGTATTGATACGCTGGCCATCTACTTCACTTTGACGATATGCTGCAAAGTTCATTGGAGGTTGTAGTTTCAATTCAAACAAACTGGAATCAATATTGACTCCTCTGTTGTGTAGATATAATTTAAATTCTTCGTCAAATATACTGGCTGCTAAACTCTGTAGTCTTTCACAATATTTGTTAAATCTAAATTCTTGAATATACGCTGTGCCCACACGGCCATCGTTGTACTGCGCTTGACTGTCGTCTGCGCCTGTGGGCAAATAACTACTGGGAATTCTTAAACCACGGAACAACTTGTTTGTAAAGAATTTTAAGTCGTCAATCTCACCAAGATTCGTTCCTCCTGGTAAAGTTTCAACTTTACTTCCACGTCCTTCAGCAGTTTGTGGAAAGAAGTAATCTTCGTTAATACTCAGCGGATTGTATGCTGAATCAATAACGTTAGTACCACCGCCAGTGCTACTGGGAATCCTACGTTGATGTATTTCATTTTTAACACGCTCAACAAATCCCATAGCCAAGTGACTGGGCATATTACCTACGTCAACATAGAACACTCGGCGTTCTGGCGCACGTTGTACACGATAGATAATGATAGCATCTTCTAATAACTCTTTTTGTTTGAATACTTTGAATACTTGTTCTAACAAACTGTTGCCAAACGGATAGTTGTTGTCTAGTCCTTCACTGAGGCTGAGATGAATCACATGTTCAGCATTTACTGCTTCTTCCATCTGTGTTAATTCAAATCTAGATCCAGTTGAAACATTGTATGCACCACCAGGGCCTGCACTGCCGTTACTGCCGCCGGCAGCATAGGTAGTTCCTCTATTTTGTGTATTAGTAGTGTTGGGATGTATCATCGTCACTGCAAGATCTTTTAAATTGATATTGAGGTCTTTGATTACATATTGTTCAGGCATTTTGCCTTCACTTTCGTTTACTATGATCTTGGTAATTTTACCAGCATCTATATACATCCACTTTTGATTTTCTGGATCACGTACAAAAAATGCATCGCCGTATTTGAAAAGATTACGAATAGTTCTAAAAATTCGTGTGTCAAATTCTTGCAACTTTGACCATTGCTGTAGATATTCTCTTAGAATACGTATTTCTGTATTGGTTGCTTTGTTTTTAAAAAATAAATTAAACGGTGTATTGTTTTCTTTGTTCTTCTGTGTGCAAAATTCTGCTAAAATATCCAACGCTGCATTTACTTCTGGATCCATATCCATTGTGTCATACTGCAGATATCGTTCGACTCTGTTGGGGCTACCTGTATAGACATCCGGCAAAAAACTACTGTAGTTTGTTCTAGCAGGTCCTGGTCTGCTGGAGTTCTGGCTGCTCATAGGACTCCACGTGCCGTCAGTTAACGCACCAGTATTAACAGGGGTAAAATATTTTTTCCACGACATAGTTATGCTCTCATATTAAGATTGCCATTCAACGATTTGGTTGCTGACACTGCTTTTTCCATTAAATTTGGCAACTTGGACATTTCACCAGACAGTTTGCCTACTTGCATATTTAACGTATCTAGGCTGGCCACTACATCAGATAAGGTTGTTTCTTTGCCGGCACCTGCGGTAGTTTTTGGTTTGGCATCAGTTGCAGTTGCAGTTGCGGTTTTAGCAGTCTGCGCCTGTTGTTTGGCCTCTGCATCTTTTTTCTCAGCATCTTTCACTGCTGAATTCTTAGCAGCATCAACACCGGCAGTAGCACTGGCAGGTCCTGCCATTGGACCCATAAATCTATCCAGCATGCTGGCAAATGGATCTCGTCCTGTGGTAGTCTGAGTTTTATTTTTTGCAATAGCACCTGCTAGATCACCAAACTCAGTGTCACGAGGTGTCTGATTAGCGCCATACAATGCCAAATCTTCAGGAGACTCTTCAGTAATTTCCGGTTGATTAGCACCATACAATGCTAAGTCTTCATCAGACTCTGTTACTATTTCGCCTTGGTTGCTGACATGATCTAACAGTTTAGACTGTTTGTCTTGAATGGCAATCTCAGTGTCAGCCATTTCTTCTTTGAGATCTTGCAGTTCTTGTTCTTTTATTGCAATATCAGCAGTGGCATTTAAAATGTTTTGATTTCGTTCAGCAATACGATTTTGCAAAGATAGATTTATACTTTCTTCATCGGCTATTTGCGCTTGTAGTTCTTGAATTTCTGCTGCTGATTCTGAATTGTCAATTCTATTGCGCAGCATAGCCAATTCTTCGTTAGACTCTGCAAGATCTTTTTCTTCATACCGTTGATTATTTTCGTAGATATCTTTTTGTGCTTGTAATTTATCTAGGCTAGTCTGAACACTGGCTTGTCGTATTGATTGCACTTGCTTTTCGTCAGCCAGAGTAGATAATTCGTGTCCAATTTGTTGTAGTTCAGAATCAGAAAACTCTTTTTTAGTTGCCAACATTGACTGTGTCTGTTCTGCAATATTATTAGTCTGCTGAATAGTTTCTTCTCGTATGCTGGCTTCTGCAGCGACAGATTGTTGTTGAGCATCGGCCAACTCTTTTTCAGCAGTTAATAAATTTTTAGTGTCTTCAATCACTTGAGATTTTGCACCATCTAACTTGGTTCGCTGAGTTGTCAACTCATTTTCTAATCGACGTTTTGTTCTTTCACTGTCAGTAGCAGCCAGTTCTTGTTCTTTGGCTGCAATATCTTTTTCTAAGAAAGAAACAAATTTTTCAGACGAGTCTTTGTAAATTTTAGCAGATTCAACACTGGCTTCTGCTTGTTGTTTCTTTGATGCCAATGCCTGTTCTTGTGCAAGTTTTTCAACAGATGCTGATTGTGTCAATTGTGAACCTGTTGCGGGCATATCGGCAAAAGATTTTTCAAAAGGTTTTGATAATTCTTTTATGTCTGGACCTTTGACTGTGCTGGCGCCGCCACCAGTAACCGAACTAATCTCAGTAGTAAATTTTTTACTCAGTTGAGTCAAATCAAGATTGCCCATCATCTTGCTAATATCATTTGTGGCCTTGCTTAAATCTGCCTGAGACATTTCTCTAGTCTTACCGTTTTCAGTTATTGTGCCTTTAAGTGCCGAAGCATCAAACTTAGGCATTTCAAACTTAGGCATTTCAAACTTAGGCATTTCAAACTTGGGCATGCCTGCTGACAGTTTGCTAAGATCTAAATTCTTTGACAAGTTATTAAATGCAGTGGCAGCACCTTTGTCCATCATGCCTTTGGCTAGATTCATTTGTTGTTCGCCGTTCAGTACAACTTCACCGGGTTTGGTAATTTCTAGTATTGATCCAACATTTTCAAACATTTTTCCAGCACCGTAGGTTCCCTCTGAGCGCTCTTCTGGCCTTCCTGGTCTACGGTTAGCATCGGGGTTATTAGGATCTTTTCCTGGAATTAGACTGCCTGGGTTATTAAATGCTTCTTTAATTCCAGTGTAGCCTTTTTCTACACCACCCGCCATACGTTCTCTACTGAATCCTGGCGCTTTCAAAAACTTTGTAAATTCAATCATGCCTGTCGCAATTTCGCCGTTCAATCTGTTGACAAACTGATCTTGAACCGCAGCAGTGGCATTCTGCATGACTTTTTCAAACTGTACCACTGCTTGGGTTGTGGCTTTGCCAGCATCTGCTTCACCTGGCTTTGCCAGTGTTCTTGCATCGTCTTGTTGTTGTTTAGCCTGTGCATTTAGTATTTGATTAGCTTTACGGCGATCTGCTTCCAAACTTAGATTCAAGTTGTTTGCTGTAGCCACTTTGTCCATACCTGCGGCTATAGTAGTTGTCTGGTCTGCTAATTGCCTAAAGCCTTTGGTATTCATTCCAGCCGCCGCTGTAAAATCATCGCTAAGGATTTGAGATTTGATCGCTTCTTCTGCACGTTTCACTGCTGCTTCTGCAGCAATTTTTTGTTCTTCTGTTTTTGCCGACTTGACCATTTGTATGGCATTTTGCAATTCGGTACCCGCTGGTCCCAATCCCGCCAATGTATCCTGTGTCTCTTTAGTGGCTGTGCCAAATGCTAGAAAATCTTTCATTAGATTTTGAACGCCTGGACCAAATTGTTGCATACTGGTCATGGCTTTCGTCATGCCTTCGACGGCAAATGTATTGCCTTGACGTTGGAGCATACGTAAGTTGGCTTGATACTGGCCGTCTTTTTCTAATAGTGCCATTTCTGCCTGTTGTGTTTCTCTACTTTTGCCAGTTAATTTGGCAATTTTATCCATCTCCGTAGCCATTGATGCAGCCGATGCAATGGCATCTTCTCTACTTTTGGTATCTTCCATGTTTTGAAATCGTCTTGACGCCAGTTCAATGGCCAGTGTGCCATTGATTTCTTCTGATGTCATTCCTAAATTTCTTAACTGATCACTAACAGATCCAAATGAATCTCCTTGTTTAGCCTGTTGATCAAAGAATGCCTGACTGAACTCATTGAATCTTGCAACACCTTGAGTAACAGATCCGCCCATAGCATTGAGAATACTGGTATTTTTGTTTAAAAATTTGCCGTATTCTTCTAAACTCATATTGGTTTGTGCAATACTACTGCGCATAGCAATAGCATCGCCGTTGAATCCAGCACCAAATTTACCAAAATTTCGCATGGCATCAACTGACTGTTGTGCATATTGACCCATGTAAGACAATGCATCGCCTGCAATTTTACTTTTGTCGCCTATTCTGCCAATTAATTGTCCAACACCACCTACAGTATCGCCGAACTTAACGCCGCCCTCTATGACTCCTCTCAGTGCGCCGCCGGCAATGTTAGCACCTTCGCTTAGGTTTTTTAGAAAATCTTTTCCGCCTCCAGGACCCAAATTTACTGGCGCCGCGGCAGGAGCACTACGAGCTACTTGTCTAAGTGCGTCTACTAAATCATCTTTGGTCAATGCCGTCATAATTTCTATCCTAAAAACTACGTATATAAATACCTATGTTATATTTATACGGAGTTAATATGAGCCAAAATCCATTGCAAAAATATTTTAGACAACCCAAACTGTA